>Ga0209573_1002876_pt1 | contig 20456 bp, 17 predicted proteins | sample TNRBio252014_DNA_FD_185870 | JGI IMG/M metagenome (GOLD analysis project Ga0209573, IMG submission 185870) | Wastewater treatment Type I Accumulibacter community from EBPR Bioreactor in Madison, WI, USA - TNR Reactor_6/25/2014_ DNA (SPAdes)... | ecosystem: Engineered > Bioreactor > EBPR >...
TGCAGATCGGAGAAATGCGCGATGCGGATCATGCCGTCCTCCCCCGCGAGGCCAGTTGCATCTCGCACGCTATCTTGTCGAGGTAGCCTTGCGGATCGTTGCCGTAGCGCTCGAGCTCATTCCAGGCCTGGGCGCGGCCGCTCGGGTTGATCTTCCAGCCCCGTCCCCAGCGCCGGTCGGCGTAGGCCTGATACTGTTCCGGCACGATCCCGTAGGCCTGCACGCGGGCCATCAGTTGCTCGAAGCTGGGACGGCCGTCGCGCAACGGCGGCTCCTCGGCGGACGTTGCATCGGCCACCGTCGTCGAGTGCGCGTCGACGGCTTCCGGCGGCAGCGATTCGGCACTGGCTGCTGCCAGACTGCCCTGAAGCACCTGCGTCGCCAGTTGCGCCTGCACCAGGGCCGTCTCGGTGTCTTCGTTGTCGCGCAGCAAGGCGGTCACATCTACCGGCGCCTCCAGGTCGATGATCCACTGCGGCACGCGCACCGGGCTCCCCTGCTCGTCGATGTGGGCCACCTCCATCAGTCTTTTCGTGAGGTAGAAAGGCGTGCGTTGCCGGTCGAGGAAACCCGAGATGCGCCCGCCGCGCAGGAAGCCCACGGTCTCGAACTTCTGGATCGCGGCGTTCATCGCATAGAAGCTGTTGGTATGCAGTTCGAAGGCGCTGATTGAGCGAATGCCGGGAATGAAGAACAGGAAACGCCCGGTCAGGTTGCACTGGCGCTGCTGGTACTCGCGGCAGGCCTCGGGTTCGCAAAGGCCTGCGTTGTCCTCGCGGACCATGGTCTTGCGCCCGCCGAAGAGGCGGATCGTGCGCCGGCCCGTCTCGTCGACCGGCACCGGGGCATGGCACATGCAGTGGCGCACCCGGCCATCGGCCGAGTATTGCGACCAGTAGTGCTTTTCGTGAGCACCCCAGGCCGCCAACTCGTGTGGCATCACGGTCTGCCAGTAGTCGGAGGGGAACACCACCGGGAAGCGGTACAGGCGTCGGCCTTCGCCCCGGTCCTCGCCATAGGCGTCCAGAATGTCCCGGGCGATTTCGGGATTGGGAAAGTCCTGGGCCCGCACGGTGAACCACGGCACGTTGCGCGGCACCAGCGGCGTCTTGAGGTTGGGCAGGGCTTCGGCGATGGCGCGCTCGATCTGCTCGAAGGACTGGCCCGCGGCCACCCCCTGCTCGTAGATCGCCTTCGCCTTGGGCTCACCGGCGGCCTTCTTGGTGAGCACTTTGATGCCGGCGCGGATTTTGCCGCCGGTGGGAATGCGGGCGGGGCCTTGCCCCAGCAGGGTCGGCGCGACCGTTGCGCCGCCCTGTACGGCGATGACGGGGTGTGCGTTGGGATGGGCCATAACGGCTCTCCTCCATGAACGTCGGGACATTCCGACAATTCATGCTCTCGCGACTTTCCCGCGCATCAACCCCTGCGGAAACACCTACGGCTGATGCATGCCGCTTGGGCGAAAGCAGCCTCAGGTAAAATATCGGCATGACCCGCTCCGAACTCATCCTCCTGCTCGCTGAGCGCTTTCCGCAACTCGTGCAGAAGGATGCCGAGATGGCGGCGGCAGAGATTCTCGGGGCCATCCATGCAGCGTTGGTTAACGGTGACCGCGTTGAAATTCGCGGATTCGGCAGCTTCAGCCTGATTTACCGTTCGTCCCGCCAGGCACGCAATCCGAAAACTGGTGAGCCGGTCGCGGTATCGGCGAAATGGGTTCCCTCATTCAAGGCCGGGAAGGAACTGCGTGAGCGGGTGATGGTGATGGCGACGACTTCTCCCTGCGGAATCGCATTGACCACTCAACCGCATCGACATTGACCAAGCGGTATCACTTCATTGAACACTTTTGAGTAGACGACCTCTCGTGCCATTCGATCCTGCGCAATGGAACGGCAGCTTACTGAGCACGAACAAAGCTTAAGCGAAGCCGTCATTCAGCCGGCGTGCACCTAGCGACAGGGGAGGATTGCAGCACAAAACAGGCGTTTGAAAACATTACGGAGCCCGGTGGGGCAGCACTACGGGCTCACACAATTTACAACTCAACTCTGATCTTGGTCATTCATTACGCCCGAAACGGGATAGCAATCCACAGTCGTTAGGACGGTCAAACCCAGAACTGCCCTCTAGGTATGTCGTAACCAGCCGTCCAACAGACGAGACGACATCTTTGTCGGCACTGATGAATCCGATGGGGAGGCTGACAGGGTAAGAATCAGGCAATGAGACGTGATAAACGACAACCACAAACTCGCCCTCGAAGTGCATCACCTCGACATTCCCGCCAAGGAAGCCCTCAACCAAACCATGAACCTTGTCGGTGTTAGGGTCGAACTCCCATTTCCCCTGGCGGGCAGTCTTCTGGTCATCTGGTCCGGAGACAGGCAAATAGATGGTCGGCGAATAGAGCCTCTTCTCTTTCGTGCTTGCCATGCTGAGAATCTCGCTGACTCTCACCTGGAGATTGCTGCTCTTTCCCCAATACGGGTCGCTGGGTGCAAGCCAAAGGAAAGGGGTTTGCCCCACGTCCGCCTTGCTTTCTCTCCTTGCCTTGATGATGGGAGCCAGGTGTTTCTGGAGCAATTCCCAATTTGCCGACGAATATATCGGACCGAGAAAGGTTGTTCTCTTCTTCTGGCTATTGGCTTCCAGCTTCGCCAGGTCTTCGAAGAATTGCAGACTGACGGAACTGCCCTTCGAGTCGAAGAGCTTCAACGTCTCGCCGTCCCCAATGTCGAGCATCGCTTTCGCAATCTCCCCAAAATTGCTGGGTCTTCCCAAGCGGTCAAGCTCCAACGAGATTCGCTCATGCACGTAGTCTGAACTTTTGAGCTTCTCGAAATCTTCCCGCTCGACGCTTCTGCCATCCGCGTCGACCTTGAACTGGACCGGCAGTCTGACAGGCATCTGCTTAATCTTGTTCACCGAATTGACGGTGTAGACAGTCGGCGAATCCTTTTCATCCTGAGTCAGCGACCTGGAAAGAAATCCCTTCTGCAGGATTTCATGGAACTGACGCTGGAAATGCTTTTCCACCTGCATCTCGCTGCAAGATGCGTTTTCGTCGTCAACCTTGATTGAAAGACCCGCTTTCCATTTTTCGGACGAGTTGTCTTTCCCAAGGCATGAGAAGGTTGCGAGGTCGAAAGACAAGTAAGCCGTGCTGTCTCGAAGCATCGATAGACGTGGAACCTCACCAAGCTCGGTGAAGTAACCGCCGGATTTCTCCGTAAGCGTCAGACGCCCATTTTCAGATAGCGTAAGTTCGCCGCGTTCGACGAGATCATCAATTGCTTCTTGAACCTCCTTGCGTGTAAAACCGAAGAAGGTAGCAACCTGCGACATCGACATCGGCGCCAAGTGGATCAGGCGAAGAACGAATTCCCGAACAAATGGCAGCCCCTTTTGGGTGATGTACGAGAAGTTGATGTTGAAACGTTGCGCCGGCAACAGGAAGTCAATCTCGTGATAAATCGTTGTGTTTTCCAATGTCGTCACCTTAGCGGCTCTTTTGCGTGGACATGAGCTTGTAGCCGGCGTCCTCGCCCATATCGCTCATGTAGGACACCACTTGTCCGAGAGGCTTGTCTTTGTTGTGGGTCTTCCACATCTCTGCGTTGCCAATAACCAGCAACCTATCCATTGCACGGGACATCGCGACGTTTATTCGATTGGGTGTACGCAGGAATCCTGGACTCCTCTGCTTGTCGGAACGCGTCAGACTCAGGATGATGATTCGGTTTTCTTTGCCTTGGTAGCTATCGACAGTGTCGATTTTCACCAATGCCTTGAAGCCGTCGCTCCAAATCCCTTGGTTGAATTTCTGCCGAATCAAACGCTTTTGTTCGGCATACATGCAGATGACACCGATCAGCGCATCATCTTTGTCCTTGAGATTGGAAAGGTCGGTCAGGAATTGACCGCTCTCGGAAATCTGCTTGAGGAGATCAATGACCTGCTCTGCCTCACAACGGTTGTAAATACTGACGCCACGGTCGCTCTGGTGATTGGCATGATCGCCATGCGATGACGTGTCGAGCCAAGTTACGGGTGAACGAAGCGTGTTCGGAGCACCCCGATAGATATCGGGAATAGCCCGATCTCCATTGTTCAGCTTGCCCTCGTAAAAGGTCTTGGAAACCAGATTGCCGATGGGGGGCGCCATCCGATACTGAGTGAGCAGCGTGGCGCTCGTTTGCTTCCCATATTCAGAATTGAAAGCTCGCGCAAAGTCGCTTCGCAATACTTCATCAAGCTCGGTGTGCTTGTCGTTGATACCAAGGCGGCGAGCCAGAGCCGCTTTGTGTGCATCGGAATACAGGGGAGGCAATTGCAAATGGTCGCCGACCAGCAGGACGCGTTTCGCCGACTGCATTGCAATCGCCAGTTCGCTGGATATCGAACGAGCCGCCTCATCAATGATTACGAAATCATAGATGTTGTCGTGAATCCCGATATGCCCTTGTCCGATACCGACGCATGTGCCGGTAACCAGTTGTCTCGACCGGGCGTAGAACTCGTCGCAATTGACCCTTTCCGCCGAAAGGGCGTCCTGGATGTCTCGGGATATCCTAGCCAACGCCCGAACCCTTCTGGCTTCATTTGGTCGGACGCCATACTCGGAGCAGAGATTGGAAAGCAGGATGGACTTCGCATCCGAAACCTTGCTTTCCTGGGGAAGAGCAATGCCGTAGTCCACGTGGAGCTTGGTGCGGATAGTCTCATCCAATTCGACCACGATCGGTTTGAGGGCTTTGATATCGTCCTCGTCACCAATGTTCTCGAAATTCTTGAGCTGGGATTCGAGATGGTCAATTTGCTTGAATAGTTTCAACTCCGCATCGACGACCTTGGAGATGAATTCAGCGTCGAGACCCAGCGCATCGGATAGAGCAGCGACACGGTAGCGATATTCGGCGTTAAACAATTCGCGCCTTTCGGCAGTGATGGCATGGGAGTAGACGTCTTTCAGACCATGCGAAACCGCCCCTTCACGGTTGCTGAACCTAACGACTTCCAGTGAAGTGCCCAACCTTCCGCAGTGCTTCCTTATCCGCTCTGCAGCCGTGTTGACTGCCTCGTGAGATTGGCTGACCAGCAGAATTCTTCGCACATCCAGCTTCTCGACGAGAAAGTGGACGAATGCAGCAATGAACTCCGTCTTCCCTGTTCCAGGCGGTCCTTGCAATAGAGAAAGAGGTCCGTAGTTCAGCAGCTTGGTGAATGCCTCACGCTGTTGCTCGTTGAGGCTAATCTTGTTTCCATGCTGGTCTTCGCGGTCGTATCTGGCGAAGTCATCATCAGTGACCGAAATGTTGAAAGCCGTCGCATCCTTGTTGCAAGCGGGGTCGAACAAATCGAGTAGGTCTGGCAACACCCCTTCCCTATCAAGCAGCCTTTCAAGCGCTGCCTTACGTTTGCGGTATGAAGCCCTGTCTTGTTTCGTCCGGAAGAAAACGGAGTCTCCATCCTTCAGACCGTAGGCAGAACTACGGACTTTATTCAGTCTGACCTCGTTCAACGCTGATTTTTTGAGCAAGACTTCCCCGATGACTTTCTCCGCCCCATCCTGATCGACGAGAAGAGCCTCAACTTCATCCGTGCTTGCGAAAGCACCAAGCGGATCGATGTCCGCGTCGTATGGAAGTATCAGTTCGGAATCGGTGTCCGATGGTTTAATCGAGGCGCCATTCAACTCGATGTTCGGGCTTGACTCGGTCTCCGTGGCGAGGATTGCCCGCCAAAGCGCCTGTGTCGAAATATCGAACGAAATATCCGAACGTTCTTCCCCAACGGAAACTGCTGCCCTTTCGAACACATCCTTGAGTTGTTGGCTCAACCCCGATTCATCAGGTCCTGGCTGAACAGTCTGAAGCAACTCGATTGCACGATGAAACGCGTCATCATCGCGAAGATGTTCAGACAAACCTGAAAGTTGAGCCGGTCGTCCTGGCTTGATGCGAATTGCCGTGCTGATTTCGAATTGGCTTTCCTCTGCCACCCTGAAATTGACATCGGATCTGATTCGAGGGGGCAACCCTCCGACAAAGCATCGTTGTTCCTTGTCATAGAAGGCGCAGAACGTTCCACCAATGCCTGCAAAGGTGACCAACAGGACATTCTCACCCTTCTTGGACGCTTCAACCTTGACGAAGAGATGACCGTTATCCGGAAAAATCGTCGCCTGCTCATCGATCCCATTTAGAAGAATCTCGACAAACTTCTGCTCTTCCACCTTTGCTGCAGAGGTTATAGCCTTCTTGAAGCGTCCCAAATCCTTGAAGCCGAACTCGACGTCATTCAATTCCGACTGAATTGCATCCGAGACTCTCGGATAGGTATTGGACTCCTTGCACCACTCCAAGCCGAGCAATTCACAAGACATTCGGAGCACCGCAAAGATATCCCGCTGTTCGGACGAGCTTCCGTCGATATTCTCGGGGCTATATCGATGGTTTCTGGCTTCGGCAGTGTTGTGGGAAAAGTCCGGAATATCTATCAGGTACACATTGCCGTTTTCCTTATCCAGCATCACGTTGTGGGGATGAAGGTCGCCGTGGGAAATCCCGAGTCCATGAAGATGCTCAACGGCATCGGTCAGTTTCTCGATAACGCCCAATTTGTCCGACTCATTGATTGCAGCATCAGCCCACGTCGTCCCATCAACCACGTCGGTCACCAGATACATACTGCTGGACCTTGCCGCGAGTCCGTATTCATGAATTCGTGGCAGGTAAGTGGGATTTACCGCTGCCAGCTTGTCCAAGCGCCTCAAAAAAGTAAGCACGCGGAAATTGCTTACCGAATCATCTCCCTTGCCGCCAACATTCAACCAAGCTTTGACGAGCCTTCCCTCTGAGACATAGACCTCTTTATCATCAGTCGAAACCAGAAACTCGCCCTCGTCTGGAAACTGCCGCGTATGATTTATGGGATGGCGATAGGCTTCCAGTTCAGAATCGTCGAACGTTGGTATCGACTCGCCCTGCGGTTCTGCACGCTTCAAGGCATCGAAGAATGCCGATGCATCCTTGAATTTCCCTATCACTGCATCAAGAAGAACGTCTGCATACCATTCACTGCTTGATAGCATCTCGTTCTGAATGTTCTCCAAGCTCTTCGGAGACATTCTTTGAGCCATCAGCAGATGCCACGCCACAAGCCCAAGAGCATGCACGTCCTGCTGGAATGGGGTCGATATTGAGCCATCCAACATCTCCTTCACCTCGACAGCCCCTACCGAAAGACTGCTCCGATAATCACCGACCGTTCCAATCGGTTGGTGGTATGCGGAGATGAAATTGGATAAAGCAATTTCCTTCGAAGGCGACAACCACAGACTATGGTCTGCAATGTCTCGGTGGGCAATTTTGATCTCATGCAGGTCACCAAACTTCGCGAGGAGCAGTTTCGTGAGGTTAAGTCGGTCAGTCTGGGTAAAGGACTGACCATATTTGCCCACGAATTCGTTGAACCTCACATGCCCAGGAGGAAGCTCATAAACCTCGCTGTACTGGGATGTAACCTCATCCTTTTCGAAGCTTGTCAGCGAGCGTAGGCAGTGGTTGTACAGGTCGCGATTCTGGTGGTTGATGAACTGCAACACTTCCCGCTCGCGAGATACGATTTCAGCCCTGCCCTGTGGGGTAATAGCCTTGTTGCCTTGAACCTTCTTGAAGTTCCAGATCCGCAGCAAAGCCTCGGTACCCTTCGAGATTTCCGAACTTGCCAGATACTCTTTGTATACAAATTTCGGATGCTCGAAGATTTCCTCGACCGCTGTGTACCCTCCGATTTTCAAAGCCTTCGGTGCTGTATTGCCCTTCAGAAATAGCTCGTCAAAGACCGGAATGTCTTGATTCAAGACTTGCGAATCGGGATGCGGACGGAAGTATTCGTTGAACTTACCTTTGTCCGAGAACCGTAGGAACTCTTTCAGGGAAATCGTGTGTTGAAGATCGACCTCAGGAAGCTGACTAAAATCAGCATTTCCAGTCATGACGACAAAGAAATGGACTCGCGGCAGGTACTTCTTGTTGGTAAAGCGAGATGAAAGCCGTTTAAGCTTGTTATCCAGCAAGAATTTTTTGTTTCTCGTGACGCTGACGGGCGAACGTCCCATGTTCTTGTCGCCCTTGAACCAGACATCCCCGTTAGCCGTTACGGGTTCATGGTTCCAATCCTTCAATTCAACGATGATGACGTTGCAGTGAGTCGCAATAACTAGATCAAACTCACCTTCCTTGCCCTTGGAATCGACGAACCTGAACCCTGCATATCCTTTCCACGGTTGGTTTTGGGGGCGTCCGAGCTTGTTTTGAAGCTGGTCCCGTAGGGAGTTTCCTCCACCTTGAAACTTACCAGCAGGGAGAGTATCCGCGAACGCCGCCTTGATCTTGTTGATTGCCTCGATTTCTTGTTCTTGTAGTCCGCCGTCCCAAATTTCGATGTCCAAGGTGCTTCCTTTTATCCCATTACCGAATTAATCGATCTGCCGGAGGGATTTTACATGCCAAACGGCTGCCTCGTCCCCGCGCTTCTTCACCCAGCAAACCTCCCTGCCACTATCAGCAATTAGCGACAATGCAGACCTATTCCTCGATGTGCACCAGAGGCGGCTTTGGTCGATCAGCACGCAGACGACGACAGCGGTTCAACGGCAGCTTCTAAATCAGCCCGCGACGCCCCTTCAGTGAGACCCTTCCGCACTTTTCAAGGACGGCATCGGCTGATCCGTCCGCCATACCCAGGCATCCTGTTTGGCCGCCGCAGTCGCTTTCTCTTTCACCGCCCGCTCCTTCGGGTCCATGAAAGCGCTCACCACATGCAGCGGCACCGGCGCCGGCCCGGCATCCAGCAGCAAGACATTCGGAAAGGCCGCCGCACTCCGAGCGTCATAGCGCAGCGGTTTCACGAATCGGCGGTTCTGGGCGACCAGGGTGTCGATGAGCGGCAATTCATGGACACCCTCTACAGGAATCCAATGCTCGCTTGTCAACATCAAACTCACCGCATCGATCTCGTAGGTGTATTCGCGGCGGGCGCGGATCAGCGCGGCCATGACCAGGCGGACCGGGTGGCCGGTATCGGCATCGCGCGCCTCGAACAGCGGAGCGAACACCCGCTCGATGCGCTCCCAACTCCGGCTGGCGATCAGGAGCGGGGCATCCGGCATGTGCCGAATCCAGACTCGACAGCCCTGACTCGTCGCCTCGCTGGCCTTGAACTCGCCGATCACGATGGCCAGCGGCGTCTGCCCGTCCTTGGGGCGCAGCACGGCCAGTTTCTCGCGCCGGCGTTGTGCCGCCTCAGCCTTGGCACTCTCGCTGAAAGGTTCGGGTACATACAGGCGCTCGGCCAGCGGCACGCCCTTGACCATGACCTCCTCGGCGGCCTCCAGCAAGTACTTGCGCAGCACGCCCTGGTTGCGTTTGCCCGCCATCGCCGGGCTCCAGCGGTTGAAGCCCGCGCGCTCGAACAGGTAGTGCATCAATGCCCGCAACGTCATCTGCCGCCGCGGCACGCCGATCTCCGCCACCTCCTGGGGTTCGCTGCGCGGCACTCCGCGCCCGATTTCCCGCATCCAGGGGAAATCCACACGCAATTCGACCCGCCCCGGTTCCGACTCCAGCACCGCTTCGCCGACCAGTTCGCCCAGTCCGGACTGCTGGACCTCCGGCTCGTAGGAGGGGCAGCTCGGATGGTGGGTGCTGCCGCTGTCCGGCATGCGCTTGACCACGAACTGGCGATGCCGCGCCACGTACATCTCCACGCCGCCCGGCACGCACAGGCAGCGCGGCCGCTCGGGTGTCTCGTAAACGTGGGCGAGCGCATCCTGCAATTGTGGATCGTCCGCGCCGATCACGCGGCCTTTGATGGCGAAGCGCTGGGAGTCCATGGCGAACTCAAATCAACTCGTCAAGCAGTTCCGCCAGCGTCGGCTTGGGCCGGGGCAGCAATTCGCGCACCGCGCTCCGCTCGCCGATGCCCAGGATTGCGCCAACCTGATCCTCGTCGGCCCCGCGCTCATACATCCGCGATATCACGGTGAGGCGCGCCGACTGGGCGCTCAGACCCTTGAGTTCGGCGTAGCGGAACAGCTTGCGGTAGATCTCCAGCAGGGCCCGGCAGACATAGCGGTTCTGCCCCGGCTCGCCATTGTTGGGCGTGATCTTGTAGGGCTCACCGCTCGGGGAAAGGAATAGTCGGCTACCCGGGTCCAAGCCACGGTAGACGTCCGGCCCACCCAGCCCATGCCCGCCGGCGAGACGCTCGCGGAAATAGGCGGCCAGTGCATCGTCGAGCCGGTTGCTGCTGAAGTAGAGTGGCCGGGGCTTGCCGTTGATCGCTGCGTCGGCGCGCAACTCCGATTCCCTGCACACGCTGCCGTCGGCATGCAGATAGTCGCGCACCTCGATCCGGGCGATCTCCAGCGGCCGCAGGCCCGTGGCGAACAGCATGTAGTACAGGGCCAGGTCGTGCCAGGTGCGACTGGTGCGCCCCTTGATGCGCACCGCGCCTTGAGCCACCTCCGGCGCCGATAGCACCCGCGCCGGACGGACGCCGGCCGGCGGCTGGGGCTCGAAGCCCTCCAGCGCGACCAGGATGGCGTCCCGATGCAGGCGCAGCCGCCGCACGAAAGCCGCGCCTTCCTCCTTGAGACCATCCACGCCCACCACCTGGGTGAGTTGGACGGCGACGGACTTGATGCGCCGCTCGACCGCCGTGCGCGAGACGCCGAAGCGCACGGCCACCGCCTCGTAGGTCTCACCGCCAATTACGGCACGTAGCATCTCGACCGATTGCAATGCGTTCTCGTGGTGCTTGTCGACCTCCTGGTTGTCTTGCATGGCTTGCTTCTCCCATCATCTGTCGATCGTCATCAGCCCGAATATTCGTGCGCCGACGCCCCCTTCGCCAGGCGAAAACGCCGGGAAAGGCGCGGGATTTCGTCATCAGGCCGAGCGCGCCGCCGTCGCTGAAGAACTTGACGGCCGGACCGATGAGCGCACGCGCGACGCACGTGGCGGGTCGGCGCCGACTCGGTCGATACGCGAACGACGACGCAGTTCCGAGCCGAACCGATCCCCGCTCATTCCCTTGCCCGTCACCCGGGCTGGCCTTGCTGCGCGATCCAGCGGCGGATGTCTTCCGCGCGCCAGACGGTCACCCGCTCCGAAAGCTTGACCGGCTCGGGAAAGGTGCGCGCCTGGATGCGCCGCCAGAGCGTCGATTTGGAGATGGGCACGAAGGCCAGCACCTGGGGCTGGCGCAGGAAGCCGGTCTCGGGCAGCGTCAGGGTCGAAACCGGGGTGGCAGGCGTAGTCAAAAAAGTGCTGGAAGCCGCCACCTTCGCGGCGGTACTGGTACGGATGTTGGGCATGATCGGGCCTCGTCACGGCGGGTGCCGATAAAGGACATGACCTGCTCTGTTGCGGCCGCGCTAGGTCAGGATGGCGCGGGCCGATAGGGAACGCAGAACTCGACGACATGCCGCCGGCGCCCCGGTCGCGCGGCATGGAAGGATGCGCAAGAAAGTGACTCCCACCGCATGACGGCCAAGGACATCCGGGTCGGGAAAGATCAGCCGATCCGCACCGGCACCGCGCAGCACGCGCGACAGCGGATCGTCGGGCAACAGGCAGGTATCGACTGCGACGCCGCCACGAGAGCGGTGCGGGTACCCATGGGGTCAGGTCAGCCTGACGACGTGGAACCTGTCGATACGATATTGAGGCCCGTGGGCCGACGCAAGACGTTCCGGGACGTGCTTGCCTCAATAGGCCGCGTCCGCCAGCGATTGGAGATGGCACGGGTGCCGAAACCATACCAGCACGCCGTGATCAAGGTCGCGGTCCAGAAGTCGGATCGCTGACGAAGCCGATCCGGCTCGAACCCGCCATGGCGAATAGGGCCATGATGTGAGCCAAGGTTTCGCGGGGCGCCAGGGTATCCGACCGCGGGAAGAGTGTCCGGAGGGTTTCGCGCACAAACTTCGGCCGGGCGGTCCATTTCGCCCGCCATGGATGGGAATACGTGCTATTTCGAGCGGCTGCCCAAGTAATCACAACAGTTCCGCACGACCGTCATGACGAATGCCCGATCGTCAGACCCCAGGTCGGAAATCCATGCGCCAAAAGTCGCCGCTTCGCTGGCCTCTTCGGGCCCTTCCTTCGATAACAGGTCGCCCGCAGAGCATTGGAGCGCCACCGCAAGCCTGTCCAGTGTCGGCAGGGACGGCAAATGGGCGCCGCGCTCGATGCGCGAAATGGTTTCGGCATCGACGCCGACCCGCTCCGCGACCATCTCCTGTGTCCATCCCAGCTGTTTGCGCCGCCCGGATAGGTTTCCCCCCAGTCGCTTCGCCAGACGGGCGGATTCTTTTTTCTTGACCGCCATCGTGTTGTCCTTTCACTCAACAAGAATGACGGTCACTGGACTATCGAAACAGGGGTTCTTATGCGGTTTTGGTTATCATCATCCTTGTTGATATCGGGGCACGCATGACAAACGTGGCATGATCGGATTGCGGCAATCGACGCTAATCACCAACTGAAGGCACCGTACTTTCCAGGGCTTCCACCAGCCGTACATCGGCCTCCACCTCCGTCGAAACGACGGCCGGGTCGCCATCCGACCCGGGCTTGTCCGCGCCACTCACTACGCCCACGGCAACGGCCTCTTGCCGGCTTCCTTCGCTACGGCCCTCGCCACTGCGCGCGTCCATGGCGTTCATCCGCCGCCGCAGCCCCATCGCAAAGTTCCGTGCGCCATTGGCGACGTCGCGCACCTGCCGTTTGAGCGTGGCACGCTGGACGTCCACCGCCTGGGTGGTGATCACTTCGTGAATCTCCAGGGTCTGCAGCAAGGGCATCAGTTGGTCGAGTTTGCCCAGCACCTCCAGGAAGCGGCGCCCGATCGATGACAGCACATGGACGTCCACATCCAGGGGCACGGTGTCGTAGGTTGCCGTGCTGGTGATGCCATGCGCTTTGAATAGCGCTTCGGCGCCGTCGATAGCGTGGTTGAGGTTTGCGGTCACGGCGTCCATTTGGGCTCGAATGGTGTCCTCGATCTTGGCGACGTCCTCGTGTTCGAGCCGCGTGCGGGCGATCACCGAGATGAAGTGGGTATTGAGCTGCAGCGTGTTGAACAGCCGCGCAAAGAAACGCTTGCCCTCGGCGCTGGTGAAGCGCGTCGGCATCTTCAGGCTGGCCGCCTCGACGCGCCGGAAATCGGCCTTGGCCTCCTTGGCGAGGATGCGGGCGTTGACGCCCCCCTGGTCCACCTTGACGATCTGGATCTCCGACATGCCGTGCTCCTCGAAATACCGCGTTCGGGCCGATCATCCGCGCCGCCATACGCATTCGCCACTGGAAATGGCCGTGGCCTGAGGGGGCTTTCGGCATCGGGGCCGATCCCGACTGTTTTTCGGGATTGACCTGGCAACCCGGCGGGACTACCTTGACGTCATGCAGTAGCTGGCCCTGCATTCAAACAAGGCAAGCCCTGGAGTTCTCTGTTTGTCGCGTATGCCATCGGCTTTGCCGCTGCCGCGTGCGCCGATCTTGCCGGCACCGATTAGGGTGCCCGTCCACCCGTGCCATCGAGGCAAGTTTTCGAGGCAGGGGCGCGGCGCTTCCGAGCTTCCGTAAGCGCCCCTCCCCCGAAAGCCTTCCTCGATCGGTAGCTGGCATACCGGTCACCGCGGTTCTCACCGCCCGTTCAAGCCAGCCCTGGACCTTCTTACCATAGCGCCGTTCCGCCCGTAGCGGGCCGGCAGTTTCTCACCCCACGGGGGCATATGCCCCCGTCGTGGTGTGCGTTGCCTCCAATTTTTCCTGGAGCCAACGATGCTGAATCAGAGCGTATCCCCCCGAGTTTCCCGTCCCACGCCCGTGGGCCCAGTCTTGCCGCCCGTGGCGGCCACCTCGCGTCACCGTCCGGCGGCGATCCCCGATCGTGCAGCCCTGGACGCTTTGCTCGACGGCGAGGATGCGCCCGTCGAATGGAGTGAAGAAGACATCGTCTTCCTGCATTGGCGCTTGCTGCAGGAGGTCAGCCATCTGGCCGACCCCACAACGCCGCTGGAAGAAAAATTCGACACCCTGCGCTGGGTGTTCAGCGAACGCGAGAAGGACGGCCTGCCGTTCTCCTTCGTGAGTTGCTTGCGTGTCGTCGGTTGCAGTCCGCTGTCGCCGATCGCTTACTGCGGTCTGGTCGACGCGGAGGAAGTGCGCGACCGCATCCGCCACGGCCTGAAGGCCTGGCTCGATGTCACGCTCGAGCGCTACCCCGACTGGGTACGCGACGCCGTCGTCCACAACCCTGAATGGGTCGAGGCCCGGCTCGCCAAGAACCCCCAGTGGATCAACGAGCAAATCAAGCGGATGGCGGTGCAGGGCGACCTGTTTGCCTGACGCCCATCTCCCATTTTTCGGGCTGATCGCCAACGCGAAGGCCCTCCCCCTTTCAAGGAGTCGTCATGACCACTTTCAAGGATGTCCTGTGCCTGCTGGCGATCTTCGCGGCCTACGGCATGGTTGGACGCCTGGACTATGAAGACGCGGTAGGGCTGGAACAGCTCATCAAGGAACGGCATCACGCCGACTGTCTGATGACGACGCCAGCCGACCGCGAGGCCCTGGCGCGGATCAACGATCTGCCCTTCGATTCATCCACCCACCGCACGGACGGGGGCGCGCCCGAAGACGGGCAGCCCTGCACGCCGCGCGTGCTGTGAGGAGGCCGCCATGCACACCCAAACGCGCATCGCGCACGACACCCCGTCCCTGCTGACCGTCCAGGCGCCGGAAGACATCGAGTTCCTCGTCAAGGAAAGTGAAGTCCTCACCGGCCGGGCCGGCCGCACCTTCGTCATCGCCGGCGCCGACTGGCTGGCCTACCGGGTGCATTGGCATCCGATCGGTCTGAAGGTCGAGCGGCTCGATGAAGAGGGCCGGGTCCTAAGCACCCAGCACCTGCTGCCCCGGGAGTTCCTCGGGCACAGCCTGATCGAGGCCTTGGCCGCCGGGCAGTTGTTCACACCACCGGTCCGCCACGTCGGCTGACCGATCGTTCTTTCCCCCCTTGGCGGGTCCGTCCCGCCAGGGCCGGGTGCCGCCTGCACTCATGGAGCACATCATGCAGATACAGGTTCGAATCAACGAGGAAGGCGCGCTGCGCAACCAGCGCTACGCTTTCACCGACCGTTTCACGCTCGTCTCCGAGCTGTTGCAGAACGCCCGCCGCGCCGGCGCGATGCGCATCGAAATCCATTACGACGCCACCGCGCAGGTGCTGCGGGTGGAAGACGATGGCCGAGGCCTCGACGACTTCCAAAAGCTCCTGAGCTTCCACGAGTCGGGCTGGGATGCGGCCACCAGTGCCGAGGAGCGCCCTTTCGGGGTCGGCTTCTCGAAGTGCCTGTACGCCGCCACGCGCTGCTTCGTCGCCTCAAAGCATCAGCGGGTCGACATCGACACCGCGGCGGCGCTGGCCAAGGCGTCTATCGAGGTGGAGCTCATCGCCGAAGCCGTTGCCGGTACCCGGATCGAGTTGCACGGCGTTGACCTGCCCGACCTGGGCAATCGCATCGAGAGCTTGTGCCTGGGTTTTCCGGTGGACGTGCTATTCAATGGCACGCCGCTGACGCGGCGCTTTGCCGCCGCGAACCTCGCGACGATGCAGAGCCCAATGGGCACGGTCCACCTCACCGGTACGCGGGACGGCAAGTTCAGCTACAACACCATGGTCTTCCTGCAGGGCTTCTGCGTCATGAAGCCCAACTACTGCCAGTTCGACGAGGTCAACGTCGTGCACCTGGATTCGCGCCAGTTCATAGCGCGCCTGCCGGATCGAGACAAGTTGATCGACGAGGACGTACAAAAAAAGCGGATCGATACCGAGTTGAAGGCCTGCTGGCGGCAGACGCTAGAGGTCGCCAAGACCCAGCTTTCGCCCGAGCGCTTCGTCGCAATCTATTACGCGGCGATGCGCGCCTGGGGTCATGTGGATCTGCTGAACGACCTCGACGTGCTGCCCGCCGAATTGTTCGATGAAATCGTCGACTATCCGATCCAGGATGACGACCGAAGCTATGTCCGGCAAGTTGCCGTAGCCCCCACCCGCCAAGCCGTCGAAAGCGGCGCGGTGACCCTGGTCTCCCTCGACTGGTTGGACGACGACAACGCGGCGCGCTGGATGTTGGCCCGGGCCAAGGGCTATCTGGTTTTCGACTGGATCGGCCTGAGCTCCGAGCACTGGGCTTGGCGCCATGTGCGTTTTCTGGATCAGGAAACGGTGCAAGTCGAAGCGGTATCCGAACAGGTCCGCGTCCAGTTGGAAGGACGCTGGGTGTGGCCCACCGTGATCCTGTGCGAGGCCGTGCGCCTGCGCGCCGGCAGCAAGGTCGTCGAAGTCACCGACAAGGGTGTCTGCCACCATGGTGTCCTGTACATCCCGGCCGGCGAGACCTCCGGCGAAGCGGTGCGGCAGGCCTCGTCCTTCATCGACGAAAACGACCAGTTCCTCGCTTCGGACCTGGACGCGGACCGCGACGCGCTGGCGGACCTCATCCGTCGCCTGCGTTCGGTCGATCCGGTGCAGACGCTGGACTCGCTGCTGCAGGACTTGCGGCTGGGCCGGTATCCCCTGCTGCACGGCAAGGCCTTCCAGGTCACCGTGGGGGTGGGTGCTGCGCCCGGCCATTCGGTGGCCCTGATTGCCGAAGCCGGTTCTGCCAACGCGGGAGCTTGCCATGCAGGATCGTGAGTACGCAGCCCGCATCGAAGCGGTCAAGCAACGTGCCCATGGCCGGTGGGCGGAAATCCTGGCGAGCCTGGGCGTGGATGAAAGCATCCTCAAGCGGCGCAACCTGCCTTGCCCGTTGTGCGGTGGCACGGATCGGTTCCAGTACACCGACAAGTTCGGTGAGGGGAACTACCACTGCCGTCAGTGCGGCCCGGGTGGCGGCTTCAAGTTGCTGCAAGCCGCCATGGGCGTGGACTTCAACACCGCGCTGCGTGACGTCGAGCGCTGCCTGGGGATGATGCCGGTGACGGCACCGTCCCGAAGCTGTGAGCCTTCGGCCGAGCGCATGAAGAAGCTGGCCCAGCGCATCTGGAATGAGGCCAAGCCGGTGACGGTGGGCGACGAAGTCGATCGCTACCTGAGCGGGCGGGGTCTCGCCCTGCCGGTGTATCCGAAGGTGCTGCGCTTCCACCCTGCCCTCGGCTATTACCAGAAGGAAGCCGCCGGCAAGTCGCGCAAGGTGGCCGAGTACCCGGCGATGCTCGCCTGCATTCAGGGTGCCGACGGCCACGCCGTGACGCTGCACCGGACCTATCTGCGGGACGGCGGCAAGCTTGCGGCGCTCGATGCGAAAAAGGTGCTCTCGGCCGGGATCAACGGCGCCGCGGTCCGCTTGTTCGATGCGACCGAGGAACTGGCGATCAGCGAAGGCATCGAGACCGGCATCGCTTTGCATCTGGCGACCGGCAAACCGGTCTGGGCCGGGCTCAACGCCGGCAATCTGGAGAAGCTGTGGCTGCCGGACACGGTGCGTAAGGTCTGCATCTATGCCGACAACGACGCCGATGGCGACTTCGCCGGCCAGGCCTTTGCCTTCGCACTGGCGCGCCGGTTGAAGCGGGAAGAGAAAACGTCCGGTCGGCGGCAAGTGCGGGTGTTCCTGCCCAAGCATGCCGGCACCGATTGGGCCGATGTCTGGCGCCAACGCTTGGAAGCCCAGGCGCCGCGTGCGGCATGAATGTTTGATGAGGGGTGCGGCCGGTCGGCTGCACCCGCCTTTTCAGCGGCACTGCATCAGGCGGTGACGGTGAAAAGGCCCCTTTGCTTGCCCTACTGGTAGTTGTCACACCAGGCGGCGCCCCACGGCGCCGCAAAGACAGCCCTGGAGTTCCGGCGCGACTTTTCGCGCCCTTTCTGGACCGGCAACCGCCGGTCCGTCATCAACCCTGGCGGGGATGCGCTTCCCCCGAGGGGTGATGCCGTCTCCGCTTTTCTTTTCCGACAAGGAGATTGCTATGAAAAACGGACGTTCGCTCGTTAGCCTGGCCCAGGAACTGGAGCGCCAGCTGCATTCGAAGAAGGACTTGATCGTGCCCTCGACGCTGGTGCGCCATGCCACCGACGATCTGGGGGGCACCCGACTCGTCATCGAGGAAGGGGGCAGCCCGGTGCACTACGGTGTCACCCCGCTGGCGCGCCGCCAACTGGCGGACAAGCTGAAGATCCCGTATGCCTACTTCGAACGCATGCGCGAAGAGCAACCGGTGCTTTTGGACCGCAACGTGAACACCTGGCTGCAAAGTGACGAAGACCGGCGCATGCTGCGCACCCTGGACGGTCAGGTGCGCGCCGTGTTATCGGATCGCTACCGCCGCCTGGACAACTTCGACCTGGCCGAGAGCGTGCTGCCCATCCTGCAGCAACTGCCCGAGGTACGCTTCGAGTCGGTCGAACTGACCGAGACGAAGATGTACCTCAAATGCATTACGCCACGCCTGAAATACGAGATGGCGCCCGGCGATGTCGTGCAGGCCGGGGTCGTGATCTCGAACTCGGAGGTCGGCCAGGGGACGCTGTCGGTGCAGCCGCTGCTGTTCCGGCTGGTGTGCAGCAATGGCTTGATCGCTGCCGACCGCTCGCTGCGCAAGACCCACGTGGGACGTGCGCTCGGTTCCGAGGATGAACGCATCCTGGTCTACCAGGACGACACCTTGCGCGCCGACGACAAAGCCTTCTTCCTCAAGGTGCGCGACGTGGTGCAGGCGGCAGTGTCGGAAGCGACCTTTCGGCAGACGGCGCAGAAGCTGCAGAAGACGCTCAACATCCCGCTGGTGGGCGACCCGGTGAAGACAGTCGAGGTGCTGGCCCAGCGCTACACGCTGAACGACAACGAGCGCGCCGGCGTGCTGCGCCATTTGATCGCCGAGGGCCAGTTGTCGGGCTACGGGCTGGTCAATGCGGTGACGCATTACAGCCAGGAGGTCGAGGACTACGACCGCGCGACGGAGTTCGAAGCATTGGGCGGCCGGCTGATCGACTTGCCGGCCCATGAGTGGAAAGGATTGGCGGAAGCGGCCTGATCCAGAAAATCGCTGAAAGCCGGCCGGGGTATCTGCCCCGGCCCGGCCTTCAGCCATTCCAATACCATTATACCGAGGGCGCGCTACCCCGGCATCAGATCGAGTGGCAGTGGCACCTCCTCCGGCGCAGCAGGCCGGCGATCGCGCTGAGGAACTGCGTCGGCTTCGCCGCCGGTCTTGGTCTGATCCGTTGAAATCGCCGCCCCTCAAACTATGCCTTGTAGATATGCCAAACCATCCTCCCTGTGACGGCTATTCCCCAAGAAACAGCTTCTGTCGGACCTTACGTGTGGCAAACGGATCGTCCTCCAGATTTTTGAACAAATGTCCCTGCCATAACACAATACCAATGACTATGATGCTTTTTATTGCCATAACCCAATCATCATTACGGGTCGCTCATAAAACTTTCCACCTTCGATGCTCAGACACCCATTTCAGCAGGACCAACTGGAGAACATGACCATGAGTCGCGTGACGCTTACCGATGTCGAATGGATCAACCTGAATGTGCTGGTCGTCATTCGCGCCGGTCTCCAGTATGACCCCGCTTCGACCTGCTGCAGGTACGGTCTCAATTCGGCGCAAGCCAACCATCTTCGAGAACTTAGCCTCGACGAGTTGTGGTCCTTGGTAATCCACGTCGGCGACACGACGCTGTTTCCACCCCGCGCCGACTTGGTGACGTTGCTGAGCACTCCAAGAGCTTTGGCGGGTCCCATGGCGCTCGTCCATCCGCCCATGCCGATGGAAAACCGGCGGTAGGAACCACTACTCATGCCGACCCGCGGCGACCGGCACCTGCGCGCCATGTCACTGGCGAAGCAGTTGGCGGCGCTCGGCGCCCGGCTGAAAACGATCCACCTCATCACCGGCATCCCGCCGCGTCAGGTGCAGAGCCTCTTCTTCCCCGATGCCCGCACCATCCCGCGCGGACGCGCCCCCGATTCGGCCGAGTGGTACCACGGCGCCAACCTCATCCTGCGGACCGACGCCTGCCTCATTGGCGCCAGGTACCGCCAGTTGCGCAACCAGGGACTCGCCACCGGCGAAGCCCTGGTCTTCGCCTACCGCGCCTACCAGGCCGCCACGCTGCCGCCTTACCGCATCAGCCTGGACCGGGCCTTCAACCTCGTCTCCTATATTGACGGCATCTGGCTGGCCAAAGCACCGGCGCTATCCGTGTTGACCTGCCCCGGGTGTGGCTGCGAGTTCATCGCCGCGATCGGCACCGTGGCGCACCCTGGCGAACCTTGCCCCTTCTGCAAGCTGCTGGAACGCTTTCACCTGGACCATCGCATCCAAGCGTCTTACCCGGCTCGCCCCGCCCTCGACATG
>Ga0209573_1002877_pt1 | contig 20453 bp, 18 predicted proteins | sample TNRBio252014_DNA_FD_185870 | JGI IMG/M metagenome (GOLD analysis project Ga0209573, IMG submission 185870) | Wastewater treatment Type I Accumulibacter community from EBPR Bioreactor in Madison, WI, USA - TNR Reactor_6/25/2014_ DNA (SPAdes)... | ecosystem: Engineered > Bioreactor > EBPR >...
TGGAAGGGGCACCTGCAACAGCATCGACCTGCATCGCGCTACGCAAATACTGCTGCTACGACCAACGCAAACGGCTCAACCACCATCAAAAACAAAGAGCCTTATGCTTAACCTGACGCCCATGCCCGGTAGGGGTGCTAGAAGCCTTCTTCAGCCACTCGTTCACACTGGCTTCGCGCACGCCTCTTGCATCCCTTCAGGATGCGCCCTTGAAAACACAGGCGTAGCTCTCGTGGTTCCAGGGGCGGCGTCTGCTGCGCAGACTTGCCCCTGGCTACCTTCTTTGATCCCTCTGGGATCGAATCAACCAGCCAGACCACCGATACGCGGCGAAGGCAGCATGGCGGCTACTTTTTCACCACCGCTTCCACCCCGAACAACGGCAGGGATTTTTTCACGGACTGGGTGACACCCCAGAGCAGCGGGGTGGAGACGATGATCCAGATGAGGACGGCTTTCATGGCGTGAAATCAGGCGGAGGGCGTGTCTTTGACGTGGTATTTGGCATCAACGGGGCGGACGAGAAGATTGGCGATGAGACCGACGCCGAGCAGGCCGCACATGAGGTAGAAGGTGCCGTTGTAGGCCTGCGCCTTCGGCACGCCGGCGGCGACGCGGCTGTCGTAGAAGCCGTTGATGAGCGAGGGGCCGATGACGGCGGCCATGCTCCAGGCGGTGATGAGGCGGCCATGAATCGCGCCGACCTGGTAGGTGCCGAACATGTCCTTCAAATAAGCCGGGATCGTGGCGAAGCCGCCGCCATACATGCTGATGATAAGCGCGGTGCAGATGACGAAGAGCGTGCGGTTTTGCGTCTCCTGCGTGTAGGGCAGGATGGCGTAGAGCGCGGCGCCGAGGATGAAATAGATGCAATAGACCGCCTTCCGCCCGATGAGATCCGAGGTGGAGGACCAGACAAAGCGCCCGCCCATGTTGAAGATGCTCAGCAGGCCGGTGAAACCCGCGCCGATGGCGACGCTGACGCCAAACATGTCCATGCACATGTCCGCCGCGCGCCCGAGCACGCCGATGCCGGCGCTGACGTTCATGCACAGCACGGTCCACAGCAGCCAGAACTGCGGCGTCTTCCACGCGGTGTCCACGGACACGCTGGCGGTGGTGATCATGCCGTGGGCGGCGGCCGCTTTGGGCTCGTAGCCCGCTGGTTTCCAGCCAGGAGCTGGAACGCGGACGATGAAGGCACCGAAGAGCATGAAGCAGGCATAAATTGCCGCCATGGTGATGAGCGCCTGCATCGCGCCCGTGTTGGTGCCGGCCGCCAGCGCATTGAGCGGCTCTTTCAAAGGCCCGATGAGATTGGCGAAGAGCCGCTGATCAAAAGTGGGAGCCATACCCGCGGCAGCATCTGCTCCTGCGGTGAACAATTTCATCAATTCCTGGGCCAGCGGCGATCCGATGAGCGCCCCGCCACCGAAGCCCATGATCGCCATGCCCGTCGCCATGCCGGGACGGTCAGGGAACCACTTCACCAGTGTCGAGACCGGCGCGATGTAGCCGAGGCCCAGGCCGATGCCGCCGACGAATCCGTAGCCAAACCAAATCAACCCGAGCATTTTCAGCTTCACGCCGAGCGCCGCGAGCAGCAGGCCGCCACAGAAGCAGCAGCACGAGACCAGCATCGTTTTGCGCGGGCCGGAGCGCTCCACCCACTTGCCGAAAGTCGCCGCAGAAAGGCCCAGCATGACCAGTGCGATCATATAGGCCACATTCACCTGGGACACCGTCGCGCCGAGCTCGGCGCTGAGCGGCTTGTTGAACACGCTGAAGGCATACACCTGCCCGATGCACATGTGAACCGCGACGGCGGCGGGAGGGACGAGCCAGCGGCTGAATCCGGGTTTGGCGACGGTGGCTTCGCGGGAGAGAAAACTCATGGGGGTCGGGAGTGACGGTTGCGCCGTGGGTTTTAGGGGGTTGGCGGGCGGGATGGCAAGGAAAAGATAAGAATCGACAACAAACGCGGGGTTTCATACGTTCATCCATCCGTCCGGCAATCCTGCCGGGCCTTTAACCAAATACACATACCTAACTCCATTGATGAAAACTCTGCTCTCCATCATTGCCCTCTCCTTCGCATCCGCCGGTCTGGCTGCTGCGGCTGACAAATGCCCCATCAGCGGCAAGCCTGCTGATTCCAGCATCACCAGCAAAGGCAAAGACGGCAAAACCGTCGCCTTCTGCTGCGAGAAGTGCAAAGCCAAGTTCGACGCCAAGAACAAGTAACGGCCACGCGCTGAATCACTCAGCGTTTGAAAGGCGGAACCGGTTTCCCGGTTCCGCTTTTTTCATCGCTTTTTGCCAGAGCGCTCCTGGAGAAACTTCTGGAAGCCGATTTTCACAAACTCCGGATCACGGGCGCGGATCATGGCATCATCAAGGGTGATGAAGCCGTAGCAGGCCAGATGCATGAGGCTGTCATCAATGGTGTGCATGCCGTCGATGCCGCCGATTTGGATCAGGTTCCCGAGCTGCGACAGACGGCGTGAGCGGATGCTGGAGGCGATGCCCTGGTTGACCACCATGATCTCGGAGGCCATCACGCGGCCCGGCTGGTCATGGCGGGCGATGAGCGACTGGCAGATCACGCCTTTGAGCGAGCTGGCGAGCTGCGATGCCACGAAATCCTGCTGCTCTTCTGGAAAGGCGTCGAGAATGCGCAGCACGGTGCTGGGCGCGTCATGCGTGTGCAGCGTGCTAATGACGAGATGGCCCGTCTCGGCGGCGGTGAGCGCGGTGCGCATGGTCTCCAGGTCGCGCAGCTCGCTGACGACGATGACATCCGCGTCCTGGCGCAGGGCGCTCTTGATGGCGGCGGCAAAGTTGTGCGTGTCCGCGCCAACCTGACGCTGGCGCACGAGGCTTTTCTGGTGGGAGAACAAATACTCGATGGGATCCTCGATGCTGACAATGTTCACCTGCCGTGTGCGGGTGATGTGCTGCGTCAGCGAGGCCAGCGTGGTCGTCTTGCCGCTGTTGCTGGTGCCGGTGACGAGGATCAGCCCGTCACGCAGCTCGGTGAAGCCCTCGACAGCAGGGCCGTGCCCCAGATCGCGCAGCTCCGGGATCTGCGCCGGAATGTAGCGGAAAGAGGCCTCGATGCGGCCCAGCACATAGCAGGCATTGCCACGGAAGCGGCCGAGGTTCTCGACCTGGATGGCAAAGTCGAGCTCCCACTTTTGCTCCAGTTCCGCGCGCTGGTTTTCCTTCAGCACGCCAAAGATCAGCTCGCGCAGGTCGATGACTTCCAAAACTTCATCGGCCACCGGCGTTAGCACGCCGTTGATGCGGCCCATGGGCGGCGAGTTCGCGCTGATGTGAAGGTCAGAGCCACCGCGCTCGATGACCATGAAGAGATATTCGATAAGATCGTGGTTACGCATGGGAGGGAAAGTTGACGGTGGTTTACGATGGTTGACAGTCGATGACGGTTGTTTTCAGAGGGGCGGTGAAGCGCGCTGTTTGGGTTTGGAAGCCACTGTCAACCATCGTCAACAACGGCAAACCACCGTCAACTTCATGAAATGCCCCGTGCCGCACGGCGGAACTCGGCCTCGTTGCCAGCGGCGGCGATGGCGGTCACCTCGTCGATGACACCGGCTCCGAAGGCGGCAACGATGGACTGTAGGAAAGTGCGGCAGTTGGGGTCACCGGCGCGGGTCATGTATTCCGCGATGTCGGACACGGCGCGCCGTGCGATCCAGTCGCGCACCGCGCCCCCATTTTGCAGATGTTCCACCATCAGGGTGAGCCGGCCGGTCACATCCGGCACCAGTTTCTGGCACAGCACACCGAGGAGCTGGTGGGAGAGCAGATGCAGGCCGATGCCGACCTGGTCGGCGGGGAAGAGATTCACAAATCGCTCCATCGTGTCCGCCACGGTGGCGGAGTGCATGGAGGCGATGACGAGATGCCCCGTCTCGCAGGCTTGCAGCGCGGTGAAGGCGGTGTCGTGGTCACGAATTTCCCCCACGAAAATCACATCCGGCGCCTGGCGCATGGCGGCGCGCAGCCCGCGCGTGAAGCTCGGCGTGTCACGGCCCACCTCGCGCTGGGTGAACATGCTGCGGTTGTTGGTGAAAATGTACTCCACCGGATCTTCGATCGTCACGATGTGGCGGGCCACATTTGTGTTCATCCAGTGCAGCAGCCCGGCCAGCGTGGTGGATTTCCCCTGGCCGGTGGAGCCGGTGACCAGTACCATACCGTGCTCCTGCTGCCCCCAGCGCGTCAGCAGCCACTCGGGCGCGCCCAGCGCGCCCAGGGACGGCATGTCCGTGCGGATGCGCCGCAGCGTGGCGGCCAGCTTGCCCAGCACCTTGTGCAAATTCACACGGAAGCGGATGCCGGAGCGCGAGACCATGCCCGTGTCCACGTCCATGTCCTTCATCGTGTCGCCGCCGCAGGCCTGCCAGAGCCCGGCCACATGCGGCAGCAGCAGTGGCTCGTCGCCGAAGATCATGAGCTGCTCGTTGATCTTCATGCGCGGCACCTCGCCTTCTTGGATGAAAATGTCGCTCGCCTGATGTTCTTCGGCGGCTTGCAGGATGTCATCAACGGAAATGGCCATGGGAGAAAACGCTAGCGGTGGCTTGCACGCGCCTCAACCCCGCAGTGCGTTTTTCGTTACTCGAAATCTGGCTGCGCCAGTCAAGCAGTCGTCAAGATCGTCAAGGAGTGGTCAAGTTTCGTGCCGTGACCTCCTTGACCACGCCTTGACCAACTTGACCGGCGCAGCCTTGACCTTTCAACCCCTCACTCACCCGCCAGAAGCTCGCTGCAATACCACAGCATGCGCGGCAGATGAAACGGCCCCTTCCACAGGTTCCCCTTCAAAGTGACCGATGGCGTGCCGTCGCGGTGCAAATAACCAAACCACTCGCCGTGTTCCGGGTCCGGGAAGTGCGCGAAGCTCCAGTCATGCACCTGCTTGTGCCATTGCGCATACTTGGCGTCTCCCGTGACATGCCAGGCCAGCAGCGTGGCGATGATGGCCTCGTTGTGTGGCCACCAGAACTTCATGTCGTGCCAGTATTCCTGCACCGGTTTGTTGAAGACATCGCGGAAGTGGAACAGGCCGCCGTGCTCCGCGTCCCAGCCGCGTTGCCACATGCCGTCGAGGATCGCCAGGCCGAGCTTGATGTAGCTCTGCTCCCCACGCCAGCGGCCCTCATGCAGGATGAACCACGCGCACTCCAGCGCATGGCCCGGATTCAGCGTGCGCCCGTCGAAATGGTCAATGATTGAGCCGTCCGGCGCCACGATCTCCATCAGCGCGCCGAGGTCCGGTTTGAAAAAGAACCGCTGAATCTCCAGGATGAAGCGGTCCACCCACTCCGAGCAGGTGTGGCCGGAAATCTTCACATCGCCGAGGTTCACGCGCAGTTCCTGCGCGGTCACGATGCCGATCATGAGCGCGCCGATGCCTATCATCGGCCGCGTGTTCGGCTCGATCTTCGGCTGCATCATCCCTTTCTCGAAGGAGTGCTTCAAATACGTCGCGAAGTCTTTCTTCGCCCCTTCCGCATAGTTTTCGTCTCCGGTGGCCTTCGCGTAGGCCGCATGAGCGATGGCGGAAAACGCCTCGCTGAACACATAGCGCCGCATGCGCAGCGGCTTCCCCTCCCGTGTCACGCTGAAGAAAAGCTTCCCGTCCGTCGCGTAGCCGTGCCGTTGAAGGAAAGCCAGGCACGATCCTGCGGCATCCAGCCAGTCGCTCCGCGGCTCCACCGTGTTGTACAGCGTGGCGAAGGTCCAGGCCGCTCGTCCTTGGAACCAGATGCTCTTGTCCGTGTCCAGAATCGACCCATCGCGGTCCAGCGAGGTGATGATGCCGTCAAACTCACGGTCCATGCCATGTTTCAGCCAGAACGGCATCACATCGTGGAGCAACGTGTCGCGGTAGAGCTTCCGCAGCTCCCCGCGATGTCCTGGGTCGGTCAGATCGTGGTTCATCGCCGGACTTTTGAACCACTCATGGTCACTAATCCAACACTGATGGATCTGATTCAGGCATCAGTGTTCCATGAGTGGTTTAAAAACAGGAATCTCGTCCACCTTGGCCGCTACGCCTCAAGGGTCTTGCGTTCCTTCATCAAGGCATCCGTGGAACGCATAGGCCATCCACGGTGGAGAGGGAAGCCCGAATTCAAATTGGGACATTGCCCGCCGTTGGATGAGCCGACTTGTTGTGCCTCTTTCATTGTTTCGGGGCGCCCTCCCAGAACACCGGCTCAGCTCCATCACGTTCGAGCCAAATCTCGCTTCCGTTCGGAATCATCCCTCGCTTGATGTCTGACGGCAAGGTGAAGCAAAGATTAGAGTCCCTTGCTCCATTGCGAACTGTGAAATCGAGGTCCTTAACAAACGTGCGAATCTCGGAACCAGATGGGGTCACAATCAGGATTCGCTCGAATCGGTGGATCTTCTCGTCTGGACTCAGTTGCCATTGATCGTCCTTCGGGAGAACCAATATCGCACCTCGTCCTTCGATGAAGAATGTGTCCTTTAGATCGCAGAGTTTGCGAGGCATGAGTTTTCTGGCACAACGTTGTTTAGCCACACTTGTGGGCGAATCCGATTCGTCCACAGTTTTTTGGTTTTGGCATCGACTCAATGGGTATGCGCCCAGCCTGGCCGCTCAGCCTCCAACGTCACACGTTCCTTCGTCAAAGGATGCTGGAATGTGATCTTCCAGGCGTGCAGGCAGAGCGGTGGATCGTCCACGGCGAGGGTTTGGGTTTCGCCGATCTCGCCATCGGCCAGATAGGCGGCGTCGCCGATGATCGGGAAGCCGAGGTGCCAGAGGTGGATGCGGATTTGATTGGTGCGGCCGGTGATCGGCCTTGCTTCGATCAAGGCGGTGCCGTCGGCATCGCGCTGGAGCACGCGGAACTCGGTTCGGGCCTCCAAACCGGCCTCATCGACGTTTCGTCCGCCCAGCTTGCCTGCTTCGGCGCTGACGGGAGCATCGCAGATGCACTCATCCTGCGGTGGGTGGCCTTTCACGCGGGCGAGGTAGAGCTTTTCGACCTCGCCACGCTCAAACTGCGGCTGCACGAGGCGGGCGAAGTGCCGCGTCTTGCACAGCACCATCACGCCCGTCGTGTTCGCGTCCAGACGATGCACCGTGCGCGGCCGCAGCGGATGCCAGACGGCATCGACGATGAATTGCAGCGTGTTGCGATTGAACCGGCCGCCGACATGCACGGGCAGCGGCGCGGGTTTGTTCACCACGAGGATAGCCTCGTCTTCAAACAGCACGCGGATGTCCGCGTTCACGTCCGGCTCGCGCTGCGCGGGCGTGAGGTGCAGATAGTGCTCGCCTGCGCGGACGATTTGATCCGCCGTGACGCGATGACCGTCCTTGTCAGCGAGACGACCTGCTTCGGCGGCCGCCTGCCAGGTTTCGCGACCGATGTGCGGCATCACATGGCAGAGCGTGTCGAGCAGCGTTTTGTGATCGCAGGCCGCCGGGACATGCAACGGGCGCTCGTGCTCGTAGGGCACGCTGCCGGGCAGGGGAGTGGCGGCGGCACGAATCGCCGCATGGCGTTTCTCGATCTGCTCGCGCTGCTGCTGCTCGGTGGTTTTGAAGCAGTAGGGGCAGGACACATGCTCCACATAGCGCGGATCGGCCTGCTCCTCCGCCGTCAGCGGGGTCTGGCAGGCGAAACACTGCGAGGAGGCCGTCTCATGCAGGCCGGGATCGACTCCCACACGCTGATCGAACACAAACAGCTCGCCGTCGTAATGCGCGCTGCCGCATTCCTCAAAGTACTTCAAAATGCCGCCCTCAAGCTGCCACACATGCTCAAAGCCCTCGCGCTCCATGAACGGCGCCGCCTTCTCGCAGCGGATGCCACCGGTGCAGAAGGACACGATCTCGGCTTTCTTCATCTCCGCAGGCAATCGGGCCACTGCGGCAGGGAAATCGCGAAACGAATCAATGCCCGCCACCACCGCGCCTTTGAAGGTGCCGAGCTTCACCTCGTAATCATTCCGTGTGTCATATAGCACCACCGGTCGGCCTTCATCCAGCCACTGCTTCAACACCTTTGGTTCCAGCCGTGGCGAGGTGTATTTCGCCGGCTCGATGCCTTCCACACCAAAGGCGATGATCTCCTTCTTGATGCGCACCAGCATGCGCCGGAACGGCTGCTCCGCGCTCTCGCTGTACTTGGGCTTGAGACCTTCCAGCCCCGGAATGCCGCGCAATTCATCCACGAGCGAGTCCACATCCTCGCGAATGCCCGCCACGAACATGTTGATGCCCTCCGTGCTCAGCAAAATCGTGCCCTTCAGCCCGCGCTCCTTGCATAGGTCCAGCAGCCGCTGGCGCAGCTCCTTCAAACCGGATAGCGAGGCGAATTGATAGCAGGAGATGTTGGTGATCGTGGCGGTGGCGGACATGGACAGTGGAAAAAGCATGGAAACACTATTTGCGCGACTGCAAAGCGTTCCCATGCACAGGATTGAGTCAGACGTGAAAAGTCAGATGTCAGAAGTGGTGCGGCTACAGGCGACAATTCTCACTTCGGGAGGCTTTCAAACGGGCCTCGCTGTTGCCACCACTGCTGGAGCTGTCTCCAGATGCGGAGCCAGAGCTTCACGGCAGCCCATCCGATGGCAGCGGATGTGCCTGCGCCAATCAAAGCAGCCAGGCCCGAGTGCGGCCAGTTCCAGACAGGCAGTTGATGGAAGGATGAATACAGAGCGCCAACGGCGAATCCCGACACGGCTCCTCCAGCGAAGGACATCTGGACGACGAACCACATCAAGCCCGTCTGCGGACTGCGGCGAGCCGCCGCTGCGATGGAAGAGCTCAAGGCCGCACCAGAGACGACCGCCGCGCTTCCCATGACCGCCACAATGATTCCCACCACGATGCCTATGACCGCGAGTGCGGCGATCGCAACAAGGCCAATCACCAAGAAGCTGAACAGGAACAGATTGAACTCGCCCGCTTCGGGATCGAGTTCGCCCGGTGCCTGCGCGGCCAAGATCAAAACGGCTGTCAGAAATCGAGTCACGGATGCGTGATGGCCTCATCCAGATTCAACGCTGCACGGCTCACTGCGGACCAAAGCGCCTCGCCTTCGAGTTTTTGGTCGCGCTGCTTTTGGAGGAAGGTTTTGAGCATGACGAGTTCATCGGCAGCGGCGGGGCGGGTGAGGCAGCGGCGGAAGAGGTTTTGAAGGCGGGTGTCGTCGTCTTGGGATTCGGCGATCACCGCTTTGGCCATGGCCTGCGCGGCTTCCATGAACATCTGGTCGTTCAGCAGTGTGAGGGCTTGCAGCGGACTGTTGGAGACATCGCGTTTGGCGAGGCAGGCTTCGCCGGTGGGCGCGTCAAAGGTGGTGGACATGGCAAACGGCGCGGTGCGCTTGATGAAGGTGTAGAGGCTGCGGCGATAGCGATCCTCGCCCTCGCTGGTCTTCCACTCAAATTTACCGTAGGTGCCCTCGGACGTGATGCTGGCGGGCTGCGGCGGATAGACGCCGGGGCCGCCCATCTTCGGTGACAAAACGCCTGCGGCCTTCAAAGCAGAGTCGCGGATGATCTCGGCATCGAGACGGAAACGAGCGCCGCGAGCGAGCAGAATGTTTTCAGGGTCGCGTTGCGCGAGTTCAGGCGTGATGCGGCTGCTTTGCTTGTAGGTGGCGCTGGTGACGATGAGGCGATGGAGCTTTTTCATCGACCAGCCCTGCTTCACGAACTCGACGGCGAGCCAGTCGAGCAGTTCGGGATGCGACGGCGGCTCGCTTTGATAACCGAAGTCCTCCAACGACTTCACGAGGCCGCGACCAAAGAATGCCTGCCACTGGCGGTTCACCGTGACGCGTGCGGTGAGCGGGTTTTCGGGCGCGAAGAGCCACTTCGCGAAGGTAAGGCGGTTCGCGGGTGCATCCTTTGGCAAGGAAGGCAGGAAGGCAGGCACGGCGGGCGGCACGGTTTCTTTGGGCGAGAGGTATTCGCCGCGATGATAGCGATTTGTGGGGCGGGGATTCGTGGCGGGGCGCTCGTTCATGACGAGCGTGGGCTGGCCGCGTGGCGGATTTTTCCGCAGGGCGGCGAGTTGCGCGGCGGCCTGCTTCATCTCGGGCGCGGTTTCGAGGAAGCGCCGCAGGAGAACCGCACGCTTCGACGCATCGTTCGAAGCGAGAGCTTCCTCGACTTCAAAAGGATGGCCGGTGGCAGTGGCGTGATCACTGGTGGTCACGGAGATTCGGAAATGGCCGAGCGGGCAGGCGAAGTGTTTTTCAAAGAGCATCTTCAAATCGAAGCCCTTCGTGAAATCGACCGGCTGCTCGAATTGAAACACCGCAGCGTGCTGTACGCCAATGCCGCCGAGCACCTGCCAGCCGCTAGACATCTCTGCATCAAGCGTGGCGCTGGCGTTGTTGGTTTTACGAGCCTTCGCGGCTTTGGCCTTCGCTTTGGTTTGGGGTTTGGCGGCGGCATCGCTGATACGATCTTCCTCCTCGTCATTGGTGGCCTCGGCGCGGGCGATTTTGACACGCTGGCCGTTTTGCGTGGCTTGCAACTCGCTGAGGAAGAAGCCGCCGAGCGGGCCTTCGTAGTTCGTGAGACCGGGGCCGTCATTCGGCAGGCTCGGATGACTGGCGACTTCGAGTTTGAGCGCGGTGACGCCTTTGATCGGCGCTTTGAAGCTCAAATCATAGACATCGCTCTTCGAGATGTCGCCACTGCCGAGGATGAAGCCGTCGCGCTGCTGCTCGAGATGCGGCATGGTGGTCTTCATGGCCGTGGGGCGCACGATCTGCCATTTCGAGGCGCGTTTGGATTCGCCCTCGATCCAACCGGCGAATCGGCTTTGCATCGCGGCATCGCCACCGGGGAATTTTTTTGGCAACTCGGCCTCCAATTGCGCGATCTTCGCCGTGTGGGCTTTTTGCTGCGCTACGATGTCCGGCGTGGGTATGTGGTAAGTCGGCTCGTCGGCGTTGTTCAGCAGCGCCATGACGCTGTAGTAGTCGGTGTGCAGGATTGGGTCGTATTTGTGCGTGTGGCACTGGCAGCAGTTCAGCGTGAGACCCATCCAGGCCGTGCCAGTAACTCCGACGCGGTCCACCATGGCGTAAAACCGGTACTCATTCGGGTCGATGCCGCCTTCTTCATTGAGCATGGTGTTGCGATGAAAGCCGGTGGCGATGAGATCCTCGGCGCTGGCGTTTGGGAGCATGTCTCCGGCGATTTGCTTGATGCTGAACTGGTCGAAGGGCATGTCGTCGTTCAGCGCATTCACCACCCAGTCGCGATACGGCCAGATCTGGCGCGGGCGGTCTTTCTCGAAGCCGTTGGTGTCCGCATAACGTGCCAAGTCGAGCCAGCGCCGTGCCCAGCGTTCGCCGTAGTGTTTGGAGGCGAGGAGGGCGTCCACGAGCTTGCCATAAGCATCGGGCGATTTGTCATTCACGAAGGCATCCGCCTCGGCAGGCGTGGGCGGCAGGCCGATGAGGTCGAGATAGACGCGGCGGACGAGCGTGTAGGCGTCGGCTTCTGGCGAAGGTTTCAGGCCTTCTTTTTCGAGACGTGTGCGGATGAAGTGGTCGATGCTCGCTTTCGCATCGGTGGAGGGTTTCGGAGGCGAGTAGGCCCAATGCGCCTCATACTTCGCTCCTTCAGCGATCCAGGCTTTCAGCGTCGCCTTGTCTTTGTCGGACATGACCTTCTTCGTGTGAGGCGGAGGCATAACCTCGTCTTCATCGGAAGAGAAGATGCGCTTGATGACCTCGCTGGCGTCCGGTTTGCCGGGGACGATGGCGATCTCGCCGGATTTGCCTTTGCCGTGGGCGGATTCGCTCAAATCGAGGCGCAGCTTGCCTTTACGCGCGTGATCATCCATGCCGTGGCAGGTGAAGCACTGCTGCGCGAGAACGGGCCGCACGTCGCGATTGAAATCGACGGCGTGGGCGGAGGCAATGAGCAGCAAGGAAAGGGCGAAGGAAGGCTTCATCACCTTCACTAACGACGCAAACCATGGCTTTTCACGGCAAGTTCAGCCAATGACAAGACAGGACAAGTCCACGGCATGATCCGACAACTCGCGCTTCCTTCAGCGGTCACGCCTTCGGCCTGATGAAGATCACCTCCGCGCGCTCGATCCAGCCTTTGCGCAGGTCCATGCGGAACCAGCCGTCGCTGTTCTTGCGGTGAATGCGGCAACCGGAGCGTGCGCCGAACTCCTTGAGGTCGTATTGTGCCCAGGTCTTGCCCATGTCGGGCGAGTAGATGATGCCGCAGGCATAGGTCGAGGCCGGGGCGCAGTGCGTGGCGAGCATGACGCCGTCCTGCACGAGCATGTTGGCGGATTCAAACATGGGATTGAAGAGCAGCGTGTGCTTCGAGGTGTCGGTGATGTCTTTCGGATCGCACACGAAGATGCCGCGGTCGTGCCGGTTGGCGATAGCGGGGCCGTTCGCATCGGCAATCCAGTAGCATTTGCCGTTGATGAAATTGATGCCGCCGCATTTGAAGCGGGAGTTCGAGTCCACCGAGATGACGAGCTTCCAGTCCCACACATCGGCCTTGGCATCGTAGGTGCCGCGCAACCAGTGGACCTCCTTGCCATGCGTGCGGTCAATGTCACCGGTGCAGGCGTAGAAGGCGTTCTCGCCGGGGTTGTAGGTTACATTATGGATGTGACGGGCGATCAGCTTGTTGTTCGGATCGCCGAGCAACGGCGCGTCGGGTGGCGCGTCTTTTTGCTGGAACTTCGGATTCTGGCCGAAGGCATACGCCAGCTTCACGGTCTCGCCGCTGTCGGTCGAATAGTAGATGTTTACCGGCACCGCGCCGCCGAGGACGTTGCAGTAGTTCCCCCATACGATCATTTCCTTGCCATCGACCTCGAAGCAGTGCTCGCCATCGAGCGAATGGAAATACCAGCCCGGTTGGTCGGCCTTCACCGGCGTGTGCGACCGGTAGTCACTGCCATCGGGCTTCTTCACGATGATCTCGCGATGCGTCTTGAGATTGTCGGTGCTGAGGAAAAGCTGCGCCCGCGTGGCAAAGAGGATGTTTCCGTTTTTCAGGATGATGCTGAGTGTGATGTTGTCCGCCTCGGCGAACGCCGCGCTGTGCGGCCACGTCTTGCCATTGTCCTCAGACAGGAAAATCTTCCCGTCACCGAAGCCGAAGGCTTTGTTGTCGCGCTGCGAGTCGATGTACGGCCCCTCGGGCGCGAGGCGATAGAAAAAGTGCTCGGTCTCGGCCGTGTCTGACAGAGCGGCGTTCAGTTGCGAGCTGTCTGGCAGGAAAAGTCCGCCAACGGCGGCTGCGGTGGTTCCAAGAAACTGGCGGCGATGGAGCGAGGATGGGAGTGTCATGGCGTGTGACACCAAACGCATTGAGAAACGCAAATCGCACTCCTTTGCGAAAGTCTCCCATGGCGCAAACACATGCGTGTTGCAGCGGACAGCTTCTAGTCGAGGCGGATTTCCGGGCTCGACAGGGTCAAGGTGCTGCCGTTCTCCTGATGCGCATGCACGGTGATGACGTTGAGTGTTTTCACTTCGCCTTCGATCGTCGCTTCGCCGTTGTAGGTGGCGGCGCCGGTCTTCTTGAGCGGAGCTGAAGTCCACGCATCGAATTCCATGGCGATGGAATAATCAGGGTGGCGGTTTACCGACCACCAGAGCTGGTTGTCCTGCGGTTCGCTGCCATCGGGGAAGACGACCTTCACCGCGAGGTGCTTCTTGGTCTTATCCCACTGTGTGGTGACTTTCGGCGGAGCGACCATGCGCCGCGCTCCGAAGAAGTGATGAGTGGCAAAGGCATAGAGGTTTTCATCGACCTCGGGCAGTCCACCGACGGATTTGACGAAGCCCGCTTCCTTCGCGCCGCCGTGCTGACCACCGGGGACGATGTAAACGGGCAATTCGGGAAACCGGCGGCCGAGTTCGACGAGTCCGGGGCTCACGTTGTCGTTGGAGCCCTGGTTGTAGAAGATCTCCGTGCCGCGCTTCTTCAACACATCAAGGTAGTTCGTGGTGCGACAAACTTCCCATGCGGCGTTGCAGGCGGTTTTCATCTCCGCTTCGCTCCAGCCGGCATCGCGGGCCATCTTCACCGTGATGCGCTCGTCAGAACGGGCTTTCTGACGAATGAGCAGCTTCTCTTTGCCAATCGGATCAGCCATCGCAGCGATGAAGGAGTCGTTCATCTGCGTGATCTCGGTTGGCATCATGCCTTCGACATACGGACCGCCAGGGCTTTCAATCACAGGCGCGACGACGGGCATGATGGCGGTGAAACGATCATCCGCGATGCCAGCAGCGGCGGTGGCGACGCCGCGCTTCGAGCCGCCGGTGGCGAGCACCTTCTTCGGCTGAAACACGTCCTTCTCCGCCATCGCGGTGGTGAGCGCTCGCATGTCACTGATGCCCCAGATCCACGCGGGTGTGTAGCGCGTGTTCTTGGTCTGGATGAAACGCTCCTCCATCATCGTGTGGAGCTTGCCGACCGGTTCCATCGTGTCGATCGGCACACAACCGATGAAGACAAGGCCCACGCCATGCTCCTTGAGCAGACGGAGCTTCGCGCCGGAGGCGGCCGCCACCTTCAACTGCGCGCTGGTGTTCTCGATGAGCACGTTGGTACAGACACCCTTCGCAGGCGCGAGCATCGTCACCGGCATGCGCACCTTCTGGCCCGGCCACCACTCGCAGACGGTGATCTCGACGAGCTTTTGACGGATCGCGGCGTCTTTGGGATTCGGATGCCAGTCCTCGATCACCTTCGTCTCCAGCGTCGAGGTGTCGCGGATCGATGCCAGATCGAATGTGCCGATGGTGATGTCTGCACGGACCGAGAAGGCCAAGAGGGCGAGGAAGATGGCGGGAAGCTTCATGAGTTATCAACGATCCATGACGTGTCCTTCTGCCAGAATAGAAAAGCAGCCATGCAGAACAGGTCTGCATGGCTGCTGAAACGGATTCAGAGGATGGATCAGGCGGCCATGGCGGCGGCCACGTTGCCGACGAGATCCTTGCCAGGCTTGAGCGTCTTCGCACCAGGAGTCCACTTGGCCGGGCAGGCCTCGGCGGGATTCGAGATGAGGTGGATGTTTGCCTCCATCTTGCGCGTGAGTTCCGCGGCGTTGCGGCCCACGTTGTAGAAGTTCACCTCGGAGGAGACGAGCTTGCCCTCGGGGTTGATGATGAAGGTGCCGCGCAGGGCGAGGCCGGTGGCGGCGTCATACACGCCGAACAGACGGCTCACAGCGCCGGTGGGGTCAGCGCCAAGCGTGTAGCGCACGTTTTTGAGCAGGCCCTCGGTGTTGCGCCACATCATGTGGGCAAACTTGGTGTCGGTGGACACCGCGATCACCCGGGCGCCGAGTTTCTCCAGTTGGGCATGCTCTTCGGCGAGATCGGCCAGCTCGGTGGGGCAGACGAACGTGAAGTCCGCCGGGTAAAACATGAGAATGGTCCACTGACCGGCGCTTTTGATGTCGTCGAGCGACACTTTGCCGAAATCGCCCTGGGCGGGTTCATAGGTTTCCATTTCAAAGTCGGGCACGGTTGAGCCGACGGAGGCGATGATTGAGGTAGATTGCATGGGGTGCGTTTTTTGAGGTGAAAAGGCGCTTTCAACAACGCCGGGGGCGCGACTTTTGACGCCCGGAAGTTCTTTGGTCAAACGCTAACACGTCGGGAGGCCGGAATGACCCGCCTCAGAAACGTTTGCGTGGTCCTTTGGCTCCTTTGGAGGCGGGACGGCGGCCTGGAGGGCCGGAGCGGCTGCGAGGCTTGTCGCCGCGTGGCGATTCCTCGGAGTGGCGGGGCTTGAAGCCCTCGCGCTTGGGCTTGAAACCAGTTTTAGGCTTGCGGCTTGCAGCGGGAGACGGGCGCTCGGGTTTGTCTTCCTTCTCGGCCGCAGGCTTGCGGGCCAGGGCGGGTTTGGCCGGGGCTTCTTTGAAGAAACGCTCGACCTCGGTGGGCGTCAGCTCTTTCCAGCCGCCTTTGGGCAGGCCTTTGAGCTGCAACCAGCCGATGCGGGTGCGGGTGAGGCGCTCGACCTCGTAACCGAGGTAGTAGAGCATCATGCGAATCTGGCGCTTGAGGCCCATTTTCAGGACGATGTGCGCGCGGTAGGCGGTGTCCATCCAGGCGCGTTCGGCGCGGGCGAAGCCTTCCTCAGTCATCATGCCTTTGACGAGCTTCGCCATGACCTCGGTGGTCAGAGGCTGATCGACGACGACTTCGTATTCTTTTTCCGCGCCCTGGCTGGGGTGAATGAGCCGGTGGGAGAGGTCGCCCCGGTTCGTGAGCAGGAGCAGCCCTTCGCTTTCTTTGTCGAGACGGCCGACGTGGTGAAGGTTCTGGAACTTCCCCGGCAGCAGATCGTAGATCGTCATGCGCTCATGGGTGTCGCCGCGTGAGCAGAGGTAGCCCTTCGGTTTGTTCAGGGCGATGACCAGCGGGGTCTCCGTGCGGACGGGGGAACCGTCCACCACCACCTTGTCCTCCGGCTGCACCTGGGTGGCCAGCTCTTTGATGATGTGACCGTTGATGGACACACGCCCGCCAAGGATGATTTCCTCCGCGCCGCGCCGTGAGGCCACGCCGCACTGGCTGAGATAACGATTGAGGCGCACGGGAAAGCCTTATTCGGGCTTGGTCTTCGGCAGGTTCGTCGGGAGACGGCCTTCCGACCAAAGTCCACGGGATTTGAGCAGCTTGACGCGCTCGCCGCGCTTCAAAACACTGCGCTTGGTGCCGACGGAGCCGGAAGTCTTGAGGCTGCTATGCTGGGACATGATGGATAACGGGGCTGGGGGGTGGTCTGAAAAAGGGCGCGGAGAATAGCCGCCCGCTCCCGGGGTGCAAGGGGTTTGTGCAGGGGCGGCCCGGTCTCAGCAGAGGCTACACACCCTGGCCCATCGCCTTCAGCTTCGCCTCGCTCTCGCTCCAGGCGACCTCGTGCGGCATGCGCTTCGACAAAGCCGCCAGCGCGGCGGTGACCCCCGCCGCCTCGCCCATCGCCACGGCATTGCCGGTGACACGGTAACTGGAGTGCGCGATGAAATCACCGCTGATGCAACGGCCCGCCATCATGAGGCCATCCACATCCTTTGCGATCAATGCCCGTAGCGGGATGTCGTAGGGCTTCATGTCGATGGGCTTCGGCATGATGGCGTGGTTCTTGTTGTGATCGGCGCTCAGGGCGTGGACATCGATGCCGAAGGTCACGCGCACGACGGCGTCGTCATGCCGCACGCCTTTCGCCAGATCGTCCTGCAAAACGGTGTAGCGGCCTTTGATGCGACGCCCATCGCGCACGCCGATCTGCTCGGCAGTAGCGACGATCTGGATGCCTTCCCACGGGCCGCCGAGCGCGCGCAGGCCGTTGACCATCTTGTTCATCTCGGCACGCGCACGCACCGTGGCGGCGGTGACTTCGGCGGCATCCCAGGGCTTGATGCCGTATTCGTGATTCATCATGGCAAAGATCAGATTGCCGCTGACATGCCACATGGTTGGCCCGGCATAAGACGGGAAGTGGCCGGTGCTGACGAGCACGTCTTTGATGCGCTTTTTCTTCTCGCCGTCGGTGTTCTCACCGGGCTGCGGCTGGCCGAAACGCACAAACTCCCGCAGCGCCTCCACATCCTTCACGACGAGCAGCGCATTGAGCGACATCGGCTGGCAGGGGCAGTCCTCCGCCATCCCAATTTCAAACGCGCAGCCTGCTTGCACGCCGAGATCGCCATCGCCAGTCGTGTCGATGAAAACAGGCGCGCGCCATGCCTGACGACCCGATTTGGACTCGGTGACGATGGTGGTGAGCTTGTTGCCTTCCTTGAAGGCAGCGGAGACTTTGGTGTGATACTGAAACTTCACACCTGCCTCCACGCACAGTTCTTCGAGCAGCAGCTTCAGCGCCTCGGGATCGTAGCAGAAGCGGCTCGTGCTGGTCGAGTTCGCGCGAGCACCGCGTGCGTCGAGTTTGTCGCGCAGTTCCTTAGCAAAACCGGGTTTGTTGAAGTCGAGGAAGTAACCCAGCAGTCCCGCAGTCCAGATACCGCCGAGGCAGCCGCGCCATTCAAAGAGACGCACCTTCGCCCCGGCACGCGCGGCGGTGATGGCCGCCGTCACACCCGCTGGCCCGGCGCCACACACGATCACATCGGCGTCATTCGCGAGGGGAATGTCACGCGCAGGCTCGACGAACTGTCCTTCTTTGGCAGAAGCCTCAGCCGCGATGGTGGAAGTCTGGCTGACAGCGCCGCCTGCGAGCGCGGCGGAGATGAAATGACGACGAGAAAAAGGGGCGGGGTTCATGGGCACATCATCACGACGGAAAAACGCGAAAGCTATCACACTTCCGCGTTCATCCCCTGGCAACCTGGAGCGGTGTGAAAAAAATCACACGTTCATGAGGAAGTAGGCGTTCTGCACATCGTGCGGGAAGCGGTGGATGTCGATCTGGCCGAAGCCCGCCTCGCGCAGCATGGTCTCGGCAAGCTGCACGCCCCACATCGCACCGAGACCCAGGCCGTCCTGGGCCAGGGAGACCGTCATGCAGTGCATGCAGGAAACGGTGTAAAGCATCGCGCCGAGAGGATGATGGATGTTGTCCACCGGCTCGCTGGAGGCATCGATGTCCTGCATGAGGAAGTGCCCGCCGGGGCGCAGCGCCCGGCGGATCGCGGACAGCACCTTGTCAGGCCGTGCCTGGTCGTGAATGGCGTCCAGCGCGGTGATCCAGTCAAAGGCGGCGGCCTCGTCCCAGTCCGTGAGATCCTTTGGCACGAAGCGCAGATTGCTCAAACCGCGACGTTGGGCCTCCGCTGCCGCCATGCGGGTCGCTTCCTCGCTGAGGTCGTAGCCGGTGAACCGGCTATTTGGATAGGTCTCGGCCAGACGCATGAGGGCGCGGCCTTTCCCGCAGCCGACGTCCAGGACGTCGATCCCTGCAGCGAGACGCTCGTGCAGTGCCGGAAAGAGCGGCACGACCTCCTCCACGATGACCGGCACCACCGACTGCCCGCTATCTTCGGCCATCACCTCGTGGAAGCGTGGAAAGGCCGCGTAAGGCACGCCGCCGCCGTTGCGGAAGCAGTCCAGGATTTGATCTTCCACCTGGGCGAGTGTTGGCAGGTATTGGGCAAACACCGCCATGTTCGCCGTGGGTGATTTCCGGCTGAGCCAGTGCGCGTGCTCCGGTGGCAGCCGGTGTTCGCCAGTGGCGGGATCACGCTCGACGATGCGGCCCACCACCATGCCGCCGAGCCATTCACGCACATAGCGCTCATGCAGCCCGTCCTCCTCCGCCAGCGCCGCGCTGGTGCGGGGCCTTCCGTCCGCGAGGACATCAAACAAACCAGTGCGGTGGCCGATGGAGATCAGCAGGGCTGTCATGCCGTGGTTCAGGGTTTCGAGGAGACGTTCGGCGAACGCGTCTTGTTTGGCTGGATCAGGAGCTTGGGTGCAGGCAAGGCACATGGCGCTGGGCTTTCTTTTTTTGGGTGTTATGGTTTTGGGTTAATACAGAACGATCTGTCTGTATTGGGGGTAAAAATTAGCCGTTTTGGGCTGAAATCAGGGTCAGCAGGGTGCTCTCCGCATGATCCACGGGCCAGATCTGGCGATAGGCCACGCAGAGCGCGATGGCCCCCTCGAACAGCATCAGATAAGTCGGCGCGACAGCCTCAGGGACAAGGTGGGCGAAGGCGGGGCCGGAGTTCTTGAGATCCAGCGCCAGCTCCTGCAAAAACGTGCGCAGGGACTCACGGTGCTGCCTGGCCACCTCCCAGACACGGGCCGCTTCCGGCGGTGCCTCGGCCATGACGTTCTGGAAAGGGCATCCACGGTATCCGCTGCTTTCCAGCCAGGGCTTGAGCACGGCCAGCGGGCCGAAAAATCGCTCGCGTGCGGTGCTCAGCTTGAGCACGTCGGCCCGAATCCCGGCGATCTCCGTGCGTGCCATCTCCGTGGCATAGGCCACCAGCAAATCCTCCTTGGAGTGAAAATGATCATAAAACGAGGCGCGGGCGACCTCCGCCTCCTTGATGATCTGATTCACGCCGGTGGCGGTGTAGCCCTGCTTATAAAACAACTCCAGAGCCTTCGCGAGGATGCGCTCGCGTGGGGATTGGGCCTGTGAATGAGAGGACATAAATGCATGTATAAACAGAACGATCTGTCTGCCAACGGAAATTTCGTGGGATTTCATTATCCCGAACGCCGCTTTTGCCATTTGATTGATCGCGCTCGAGCGGGGTCAGATCGCGCATCCGCCGGGTGCCATCGTGTCCCAATCGGGTGCGGGCGGACGATCGCGGGCCAAAAGCGGCGCGATTGGCTCCGGAGGCTCGCAGGCCTTGTCTATCAAGGCTTTGTGCTTGGCGACACCTCCCCCGGTTTTTGAGAGTCTGAGCACGATCTTGCGCCCGATGCGCCCGA
>Ga0209573_1002878_pt1 | contig 20452 bp, 17 predicted proteins | sample TNRBio252014_DNA_FD_185870 | JGI IMG/M metagenome (GOLD analysis project Ga0209573, IMG submission 185870) | Wastewater treatment Type I Accumulibacter community from EBPR Bioreactor in Madison, WI, USA - TNR Reactor_6/25/2014_ DNA (SPAdes)... | ecosystem: Engineered > Bioreactor > EBPR >...
TATCAAGTGGTAATAAGAGAAAATCGCGTTCGGTTTGAGGAGAATTAACTGGAATTATTTGCATACTCTAAACTTCGTTTAATAAAAAAAGTGGCTAACTATTTATAAACCTAAATCTGCATGAGATATGTTAAAAGCCACAAACCAGCCTCGTCGGTTTATCTCGCTTAAAGCGGGCTAGGCGGGTTCGCGAATTTATAACAAATATGAAAGTGCTTAAAAACATAAACTAAGTGACTGATATATAAACACTAATATTAAATCCTTGCGGATTTAAAGATAAACAAAAGTATGAAAAGATTCTCACAGTACCCAATAATACTCGATTGGGAATTCCATCTATTCCAAATTGGCTCTGGCTTTAAGGTCTTCTGTAACCAATCTCAATTCGCCGTAGCTATATTCTTCGCCCACTTGGGCTCTCAAATCGGTGAGGTTTTCATATTTAATTCCGGTCATCGCTTTGAGAAGCATTTCATATTTTTCTGCAGACATCAAATCGGTGACTTTGATTTCGCCTGTGGCGACAAAACTCGCCAAATGGGTTTCAATCGTAGTAATTGCCAAGGATCTTTCGGATGCAATTTCGGAAACCGACTTGCCTTGTTTGAACAATTCCAAACTGATGTGGTTGGTTGCTCCTTTGACCGGTTTGGGTTTCTTGGGTTTTTCTGCTTCGGGTTCTGTCGTAGAATCTACTTGTAGATCGTTTCGGTCGCAATAAGCTAAAACCAAGTCTAATATGGCTTCGCCGTATTTTCTGAGTTTTACCTGACCGATGCCGTTTATTTTTTTGAGTTGGGACAGGTTTTGGGGTAGTTTTTCACAAATTTCATACAAAGACGCTTGCGTGAAAATCTGATACATTTCTACCATTTCAATTTCAGCCAATTCTCTTCTCAAATCTCTCAATTCTTCGAAAAGGATCTGATGTTTGGTATTGGTAAATGGAGCCGTCTTTTTGGATTTGGGTTTCTCGGTGTTCAGCAGATGGGCTTTGGCTCTATATTCCAAATAAGTATGCGCTTTAAAGCCATCCTTTAATCCATTCAAACACACTTTCTTCAAATGAATCAATGCGTCTAGTTCGTCCAGAAATTTCTCAAATTCCTTTTTAACTTCTTTGTTGTCGGTCGTGTAGGACAAGGATTCTCGATTGGGTTGAATTATATCTTCGAGGAATTTTTGATAGTATTGAATGGCTTTGACAATTCTTTCCTGAATCTTGGAATCTGCTTCCGGGTTTGCCACATGCTGACTCATTTGCTCCAACTGAGCCTTAAACTGAGTGCTGGTTTTTTGGAGTTCGTCTTGAATGGCATCCCTCACCGCTCTCAAGGGATCTAAAACATGACCTCTAAGGGTATTCGAGTTTTTATTAAACGTCCCAATCAAGGCATTCAAAGGGAAAATCAAACTTTTAAAATCAAATAATTCTTCCAACAAATCCAATTGAAACCTTTTCATGTCCTCTTGAAGCCTATTTTCATCGGGCATGTGGGTTCTGACATCGTCTGAAAAAGTGGATACTCTGACGTCATTGATGACCGCATGGGCACTTATTTTGGAAAGCAGCACCATACCTTCCAGGGTTTTACATCTACTCAATGCAACATAAGTTTGTCCATGCGCAAAAGACAATTGAGCATCAATAATAGCTTTTTCAAAGGTCAACCCTTGACTCTTGTGAATGGTAATGGCCCATGCCAATTTCAAGGGTATCTGTTCAAAACTCCCGATTACTTCTTCTTCAATTTCCTGATTTACCGGATTAATCGTGTAGTTGTAATTTTCCCATTTTTCGATTTTTACCTCTATAGGTTCCGGGTCATCGGGACATTGTACTTTGATATTTTCTTCATCCAATTCGATAATCTTACCTATCTTCCCATTGAAATATCTCTTTTCAGCATCCGAATCGTTTTTGATAAACATGACTTGTGAGCCTTCTTTCAATTCCAGTTCTTCAAAAGTCGGATAAGCATACTCGGGAAAAATCCCCTTAACAGTGGCTTTAAAAAAATAAGACTTTTCCTGAAGTTTTTTCATTTCCTTCAGATTGATGCTTTCCGCCGTGTTGTTGTGTGTAGTCAAGGTAATGTAACCTGCGTCTGGATGTGGAATAAACTGTGGTTGAAACCTTTCGTTGAGTATTTGTAAAGATTTATCCGTGAGTTGATTGTTTCTGACTTCTTCCAGTAAATCAATAAATTTTTTATCTTCCTGACGGTAAATTTTTTGCAATTCAACGGTCAAGACTTGTGCTTCATTATACGCTTTACTACTGAAAAAAAAAGGGGTTTCGTAGAATTTGGAAATGAGATGCCATTCCTCTTGTTTGACAACCGGTGCCAATTGTTGTACATCACCTATCATCAAAACCTGTATTCCTCCAAACGGTTTTTTTCGGTGATTGAATCTTCTTAAAATTTGGTCAATGCCATCCAATAAATCGGCTCGAACCATGCTGATTTCATCAATAATCAATAAATCCAACGATCGTAAAATGTCGATTTTTCTTTTGTTAAATTTACTTTGGATGAGGTTTGATTCTGAAGTTTGGGTTAAAATGGGTCCAAATGGCAATTGAAAAAAGGAATGAATGGTGACGCCTTGCGCGTTTATAGCAGCTACACCTGTTGGTGCCACAACAACCAGTCTTTTTTGCGAATGTTCCTTGATGTAACGTAAAAAAGTGGTTTTACCGGTTCCGGCTCTACCGGTTAAAAAGAGATTTCGGCTCGTGTTTTCAACAAAATTACGGGCCAATTCGAGTTCGTGATTTTTCATAGCTTTACAAATTTGGTTTGCATAATTCTTTTTTTAGCGTGTAAAAGTATCTTTTTTTGATTTGATTCCAAAATTTTTATACTTCGCTTTTTTAAAAGTAGGGTATTGAATCCTTGAATTGTTATACATTTGAAACAAAAAACATGTGTCATATGCGTTATTTTAAATTTTTTCTGGTTACTTTTTTCTTTTCAATCCTTGTTTTTAATTCGTGTCAGGATAATAATTACATAGATTTGAATGACAATGGACTCTCTGCTCAAGAAAGTATTTCGCTACAAACGATTATCAACCAAATTAGCGATCAAATCGGAGATCAACCTGTTTCCAATATCAATCCCGAATCTTTGTGTTTTCAGTTTGTTTTTCCCATTCAATTGACCTACAACAACGGAAATCCTATTACCATCAATGGATTTAACGGATTGGTAGAAGTGCTCGAAAATCAAAATTCTGAGCATTATATTACTGGAATTATCATGCCTTTTCAAGTAATAAAGGATAATGTTACCTTAACCATCGCTTCAGAAGCCGAATTAATCGCCTTGTTGGAAAGTTGTGATTACACAACGGTCAATGAAGATGTGGTGAATACGTTTTGTTTCGATATCGTTTTCCCTATCTACGTGACTTCTGAAAACGGACAGAATGTGGCAATTGATGATGTTCAAGCGTTTTTGGCATTTCTCAATACCCAAACCAATGGTTATCAGGCAGAGATTGTATTTCCCATTACGGTGATGTATCAAGGAGCTACCATAAGCATAGCCAATTTATACGCATTTAACGAATTGATAGATAGCTGTACCGATCCCAATGAAGGTTGTGCTTGTCCGGAATATTACAGTCCGGTGTGTATAGATACCGGTAATGGCATTGTGGAATTTGGCAATATGTGTTTTGCCGAATGTGAAGGCTACACGCAAGATGATGTGGTTTCTTGTAACAATGGTTTTGACTGTGAAGTGTTTAACCTAGAAGTAACCGTTGGAGCTTGTAATGACGATGATACCTATGCCTTGACCATTGATTTCAATTATAACAATGCTGATAATGCCCTTTTTGACGTATATGCAAGAGACAATGTACACGTTGGCACTTATCCACTATCTCAATTACCCATAACCATTCAAAATTTTCCCGACAGTGAATTGAGTCATGATTTTATCCGCATTTCCATCAATGATACACCCGATTGTTATACTGTATTGGAATGGGAAAGTCCCAATTGTGGTGGTAATGACGGATGTGTGTGTCCTGCCATTTACGCACCGGTATGCGTACAAGGTCCCAATGGAATCATCACCTTTGAAAATGCTTGTCATGCCGAATGTGAAGGCTATTCACAAGCTGATTTTATCGATTGTCAAAACACAAATAGTTTTAATTTCGGATCTTTATTAGGCACCTGTTTTACGATAGCTTATCCGGTACAAGTCATGCATGAAGGAGCTGTATATACCATGGATTCAAACGATGAATTGTTGCAATACTATTTTCCTAATGTGGCTCTTGTACCAAATTTAGTTTATCCAATTGTGGTAACATTTGCCAATACTCCAAACGGCTCTCAAACCTTTACTTTTAACAGCCAAGAAGCATTTATCAACCACATCAATGAGTTTTGTGAATAATGAGAGCAGTCTATAAAGTATAAAGTTTGTAAAGATAAAAGTATAAACGACTGATATTTAATACTTTAGATAAAATCTGTTAAATTTACTAAATAACTAATATTCAAAGCTTTAACTTTATAAACTTTCAACTTTATAACTTTTTAAACTGGACTCAATATTATAATTCTTGACTATGCATAAAATAAAAGTTCTCATACTTATATTTGGTTTAGGTCTTTTTTCAAAATGTTCCATTATTGAAGAAACCGAAATCACCCCTATACTGATAGGTGTGGGAAATCTCATGGGTTCTGAAAATATAGCGCAACAAAATTTGGTTGTTACCAATGCCACGCAATGGCAAGACTTGATAACTCAAATGGATACTTATAATCCTTATAGTGCAGCCTTTTCAGAAACCAATGTTGATTTTGACCAATATAGGGTGGTTGCCATTTTCGATCAATTGTATGGGAATGGCGGACATGGTTTGGAAATCCATTCGATTATTGAAAACGATACTGAAATTATAGTGGATTATGAACGGTTGAATCCCGCTGGAGATGCCACGTGTGTCATAACGCAGCCCTTTTATATCGTCAAGATTCCCCAAAGTAATAAACCGGTTGTTTTCAACTAATTTGATTGTATGAACCAGATTCGCGAAGAAGCAACCGTTTGTGAAGATACCGTTTTCAAGACTGTATATCTTTCCTACTTTGCCTTGTTGCGGAATTTTTTGATCTTTAAATTTGGAAATGTACAACGAGCAGAAGATACTGCCCAAAATGCTTTTGTAATTCTATGGGAAAATTGTAAAAGTGTATCGGTTGAAAAAGCAAAGAGTTATTTATTTACAACTGCCATGAGGCAAGCGTTGAATCAGTTGAAGCACGATAAAGTGGTTGTAAAATTTGAAAGCCAATTTCAGCAAACCGAAATTCATCTGGAATCACCCGAGTTTTTGGTTTTGGAACGAGAATTTCAAACTAAATTGGAGTTGGCCCTTCAAAGTTTACCTGAAAAACAAAGACTTGTTTTTCTGATGAATAGGATTGAAAACCAATCCTATAAGGAAATAGCGGAACTATTGGAAATCAGTGTAAAAGCTGTTGAAAAGCGGATGCATCAAGCATTGTTGGTGTTGAGAAAAGAAATTGGAAATATATAAATTTAATTAAATGATTCAAAAAACAAATCTATCAGAGCAATATTTGTCAGACTGGATGTCTGATCAGATCACTGATGCCCAATTTCAATGTTTGGTATCAACTGAGGATTTCATGATTTATCAAAAAATTAAATCCGGATCTTCTCAATTGAAACTCGGTTCTCCAGATATAGAGCAAAACTGGCTCGAACTCAGTCAAAAATTGACGCAAACTCAAAAAAAATCTCAGCCCAAAGTGTCATCTCTTTGGAAATATGTGGGTATTGCCGCTTCAATGCTCCTCCTTTTTGGCGTTTACCAATTTTTTGGTTACACCCAATCTGCCATAGCTGATATCGGTAGTACCAAATCCGTATTATTACCCGATAAATCTGTCGTTGTGCTCAATAGCCAATCGTCAATTGCTTACTCTAAAATGTTTGCAATGCATCGCAAAATCAAACTCGATGGTGCAGCCTATTTTGAAGTCGAAAAAGGAAAGGTCTTTACCGTTAAAACCGCTTATGGCGAAGTCGAAGTTCTGGGAACAAAATTTGAAGTTATTGCTCGTCCCGATTGGTTTGAAGTAACCTGTTTTGAAGGAAAGGTCAAAGTTAAATCGGGAAAAAATGCTACCATTTTGACCCCTGGGAAAAAGATTCGAATCATTGATTCCCAAGTGGCATATCAAACCGAAACGATTCCTCAACCGCTTTGGATTACGGGTGAATCCGGTTTTAAAAGTGTGCCTTTTTATGTCGTTTTGCATGCCTTGGAAAATCAATTTGGGATACAAATTCAATATCCTGAAAAATATAAAAAAGTAATATTCACGGGTAGTTTCACCCATTCCGATATAGATACCGCGTTGGAATCTATTTGTTTGCCGGTGAATCTTCAATATAATATTAAAGATTCAAAAGTAGTATTGTCTGAAACTGCTTTGAACCAAAACTAGGGGAATTTAGGTTAATTAGGAAATGCCACTTCTATGCGAAATAATTCTTTCGTATATTAGTGGCTTTTAAATCGTAAAAAAGAATGAGGCGTATTGTATCGCTCTTGTGTTTTGTTTTCATCTTCACACCTTTTTGGGCGCAACAGCCTGAAAAGCATTCCTTACAATTTGATCAGGCACCATTGGAAAAAGTCCTTCAAAAACTCTCTCAGAAATTTAAGGTTCGATATTCCTATTTGGATCAACATATTGCAAATGAACACATCACCTTAAAAACGCTAGATTACACGCTGCAACAGGTGCATGATGCCATTCAACAGCAAACTAATCTCGAAGTACTCAAAATTGACGACCGGTATTACTCCATTGTCCTAAAAAACACAGAAGCTTGTGAAAAAGTAGAATACCTAGACGAAGTGATTGTTCAAGGACTTTTGACAAAAGGCATCAATAAAACTACCGAGAAAGTTGTTGTTTACCCACAAAAAGTGGAATTACTGTCGGGAATTACCGATGCCGATGTGTTACAATCATTACAACAATTACCGGGTGTAATCAGTCCCAATGAAACCGCTACAGGATTGCATGTACGGGGTGGAAGTATGGACCAAAATCTCATTTTGTGGGATGGTATCAGGGTTTATCATCCGGGGCATTTGTTTGGAATGATTTCAGGATTTAATCCAAATGCGGTTGAAAAAGTCAACTTTTATTTTAAAGGTACCAATCCAAAGTTTGGAGAGAGAATTTCAAGTGTGATTGATTTGCAATCCACCGAAAAAATTGCTGATCAAACTTTGATGAGTTTTGGATTAAATGGTATCAACGCCGATATTTTACTGCATACGCCATTGATTCGAGATAAAATGAGTTTGCAGGTTTCAGGAAGAAAATCCTATACAGAATGGTTGCAAACGCCAACTTTCAACCAATTGGCAAAAAAAGTTTTCCAAAACACTGATTTTAAAAAATTTGATTCTGAAAATCAATTTCGTTATCAAGATTATACTTTAAAACTCAATTATCAACCTACTCCAAACAACCTTTTGTCTTTGAGTGCCATATGGATTGATAACCATTTGGATTTTACTACCCTAGATGAAATCAATACCCAAAAAACCGATTTGATGAACATAGACAATCAGGGATATAGCTTGCATTGGAAACACAATTTTAATGAGCATTTCAGCCAAAACCTATTGTTGTTTTATTCTGTTTACGGATTTGATTATGCCAAAAACCAGCAATATACTACTGATGATTTTGAAATTTTCACCAAGCTCAACCGCATTGTGGATTCCGGTATGGAAATGAATTTTAGTCATTTGATTAATGATCAAACCTCATTAGCTTATGGTTATCAATTATTGGGAAATGATATTTCGCATGCTTTTACCAATGCCAATCAGGATTGGAGTTTGACTCTAAATCAAAAACATTTGTACAACATCAGCCATGTAGGCTATGCGCAGTTAAAATACAATCATCGCGATTGGAATTTACAAGCCGGTGCGCGTTTGAATCACTATACTCATATTCTTACCAATAGCTTTGAGCCGCGCTTATCCATACAAAAAACATTTGCCACATATTGGCATGGACATTTGACCTATGAAAAGAAAAGTCAGATTATGAGTCAGATTCAGGAAAGTGTCACCAATGATTTGAGTTTGGAAAATTACGTGTGGGTACTGAGTGATCAAGCCGATTATCCCATGATTACCGGACAACAAATTACCGGTGGTATTACCTATAAACGCAATAATTGGCTGCTAGATGCCGATTTATATTATAAAAATACGACGGGAATTACCTCTTTAACTTTCGGTTTTTTCAATCGGTTTGATTCCGAAATACATCAAGGTCAAGAATACACCCAAGGTGTAGATGTGTTGATTCAAAAAAGTGCACATCATTGGCGCGCTTGGATGACGTATTCCTATCAAAATGCTCAAAACAAATTTGAAAACCTCAATGAAAATCAATTCTTTCCGGTAAATTCGGATATTCAACACGCTTTTAATTTGTCGGTTTTCAAAAAATGGAATCGATTTTCAATGGCTTTGGGATGGAATTGGCATACCGGCAAACCTTATAGTTTATTGGATGAAAACAATCAGATCATTTCTTTCAACACGCACCGATTGCCTGCTTTTCACCGTATGGACGTTTCGGGAATGTATCAATTTTCCAATCAAAATCATTGGAAAGGAACGGTTGGTTTTTCAATCTTCAATCTTTACAACCAACGAAACTTTCTCAGTAAAGAATACCAAAGACAATACAGTTCCTTGGAATCTACTTTCAATGCAGATTTTACCACTCAAAATTATACCTCATTGGGATTTACACCAAATTTATTCTTAAAAATTCAGTTTTAATTGGGTTAATACTTTCTTTCATAATCATTTGCTGACTTTGTCTGCAGTATGTAGCTAAATATTGAAGTTTTGCAAACCTTATTTCCTCAAGTGGTTAGTTTGATTTCATTTTTTGGGTCTCAATACATCGAATTTGAAATTTTATTCCTTAAATCCGCAAAGAATATGTAAAAGCCACGAACCAGCCTCGTCGGCTAGGCGGGTACACGAATTTATCATTTAATAATGGGTGAATGCAAATTGTTTCTAATTTATTGATTAATAAACACTAATCTTAAATCCTTGCGGATTTAAGGTTATAATTGGGATTTGGATTTTATTAGACCTTTATTCTCCTGATCGCTTCCCTCCTACTCAATCCCGATAATTCGGTTGTTTTTTCTACAAAATCCAATACCCATTGGGAATTATAGCGTGCATATTGACGCAAACTCCATCCTATGGCTTTGTTGATGAAAAACTCCTTACTTCCTAGCAACCTGTTGATATTTTGTGCTAAAAAGGTAGCATCGGTTTTATCTCGGTATTTCAATTGGAAAATCAAACAGCTTCTTTGCAACCAAATATTTCCAGAACTCAGCCACTTTTCAATTGTAACATCCCGCATTTCAGGAAATTTTTGAAAATACTTACCAACCAATTCAGGGGCAATATAGTCCACCGTATCCCACCAACTTTTATGGGTTATCAGCCATTCATACAAAACAATATCAGACTTTTCCTGAAGTTTCACATATTTGAAAGCCAGTTGCATGGCAAAGTATTGATATTCCCGTTCGGGTTTTTCCCATAATAGTTTGACTATTTCAAAAGCGGTTTCTTTGCTGGGTAGATGGTTTTTATCGAAAAACGGTTTTTGCAATTCGTTACGCAAAGGTGATGGAATCCCATAACCACCAAATTGGTTGCGCATGTATTGAATTTGTTGTTTGGCGCGGGTTGGATTGGAGTTTTCCAAGAAAACAATCTCCAATTGATGTAAGTAATGAAGCATTTGAAAAAATTTGCATAAAAATAGTATAAACATTCAATTCCTGAAATTTAAACCCTGACTTTCATCATTATTTAATTCATTAACATACGTTAATTTTGAATTTTTATTAGAATTAATCAATTTACTTATTGATTATTAGACAAATTTCATTAGAAATTGCAAAATAACCAATAACCTAATACCAAAATAACCAATAACCAAATCAATGAAGAAATTCAATATCGTAGTACTGGCCAAGCAAGTACCCGACACACGCAAAGCCGGTAAAGATGCTATGAAAGCCGATGGTACCATCAACCGTTCTATTTTGCCTGCTATTTTCAATCCGGAAGATTTACATGCTTTGGAACAAGCCTTGAACGTGAAAGACCAATTTCCGGGTTCAACCATTACCCTACTCACCATGGGTCCACCTAGAGCTGTCGAAATCTTAAAAGAAGGCTTTTATCGTGGCGCCGATGATGGTATTTTATTGACCGATAGAGCATTTGCCGGTAGTGATACTTTAGCAACTTCTTATGCTTTGGCTAGTGCCATTAAATCAATAGGTGAAGTAGATATCATTTTCAGTGGTCGTCAAGCTATTGATGGAGATACGGCTCAGGTTGGTCCTCAAGTCGCAGAAAAATTGGGAATTCCCCAAGTAACATATGCAGAAGAAATCGTGAAAATAACCGATAAAGCCATTCAAGTAAAGCGACGTTTGGAACACGGTGTAGAAACGGTAGAGTGTCCATTTCCTTTGGTTATAACCGTTAACAATACTGCACCACATTGTCGTCCCCGCAATGCCAAACGCTTGATGAAATACAAGCACGCTTCTACTATGAGTAATCGCCAAGAAAATAATGACGATTATCTGGCATCGGCTATTGCACATCCTCACCTTACCATCAAAGAATGGGGTGTAAACAATATCACCGTTGATCATGAACAACTCGGTCTTTCCGGTTCACCTACCAAAGTGAAGAAGGTAGACAATATCATTTTCCAAGCAGTAGAAACCAAAACTTTCACTGACCTCGACGAAGATATAGACGAATTAATGAAGGAATTAGTTGAAAATCATATTGTTGGATAGATTTTGGTCATTGTAAAGACAAGGCATGCCTTGTCTCAACCCTAAAGAAACAGTAACAATAGTAACGATAAAGACAAGGCACTCCTTGTCTCAACCGTAACCCAATAACAAAATAATCAACCAAAACAATGAATAACATAATAGTATATATCGAACTTGTAGAGGGCAAAATATCCGATGTGAGTTTCGAATTGTTGACCAAAGGTCGAAGTTTGGCAAACCAACTCAAATGTAAATTGGAAGCCATTCTTATCGGAAATAATTTGAAAGGAATGGAAAAGGAATTGTTTCCTTATGGTATTGATACCTTGTATGTCGCTGACGATGCTCGTTTGGCGCCATACGCTACACTGCCACATACATCCATTTTAGTTAAATTGTTTCAAGAACAACAACCCCAAATTGCCTTAATGGGTGCTACCACCATCGGTCGTGATTTGGGCCCGCGTGTGTCTTCTGCTTTAAAAAGCGGTTTGACAGCCGATTGTACCGAACTCGAAATCGGAACCCATACCGATAGCAAAACCAAACACGTTTACAACGAATTGTTGTATCAAATTCGTCCCGCTTTTGGAGGCAATATCATTGCCACCATCATCAATCCCGATTGTCGTCCACAAATGGCAACCGTACGAGAAGGCGTCATGAAAAAAGAAATCGTCGATTCCCAATACAAAGGTAAATTGGTCAATCTAGAAGTTGCAAAATACGTAGATGAAACCGATTTTATCGTAAAAATCATCGAAAGACACATCGAAGCGTCTAAAGTAGATATCAAAAACGCACCCATCATCATTGCCGGAGGCTTTGGAGTCGGTTCTGCCGATAATTTCAAATTGTTACACAAATTGGCAAGTGTTCTGGGAGGTGAAGTTGGGGCTTCTCGTGCGGCTGTAGACGCAGGTTTCGCCGAACACGCTCGTCAAATAGGTCAAACCGGTGTTACTGTTCGCCCCAAATTGTATATCGCTTGCGGTATTTCAGGTCAGGTGCAGCACCTTGCCGGCATGATGGAATCCAATTTGATTATTTCCATCAATAATGATCCACAAGCTCCAATTAACAAAATAGCGAATTATGTCATCACCGGAAAAGTGGAAAACGTAATTCCAAAAATGATTAAATATTATAGAGAACATACTAAGTAAAGTTAAAAGTTAAAAGTATAAAAAGTAAAAGCAATAGTGATTAGGCAAAAGGCAATAGATTTACTCGTAAAACCATCATTTTAACAATAAGTCTTATGTCTTGAAGTCTTATAATCTTGAAGTCAAATTCTCAATACTCATATCTCAAATCTCAATACTAATAAAAATGTCGAATTTTTTCACAGATAATCCCGATTTACAATTTCACTTGTCGCATCCATTGATGCAAAAAATAGTTTCTCTCAAAGAATACGGATTTGCCCACAAAGATGCCTTTGATTTTGCTCCGCAAGATTTTGAAGATGCCATGGATAGTTATGCTCAAATCTTGGAAATCGTCGGCGAAATCAGTGGTGATATCATTGCACCCAATGCAGAATCTGTCGATCACGATGGTCCTAAATTGGAAAATGGTCACGTTCAATACGCAAAAGGAACCCAAGAAAATATCGATGCCATCACCCAAGCCGGTTTGATGGGTATCACTTTACCCCGCGAATACGGCGGACTCAATTTTCCCATAACACCCTACATCATGGCTGCCGATATCGTGTCACGCGCCGATGCCGGTTTTGTAAATATTTGGGGATTACAGGATTGTGCCGAAACCATTCATGAATTTGGTTCCGACGATCAAAAGGAAAATTTTCTACCTCGTGTGTGCAAAGGTGAAACCATGGCGATGTCATTGACCGAACCCGATGCCGGTAGTGACCTGCAGGCTGTGGCACTCAAAGCTAGTTACGACGAACAAAAAGGCACTTGGGTACTCAATGGGGTCAAACGTTTCATCACCAATGGCGATGGCGATATTTCATTGGTTTTGGCCCGAAGTGAAGACAATACCGTAGATGCGCGCGGTCTTTCCATGTTCATCCACGACAAAAAGAAAGGCGGAATCACCATTCGACGCATCGAAAATAAATTGGGAATCAAAGGTTCGCCAACCTGTGAAATCGTTTATAAAGATGCACCGGTTGAACTCTGTGGCAGTCGCAAATTTGGATTGATCAAATACGTGATGTCTTTGATGAATGGCGCCCGCTTGGGTATCGTAGCACAATCGGTGGGAATCAGCGAAGCTGCTTACCGCGAAGCCTTGACTTACGCACAAAAAAGACAACAATTTGGCAAACCGATTATTCAGTTTCCCGCTATTTATGAAATGTTGGCCATCATGAAAGCCAAATTGGCTGCTTCTCGGGCTTTATTGTACGAAACCGCTCGTTTTGTAGATGTGTACAAAGCATATGGACATTTAGCAACAGAACGTGACCTGACCAAAGAGGAAAAAGAAGATCAAAAGAAATATCAAAAACTCGCCGATGTCTATACCCCATTAGCCAAAGGGTTGACTTCCGAAATGTGCAACCAAATTGCCTACGATGCCTTACAAATTCACGGCGGATCAGGTTTTATGAAAGACTATCCTATTGAGCGGATTTACCGCGATGCCCGTATTACCACCATTTATGAAGGAACTACGCAACTGCAAGTGGTTGCGGCTATTAAAGGCGTTACAACCGGTGCGTATTTGGCGCAAATGAAAGAATACGAGCAAACTTCCATCAAACCCGAAACCGAATCTTACCGACGTATTTTGATCGATATGGTTTTTGATTATGAAGAAGTGGAAGCACGTGTTACGATTCACAACAACCAAGATTTTCTCGATTTCCATGCCAGAAGATTGGTGGAAATGGCGGGAAATATCATCATGAGTTATTTACTGCTATTTGATACCCAACGCAATCACGATTATTGGAAAACACTAGAAGTATATTTGCGATATGCCCGTTCACGCAACCACGAAATCGGAAATTTCTTGATGCATTCGCATTTGAATGACTTGGGGAAATATAGATTTGAGTAGTTTGATGTGAGATGTGAGATGTGAGATGTGAGATATGAGATATGAGATGTGAGATGTGAGACATAAGACTACAAGACTTAGGACTGCAAGACTTAAGACTACAAGACTTAGGACAACAAGACTCAGGACTGCAAGACTCAGGACTGCAAGCCTGCCACGCAGAAGGCGTGGACGTAATATTAAAAGACTGTAGGATAAAAATAAAAGCGTCGAATAACAAACAAACCTCGTAGGTTTTTGAAACCTACGAGGTTTGTATTTTTGTACAAATTTGCAATTGAAATGCAAAATTGTACAAGATTTTCAATTTTGTAAAAGTTTAGAACTATTTTATATTCTCTCGCCAACTTACCAACTTTCCTTTGCTAACTTGCTCGGTTGTGTCGCCGGCGTAAATTACGGTGTTGCGTGTTCCGCCGTCTTGAGAGAACTGGTTGAAAGTGGTCAGGTTTTTAAAAAAATCTTTGTGGTAGGTGGTTCCGGCTTTTATCTCTATGGGTAGAAGTTGGTCGTCTTGCGCCACCAACAAATCTATTTCTACTCCGTGGTTGTCGCGCCAAAAATAGAGATGTGGTATTTCGCCTTGGTTATAGGCGTGTTTCACATATTCATTAATGACCATATTTTCAAATAAACTGCCTTTGGCATAGTGGGTTTCCAACATTTCTTCCGTCTTAATATTGAGCAAAAAACTCGCCAATCCGGTGTCGTAGAAATAGAGTTTTGGGGTTTTTACCAAGCGTTTGTTGTAGTTTTTATGATAAGGTTGCAAGGTATAAACCACAAATCCGGCTTCTAAAACAGAAAGCCAATTTTTAGCCGTATTTACAGAAATTCCCATTTCGGTAGCCAAAGCACTCATATTGAGCAACTGCCCAACCCGTCCGGCGCAGAGTTGCAAAAACTTGGTAAACAAACTCAGGTTTTCTATGTTTTGAATACTACGCACATCGCGTTCTATATAGGTTTGCAAGTAGTTGGGATAATATACCGATGGGGGAATTTTTTTGTCGTACAATCGCGGATATCCACCTTTCAATATAAAAGTGTTTACATTTTGGGGTTCAAATGTAGTATTTTTCAATTCTTCCAACGAGAAAGGCAAAAGTTTTAAAACGGCAGTTCTACCAGCAAGGGTTTGCGACACTTTTTCTAACATCAAAAAATTCTGTGAACCCGAAAGTACAAATTTTCGGTCGGGAAATTCGTCTACAATAGTTTGAATATATGAAAAAAGGGCTGGTACACGTTGCACTTCGTCCAGAATGACACCATTTTTGTATTTTTCCAAAAACAATTTGGGGTCTTCCTCCGCTCTTGCTAATACATCTGGGGTTTCTAATGAAAGATAAGGAAAATCTTTGAATAAATGTTTCAATAAAGTAGTTTTTCCCGACTGTCGTGGTCCGGTAAGGGTAATAACAGGAAAATAATTGAAATATTCCGCTATTTTAGATTGTAATATCCTTGAAATCATAGAACAAAGATATAAAAATATTTGTACAAATTTGCATTTCAATTGCAATTTTGTACAAGATTTTGAACTTTGTCAAAGTTCGAAACTTTGACAAAGTTGAAACGTGTTTTTAATCCTGAATGATAAACTCCTTAGCATCATCTCTGTGAAATTCAGGTTGCAAGTTGGTATGGTGTATATCAAATCGGTCGTGTAAAAGGTGCTCTATTTGTTCGCATTTAACATCAAATTCAGAAAGAGCAATATCGTTTTCAAACTCAATATGCGCTTCAAAATGGATTTCGTGATCATTGAGTTGCCAAATATGAACATGGTGGATGTTTTTTATCCCTTCTATCGCTACCACCGCTTTTTCAATATCCTGCATGACCAACTCATCGGGTGCAAACAGCATCAAAATTTTGAGGGATTCTATAAAAATGCGCCAACTCATATAAATCAAATAGATGGAAATGATCATCGTCAAAATAGGATCGATCCAAAACCATCCAAAGTACTTCATTAACAAACCACCTACCATTACAGCCACCGAAGTGAGCATATCGGTCAACAGATGTAGATAAGCCGATTGCATATTGAGATTGTGAGAAGCGTCTTTTTGTAAAAAAAGCACACCTAATCCGTTGGCAAGAATTCCCAAAAGAGCCAATAGAATGACGATATTTCCAGATACTTCTTGTGGATGTGTAAAACGTCCAATGGCTTCAATAATAAGAAAAACGGCAATCACAATCAAAGTAGCTGCATTGAAAAAAGCTGCTACAATTTCTGCTCGTTTGTATCCAAAGGTTTGAGTAAGGGTTTGTTTGCGTTTCCGAGTGAGCCAATTGGCAACATAACTCACCACCAAAGACAATACATCCGAAAAATTGTGTACAGCATCTGAAAGCAATGCCAAACTTCCCGAAACAATACCGCCAAAAACCTGTGCTACAGTGATGGCAACATTTAATAATATGGTGAAAAATAAATTTCTACCGCTGACCTGTGTGTGATGATGGTGATGATGTTCCAAGTACTTAAGTTATTAAAAATTACTGGCTCCAAGACCAAATTTTATAGTTTGTTCGCATTTGGTTTTCTGTTCCAGAATAAATCAAATTTTTTTGTACACTATAATAGGTGGGAATGATTTTTTCTAAATAATCCATCTCCAAAAACAATTTGTTGGTAATAGTTTGGGTAGATTTTATCTCAATCATTTCTAAAATATTACCTTCAGTTGTTAATAAATCTACTTCGTGCCCGTTTGAATCACGCCAAAAATAATAATCTTTCAATAGATAATTATGGTAATTTTTCTTTTGAGTTTCGGCAATAATCATATTTTCAAATATACTGCCTTTCAATATGTTAATTGATAATTCGTCTGCATTTTTAATACTTAATAAATAACACAACAATCCGGTATCATAAAAGTACATTTTGGGTGTTTTGATTACTCTTTTTGAAAAATTTTCAAAATAAGGAGCAACTTTAAAAATGATGTAACTACTTTCCAATAAGGACAGCCACGATTTGGCTGTTGGTTGCGAAATACCACACTCATTGGCTATATGATTGATGTTGAAAAGTTGACCCACACGATGTGCACAGATTTTTAAAAATTTGCGAAAAATCTCCAAATTGTGAACGTTTTGCAACATTCTTACATCTCTTTCAATATAGGTTTCTATATAATTATTAAAGTAAATGCTTGAATTTATATTCCTTTGATACAGTGCAGGATAAAATCCTTTAACTGCCATTTCCATCCAATTTTCGTTTAAATTTGATGATAATTGTAACTCTTTGAAGTCAAAGGGTAACAATTTAATAATGGCAACTCTTCCTGCTAAACTTTGTGTTATGTTTTGTAGTAACAAAAAATTTTGTGAACCAGAAAGTATAAACTGACCTGTTGCACCACTTTCATCAACTTTTGTTTGCAAATAAGAAAACAATTCTGGAACGTATTGTGCTTCATCAAAAATAACCTTGTTATCATATTTTTTTAAAAATCCGTTTGGATCATTTGTGGCAAATTCCCTTTCGTCTTTATTTTCTAATGAAACATAACGATAGTCATTAAAAAAATGTTTTAAAAAAGTAGTTTTTCCACTTTGCCTTGGACCTGTTATAGAAAGTATGGGATATTGTTCTTTTAATGTTAAAACAATGGTATCTATGCTTCTACTAATAATGCTCATATTAAATATTTTAACACAAAAATATAAAATATTTTGAATTTACATAAATAATTTCTTGAATTTACATAAAATATATTTTGAAATTACATAAATAATTTCTTGAATTTACATAAATAATTTCTTGAATTTGCATAAAACTTTTATTTATTGGGTATTTTCTCTACCCTATTCTGATGTCTTCCACCTTCAAATGCTGTTGTGATAAAAATCTCTACAAATTGTAATGCTTGTTCCAAGGATACGAATCGAGCCGGAATACTCAATACATTGGCATCATTATGCTGACGTGCCAAAGCAACCAATTCATTGTTCCAACACAAAGCAGCTCTTATCCCTTGGTGTTTATTGGCTGTTATGGCGGCTCCATTACCGCTGCCACAAAGGATAATTCCTAAAACTGCTTTTCCTTCTTCAATAGCATGTGCCACCGGATGAATACTGTCTGGATAATCCATACTTTCATTGGTATCGGTACCAAAATTTAACACCTGAATTCCCTTCTTCTCTAAAAGTTGAATGATTGCAAATTTGTAGGCCGTTCCGGCATGATCGTTTCCTATGGCTATGGTCATGATAAAAAATTTATATTATCAGGTTAACTTATTGTATTTGTTTAGATTAAAAAAAATTTATATGCCAACCGTTTACCCTATTAACATACTTATCAACAAGTTTTACAAGTAACAAAAGAAAAAAAGTAAGGTTATGAACCAATAATTGATGTGTTGTTAATAAGGTTTTGTAAAATATTAAAATCTAACTATTTACATTTATATCTAATTGTTCACAAATTTAGAATTAAAAATGAGAACTTTTTTAGCGAGCTATTACTTTTTTTTATAAGCAATACTCGTATTTTAAAAGCAAATTTTTTTTTGAGTTTTTATACCCAATTTATCAACCGTTTTGAGGTGGTTTTTCAACAAAAATTTTAAAAAAACTTATACACAATACACTTGTTTATAACCTTTAACAGTCTGTTGATAGTTGTTTTAGTTCATTGATTTTAAGTGGTATGTTAAAAAAATACATGTTGATAACTAATGAAAAATCTAGTAAATCATATTTTTTTAATCATTTTTAAAAAATTTATTATAGCTATCAACATATTAACATCATCATCATGATTAATAAAATTTAAAATTCTTTTTTTTTATGTTTTTATGTATTGTTGAAAACTTTGATTTTTTTAGTTTTAACAGCGTTTTATACAACGAGACTTATTTATTAGTTACTTTTACACTCTATAACAAAAAAATGATTGTGAGTACTATACATACTTCATGCATTTATCTATAAATTTTATTATCTAAATGTCTAAAAATAAACATAAAAAAGGCAAAGATACGTTTCAGGAAACGTTTACTTTACCTATAATTCAATATCTTACCAACAATCCCAATCAATCCTTCAATTATAAACAACTCGCTTTCCAACTCAATATTGTAGATGATTATGGAAAAGGTCAATTGGCCAAACTCTTGGCTGAATTAGTTGAAAAAGGTCAAATCAAAGAAACTGATAAAGGTAAGTTTAAAATTTCTCACCAATCTCATTATTACGAAGGTAAAATGGATATTACCATGAGTGGTAAAGCTTATTTTATCTGTGATGAACTCGAAAATGATATTCATATACCAGGTAGAAATCTAAATCATGCGTTACATGGTGATCAAGTAAGGGTCTATTCCTATCACCGTCAACGATCCAATACCAAAAGAGAAGGTGATGTGGTTGAAATTTTAAAAAGAGCTAAAACCGAATTTGTTGGAACGATTCAATTGCATAAAAATCACGCCTTTGTCATTCCCGATGATGTCCGCATGTATTCCGATTTTTTCATTCCGCTCAAGCATGTGAATGATGCCAAAGATGGAGATAAAGTGGTTGTAAAATTAACTGATTGGCCTGCCAATTCCAAAAATCCGTTTGGTAAAATATTAGACGTACTCGGCAAACCAGGAGATCACAATACTGAAATTCACAGCATACTTCTGGAATATGGTTTACCCTATAAGTTTCCGGATGGAGTAGAGGAAGAGGCCAATGAAATCAATATTGAAATTACTGCAGAGGAAATTGCCAAACGCCGCGATATGCGTCAAGCGCTTACCTTTACTATTGACCCCAAAGATGCCAAAGACTTTGACGATGCTATTTCTTTTGAAATTCTACCCAATGGTCATTATGAAATTGGAATTCACATTGCCGATGTGTCGCATTACGTCGTTCCCGGAACTAAATTGGATAAAGAAGCTTACAATAGAGCAACATCTGTATATCTAGTCGATCGCGTTGTTCCCATGTTACCCGAAATTTTATCCAATAATGTCTGTTCTTTGCGTCCCAATGAAGATAAACTGACCTTTTCTGCAGTTTTTGAAATGAATAGAAAAGCGGAAGTTATCAAACAGTGGTTTGGTAGAACCATCATTCATTCCGACAAACGTTATGCTTACGAAGATGCTCAAGAAATTATTGAAATGAATGAAAAAGGATCAGATAATACTCCACTCGAATTTGCTATTTTAGAATTGGATGCTTTAGCCAAAATTCTCAGAGGGAAAAGAGTTAAAGCAGGAGCTATTACTTTTGATAAGTTGGAAGTTAGATTTGAATTGAATACATTCAATGAACCGATTCAAATTTTATTCAAACACAGTAAAGATGCCAATAAGCTGATTGAAGAATTTATGCTATTAGCCAATAGAAAGGTAGCCGAATTTATCGGTCAAAAAAGTATAGGTGTTCCTAGTAATAAAACCTTTGTTTACCGCATTCACGATGAACCCAAT
>Ga0209573_1002879_pt1 | contig 20447 bp, 14 predicted proteins | sample TNRBio252014_DNA_FD_185870 | JGI IMG/M metagenome (GOLD analysis project Ga0209573, IMG submission 185870) | Wastewater treatment Type I Accumulibacter community from EBPR Bioreactor in Madison, WI, USA - TNR Reactor_6/25/2014_ DNA (SPAdes)... | ecosystem: Engineered > Bioreactor > EBPR >...
GCGAGATCATGGAGCCGTTTCTGGTCGCTGGGGCGCAGCTCCTCATCACCGACGAGCTGATGAAGGACCTCGGCTGGGGCCTGGCTTCCGGCACCCCCACGAACCACTGGATACTCCCCTCCTCCGCCCGCGCTCCTGGCCAGGGCGGCGCCTTCTACACGACGGCGCTTTCCATCGCGAACCGCGGCGCGGCCGAGGCGCGCTACAAGATGAAGTTCCTCGGCAACAACGTCGACGGAACGGCCGGGCAGGAATCGGGAGAATTCGTCCTCGGCCCAAACCAGTCCGTCACCTACGAGGACGTGCTCGGCTCGGTCTTCGGCAGGACGACCGACTTCGGAGCGATCCGGGTCACGGCGAACGTGACGACGCTCTCCGTCCTCGGCCAGACGTCCACACCCGTCCTGACATCGTGGGCGAGCTGCGTCGCCACCGGCTCCTTCGGACAGTCGGTCCCGGCCTTCGCTCCGGCCGACCTCGTCAGCGCGGGCTCGCCAAGGGTGATCGTCGGCATCCGCGAGGACGCCGCGTTCCGGACGAACCTGATTCTGACGAACGCCGGCACCGCGAGCGTCGACGTGACGGCGACCCTCTTCGCGCCCTCCGGCGCCGTCCTCGGCAGCGCCACCTGGACGCTCCCGCCGCTCGGTATGACCCAGAAGACACAGTTCGCCCGCGAGCTCGGCGCCACCGGCGACGTGCGCGACGCGAACGTCCTCCTCTCGACCTCGACGGCCGGCGGCTCCTTCGCCGCCTACGCCGCCGTCATCGACAAGACCACGAACGACCCGCGGACGCTTCTGCCGAGGTAGCGGGACGTTTCGGTCCCCGGCGCGTATAGAGCGCCGACCCGAGCCCCGGCCCGCATTCGCGGACCGGGGCTCTTCGTTTCAGGTTCCAGCCGCGTCGCGATACGCCGCCGCGAACCCCGCCATCACCTCGGCGACCGGGAGGACCGCGTCGATCTCGCCGACGCTTCGGCCCGCCTGCCAGGCGTCCTTCGTCGAGCATCCTTTCCGGATCGCAGCCTTGAGCTGCCAGAACGAACGGACGGAGTACCAGGAGCGCATCCAGTGCTTCGTCGTCCGCCCCTTGAGGAGGAGGCGGCCGAGCGGGCCCGCCTTCGTCCCGATCCTCTCGACGTACGGCGTCCGGATGACGGCGAGCGGAACGCCGGTGATCCGCTCGGTGAGGACGATGTCGTCCTCCTTCGCGCGGAGGATCGCCTGCTTGTAGTCGGCGTGCGAGTCGCACTCGACGGTCGCGATGAAGCGGGTCCCCATCTGGACGCCCTCGTAGCCGAGGGCGAGGGCACGGGCGAACCCGGCGGGATTGCCGACGCCTCCGGCGCAGACGAGCGGGAGGCCGAACGGTCGGAGGTCTTCCACGAGCTGCGCAGGCGAGCGGTATCCGGCGTGGCCACCGGCCCTGTTGTTGACGCAGAGGAGCCCGCGGACGCCGCCCTCGACCGCCTTCTCGGCCCACTTCCGGTCGACGACGTCGTGGTAGACGATGCCACCGAACGGACGGACCCTCTCGACGACCCACGCCGGGTTGCCGAGGGCGGTGACGAAGAAACGGATGCCGTGCTCCAGGGCGACGTCGACGTACCCTTCCATCCGCTTCCTGTAGACGCGCGAAAGGGACTTCTCGGTCAGGACGTTCAGGCCGACCGGTTTCTTCGTCAGGCTTCGGATCTTCTCGAGACCCTTCCGGAACTCGTATTTGCTGGAGTAGACGAGCGTGAGCGGCTGAATGATGCCGATGCCTCCGGCTTCGGAAACGGCGGCGACGAGCTCGGGGTTCGAGCAGGGGTACATCGCTCCGCAGATGACGGGGACTTCGACGCCGGCGTGCGCCAGGAAGCGGTTCGCGGTCACCTCGCGCCCGCGGGGCCCACGAGCCAGCGGGCCGCGGCCTTCGCGACGACATCCCCGGCGGCGTCGCGGATGACCGCTTCGACGTCCACCTCGCGCCGCTCGTTCGACGCCGGCGGCTCGATCGTGCATTCCGAGGTGAGGGTGCCGCGCGCCTTCTTGCCGTACTCGATCGTCAGCCGGGTCAGGATCGCGCGGGCATCGTCGGGAAGGCCCGTGTTGAGGGCGAGGCCGGTCGAGAGCTCGGCGAGGTTCATGAGGGCGACGGCGTGGATGGAATCGAGGTGGTTCCTCACCTTCCGCCGGTCGGGAAGCTCGACCCTCGCGTGTCCGGGAGAAAGCTCGCGGACGACGGCCCCGATGGAGCCGGAGTACGGCACCATGCGACCGAGCGCCCAGCTGAAAAGCCGGTCTCCCGCGGGAAGCCGCGAGAAACGGCTCCAGGCGTCGCGGATCTCCCGCCCGGGCGACGTCACTTTCTTCGTCATCTGGTCTGCTCCTCGTATCGCCGGGTCCCGGCGGCGCCGCGGCATTCTGCACGAACCCGCGTAGACTCCCCGCCCGCCGTGCTCCTCCCGCCGACACCCTCCGCCCTCCGTCGCGCCGGCGCCGCTCTCAAGAGGGGCGAGCCTGTCGCGTTCCCCACGGAGACGGTCTACGGCCTCGGAGCGAACGCCCTCGACCCGCAGGCGGTACGGAGGGTCTTCTTGGCGAAGGGGCGCCCCGACGACAACCCGCTCATCGTCCACGTCACGGGCCTTCCGATGGTCCGGCGGCTCGTCAGGGAGCTCCCGCCCCAGGCCCGGACGCTCGCGGCACGCTTCTGGCCGGGGCCGCTGACGATCGTCCTGCCGAAGCGCAGGAACGTCCCCGATATCGTGACGGCGGGCCTCCCGACGGTCGCCGTCCGCGTTCCCGATCACCCCGTCGCGCTCGCCCTCATCGAGGCGGCGGGAGTGCCCATCGCCGCGCCGAGCGCGAACCGCTCGGGACGTCCGAGCCCGACGCGCGCCGCCCACGTCGCAGCGGATTTCCCCAGTCTCCTCGTCCTCGACGGCGGCCCCGCCCGGCACGGCCTCGAGTCGACCGTCGTCGCCCTCGGCGACCCGCCTCGCATCCTGCGGCTCGGGGCGATCCCGTTCGAGGAGCTGCGAGCGGTCCTCCCCGGCCTCACCATCGCGACGAAGGCCCGGGCGCGCGCCGAGAGCCCGGGAATGAAGCACCGCCACTACGCGCCGACCCGTACTCTCGTCCTGTTCCGCCGATCTCGTGCCGCTGCCCTGCGCGAGACGCTCGCGGCCGAACCGAAGGCCCTTCTCCTCTGCGCCGACGCCGACGCGCCCCTCTTCCCGGGCACCCGCCCGGTCCGGCTCGGCGGAACGCCCGTACAGATCGCTCACCGCCTCTTCGACGCGCTTCGGACCGGGCGGCGCGGGAGCATCCTTCTCGCCTACGCGCTCCCCCGCCGTGGTCTCCTCAGGGCCGTCATGGACAGGCTGGAGCGCGCCGCGACCCGGATCGACTGACGCCGTCCAGCCGGCCTGATGCCGAGGCTGGAGCCCGGGCGGGTCAGGCGGGCGTCCGCCGGAGCACGGCGATGGAAACGTCGTCCCCGACCGGGCGGCGGCCGAGGAACGCGAGGACCTCCCCGGAGAGAGCCGCCGCGATGTCCGTCGCGCTCCGCCCGGCGGTCTTCGCGAGAACCGCGAGGACCCGGCCATCCCCGAACTCCCGCCCCGAATCGTCGCGTGCCTCGGACAGGCCGTCCGAGTGGAGAACGAGCGATTCGCCCGCTGGCAGGAGACCTTCCTCGACCCCGTACGCCTGCCCCTGCTTGACGCCCAGAGGGTAGGCACCGCGGCCGAACCGGTCGACGACGGCGCCCCGGCAGTCCACCTTCAGCATCGGCGGGTGCCCGGCGATGGCGACGGTGAACGACCCGTCGGGTCCGAGGAGGAGAGCCACTCCCGCGAAGAACTGCCGCGGGCCCGACGTACGGCAGGTCCCCAGCCGGCAGAGCACCCGGTTCAGCGTCTCGAGGATCGCTGCGGGCGACGGGTCCCGTTCGAGCTGCAGGCGCCACGCCGTGTGCGCCACGGCCATGACCAGCCCGGCCGCCATCCCGTGCCCGGAGGCGTCGCCGAAGAGGACGGCGAGGCGGCCGTCGGGGAGCGGCTGGAACTCGTAGAGGTCGCCTCCCACGGTGTTCGCGACCCGGTTGAAGGCCCCCAGCTCGAAGCCGGGGACGGCGGGGAGCGACTGCGGGACGAGCTCTGCCTGGAGCTGCCGGGCCATGACGAGCTCGTCGCGGAAGCGGAGCTTGTCCACCAGCTCGAGGCCGAGGAGGAGGAGGAGGAGGACGGTGCAGACGAGGAGCGTGAAGACCGCCCAGGTGGCGTCCGCCGGCCAGCCGCCCGTGACGAGCTTGAGGAAGGCGACCAGGAAGCCGATCAGGACGACGAGGACGACGAGGCGCCGGGTCGGCGAGAGGCGCCGGACGAGGCCGTGAAGAAGGGCGCTCGTCCGGAGGAGCTCCCTCCGCCATCCCGGCCGCTCCTTCTCGATGGCGTCCCGGTGCTCGGAGACGAGGACGTCCCGCGCGTCGGCCCACTCCACCGAGTAGAGGTCGGCGACGTCCTGCGAGTCGAAGGATTCCAGGGTCTCCCGGGCGAGGTTCATCCAGGCGCGACGCGTGGCCATCTGTCACCTTGTACGTCCCGGACGCCGGTAGGTTCAAGCGCGGACACGGGGAATGGACCGGCGCCGAAAAAATGGCCCGCGACAGCCGTGTCGCGGGCCTTCCGGGACCGGGGAACCGTGGATCAGGGAATCAGCGGACGACCTTCCGGATCTCCTCCTCGAGGAGGCCGGGAACGAGAGGCTCGAGCTCGTAGCGGACCCGGGCGGCCGGCTTGCCGATCTTCAGGACGCGGGTCAGGTCGATGGGCGTGCCGACGAGGACGAGATCGCACGGGGTCTTCTCGATCGTCTCCTCGAGCTCGGCGATCTGCTGCGCGCTGTACCCCATCGCCGGGAGGATCCCCCTGGCGTTCGGGTACTTCTCGTACGTCTCCTTGATCGAGCCGACGGCGAACGGGGTCGGGTCGACGATCTCGGCCGCTCCGTTGCGCTTCGCGGCGACGACGCCGGCGCCGTAGGTCATGCCGCCGTGCGTCAGCGTCGGGCCGTCCTCGATGACGAGGACCCTCTTGCCCTTGACCGTCTCCGGCTTGTCGCACGTGGCGGGCGAGTTCGCGCGAAGGATGCGCGCCTTCGGGTTCACCTTCGCCGCGTTCGCCTCGATCGACGCGATGTCCTTCGCGTCGGCCGAGTCGCACTTGTTGATCAGGATGATGTCGGCGCGCCGGAAGTTCGCCTCGCCCGGGTGGTACGACATCTCGTGGCCGGGGCGGAGCGGGTCGGCGATGCAGATGTGGACGTCGGGCCGGTAGAACGGCAGGTCGTTGTTCCCGCCGTCCCAGAGGATGACCTCGGCCTCTTCCTCCGCCGCCTTCAGGATCTGGCCGTAGTCGACGCCGGAGTAGATGATGAAGCCGTTGTCGATGTGCGGCTCGTACTCCTCGCGCTCCTCGATCGTGCACTTGTGCTTGTCGAGGTCTGAGTAGTCGGCGAAGCGCTGGCAGGCCTGCTCGACGAGGTCGCCGTAGGGCATCGGGTGGCGGATGGCGACGACCTTCTTGCCCATCTTCTTCAGGATCGACGAGACGTAGCGGGTCGTCTGGCTCTTCCCGGCGCCCGTCCGCACCGCGGTGATGGCGATGACAGGGACCATCGACGGGATCATCGTCCGGTCGTTAGAGAGGAGCTTGAAGTCCGCCCCCGCGACGATGCAGCGCGAGCCGAGGTGCATGACCGTCTCGTGCGATACGTCGGAGTAGGCGAAGACGCAGATGTCGATCCGCTCGTTGCGGATCAGGCGTTCGAGGTCGTCCTCGGGAACGATCCGGATTCCGTTGGGGTAACGGGGGCCCGCCAGCTCGGCGGGGTAACGGCGCCCGGCGATGCCCGGGATCTGCGTGGCGGTGAACGCGACGATCTCGACCGACGGATCGTCGCGATAGGTCGTGTTGAAGTTGTGGAAGTCCCGGCCGGCAGCGCCCAGGATCGCGAGCCGACGTACGCCTTTCACCATAGAGAGAGTCTCCTTGGGCCGCATTCTAGGCCGCTCTGCAGGCCCCCGGAACCCCCTTAGGGTCGGAGCTACATTTTACACACGATCCTGAGAACGGCTCTCCAGGTAGGCCTCCGACGAAACAGGACCGGCCCGGGCCGGTAGGTCGACGGTGAACGTCGAACCCTCTCCCGGATGGCTGAGAACGTCAACGTCGCCGCCCATCATCCGGGCGAGCCGGCGGCTGATGACGAGGCCGAGACCGCTTCCACCGAACCGGCGCGTCACCTGCGGATCGGCCTGCTCGAAGGCGCGGAAGAGCCGGGATATCTGTTCCCCGGTCATTCCGATGCCGGTGTCCGTCACCGAGAAGACGACTCGTTCGCCGCCGGTCCCGCTCTGACGCCAGACCCGGAGCGAGACCTGTCCGTCGTGGGTGAACTTCACGGCATTTCCGAGGAGGTTGAGGAGAATCTGACGAACCCGCGTCGGGTCGGCGACGAGCGAGCCAGCCGCCTCGGACCCTTCGACGAGGAGCCTGTTCCGGTTCTGCTCGACCAGCTGTCCCACGGTCGCGGTGACGTCCCGAACGAGGGAAGCAACGTCGAACTCTTCCGGGAAGAGGTCGAGCTTGCCCGCTTCCATCCGGGAGAGGTCGAGAAGGTCGTTGATGAGGTCGAGCAGGTGGCGCCCCGCTGCGTGGATCTTCCCGACGTCGGGTCCCAGCCCCTCGAGTCCACGTTCGGTGATCTCCTCCGAGAGGATCTCGCTGTAGCCGAGGATCGCGTTCAGCGGCGTCCGGAGCTCGTGGCTCGTGGCGGCGAGGAAATCGCTTTTCGTCCGGTTCGCGTCCTCGGCGGCCCGCCCGGCCTCCTCGGCCCGCTCGCGCTGCAGCTCGGCCTCCCGGAGGGCCCGCTCTGTCCGTTCCTTCTCCTCGCGCAGGCTCCGGGTCCTCTCCTCGACGATCTCCACGAGTTCCAGCTCGCGCGCCTCGAGCCGCGCGACCCGGAAACGGTAGCCGGTGTAGGCGATCGCGAGCGCGAGCGTCCCGGCGAGGAGCCAGAAGAACGGCCTCTGGTCGAGACGCGGGCGGAGGCGGAACGAGAAGGAGGCATCCCCTTCGTTCCAGATGCCGCTCTCGTTGGCGGCCGCGACGCGGAAGGAGTACGACCCGGGCGAGAGGTGCGTGTAGTACGCCGAGCGCCGCGTGCCCACGTCGACCCAGTCCCGGTCGACGCCCTCGAGCCGCACGCGGAACTTCACCCGCGACGGGACGCGCAGGCTGAGGGCGGTGTAGTGGAACTCGAACCTCTCCTTCCCCGGCGGCAGCTCGAGAAACGTCCGGGCGGGCGCCGGCACGTCGTCGACCCTCACTTCCTCGACCAGGACCGGCGGCGGGACCGGGTTGCGGAAGAGGCCCGACGGGTCGACCGACACGACCCCTTCGATCGTCGGGAAGTGGAGCCGGCCGTCCGGCCCGCGGGCGCCCGCGGGCTGGTTGGCTCCGTTGCACTCCCGGTTGCGCATCCCGTCCTCGGTGCCGAACGGACGGCAGTTCACGCGGCGGGCATCGCCCCGGGCCAGCGCTTCGAGCTCGCGGAGGGACACCGCGTAGACCCCCCGGTTGCAGGAGATCCACAGGTTCCCCTGCCCGTCCGGGAGAATGGCGAAGACCGCGTCGTCGAAGAGCCCCTCCCGCGACGTGGCCGCGCTGAAGAGGCCGTCCCGGAAGCGGTTCAGGCCGCCCCCGTAGGTCCCGACCCAGAGCGTCCCGTCGGCTTCCTCGTGGATCGTGTTGACGATCTCGATCGAGAGCCCCTGCGCGCGCCCGAATCGGGTGAAGCGCCCCCTGTCGAAGCGGAAGAGGCCGGCGCCGTTCGTCCCGACCCAGAGGTTCCCGGCGCGGTCCTCGAGAAGGGCGTGGACCGTCCCGTTCAGCAGACCGTCCTTCTCCGCGAAGAGGGTCAGCTCTCCGGACGGGGAAATGCGCGTCAGCCCACCCCCGCGGGCACCGAGAAAGACGCTTCCGTCGCGCGTCCCCTCGATGGAGCAGATCGAATCGCTCGCGAGGCCGTCGGCCTTGCGGAGCGTCCGCACGACCTTCCCGCCGCGGACCACGCTCACGCCGCCCCCGCGCGTGCCGAGCCAGATCGACCCGTCGGGGTGCTGCCAGATCGCCTGCACGCCGGGCGCGGCGAGACCTTCGGCGGTTCCGATCGTGGTGACGCTCTCGCCTCGGCGCACGTTGACGCCCGCAGAGTCGGTCCCCGACCAGACGGCGCCGTCCCGGTCGACGAAGACCGCCCACGACACGTCGGCCGAGAGCCCTTCCCGGACTCCCCAGGGCGTGAACGACGCGTCGGAGAGCTTGTTCAGGCCACCATCCTGGGTCCCGACCCAGAGGGTCCCTTCCCGGTCCTCGAGGAGGGCGAGGACGTTACCGTTCGAAAGCCCCTGCGCGGGCGTGAAGGCCGAGACGCGCCCCCCGGCCCAGCGGGCGAGGCCTCCGGACGTGCCGATCCACACCGTACCGCGCCGGTCGCGCAAAGCGCAGTTCACGACCTCGCCCGGCAGGCCGTCGGCCGTACCGAGACCCTCGACGCGCCCCTCCCGGAGGAGCCGCAGCCCGTGCGCCGTCCCCGCGAGGACCGTCCCGTCCGCGGCCGCGTGAAGCGACAGCACGGCGTCACCGAGGCCGGCCGGAACGAACCTCTTCCCGGACCGCCTGACGAGCCCGTGCCCCGTGCCGGCCCAGAGCGTTCCCGCACCGTCCACGACGAGCGACCGGACGGGTCCGGCGGGAACCCCCTCCGAGGATCCCCAGGCCGTGAAGGACCTCTCATCCCGGCTCTGCAGGCCGGCGTCGGTTCCTATCCACAGGTTCCCTTCGGCGTCCTCGGCGAGCGCACGGACGATGTCCGCTGCGAGGCCGTCGGTGCGTCCGAAGGTCCTGAATCGCCCCTCGTGGTGAACCGTGAGGCCGCCCCCCTCCGTCCCGATCCAGAGGCGGCCGCGGCGATCCTCGAGGAGAGCCAGTATGCGGTTGTGCCTCAGCTCGGGCGTCGAGGCCTTGTCGAACACGACGAAACGGCTGCCGTCGAATCTCGCCAGCCCTTCCTGCGTCCCTATCCAGACGTAGCCGTCCCGCGTCTGGACGAGCACCTCTGCAGAGCTCTGGGGGAGCCCCTCGCGCGTTTTCCAGACCTCGTGGCGGTACTGGGTGACCGCCTTGGCGGGATCGAGCGCCTCCGCGGGAGAAGACGCAAGGAGGGCCGCGAAGAGGCCGAAGGCGACGAAGCGCGGGCCGGGCGCCATGGCGGGACCATACAGGAAGGCTCTGGACTGCCGGAATCACGTCTGCGTGACGTTTTGTCGCACCGCCCTCCTCCAGCGAACCTTCCCGCCGGTCCTCCGTATCGCTTGATTGACCTTCGCCGGACTACCCCGATCGAAGGAACACGCGCCCGACCAGGGGCTCGACAGTTATGGAGTGCGCGCCATGAAGAAGAAGTGGATCCTCGCCTCGGCCCTCGGAATCGCGCTCGTCGGCGCCGGCGTCGTCCTGGCCTCGCGCAACGGCAAGGAGAAGCCGGCGGCCGCGGCGGACAGCCTTCCCTTCCGGCTCGGGACCGTCACTGCCGAGGACCTGCAGGTGAGTGTGCGCGAGGTCGGCGTCGTCGACCCGGTGACGAAGGTCGAGGTGAAGTCGGTCGTCTCCGGCCGGGTCGTCCGCCTGAACGTGCGAGACGGCGCGGTGGTCAAGGCGGGCGACGTCCTGGCCGAGGTGGAGCCCGACGTCACCCAGGCCCAGTCGCTCTCCGAAGTCTCCGCGGGGCTCACTCAGGCCGAGCTGGGCCTGAAGGACGCCGAACGGCAGCTGCGCGCGCAGCAGGCCCTCTGGGATGCCGGCCTCGTCGGCCACGAAACGCTGAAGGACTATGTCGCCCGCAAGGACGTCGCCGCCGAGTCGCTCCGGGCGGCGAAGGCCCGCTACCGGATCGTCGAGGACCACGGCATCCCGATCTCCTCCGCCGGCGCGTCGCAGGTGGCCCGCGTCGCGAGCCCGATGTCGGGCGTCGTCATCAAGAAGGGGGTCGAGCTCGGCGAGACCGTCACCTCCGGCGTCTCCTCGTTCAACGCAGGGACGGTCCTCTTCACGGTGGCCGACCTCAAGTCGCTCATCGTGAAGGTGAACCTCAACGAGGTCGACATCGCGAAGGTCTCGGTAGGGCAGCCCGTGCGGATCACGCTCGACGCCTACCCGCAGAAGGTCTTCGCCGGCAAGGTGCGCTTCGTCGCCCCGGCAGCGACGCTCGTCGAGAAGATCAAGGTCTTCGAGATCGAGGTCGCCCTCGACGAGCTGGGCGACGCTTTCCGGACCGGGATGAGCGCAAACGTCGAGATCCTGGGGGACAAGCGCGCCAAGGCGCTCTCCCTGCCGCTCGAGGCGCTCCAGAAGCGCGACGGGGCGACGGTGGCCTACGTCCTGAAGAAGGACCTCGACGACAAGGCCATCGCCAAGGCGAAGGAAGGGCTCGGAGGCCGCGGCAAGTTCGTCTGGCTCTCGGAGAACTGGAAGGACTACTTCAACCCGGTCCCCGTCAAGGCCGGGATCGCCACGCTCGAGCGTGTGGAGATCCTCGCCGGGCTCTCGACCGGCGACAAGGTCTGCCTCGAGGACCCGACCCGGAAGAAGGTCGAAAAGGACGAGGACAACTGAGCATGAGCGCCGTCATCGAGACCCGCGGCCTCACGAAGGTCTTCGGCGTGAACGGGAACGCCGTCCACGCCCTTCGGGGAATCGACCTCGTCGTCGACCGGGGAGAGTTCGTCGCGCTCGTCGGCCCCTCCGGCTCGGGGAAGTCGACCCTCATGGCGATCCTCGGCTGCCTCGACTCCCCGACCGCCGGGGGCTATGCGCTCGACGGGCAGCCCGTCGAAGGGCTCTCCGGAGGAGCCCTGGCCCGGATCCGCAACGAGAAGGTCGGCTTCGTCTTCCAGACCTACAACCTCCTGCCGAGGGCGACCGTCGCCCGCAACGTCGAGCTGCCGATGCTCTACGCCGGCATCAGCGGCCGCGAGCGGCGCGAGCGCTCGCTCGCACTCCTGGAGAAGGTCGGGATCCCGGAGAAGGCGGGCCGCCTCCCGGCGGAGCTTTCGGGCGGGCAGAGGCAGCGCGTCGCGATCGCCAGGGCGCTGGCGAACGGTCCGGCGCTCCTTCTCGCCGACGAGCCGACGGGTGCGCTCGACTCGAAGACGGGAGCCGAGGTGCTCGGACTCTTCCAGGAGCTGCACCGGCAGGGGCACACCGTCGTCCTCGTCACGCACGATCCGGCCATCGCCGCGCTTGCCGGACGCCGGGTCGAGCTCTACGACGGCCTGGTCCGCCTCGCCGAGGCGAAGGCGGCGTGACGTGCACCTCTCCGGCGCCTTCCGCCAGCGGGTCGCCGAGGCCTGGCTCGAGATCCGGGAGAACCTCGGCCGTTCCTCGCTCCAGGCGCTCGGCATCATGGTCGGCGTCGCATCGGTGCTGGGCGGGTTCTCGATCTCCGACAGCAACCAGCGCCGCTCCGACGAGCGGTGGCGGAAGCTCGGAGGCATCGAGCGGCTGAACGTGCAGCCGGCGGCCGCGATGCGCGACGGCAGCGTCACGGCGCTCCAGCGGGCGAACCTCGGCCTCAGAAACGCCGACGCCGTCGATGGCGAAGCCCTGAACAGCAAGGCCGTCCACGCCACGAGCGTCCAGCGTTTCGCCCGCGCGCGCCTGCGCTCGCCGAACGCCGATCAGGAACGCCAGGTCAGCGGCATCGGCGGCGACTTCCTGCCGCTGAACGGGTACGAGGTCGAGCAGGGGCGCGCCTTCTCCATGACGGAGCTCGCGAGAGGCGCCCCCGTCTGCCTGCTCGGCGCCGAGGCCGCTTCCGTCTTCTTCCCCTCGGGGGACGCCGTCGGCCAGACGATGCGCCTCGGCGACTTCCCCGTCGTGGTCGTCGGCGTCTTCCGGGAGCTCGTCTTCCGCTGGAGGGACGGCGAGCCGAACGCCATGGCGTGGCGGAACAGGATCGTCGCGGTCCCCTCGGCCCTCGTGGCGGCGCGGATGCAGGGAGACCGCTACGAGCGCGTCGACCGGATGACGTTCAAGATCCCCGAGCTGAACCTGATGGAGGGCTTCGCGCGCGACCTCGCCTCGCTCCTGAAGGCGAACCACCGGCAGCAGGACGACGTGCGGATCGACGACATCGCGGCGCGCATGCGGAAGCGGCAGAGCCAGGGACAGGTCTACAACCTGATCTTCATGCTCTCGGGGATCCTCTCGCTCGTGGGCGGCGGCATGGTGAACGTGAACATCCAGCTCGCGAGCCTGAGCGAACGCGTGCGGGAGGTGGGCGTGAGGATGGCGATCGGCGCCTCGGGCCTCGAGGTCTTCAAGGCGTTCATGACCGAGGCCGTCCTGCTGACGTCTCTCGGGAGCCTCGCCGGCCTCGTCCTGGGCATCGGATTCTCCAAGGGGATCTGCATGTTCCTCGACATCCCCCTCTTCCTCGCGCCCGGGAGCTTCTTCGCGGCGTTCTTCGTCGCGAGCGCCTTCGGCGTCGTTTTCGCCCTCTTCCCCGCCTGGAAGGCTTCCCGCCTCTCCCCCATGGAAGCGCTCAGGTATGAGTGAAGCCGCCGTCGCCCTCCCGCTCGCTTCCGCGGCCCCGCGCCAGGACCGGCGCGATTCTCTGCAGGCGCGCCTCGCCCTCGTCGTCGAGGTCGTGAGGGGCGGCTTCCTCGAGCTCTGGGCGCACAAGCTCCGCTCGGTCCTCACGCTGACGCTCCTGATGCTCGGCGTCTTCGCGCTCGTCGTCCTGACGTCCGTCATCGACGGCGTCGTGGACAAGGTCCAGACCGGCTTCGCGGGCCTCGCCTGGGACGGCACCGCCGTCCTGCAGGCGCGCGACCCGAAGACGACCGAGGACCAGAAGCGTTTCGCGATGTCGCCGGGCCTGCGCTTCGACGACCTCCCCCGCCTCACGGCGCCGCACCCGAAGGTCACGGCGTTCCTGCCCCGCGCCACGAAGCGGACCGCCGTCCGCGTCGCGGGCGGGACGGAGCGCGCGTTCGTGACGGGAGTGACCCCCGATTACGCCGTCTTCATGAACCGCCCCGTCGCCCTCGGAAGGGGCCTGACCGCCGACGATGCCCGGCGCCGGAGCACCGTCGCCGTCGTCGGCGCCACGCTCGCCTCGAAGCTCTTCGGCGGCGCCGACCCCGTCGGGCGGGACGTCGTCATCGAAGGGGTCCCCTGGCGGATCGTCGGCGTCACGGCGCCGCTGATGATCTTCAGCGAGGAGCTCTACTACGACGCCAACGGCCTGCTGGTCCCGCTCGAGACGTACGTCGTGCGGATCGACGCCGACCGGAAGCTGACGCACCTGGCCGTCAAGCTCAAGGCGAAGACCGACCTCGAGGAGGTCAGCTCGGCACTCCTCTCCCGAGCGCGCCAGGCGCACCACGGGATCGAGGACACCGAGATCAAGGACCTCGACGCCGAGGCGGCGAAGGGCTACGCACAGTTCATGGAGGAGATGCGCGCGTGGAAGGTCGTCGTGACCTCGCTCGCCGGGACCGTACTCCTGGTCGGCGGCGTCGGCGTCCTCTCCGTCATGCTCATCTCGTATTCTTCGCGCCGCTACGAGATCGGACTGAGGAAGGCGATGGGTGCCTCCGACGCGGAGATCCTCTTCCAGTTCCTCCTCGAGGCGCTCGTCCTCGCATCGCTCGGAGCGCTCCTCGGAACCGTGGGTGGCGCATTCCTCTGCCAGAAGCTCTCCCACTTCTTTCCGTGGGGCCTGGTGGTGAACCCGCTCGGCCTCGTCTCCGCGTGGGGCGTCGCACTCGGGCTCGCACTCGTCTTCGGCCTCTACCCTGCCTTGCGGGCGGCCAGGCTCTCGCCGATGGAGGCGATGAGGTAATCGGGATAGGGGGCGGCGGCAGTTCGCCGCCGCTCCCCTCCCACACCACCGGACATGCGGGTCCGCATCCGGCGGTTCGGTTGGTTGAGGTTACGCGGCGAGCCGGGGCACGCCCAGCTCGTCGAACGAACGGCTCGTCAGGACCGAGTTCAGGAGCCGGGCCGAGTTGCGCCACCAGCGCCGGGTGTTCGCGGCGACCTGGGCTGCCGTGTCCGAGGAAGCGCCTCGCGCCCTCATCTCGCGGTATGCCGTCGTGCCCCGCATCCACTGCTTCAGCTGCAGGCACCGGAGCCGGTGGCGGACCCACCCGTCGAGGTCGCGGAAGGCCCCCGGCGTCTCCGCCTTTCGGAAGTACTCCTTCCACCCGGTCAGGTACGCCTTCAGCTCCGCGATTTCCGTCGGCAGGCTCCGTCCCCCGTTGCGGCCCGTGATCTCCCGTACCCTCTGCTTCATCGCCCCGAGGGCCTTGCCAGCCACCCGTCGTTTGATCCGTCCCCCTGCGGCCACCCAGAAGCTGTGGCCGAGGAAGGCCCGTTTCCACGCCAGGTCCACCGCGCTCTTGTCTTCGTTGACCACGAGCCGTAGCCGCCCGAAGAGCTTCTTCAGCCCTTCCAAGACACGCTCCCCGGCCGCCTTCGTCCAGACGTACACGTTCAGGTCGTCGGCGTACCTCACGAAGGCGTGTCCCCGCTTCTCCAGCTCCTTGTCCACCTCGCCCAGAAGCACGTTGGCCAGCAGGGGCGACAGGGGGCCGCCCTGCGGCGTCCCTTCCCGTCTCTCCACCGCCACGCCAGAGACCATCACTCCGGCCTCCAGGCAGCGGCGGATCAGCCCCGGCGCTCTCTTGTCCGCGATCTTCCTCGCGACCCTCTCCAAGACGATGTCGTGGTTGGCCCGGTCGAAGAGCTTCGCCAGGTCCACGTCCACCACCACCCTGCGTCCTCCCTGCACGTAGCCCTGCGCGCGATCGATAGCCTGATGCGCTCGCCGCTTCGGCCGAAAGCCGTAGCTGTGGCCGGAAGAGTCCGGGTCCCATCGCGGCGGCAGGACCTGCAACAGGGCCTCCTGGATGAATCGGTCCAGCACGGTCGGAATGCCGAGCTCCCGCTCGCCCCCTCCCGCCTCCGGAATCGTCCGCCTCTTCACCGGCTGCGGCCGGTACGTCCCCGCGAGGAGCTCCTCGCGAATCCGTATCCACTCCCGCCTCAGGTGCTCCGGCAGCAATTCCACCGTCATCCCGTCGTTGCCTGGGCCGCCCTCGTTCTGTCTCACCCGCTTCAACCCCGCCTTCAGGTTCGCCTTCTCGACGACCTCCTCCATCAGGCGGCCCGTGCCCGAGCGCTCGGTCCCTCTCTTCGCCCGGAGGGCTCCTCCACTCCCGTCCGCCCCGCGGGCTTCACCCGCGGCCTCGTACGCCAGCTCGAGCTGTTCGCCCGACTTCTGGAGCCGTGCCCTCCCGAGATTCGAGGCCGCCTCGCTCTCCCTTCCGTTTGGCCCCTCACCGCCCTCTTGCGTGGCCACGGGAGCTTCTCGATCGTCTGCTCGCTCGCCCCGGAAGACTTCGTCTCATGTCCGGTTTCTGTGAGTCGGCTCGCGGGTCTCGCTCCACGCTTCTTTCAGACGGTCGCTCGCGCTTCCGCCCTTGCGCTTCGCTCGGGTCGGTGTGACCTCCTTCCCGCGGGTCCTGCCCCCGCCGGCCGAGACTCGTGCTGGGCATACAAGAAGCGCCCCCGCCTTTCAGCGGGGGCGCGGAGTGCCCTCGGGAGGAATCGGACGTCTACGGATGGATGCGGAGGTAGAGGCCGTACCGGTTGGCCTTGTAGTCCGCGCCGGTCCCGTAGGAGCGATTCTTCTCGGTGTAGTCGTCGAGGTCCCATTCCGCCGCGATGCCGAACATCTTCGTGAAATCGACGCCGGCCCGGACCCTCGCCCGGTCGAGCTCGTAAGCGAAGCTGCCCTCGTTCTCGAACCGGCGAAGCTGCGCTTCCAGGGTGAACGGCTTGAAATCGAGGGTCAGGCCGCCTTCCAGGGAGTCGCCCTTCTCGGCGTAGACCGAGGTCGCGGTCGCCCAGGTCTGCGGGATGCGGTAGTCGATGCTGTTGTCGGCTTCGAAGCGGCCCATGCCGAAGCGCAGCCGAAGCCAGTTCCACGGGCCGACCTCGAGGTCTCCGGCGTAGGTCTTCACCTTGCCGTCGAGGCCGTAGCCGGCGTCGTCGTTCTCGGTGTCGATCTGCTCGGCGGTGGCCCCGATCCGGAACCACTTCGCCGGCTCCCACGACCCGCGGACCCGAATCCGGTCCCGGTCGAGGAAGTCGGTCCTCATCACGGCGTTGTCCGCGTTCTGGGTCACGTAATCCACGCCCAGGGAGAGACCGGACAGCTTGAAGAGAAGCCCGCCGTCGAACGTGCCGACCTTGCGGTCGTACTGCCCGCCCTGGCCCCCGGGGACCACGACTTCCGACGGGTCGTTCACGACGTTGATGTCGGCCTGGTTCTCGCTGTAGCCGATCCGTACCGAGAAGGGCCCGGCGACCTTCAGGCTCGCCCGGACGTCGAAGATGTCCTCTTCGCGCTTCAGGCGGGTCTGCGACTGCAGGATCGTGGTGACGTCCCTCGGGTCGAACCCGCTGAACGTCGTCGTCGAGCCGTACAGGTCGTTGACGAGGCCGTAGCCGTCCAGCTCGCGGCTGCGCCGGGTGTAGCCCGCCGTCACGTCGAACCCGCTCGAGACGTGGATGTCAGCCCGGATGCTGCCGCGCCACGAGAGCGCCTCGGACGTCGCCGACGTCTGCTCGGCCAGAGTCTTGAAATACCGGAGGATGTCGAACGAGACGAGGTTGCCCGCGAGGTTCTCCGAGCTCTCGTCCTCGCCGTCGGCCTTCGCCCGGACGTAGGTGCCCGTCAGGCGGACCGCCTTGCCGAGCTTTCCCGTGACGACCGCCGACGTGACCGGGGTGTCGATGTCGGTCTTCGACGTACGGGTCAGGGACGTGAGGGTGATCGGGACTCCGAGAATCGTCCCGGGGTTGTTGCCGGCGCCCGCGCCCGGGGAGAGCCTGAGCGTCTCCTCGCCGCGGAACTGCCGCCACCCCTGGACGACCTGCCCGGAGAAGGCGCCGGCGTCGAACGCCACGCCGATGCGGTACTCCGTGTCCTTTTCCTTGAGGTCCTGGTCGAGCCCGAACTCGTCCTGTCCGACGTGGTACGTCGTCAGGCCCGGTCCCGCGTAACGGCTGTAGCTGAAGCCGACGAGCGGACGGACCGCCTTGCCGGGAAGCAGCTCGAGGTCGACGTCCATGGTCGTCCTCGTCCGGTCGTACGCGTGCTGGCTTTCCAGGCTCCCCGCCTCGAGAAAGGGGTTGGCGATGGTCGGGTAGTTCGAGTAGAAGTCGGTCAGCCGGTACGACGCGTTCAGCTTCCAGTACCCGGTCCGTCCCGCCTCGAGGCGGAACAGGCCGTTGGGACCGATGCCGAGGTCGGCCGCGTCGATGCGGAAGTGGTCGATGGCGTTCGTGCCGCGGATGTCGCCCAGGCCGTAGGACAGGGCGCGAATCTGGAAGCCCTCGCGCTCGTTGACCTGGTTGCGGAACATGTCTTCGTTGCCGCTGACGTCGGTCCAGCGATAGCCCAGCTCGAGGTCGAGCGGGACGTCCTGGGCACTGGCGGCTCCGGTCAGGAGGAGCGCCGGAAGCAGGGCGGCGAGGAGGATTCGGTCGGTTCTCATCTCCGTCCCTCCTACTTCAGCAGCTTCGGCGACCGGTTGGAGCCGTGGACCGCCACGTGGCAGGTCGTGCAGTTCCGCCAGCGCGGGAGGGAGACGTTGTGCGTCGCCGGGGGCTGCGAGCCCAGCGCGCCGGCCGCGAGCGTCGAGTGGCACTCGAGGCAGAGAAGGTCGATGCGGGGCCGCGTCAGCTGCTTGGGGTTGTTCGACCCGTGCGCTTCGTGGCAGCTCAGGCAGCCGCCGGTCATGCCGGCCACCGTCGGGCCGACGTGCTCGTAGACGTAGGGACCCCTCTTCTCGCTGTGGCAGGTCAGACACGGCATCTCGCCCTGCCGCGTGAGCTTCAGCGCGCCCTCGCCCTTGCGCCCATGCGGGTTGTGGCAGGAGGCGCAGCTCAGGCCGCCGCGGTCGAGGCGATGGACGAACGCCTTGCCGCGCAGCGAGGCCGCAGGGCCCTGGTGGCAGGAGGCGCAAAGCTCCGTCTGGCGCTTGGCGAGGAGATTGGGCTCCTTCGCATGTGGCGTGTGGACGGAGTGGCAGGTGAGGCAGTTCACGGTCTCGGAGGCGCCGTGGACCCCGTCACGGAAGGAGGTGTGCTCGGTGGTGACGTCGTGACACGTCAGGCAGGTCTCGGCGCCCTTGGCGCCGTGGAGGCCCTTGATGAGCGACTTGTCGCCGCCCGCCTCCATGTGGGCCTTCCCGTCGCCGTGGCAGCTCGCGCACGCCGCGTCGCCGGGCAGGTCGCAGGCCGCGCGGCCGTGCGGGTTCGCGGGGAACGTCTTCGACTGCTCGTGGCAGTCTCCGCAGCTCGCAGCGTCCTGTGCAAGGGCCGTTCGACCGATTCCCGTCACCCCGAGGACCAGGAGAACGAGGCCGGTGAGGCCAATGGATCGTTTCACCATCTCAGTCCTCTCTCCGGGCGGCGCGCAAAGCGCGCCAGCCGGGAGGCCCGCCCCCCGGTCGATGCCGGGAGGCGGGCGTCCTCAAAGTTAGCGGGCGTGGGACTTCGTGACGGACCACTCGGAGTTGGCGCCGTGGCACGCGCCACAGGCCTCGCCGAAGACCGCCGTGTTCAGGTACGCGTGCGCCGCGGCGTCACGCGTGTCGTGACAGCCGAGGCAGGCGGCCGTACCGGGACCCTGCGGCGTGAAGTAGTCCTTCTGGGTGATGACGTTGAGCGTCCCCTTCGGCGCCGGCAGGTTCGCCGTGGCCTGGGACGTGTGACACGCCAGGCAGTTGCGGCGGTCGCCCGGGTAGAGGACTTCCGTGAAGTCGTACGGCGTGCCGCCGTAGCCGTAGACCGTGTAGGGCTGGGTGAGCTCTTCGCCGGTGTGGATCCGGTGGATCATGCGGGCCATCTGGATCGACTCGGGGACCTTGTCGGCGGCGTTGGTCCGACGCGAGCTGTCGTCACTGGGCGGGTTGTGGCAGAGGAGGCACTCGGCCACCGCGAGGCGCTGCCCGCCGTGGAGCGGGAGCCAGTCGTGGCAGGCGAGGCACTTGGCCTGGCTGACGACGTTCCGGCGGGGAACGACGGTGCCCGTGGCAGCGGCGTTGTAGATCGGGTTGAAGGCGCCCTCGTTGAACGTGACGCCGTTGACCGTGACGGCGCGGCGGACGTCCATGCTGTAGGTGATGGTGCCCTTGAAGTCGGCCGGGACCTTCCACTTCATCGTGTAGACGGCGGTGGTGCCGTTGAAGGTCGCGGTGGAGACGCTCTCACGGATGTTCGGCCACGTGGCGTAGTCCGTCGTCGGGCCCGCGAGGAGGACGTTGGCGTTCGAGCCGAACGGCTTCGGGTCGAGGTTGCCGGTGCTGTCGTAGAGCCGGAACGTGACGATCGGGTTCTGGCCGGGCGCCGTGTTCGTCACGGAGACGATCTCGGCCTTGAGGCCCTTGAGCTGCTTGGACTCGAGCGGGAGGGTGTGCGCGCCCTTGATCGAGGCGTCGAACTCCTGGCCGCTGTCGGGGACGTGGCAGTTCGCGCAGGCGCTGTCGTTGGCCTGGGCGGGGTGGCCGACGCCCGCGGCGAAATCGATGTCGGCGTGGCAGCCACCGCACGAGTTGGCGCCCGGCTTCGTCAGGTAGACGGTGCCCTGGGGCTGCTTCGAGTCGTGGCAGGCCTCGCAGTTCTGGAGGTAGTAGTTCGGGTAGGTGATGTCGCCGACGTCCTCGAGGTTCGAGGAGTGGATCCGGTGCCAGATCCCCATGTCGAATTCCTGGAGGTTCCCGGGCATGTCGGTCTTGTTGTGGCAGAGGGCGCAGGTCTTCGCTTCACGGTAGTTCGTGCCGTGGCCGACGATCGGGTCGTGGCAGGCGTTGCACTTGGCGGTCGTCGTGACGGCCCAGGTCGTCGCCGCGGCGCCGGTCGCCGGGACGAAGTCCTTGAAGACGTTGACGTAGTACGACTTGCCGAGGTAGTCGACCATGTTCCGGTTGCCGGTGCACGCGAGCGTCATCGGCTTGTTCACGTCGAAGTTCGGCATCGTCGCGTTGAACGTGTACTTGTACTTGCCGAGCGTGATCTCTTCCCACGTGCCCGTGTTGTCGCGGGACGGCATGCCGTTCGACGTGATGAGGTCGTCGTAGTAGCCGGTGGCGGCATCCCACACGGCCGGGATGAAGCGGAGGCTGACAACGCCCGGCGTCTTGCCGCCGAGGCGGTCAATAGGCTGGTTCAGGTCGTCGGTCATCGTCACTTCGACGGTCGGCTTCTTGCCGGGCGCCATGTTGGTGACGGTGCCGAGGGTGACCTTGAGGCC
>Ga0209573_1002880_pt1 | contig 20429 bp, 22 predicted proteins | sample TNRBio252014_DNA_FD_185870 | JGI IMG/M metagenome (GOLD analysis project Ga0209573, IMG submission 185870) | Wastewater treatment Type I Accumulibacter community from EBPR Bioreactor in Madison, WI, USA - TNR Reactor_6/25/2014_ DNA (SPAdes)... | ecosystem: Engineered > Bioreactor > EBPR >...
ACGCGGAGTTCGGGCGTCCGAGGGCGTCTTTGTTCGCCTAAACCTCGCCACATTGGGCGGTTCAAGGTAAGACGCGCTCATGTCTCTCGAACGCCGTCCGACGGCCAGACTCGTTTTGAACCCGCTTGTCGGAGAAGGAATACCGTCCCCTATGCGCTGGATGCTTTCCGCGGGCGTCGTCGCCCTCGCCCTGTCCATGTCCCAACCGGCCTTTGCTCAGGCCGCCGGCCAACCCGTCGAGCCTCCGGCCGGCACCGGAGCCGCGCCCGACATCGCCATGGCCGAAGGCGTGATGGTCACGGTGAATGACGACCTCATCACCAGCTATGATGTGCGTCAGCGAATGCTGTTCCTGATCTTCACCTCGCAACTGCGGCCGACCGAGGAAAACCTTCCGGCCATTCAGCAGCAGGCCCTGCGCAGCCTGATCGACCAGCAACTTCAATCCCAGGAGCTGGAACGCTACGAGGTCGAGGTCACCGACGAGATGGTGAACTCGGAGATCGCCGCCATGGCCCAGGAAAGCGGGGCCTCGGCTGAACAGATGCTGGCAGCCATGACTGATTTCGGCCTGGACCCGGCCACCTTCCGCGAGAAGGTCCGGGTCGACATGGGCTGGGGAATGCTCGTGAACGGCCGCTATCGTGACCGTACGCGCGTCGGCACAGATCAGATCAATGCCGTTCTGGAGCGGATCGAACAGGCGGCCAGCCGGCCCCAGTGGCTGCTCGGTGAGATCTATATCGACGCCGCCGCCGTCGGCGGCATGGACGTCGCCATGAACGGGGCCCGTCAGCTGGTTCAGCAGCTTCTGCAGGGCGCGCCCTTCCCGGCTGTTGCGCGCCAGTTTTCCTCTGCCCCGTCGGCCCAGGGTGGCGGCGATGCCGGATGGGTGATCGAAGGCGAAACTCCGGCCCAGGTCCAGGCCGCTCTCAACCAGATGAATCCGGGCCAGTTGTCCAATCCGATCGCGGTGGACGGTGGGGTCTATATCATTCTCGTACGCGACGAACGCACCGGGGCCGTCTCGACCATGGCCAATCTGCGTCAGGCCGGTGTGCGGCTTCCGCCGAATGCCAGCGAAGCCCAGGTTGCCGAGGCGACCGCGACCCTCAATGCGCTGCGTGACAGCAGCCTGACCTGCGACAACATCGTGGCCCGCGCCAATGCGACCGCCGGGGTGATCGGGTCGGAGCTCGGAGAGGCCGATGTCGCCGATCTGGCGGCTCCTTTCCAGGAAATCGCCCGTAGCGCCAGCGTCGGCAGCATCAGTACGCCGCAGCGATCCGAGCAGGGCCTGCACCTGATCGCCATGTGCGGCCGTCGGGCCGCCAGCGATTCGATTCCGACCCGCGAAGAGGTGCAGCAGCAGCTGAGCCGACAGCAGCTCGACATGCTGAACCGACGCTACATCCGTGACCTCCGCAACGCCGCGACGATCGAGTCGCGCGACAGCGAATCCTGAACCCAACGATGATGGCCCCGCCGCTCGCCCTGAGCTTGGGCGATCCGGCCGGGATCGGGCCCGAGATCGTGGGCGCAGCCTGGCAAAGGCTGCATCAGGCCGGACCGGTGTTCTTTGTCGTCGGCGATGCCGACCTGCTCCAGGGTGATGGTGTCATCGTCGCGCGGATCGACGATCCGCTCCAAGCCGGAGCCGTGTTCGAAAGCGCCCTGCCGGTTCTGCATCGTCCAGTCACAGTCCCGACCCAGTCGGGCCGATCCGACCCGGCCCATGCCGCGTCGATCGTGGCCTGGATCGAAGAGGCGGTGGACCTCACGCTCGGCGGCTTCGCCTCCGGCGTCGTCACCTCCCCCATCGCCAAGGCTCCGCTTTACCAGGCCGGATTTCGATTCCCCGGGCACACCGAATTCATCGCCGAACTGACCGCCACCGCCCCGTTCGAGGGGACGCGCGGCCCGGTCATGATGCTGACGTCCGCCGACTTGCGGGTCTGCCTCGTCACCATCCATGTGCCGCTTGAGCGGGTGCCTGGCCTCGTCACGACACAGAAGGTCATCGACACGGCGCGCGTCGCCCACGAAGCCCTGCAGCGCGACTTCGCTATCGCCCGACCGCGCCTGGCCTTGGCCGGCCTCAATCCCCATGCCGGCGAGGATGGGACCCTCGGCACCGAGGAGCGCGACGTCCTGATGCCGGCGGTCGACCAACTGCGCAGCGAGGGCATCGACATCTCGGTGCCGTTGCCGGCCGACACGATGTTCCATGCCGAGGCGCGGGCGCACTACGACGCGGCCATCTGTCTGTACCACGACCAGGGCCTGATCCCGGTCAAGACCCTGGATTTTTGGGGTGGGGTCAATGCCACACTCGGCCTGCCGATCATTCGAACCTCACCGGATCACGGGGTCGGCCATGACATCGCCGGGAAGGGTCTGGCGCGGCCCGACAGCCTGATCGCCGCCATCCAGCTGGCCTGGGAAATGGTCCGGAACCGCGCACGACCATGACCGAGCTTCCTCCTCTCAGAGATGTGCTAGAGGCCCACGGCCTGTCGGCGGACAAGCGGTTCGGCCAGCATTTCCTGCTGGATCTGAACGTGACGCGGAAGATCGCCCGCCTCGCCGGCCCGTTCGAAGGGAATGTGGTGATCGAGGTTGGCCCAGGTCCGGGGGGCCTGACGCGAGCCCTGCTGGAAAGCGATGCTGCCCAGGTTGTCGTCGTCGAGAAGGACCGGCGCTTCATTCCCCTGCTGGAAGACCTCGCGGCGGCCAGTGGAGATCGCCTCGCCGTCGTCGAGGGTGACGCCCTGAAGGTGGACGAGACGGCACTCCTGGAAGGGCGCGTCGGTCACCTCGTCTCGAACCTGCCCTATAATGTCGGCACGCCGCTGCTGATCAAATGGCTGACCGGCCCGTGGCGGCCGCAGTCCCTGACCCTAATGTTCCAGAAGGAGGTCGCCGACCGCGTCGCGGCGCGACCCGGCACGGCGGCCTATGGCCGCCTCACCGTGATCTCCCAGGCGGTCTGCGAGGCCCGCGTGGTCATGGACCTGCCCGCGCGCGCCTTCACCCCTCCGCCGAAGGTCGCTTCGGCGGTCGTGCGCCTTGACCCGCGCGCAGATGCGCCTTCGAGCGACACATTGAAAGCCCTCGAAAAGGTCACAGCCGCAGCCTTCGGCCAACGCCGCAAAATGCTGCGGTCCAGTCTGAAATCGCTGGGGGGCGCAACCCTGTGCGAGGCGGCCGGCATCAGCCCGGACGCCCGGGCCGAAACCATCGACGTCGCCGGTTTCCTCAGACTGGCCGAGGCAACGGGAACCTAGAACGCTTCCGACCGGTGCAAGCTGTTTGCCGGACCCGAACACCCAAATCCGAAAGCTCGAGCACGGCTTCAGACAGATCCGATCAGGCGCGCACGGCGCTAGGTGTCGATCTCTTCAGCCAGAAGGTCGCCGACGAATTCCCCGACCCAGGGATTGCGCACACGCTTCAGCCGCTCGGCATGGAAGATGTGCGCCAGGTCCGCGTAAGCCCGGTCGAAATCGTCATTGAGCAGGACATAGTCAAAGGTGTTCCAGCCGCAGACCTCGTCCTTGGCACGGGCGATCCGCTTGCGGATCACCTCTTCGGAGTCCTGCGAGCGCGCGGTCAGACGCCGCCGCATCTCCGCCAGCGACGGCGGAAGGAGATAGACCAGGACCGAATCCTGCGGCAGGTGGCCGGCTATCGTCTTGGCACCATGGTCGTCGATGTCGAACAGGGCGCTCTGCCCCTTCTCCAGCGCCGCCATGATCGGGGCCTTGGGGCTCCCGTAACGGTTGCCATAGACCTCAGCCCATTCGAGGAAGGCATCGTCGGCGACCATCTGATCGAAGGTAGCGCGATCGACGAAATGATAGTCGCGCGCATCGTGTTCGCCGGGGCGTGGCTCGCGTGTCGTATAGGACAGCGACAGGTGCAGGTCGGGGTGGTCCGCGATCAGGCGACGAGTCAGGCTGGTCTTGCCCACACCCGACGGCGCGACAACCATCAGCAACAGTCCCCGGCGGGGCGACGGATGGATCTGGCCGTCACTCGACATTCTGCACCTGCTCCCGGAGTTGCTCGATGGTGGCTTTGAGGTCCAGACCCGCCGAGGTCAAGGCAAGTGTGGCCGCCTTCGAACACAGGGTGTTGGCTTCGCGCATGAACTCCTGGGTCAGGAAGTCCAGTCTGCGGCCGACGGCCCCGCCTTCGGCCACGAGGGCGCGGCCGGAGGCGGTATGGGCGTCCAGCCGGTCCAGTTCTTCTCGAACATCGGCGCGCGCAGCCATCATCGCCGCCTCCTGAAAGATGCGATCTTCGAGACCCACAGCCCCATCGGTAAGGTCTTCGACGCGCTTGGTGAAGCGCTCGCGAATCGCCAGGGTCTGGGCGTCGGCCTCCTGTCTGGCCCGACCAGCAAGGTCAGAGATCCGATCCAGAAATCCCAGGATCAGGGGTTCCAGGCGCGCTCCCTCGTCCCGCCGCGCAAGTTTCAGATCATCGAGGGCCCGGGCCAGGTCGCGGGCCAGGGCGGCCTGGACCTCCGAAAGATCTCCGTCATCGGCCTCGGCAGCCTCGAGAACGCCTCTCAGGCCCAGCAAGCCGTCGGCCGTCGGAGGGCTGGCCCCGCCGTCGACCAGATCAGCCATGACCTCCCGGTAGGCGGCCAGCACCTCGGTGTTGATGCGGATCGCAGCGGCGCGCTCGCTGCGCCGCGCCTGGACGGTGATTCCGATCTGACCACGTTGAAAGCGGGCCTGTGCGGCCTCCCGACCCTCGCGGTCGAGGCCGTCCAGGCCGGCTGGTGTCTTCAATTTCACATCCAGCGAGCGTCCGTTGACCGAGCGCACCTCGATCGTCCAGGCCCAGTCACCCAGCGCCCCTTCGCAGCGGCCAAAGCCGGTCATGCCTGAGATCACACCACTCATGGGGCGGTCGCTTCGGACGGGGTCGATGGTACGGTCTGCGGCTCTGCCGGCGGCGTGACGGACGGCGTTTGCGAGGAAGCCTGTTCCTGTTCGATGGTGCGCCAGCGTGCGACATTCTGCAGATGCTGCTGATAGGTCTCGGCGAAGGCGTGGCCGCCCGATCCATCCGCCACGAAGAACAGGTTGCGTGAGTTGGGTGGATTCAGCACCGCAGCAATCGCGTCCCGACCGGGATTGGCAATGGGCGTCGGTGGCAGGCCGTCGATCTGATAGGTGTTCCAGTCAGTAGGCCGGTCGATTTCCGAGCGCCGCAGGCCACGACCCAGAGGGCGTCCCTGGGTGATCCCATAGATGATCGTCGGATCACTTTCGAGCCGCATGCCCAGCCGCAAGCGGTTGACGAAGACCGCCGCCACCTGCCGGCGCTCATCAGCCTGGCCGGTTTCCTTCTCGACGATCGAGGCCAGGACCACCGCCTGCTCCGGCGTCGAGAACGGCAGTCCTTGCGCCCGACCGGGCCAGAGCTCGGCGATGACGGCCGCCTGCGCCGACTGCATCCGCTCGATGACCGCCTGGCGGCTCTCACCCCGGGTCACCTCATAGGTATCGGGCATCAACGACCCCTCAGCCGGGATCTCGGTGATCTCCCCGGTCAGGACGCCCTCATCATTCAGGATGTCGATGGCCTGCGCCACCGACCAGCCTTCGGGGATTGTCACAAAGTGCCGGGCCACATCGCCGGTTCGCAAGGTCTGGATCACCTCGGCCAGGGAAGCCTGGCTCTCGATCCGGTATTCGCCGGCTCGCAGGTCACGGTCCGCCCCGGTCAGCTGGGCGGCGACCCTGAACCCCGTCGCAGAGCGTATGACCCCCGCCTCGGCCAGGACGCCCGCGATCTCGGCGACGCCTGCGCCTGACCGCAGGACGACGACCGTCTCGTCACCACTGGGGGCCGTGGGGCCGTCGGCATTGTAGCTGGCGAAGGCCCAGGCCAGGCCCGCAATGAAGATCAGGGCGGCGGTTGCCAGGGCACTAAGCACCCCGGCCTTGAACGCGGATCCGCTCATGCGACCTTCTTGAAGATGACGGCGGCATTGGTCCCGCCAAACCCGAAGGAATTCGACATCGCCACATCGATGACCATCGGTTTCGCCGCATTGGCGCAAAGATCCATCGGCGTCTCGAACTCCGGGTCATCCAGATTGATCGTCGGCGGGGCGACCTGATCGCGGATCGCCAGCACGCTGAAAGCGGCCTCAATGGCACCGGCCGCACCTAGCAGGTGCCCGGTCATCGACTTGGTCGAAGACATGGCGGCCTGCGAGGCCTGATTGCCCAGCAGGCGTTCCACGGCCCTCAGTTCGATTCCGTCGGCCATGGTCGATGTGCCGTGGGCGTTCACATAGTCGATGTCCGACGCCTCCAGTCCGGCATTCTTGAGTGCCGCCTTCATGGCCCGAAGGCCACCGTCGCCATCCTCCGAGGGGGCGGTAATATGATAGGCATCACCAGAAAGCCCATAGCCGGCGACCTCGGCGTAGATCTTCGCCCCGCGTGCCCTGGCGTGCTCATACTCTTCAAGAACCAGAACACCGGCCCCTTCGCCCATGACGAACCCGTCACGCGCCTTGTCATAGGGGCGAGAAGCCTTCTCGGGCGTCTCGTTATAGCTGGTGCACAGAGCCCGACAGGCCACGAAACCGGCCACCCCGATCGGCACGATGGAGCTTTCCGCCCCGCCGGCCACCATGACATCGGCGTCGCCATAGGCGATCAGACGGGCCGCATCCCCGATCGCGTGCGCGCCCGTGGCGCAGGCCGTCACCACGGCGTGGTTCGGGCCTTTCAATCCGTGCCGGATTGAAACCTGACCGCTGGCCAGATTGATCAGGGCCGACGGAATGAAGAAGGGGCTGATCCGGCGAGGTCCCTTGTCGCGCAACTCCAGCGCCGTATCGGCGATCGGTCCCAGGCCCCCGATACCCGAGCCGATCATGACCCCGGTGCGTTCCTTGTCGTCTTCGCTCTCGGGATGCCAGTTCGCGTCATCCAGCGCCTCATCGGCCGCAGCCACGGCATAGAGGATGAAATCGTCGACGCGCTTGCGATCCTTGGCCGACATGACCTGATCGGGATCGAACGCCCCTTCCACCCCAGGGCTGCCGCCGCCGCGTCCATCCACCGACGGGATCTCGCCAGCGATCGTGCAGCCGAACCCTTCGGTGTCGAAACAGGTGATCTGCCCGATGCCGGACTGGCCTGCCAGAATCCGTTTCCAGGTAATTTCGCGGCCCCAGCCGAGCGGGGTCAGCAATCCTATGCCCGTGACGACGACGCGGCGCATGGCGGCTCCTGCCTAGAGTTGAATCTCGACGGCGAACATAAAGTCCGGCGGGCCGCGGGGCTAGCCTTGTGGCTCTACGAAAGGCTGTCTTCTCAATCGGAATCGGCTCCGGGGATGGCCGAGGGGTTGGCAGGTTCTCCGCTCTTGCCGGGCGACGCGCCAAACGAAAACGACCGCCCGGATTGCTCCGGGCGGTCGCTGTCTCTGTCGCGAAGGTCGAAGGCCTTAGGCCGACTTCTCCGAGATGAACTTGACGGCGTCACCGACGGTCTGGATGTGCTCGGCGGCGTCATCCGGAATCTCGATGTCGAACTCTTCCTCGAAGGCCATGACCAACTCGACGTTGTCGAGCGAGTCTGCACCGAGATCGTCGATGAAGGAGGCTTTTTCCGTGACCTTGTCCGGGTCGGCGTCAAGGTGCTCGATGACGATCTTGCGGACGCGCTCGAGGATATCGGACATGGGTGTCTCTCTGTTTGCTGCCGCCAGGGCGGCGTTTGACTCAATCCTGCCCTAGGCCCACCGCGTCGCTTTCGCAAGTCATAAGGTGGAGCCAGGGCCGGACCCGCGCTTTAGCACAGTCCTTCCCCAGAGGAAGGGACTAGATCATCGCCATGCCGCCGTTCACATGCAGGGTCTGGCCGGTCATATAGGCCGCTTCGTCCGACGACAGATAGACGGCAGCTGCGGCGATCTCGTCGCCCGTACCCAGCCGACCCGCCGGGATCGAACCCAGGATGGCGTCCTTCTGCTGGTCGGTCAGAACGTCCGTCATCGGCGATGCGATGAAGCCCGGCGCGATGCAGTTGACGGTGATGCCCCGGCTCGCGACCTCCTGGGCCAGCGACTTGGAAAAGCCGATCATCCCCGCCTTGGAAGCCGCATAATTGGTCTGGCCCGAATTGCCGGTCACCCCGACCACCGAGGTCACGCCGATGATCCGCCCGGCCCGCCGCTTCATCATCCCGCGCATCGCGGCCCGGCTGAGGCGGAAATAGCTTTCCAGATTGATGCGGATGACGTCGGCGAAGTCCTCGTCCTTCATCCGCATCAGCAGGCCGTCCTTGGTGATGCCAGCATTGGCCACCAGAATGTCCAGACCGGCCCCAGCCGCCGTCTCGGCCGCATTGACCAGATTGTCGACCGATTCGGGATCCGACAGATTGCAGGTGGCGTAGTGGGCCCGCTCGCCCAACTCGGCCTTCATGCCTTCCAGCACCGCCTCGCGCGTACCGGAAAGCACCACTGTCGCGCCTTGAGCATGCAGGGCGCGAGCCACCGCTCCGCCGATGCCGCCCGTCGCGCCGGTCACCAGCGCCGTCTTGCCTTGGAGGTTGAACATGGGCGTTATTCCTTCTGCATCTGCTCGTCGGCGGTCCTAACCGAGCCGGCGGCGGATCACCAGAGGGAGGCCACACCGTTGATCCAGCCGAACATCAACCGACGCGCCCTGTTGCTGGGGGCAGCGGGCCTCGGCCTCAGCGCCTGCGCCACCGGCCCGTTTCCCTCCGACAGCGCGGCGCAACTGCCACAAACCCAGGCCGTGCTCGACCGCTGGACGGGCGAAGGGATCATCCCCGGCGTGTCCGTCGGCGTGCGGGTCCCGGATGGCGACGAGGTCTTCCTCCAGGCCGGCCACACCGACTTCGGTGCCGCGCGTGCCGTCGATGCCGACAGCCTGTTTCGCATCTATTCCATGACCAAGCCCATCACCGGTGCCGCGGCCGCCCTCCTTATCGAGGATGGTCGTCTTGGCCTTGATCAGCCGGTCTCGGACCTCATTCCCGAATTCAGCAACCTTACCGTGGCCATCGACCCGACGACCGGCCTTGAAGCGCGGCCTGTCACCCGCCCCATGACCGTGCGTCACCTGCTGACCCACACCTCGGGCCTCACCTACACCATCACCGGCGACAATGCAGTCCAGCAGGTCTATCGCCGCGCCGGCATCTTTCCGTTCACCGGTCATCTGGTTCCGGCTGAAATAGACGGGCCGCGCGTGCGGAATCTGGACGAAATGGCTGCGCGCCTCGCCGACATCCCGCTGATGGCCGAGCCCGGCTCCGCCTATAACTACAGCATCTCGCTGGATGTCCTGGGCCTGGTGATCCAGAGGGCCTCGGGGATGGCCTTCCCCACCTTCGTCCAGCAGCGTCTGTTCGACCCGATCGGCATGGACGACACCGTCTGGCGGCTGCGTCCGGGCGATGCTGATCGCCTGGTCCAGGTCTATGGCTTCGACCCCGAAACCCGCGCGCGTCTGGGTGTGGTCCCGGGCGTCGGCGCGGCGGATTTCTCCTCTGAAGTCACCCTCTACGCCGGCGGTGCCGGCCTGATCTCATCCAGCCGTGATTACCTCGCCTTCCTGTCCACCCTGCTCGATGACGGGCGGGCTCGCTCACGAACAATCATGCGCCCCGAAACCGCTCGCCTCATCCGCTCGGACATCCTCGCGTCAGAGATTCAGGCCTGGGGAAGCGGCCACGGCTTCGGCGGCTGGGTCGCCCGCCCGGGCCACCGCCGTCAGGGCGAGTTCGGCTGGTCCGGGGCCGCCGGCACCCAGGGCTGGATCGATCCTGAACGGAACTTCGCCGCCACCATGATGATCCAGGTCTTCCCGTTCCAGGCCGTGCCGATCATCGCCGAGGTTCGCGCCGCCATCGACGCCGATCTGGGGATCACCCGCCCCGCCTGATCCATCACAGGCTCAGGGCAAACGCCTCAATCTCTTCCGGTCCGTTCAGGGCGACGGCCTCGGCGTCCGGCGCAATGCGCTTGGCCATGCCGGTCAGGACCTTGCCAGAGCCCAGCTCGGCAAAGCGCGTAACGCCACCTTTGCCAGCCATCCATTCCATGCTCTCGCGCCAGCGCACGCGTCCCGTCACCTGCTCGACCAGCAGCCGGCGGATCGCCTCCGGATCGCTTTCGGGCCGCGCGGTGACATTGTCGATGATCGGAATGATCGGGGCCGAGATCGCCGCGCCCGCCAGGGCCTCGGCCATCTCGTCGGCCGCCGGTTGCATCAGCGGGCTGTGGAACGGGGCCGAGACGTTCAGCGGGATGGCGCGGGCCCCAAGTTCTTTGGCCTTTTCGATAGCCAGATCGACGCCGGCCCGGGTCCCCGAGATCACGATATTGCCGGCGTTATTGTCATTGGCCACGACACAGACACCCGCCGCCGACCCGGCCTTGGCCGCCGCCTCGGCCAGGGCCAGGTCCGACTTCGGCCCGATCAGGGACGCCATCGCCCCCTCGCCCACCGGGACGGCCCGCTGCATCGCCTGGCCCCGCAGCTTCAACAAACGCGCCGTGTCCGACAGCGACAGCGCACCTGCGGCGCAAAGGGCGGAATACTGCCCCAGCGAATGGCCGGCGGCCCAGGCCGCCCGGTCCATCGACACGCCGAAATCCCTGTCCAGAACGCGCGCCACCGCCACCGAAACCGCCATCAGGGCCGGTTGGGCGTTCTCGGTCAGGGTCAGTTGGTCTTCCGGCCCATCCTTCATCAGGGCCGAGAGCTTCTGGCCCAGGGCGTCATCGATTTCCTGAAAGACCTCGCGGGCCACCGTAAAGGCCTCGACCAGGCTCTGGCCCATGCCGACAGCCTGGCTGCCCTGGCCGGGAAATAGGAATGCCAAGCTCATCTGGTCCTCGCCACATCGCTGAATCGCGGCAGGCTTAGGCAATCAGGTCGAAAGCGGCAAGCCGACCTTACTCGGGAAGAACCGGAACAACGAGCAGCGAAGGCTCCGCGTCTCTCTCGATGACCAGCGGAACCTCGTCGGGCCTCAGGCCGAGCGGCAGCGGCGCGACCGGGCGCATTTCCCGTGTCGGTGTCTGGTCCGAGGGTGTCTCCAGCTCATAGTCCTCAGTCTCAACGCCCAGGCCCAGTTCCTCGCGGATCGTCGGCATCTGCTCGATGACGACAGTGATCAGGGTGGCGATGAACTCGTCGCGTCGACGCAGGATCTCCCGCCCCATCCGGGTGGAGGCGAAGCGCGTCATCGCCTCAAGCTGATCCTCGGTATAGGCCCGGGCATAGGTCTCGATCAGCAGCCGCTCCCCGAGGTCGATGAAGGGGCGCAGGGCCTCCATTTCGAGTTCCTGGACAAAGCTGGGCATCGGGGCGACCCCGGCATCGCCCTTGACCGGCCCCATCATCTCGCGCTGGAGCCGCTCCCAGTCCGGAAGCGCTTCGTTCATCGTCTCGTAGGTCTCAACGACCAGCTGATCCAGATCCAGAATCTCGACATAGGCGGTCGCCAGGTCGCGGGTCCGTTCGGTCGCGGCATTGGTCGACTGGGCAAGGACGGGCGTCGCGATCAGGGTCCCCGCGACCAACGCCAGCACACTAAAAAATCGCATACTACCTCTCCTTGTAGTTGCTACATCGCCTGTTTCGCTGAACCGGGCAAGACAGTCCCGGCGGTTCGGCTTGCCAGGCCAGGGCTTTTCCCCTATAGGCCCCGCCTTTCCAGGACGCCGGTCCCGGATGCGGAGTATCAAAGGGTTGGGGAAGTCGTCCCCTGCCGCCGCCCCGGGAGCCATCGCCAGCCTTGCGGTCTTCCGCCGCGATCTGACGCCGTCGTCCACATCGGGAGCACCTGCCCATGGCTCTTTACGAGCACGTGGTCATTTCGCGCCAGGACATCTCTGCCCAGCAGGCCGAGGCGCTGAACGACCAAATCAAGGCCCTGATCGAAGAGCGCGGCGGTTCCGTCGCCAAGATCGAATACTGGGGTCTTCGCAACCTGACCTACCGCGTCAAGAAGAACCGCAAGGGTCACTATTCTCTCCTGGCCATCGACGCCCCGGCGGACGCGGTCAAGGAAATGGAACGCCAGCTGTCCATCAATGAGGATGTGCTGCGCTACATGACCATTCGTGTGGAAGAGCTCGATCTCGAGCTGTCCCCGATCCTGGCGCGCCGTGAGCGTGAACGCGAGCGCGAGCGCGAGCGTGGCCCGCGTACCGGCTATGATGATGCGGCCTGAGGCTAGATAGATGACTGATGTGACCCCCACCCCGGGCGCGCCCGTCGGCAACACGCCGGCCCGCCGTCCCTTCCACCGCCGCCGCAAGGTTTGCCCGTTCTCCGGCCCGGAAGCGCCGAAGATCGACTACAAGGACGTCAAGCTCCTGCAACGCTACATCTCTGAACGCGGCAAGATCGTTCCCTCGCGGATCACGGCCGTCAGCCAGAAGAAGCAGCGTGAGCTGGCCAAGGCCATCAAGCGCGCCCGCTTCCTGGCGCTCCTGCCCTATGTGGTGAAGTAAGATGAAGGTCGTTCTGCTTGAGCGCGTCGAGAACCTCGGCGCCATCGGCGACGTCGTCACTGTCAAGGACGGCTTCGCCCGCAATTTCCTTCTGCCGCGCGAAAAGGCCCTGCGGGCCACCAGCGCCAATCTGAAGGTGTTCGAAACCCAGCGCGCCCAGATCGAGGCCCGCAACGAAAAGGCGCGTGGCGACGCGGCCAAGTCCGGCGAGAAGCTGGATGGCCAGACCTACGTCCTGATCCGCCAGGCCGGTGAATCGGGCCAGCTCTATGGTTCGGTGACCGCCCGCGACGTCGCGGACGCGATCCAGGCCGAAGGCGGAAAGGTCGAGCGCAGCCAGGTTGTCCTCAACAACCCGATCAAGACGCTCGGCGTCCACGATGTGCAGGTGCGCCTGCACGCCGAGGTCACCATCACCGTCAAGATCAACGTGGCCCGTTCGATGGATGAAGCCGAGCGCCAGGCGCGCGGTGAGGACGTCATTCGTAGCCAGTTCGACGAAGGTCGCGAGATCGCCGCCGAACAGGCCGCCGACATGGTTGAAGGCGGTGCCGGCCAGCAGGAGTTCCTCGGCGAAGAGGCCTAAGGCCGCTTCATCGATGTCCCGAACAGAAGGGCGCGTCCGCATCGGGCGCGCCCTTTTTCGTTTGGCAATCGGGATGCCTTGCTTTCGCCACGGACCTCCAGCGAAGTGTGCTGGTTGGAGGACCTTATGAAGCATACGCTGCTCGCCGTTGCCCTGATGCTTGTGCCGGTCGCGGCCAAAGCCATGCCGGTTTCGGAGTTCCTTGCCGAAGCCGAGGATATTCCACACAACCCCTCGGCCCTACTGCGCGCCGACACTCGCCGCCTGATGGGAGAGATTCGAGCTTCCTTCGAAACACTGAGTACAGAACGAGAAGCAGCGCTGGCAGCCGGCCGCACACCGGCGTTCTGCCCTCCTGAGCGCGGGCGGGTGGCCATATCGGCGGACGAACTCCTGACTCGCCTGAACAGCATTCCGGCATCTCGTCGTCAGATCAGCGTGACCCAGGCGATGCGAGAATGGATGGCCGACCGTTTCCCCTGTTGAAATCACGGTCAGTCGGCCAGTTGGAATCCGACAATCACGCAACGTAAGCCATCTTTTCAAGTGGCCCTGTCGCGCCTAGTTTCGCCGCTCCGAAAACGAAGGCGGATCCAATCCGCCCCGGAGGAACTGTGCGCGAACCGCTGAACTACAAGGTCAACAGCGAAACCGTTTTTGACGCCCTGATCGCCGCTCGTGACAAATACGGCGACAAGGTCATCCTGGAGGACCAGGACCGCAATCCCCTGACCTACACCGGCGTCATCCGCGCGGCCCTGGTGCTGGGCGGCAAGATCGCCGCCATGACCGAGCCCGGCGAGCGCGTCGGCGTGCTGCTGCCGACCAGTTCAGGCGTGGTCATCACCTATTATGGCCTGCTCGGTCACGGCCGCGTGCCGGTCATGCTCAATTTCACCTCCGGAGCCCGAAATGTCACCGCGGCCCTGCGCGCCGCCGGCGTCAAGAAGGTGCTGTCGGCCAAGCGGTTCGTCACCCAGGCCAAGCTTGAGGACCTGATTGCCGCCATCGAAACGGAGGCCGAGGTCATCTGGCTCGATGATGTCCGCAAGACCATCGGCATCGGAGACAAGGTCTATGGCCTCATGGCTGGGGTGTTTCCCCGCCAGTTTCGCGCCAAGACCGATCCCGCTTCACCCGGTGTGATCCTGTTCACCTCCGGCAGCTTCGGCGCGCCCAAGGGGGTGGTGCTGTCGCAATCCAACCTGATCGCCAATGTCCGTCAGGTCGCCCAGCATATCGACCTGGATCCCGACTGGGTCATGTTCAATCCCATGCCGACCTTCCATTGTCTGGGCCTGACGGGTGGGGTGCTGTTGCCATTGCTGGAGGGGATGCGCGCCTTCCAGTACCCCTCGCCGCTCCATGCCAAACAGATCGTCGAACTGCTGCCGGATGTGAAGCCGGCCATCCTTTTCGCCACCGACACCTTCCTGAATCAGTGGGCGCGCCTGGCCAGCCCCGATGATTTCGACAGCTTGCAGTTTGTCGTGGCGGGAGCCGAGCGCGTGCGCGATGAGACCCACCATCTGTTCAACACCCGTTTCCACGGGCTGAAGCTGCTGGAGGGCTATGGAGCCACCGAGGCAGCCCCGGTCGTGGCGGTGAACCACCCAGATCGCAACCACCCCGGCACGGTCGGCCAAATGCTGCCGGGCATGGAATGGCGGATCGAGGCGGTCCCCGGCATCGATGTGGGCGGCCGGCTGTATCTGCGCGGCCCCAACGTCATGGACGGCTATCTGTCACCCAATGACCCGGAGGTCATCGAGCCGCTCGAGGGCGGCTGGCATGACACCGGCGATATCGTCAGCATCGACGCCGAGGGCTACTGCACCATTCTCGGTCGCGTGAAGCGTTTCGCCAAGATCGGCGGCGAAATGGTCAGCCTGACCGCCGTCGAAGGCCTGGCCTCGGCGGTCTGGCCGGAGAACCACCACGCGGTGGTTTCCGTTCCGGATTCCCGCAAGGGCGAGCGCTTGATCCTAGTGACCGATCGGGATGATGCCGAGGTCGCACGACTGGCCGAATGGGCCCGCTCTCACGGCGCACCCGAGCTGGCCGTTCCCAAGAAGATCATCAAGGTCGCCAATGTCCCCGTGCTCGGCACCGGCAAGACCGACTACGTCTCCCTGCAACGCATGGCCGAACTGGAAGCCCAGGCTGCCTGATCGCCGCCCTTGCCAAGGCCGCGCGTAACACTCACTGTTGCGGTCGGTGGCCGGATGAGCGGCCGCAATCGGGAAGGACGAGCCTATGACACTCTCTGGTTTGGGGGGGCGCGCGCCCCAGGTGCTCAGCTTGCTGCGGATCGTGGCAGGCCTGATGTTCATGCAGCATGGGGCGCAGAAAATCCTGAGCTTTCCAGCGCCGGCGCACGGCCCGTTCGACTTGATGAGCCAGATGGGTATCGGCGGCGTTCTGGAGTTGGTGGGCGGTGGTCTGCTGGTGCTGGGACTGTTCACGCGCCCGGTGGCCTTCATCCTGTCAGGCATGATGGCGGTGGCCTATTTCCAGTTCCATGCTCCGGCGAGCCTGTATCCCCTGGTGAATCAGGGTGAGCTGGCGGCGCTTTACTGCTGGGTGTTCCTGTACCTCGCCTTCGCCGGTGGCGGGGCCTGGAGCCTCGACTCTCTGCTGAACAAGAAGGCCTGACCCTCGGGCCTGACCGGGCGGGGCCGCCCTCGCCCGGTCAGTTCTTCAGCCGATAGCCCGTCCTGAAAATCCAGGTCACCGCCGCCAGGCATGCCGCGAGGAAGCCGGCGATGGCCGCCAGGCTGATGCCCACGGGCACATCGCCCTGGCCGTAGAAGGTCCAGCGGAAGCCCGAGATCAGATAGACGATCGGATTGAACAGGCTGACCGTGCGCCAGAACTCCGGCAGCATGTGGATCGAATAGAAGGCTCCCCCGAGGAAGGTCAGGGGCGTCACGATCAGCATCGGCACGGCATTCAGTTCCTCGAAGCCCTTGGCCCAGACGCCCAGGATGAAGCCGAACAGCGAAAAGCTCAGCGCCGTCAGCAGCAGGAAGGCGACCATCAGCGCCGGATGCTCGATCCGGATCGGCACGAACAGGGACGCCGTCGCCAGGATCAGAAGTCCCAGGATCACCGATTTGGTCGCGGCAGCCCCGACATAGGCCATGACGATTTCGAAGGCCGACATCGGGGCCGACAGGATCTCGTAGATGGTCCCCGAGAACTTGGGGAAATAGATCGCAAAGCTGGCGTTGAAGAGGCTCTGGGTGAACAGGCTCAACATGATCAGGCCCGGCACGATGAAGGCGGCATAGTCCACGCCTTCAATCTGGTTCATGCGGCTGCCGATGGCTGAACCGAACACGACGAAATACAGCGACGTCGTCACCACCGGCGTCACCACGCTCTGCCACAGGGTGCGCCGCGCGCGGTTCATTTCAAACTTGTAGAGCGCCCAGACGCCGTGACCGTTGAACCTCATTGGCCGGCCTCCTCGTCTTGTGCATGGACAAGGCCGACGAAGATCTCCTCCAGCGAGCTTTGCTGGGTATTCAGGTCCTTGAAGCCGATCCCCAGGTCTGACAGTCGCCGCATCAATGAGGGCACGCCTGTACGTTCTGCATTGGAATCAAAATTATATTCCAACTCATTGCCATCAGCTTTGAGTCTGAGATTCCATTCGCCCAACTCTGGCGGAACGATCTCCAGCGGCTCCTGAAGCGACAGGGTCAGGGTCTTTCGGCCCAGCTTCTTCATCAGGGCGTCCTTTTCCTCGACCAGGATCAGGCGGCCCTTGGTGATCACCCCGACGCGGTCGGCCATCTCTTCGGCCTCCTCGATATAGTGCGTGGTCAGGATGATGGTGACGCCCTCTTCGCGCAGTTGCCGCACCAGGTTCCACATGTCGCGGCGCAGTTCGACATCGACGCCGGCGGTGGGTTCGTCGAGGAACAGGATGGTCGGCTCGTGCGACAACGCCTTGGCGATCAGCACCCGTCGCTTCATGCCGCCGGACAGCGTCATGATCCGGTCGTCCTTCTTATCCCACAGCGACAGAGACCTGAGCACCGCTTCCAGCTTGGCCGGGTTCGGGGGCTTGCCGAACAGCCCGCGCGAGAGACTGACCGTGTTCCACACCGTCTCGAAGGCGTCGGTCGTCAGTTCCTGCGGCACCAGGCCGATGCGTTCACGCGCCTCGCGAAAGCGACTCCAGATGTTGAAGCCGTCGGCCGTCACCGTTCCAGAAGAAGCGTTGACGATGCCGCAGATGATCGAAATCAGCGTCGTCTTGCCCGCGCCGTTGGGGCCCAGCAGGGCGAAGATCTCGCCTTTGTAGATGTCCAGATCGACAGGTTGCAGCGCCTGCACACCCGTCGCATAGGTCTTCGACAGGCTGCGGATCGATAGAATGGGGTCCATGGAGGCCAGTTAGGCGTGCTGGCCACCCAACTCAAGCCTTTGAACTCCGGGGTTATCCGCCGCCGATCTGGGCCATCATCAGGCCGGTCGCCCAGCCCGCCGCCGTGCCGACGATATAGCCGAGGACCGCCAGCAGCACGCCGACCGGGGCCAGCGACGGATGGAAGGCCGCTGCGGCCACCGGGGCGCTGGCCGCGCCGCCGATGTTGGCCATCGATCCGACGCCCAGGAAAAAGCTGGGGGCCTTGATCAGGCGCGCGACCGTGAACACCAACAGCACATGAACCAGCATCCAGACGCCGCCGATCAGGAAATAGACCGGGCTGTCGAGAATCGCCCCGATATTCATGTTCAGCCCGACGCAGGCCACCAGGACATAGACAAAGACCGAGCCGATCTTGGCGGCCCCTGCCCCCTGGAGCTTTCGTGCCGGCGTAAAAGACAACGCCACGCCGATCACCGTCGCCACCAGCACCAGCCAGAAGAAGCTGGAGTTCAATGACAACTGATCCAGGCCCGGATAGGTCTCGCCGAACCAGGTCGAGAGGATGTCGGCGGCAAAGTGCGACAGCCCGACCGCCCCGAAACCGACCCCCAGAATGATGATCAGATCCTTCAGGGTGGGGATGCGGGCATGGGCCTGTTCATAGGCCTCGGCCCGCTCGCGGACGGCATCGACGGCGCTGGAATCGGCCTTGAGCCAGCGGTCCACCCGCGTCTGGTTGGCCGCAATCCACAGCACCACCGCCATCCAGATGTTGGCGACGATGACGTCCACGGCGATCCAGATCGAAAAGACGTCCGGCCCGGCTCCGAAGATCTCGTACAGGGCCGCCTGATTGGCCGAGCCGCCGATCCAGCTGCCGGCGACGGTCGCCATGCCCCGCCAGATCGCCTCCGGTCCCGATCCCAGCAGGTCGGGGGCCATCAGACTGGTCAACCAGATCGCAACCGGTCCGCCGATCATGACCCCCAGCGTCCCGGTGAAGAACATGATCAGGGCCTTGGGCCCAAGCCGCATCGTCGCCGGCAGGTCCGCCGACAGCGTCAGCAGCACCAGCGCCGCCGGCAGCAGGTAGCGCGACGCCACGAAATAGAGCTTGGACTGCTCCGGATCGACGACACCGAACGTGGTCAGCAGAGACGGCAGGAAATAGCAGAGCAACAGCGCCGGAATGATCGAGAAGAACCGCTGAACCGCCTTGTTCTGAAGGCTCGACGCCCAGAACACCCCGCCCAGTATGGCGGCCAGCATCCCCAGGACAACGGCGTCATTGGTGATCAGGGCGGTGGTTTCGGCGGGGTCAGTCATTCTCGGCTCCGTCGGAATCGGCCCTCATTGAGCCTGCCGCCGCTCGCCGTGACAAGCCCGGTACGCCTTTTGGGATTGCCAAAGCCTCCGGCGCTCTTGATGTTCGCCGGCCAAGCTGACCGGAACCGTCAATGTCCTTTCTCAATTCCCTGAGTGGTCGTGTCCTGCTCGCCCTGCTTCTGGGGCTGGGACTGGGGGCCTTCATCCAGCTGTCGGCGGCCGACCTGCCCTGGCTGGTCTCGACCGCCGATGCGGTTGGCGGCATCTGGCTGGGCGGCCTGCAGATGACGGTGATCCCGCTGGTCCTGGCCCTGCTGGTGGTCGGGGTTGCCGCCGTCTCCGACGCCCTGTCCGCCGGCCGTCTGACGGCGCGGGCCATCGGCTGGTTCGTCGGACTTCTGGTCGTCACCATCACCATCACCCTGATCGCCTATCCACTCATTCTCTCGCTCTGGCCGGTCGACGCCGCCAGCGCCGCGGCCCTCATCGTCGGCTCCACGGGAGCGGACGCGCCGCCGCCGCCGCAACCGATCGAATTCGGGGTCTGGCTCCGGTCGCTGGCCCCGACCAATCCGGTCACCGCCGCAGCCGAGAACGCCATCCTGCCGCTGGTCATTTTCGCCCTGTTCTTCGCCTTCGCTATCACCCGGCTGGCTGAGGCCCAACGGACCCTGCTGGTCAGCTTCTTCGACGCTGTGGCCGACGCCATGATCGTTATCGTCAACTGGGTGCTCAAGGTCGCCCCCATCGGGGTCTTCGCGCTGGCCCTGACCCTGGGCCTGCGCGGTGGGCTCGGCTCGACCGGGGCCTTGCTGCATTATGTGATCCTGGTCTCCTCGGGCTGCATCCTGGTGGCCCTGGCCGCCTATCCCCTGGCCACCATCTTTGGGCGGGTCCCGCTCGGTCAGTTCGCTCGCGCCGTCGCCCCGGCTCAGGTCGTGGCCTTCTCGACCCAGTCCTCCCTGGGAACCCTGCCGGTGATGGTCGAGCGCGCGGTCGACTACCTCCACATCCCGGAGCGGGTGGCCGGCCTGGTCCTGCCGCTGGCGGTGGCGATCTTCCGCATGACCAGCCCGGTCGCCAATCTCGGCGTGGTTTTCTTCATCTGCCACGTTTCGGGGATCCAGCCGTCCGTCGGCCAGTTGATCGCCGCGGGCGTCGTCGCCTTTGCGGTGTCGATTTCGTCGGTCGGCCTGCCGGGCCAGGTCAGCTTCTTCGTCTCGATCTCGCCCATCTGTCTGGCCATGGGAGCCCCGATCGAGTTGCTGCCCTTGTTGCTGGCGGTCGAGGTCATTCCAGACATCTTCCGCACCGTCGGGAATGTCTCGGCGGACCTGGCGGTGACCGCGATCCTCAATCGTGGCGAACAGGCGATTGCGCCCGACGACGCCTGAGGCTATCGCAGTCGCATGTCTGAAACGCCCCCTGATCGCCTGTCGTCGAACCCCAACAGCCCCTTCTATGATGAGGCGGTGCTGATGCGCGGGGTCGGCATCCTGTTCAATGGTCAGGAAAAGACCAATGTGGACGAATATTGCGTGTCCGAGGGCTGGGTGCGTCTGGTCGCCGGCAAGGCCCTGGACCGACAGGGCAATC
>Ga0209573_1002881_pt1 | contig 20425 bp, 16 predicted proteins | sample TNRBio252014_DNA_FD_185870 | JGI IMG/M metagenome (GOLD analysis project Ga0209573, IMG submission 185870) | Wastewater treatment Type I Accumulibacter community from EBPR Bioreactor in Madison, WI, USA - TNR Reactor_6/25/2014_ DNA (SPAdes)... | ecosystem: Engineered > Bioreactor > EBPR >...
GATTAGAGGGTTTATTAATACATGCAAGAAAAACAACATTAATGTATCTTGGGCGTTAAAAGAAGTGTTTGATGGCAATCTAGGCGATATTATCAAAAAAGTCCTTTAAAATTCGCTGAGTAGTTACATTTAATGTTTGATTTTTTAAAATATTCGCATCAAATCCATCATGATTTTGTTCATACTGCACTTCATATATAGATGGTGGCCTAGCAGTAATTAAATTATTAAGTAAATTTTGCCAAAATTGGAAGTCAGTTGGTAGTGGTATATTTAATTTTGCTGAAAACTCTTCAATAACTTTTTCCTGCCAAAAATAAAGTTTAGTATTTTTATACATCGCAAAACAGAATCTTTGGAAGCGATCACTTCCTAAATATTCAATTAGCTTTTCCTTTAAATTATGTTCAGAACTCATTTTTTTTCCTTGATATAATATTTGAGCTAACCAGTTTAGAGAATGCGTAGTTTTTTCAAAATCCGGTTCAGTGATTGGTTGTTTGGCTTTAATTGTACAGCGCAGACTCAAAATTGAAAATAATTGTTGAGTGATTTGCTGTTATAATACAAAAAATAGTTAAAAGTTTTTAGCGCCTTGATAATGAGTAAATAACTTTATTTAATTAATTTTTAGTTTATAAAAGCTAAAAAATGCTATTTTACTTTCAGAATCATACGATAATAAAACATTAGAAAGATTATGCATGTCTCCATTAGAATGCCCTGCATATAACATACTGTGAAGATTCTCTAAAGGCTTGAACCAATCTAGATCCGGATGAGCATAGCCTCTCTTTTCAAATTCTTCTTTAGTAACAGGCTCTAATTTAGTATATGACGCAAGGATTTTATTAAGATCTTTCGTTTTGAATTTCAAGGTAAATGTAATGTAATCCCAGTCGAAATGATAGTCGCTCTCCATTATTGTAACATCAAGGCTAGGATATTCACCAAATGCTTGTTTGTATACCCAATGAGGAGAAGATGCCATATGGGAACGATAAATGAAATTGCAAATTATTAAAACGAAAAATGCAATTGGAGCTCCTGTTAGAATAATGCGGGTCCATCTCTTTTTGCGAATGCCAAAAATAAAATATGGCACACAAAAAGCTAAGATTGGTATCCAAAAAATAAGCATTTTTAAACACCTTGGGAATAACTAGTTATTATCCATCAGAAATGATAAATAAGACTTTTGGTTTGTATACTTTATTTGCTCTAAAATTAAAATTGTTGATATTTGTCTAGTTTTCTAATGGTGTAGAATTGTAAGGTTGGTTTCGTGAGTCTTTATTTTACAATGTATTTCAAGTGTTTTTTATTTGAATGTTTTTTGATAAATAGCACTTTTTCGCTATTTTGGCATAAGTTGTTATTTTACAAATATTTAAGCATTGTCGTTGACAAAAGCAGGTGTTTTGTTGGCAAATAGGCAGCTTAAGTTTTGTGCCCAACCACTTTATGGCCTCAATGTATATTTTTTAGCTTATTGAAATATTCAACTTTGTTTATCACTATTTGTCAGAATGAAAAAAATACATTACACTTTTACGAAAATATTCTTTTACACAAGTAGGGCATGCGAAGTCTCGCAACATCGTTGTCTGGTAAAGCTGTTTCAAAGGCAAAACTGAAATAGACCGAACTATAAAAACCACAACTTAAAACACACAAAGAATTATCCATTCCTTCTTAGCTGGGTTTATTGAACATGCATTTCAATCGTGGCTAGGCACAAAACAATGCTTACTGGGCAGATTTATTTTTTTATTGCATTAAGACCACAATGTTTAGAAATCGGATCAAAATCTCTATCATTATGAAGCAACACAACATGATGTTCTATTGCAGTCGCTGCAATCATGCAGTCAATTGGTTTTCTAATAGTAATCCCCTTTTCTCTAAGTTTGCGATAAATTGTTGCTGAATGAATAAAAATATCATAGTCCATTGGCAAAAAAATTAAGGAATCAAAATAATTTTTAACCTTTTTATACTGTTGATCGTTTCGAATGCCTTGAAGCACTTCTGTGAGAATCAAACCATTTGTGCAAATATTTTCATTGTGCTCAATTAAGGATGTAACTTTTTTTACATGATCAGGATTTGTTTTGCCAAAAAAATCAATCTAAACAGAAGTATCAACCAAAATCATAAAAGTTTACCATTTCTCATTTTATTCAAATCGCCTTCCCATTTAACTTTACCACGCAACTCAAGAATTTTTTTTTGATTTTCGTGTCTTAAAATTTCTTGAAGCGCAAAATCAATCAATGCCTTCTTGGTTTGTATCCCTGTTACTTTTTGGCATTTAACGACTAACTTATCATCTAATACTACATTAGTTCTGCTCATAACACTTCCTCCTATGTGTATAATATTTAATTTTATGTGTATGTCAAGAATTAAAAAGAGTAAGGCGTCGAATTTGGGGGGTGGTCAGCTAATATTGGGTTTCGAGGTCGGTAATTTACTACTAGTTAAACAGGCAACATTAAAATTGAATTTTGAACGATTGGCTTTAGGAATTGTAAAAACCTGATTCTTTCTTTTACTTTGCCTTTGGGCAATGCTTGAATGACACTTTTAAGACTAACGGAAGAGAAGAAATGTCCAATATCTTTTATACTCTCACAAAGGCACGAAGAACACAAAGTAAAATAAATTTGAATGGATAATGCTCACTAGTCTTTATTGAATTCTTTGTGATCTTTGTGGCTTTGTGAGAAAAATTCTTTAAAAAATTAACTGGTTATTATCCCGCAAAAGTGCGGAAAAACTTTGGAGACGAGTATACATTATATGTTCTAAAAGTAAAATTTGGTATTGTTCGTTGAATTTGCAAATGGTGTATACTTTTTTCTACTCCTATAGGTTGTGTTCGTCCTAAGATGTGGTTTTGTGAAGTTTTATAAAGGTGTGTTTTTTGTAAGAACTCTAGTTTTTGGGGTTGTTGATGAGAGAGTGGTAGAGACGGGTTTAAAACCCGTCTCTAGGCATGTTATCAATTACGGTTCGCCGAAAGGTGTTACCATGACACATCATGAGCCGAATACACTCCTCCTATGCTTGAGGATGTTGCGATTTTCGCATAGTGCAAAAGCAGTTTGTCCCTGCCAATATCTGCACCACAGCTAGTCAATATTTTTTAGTTTCTCTCGTATTTGCATTAGAAGTTTGCCGAGCATATTTTTACCTTTACCATTTCCGCCATCACCCCAATAATCACCATTTTCTGTATGCTCTATAAGTATTGCCTCATTTGTAGACAATAAACTTTTTTGTTACTAAGCGTATTTTCTTGGTGTGTGTTCGCCTCATGAAGTGGCTTTGGTGAATTCATATGGCGAACATGCCCCTATAAAAGCTTCACAAAGCTACTTCAAAAGACGAATGCACCGTTTTCTTGGGTAGTTATTTTAATTGGGTAAGGAGCAAAATTTGAAAATTCTCCAAAGTCATCGATTACGCTATAAAATTTAATTTCATTTGTCATGTTTGTTCTCGAAAAGACTAACAACACTCATACATTATAGAGTAATTTCTTGTAGATCGGATATTGTTTCTTTAAAGTTTTGATAACGATTTGATACTTCTTTTTCCATAGATTTTAAAATGACTTTGTTTAATGCATCTGGGATATCCATGGTCAAAGTTTTAGGCGGTATCGGCAGAGAATTAACATGATGGTATAAAATATCGCCTTTACTAAAGGGTAACAAGCCAGTAACCATTTGATAAAACATTACGCCCCATGCATAAATATCCGTTGGTGGGCCAACTTCGTCTCCTTTGATTTGCTCAGGAGACATATAATAGGGGGTTCCCATGATTTGGTTGTTAATAGTCATGGAAGGAGTTTGTTCGAGTTTGGCTAAACCAAAATCTAATAATCGAGTTTTACCAAATTGATCAAGAATAATATTATCGGGTTTAACATCACGATGAATGATTTTTTTGAAATGGGCATATTCTAATGCTTCCGCAACTAGCAACATTAGTTTTATCGATTCTTTTAGGGAAAATCCACCTTCTTTTTTAATGACATCTTTTATCGTTTTGCCTTCTATATATTCCATCACAATGAAGGGGTTGCCTTCTGTACCCACATCATAAATGGAAACAATACCCGGGTGACTTGCAACGGCTTGTGCACGCGCTTCGCGAATAAATCTTTCTGCCACTTCGGGGTTTGAAATACAAGCAGAATTCATAAATTTAATGGCTACATTTCTTTCTAATTGGCGGTCAGTTGCTAAAAATACTCCGCCCATTCCACCTTCACCAAGCATTTTGCTATATTCATATCTGGCGGATAAAAGCGTTAGCCCTGGGTAATTCGCGATGATATCCATTGGTAGATTCGGTGTCTGTGCTGCTGGTGTTATTTTAGTGTAGCCATAACTGGTTTTTGACTTGTTCACTCCAGTAATATCATAGGGCGAAGGGGTGGGGACTAATGTCCTTTCGTTTGAATCTAAAATTTCTAAATTAGTTATGCCCGTTGAAATTTTTGTGACTTGACAGGATGGGTCTAATTCATTTTGTATATTCGTATCTGTATTAAATGGTGGTTTATCTTTGAGTAAATTATCTAAATTTGTTATTTCACTTTCAAGGTCATAAGAAGAAATACTTTCGTCTTTTTCTTTGGCTTTTTTAACATGAACAGTGTTTAGATTATCGAGTTCCTTTAATTTTTTGATTCGCTGTTTCAGTTTATCATCTTCAGGAAAGCAGTTAATTGCTTCTTCCATAACTTGGATGCAAAGAGGAATATCCCCAAAATCTATTAGAATCTTAACAATTTTTGGCAATATTTGTTTGAGTAAGGCTGGGTGATTGCTGAGCCCTTTTTTATTGATAAAAAAACCAACTAATTTGGCCGAATTTAAATCGCCTTCTCCTTCATAAATTGCCTTGACCATGTTGGCAATTTTTTTTTCGACCTTTTTAAGGTGTTCTTTCTCTTCTGGCATTTAAACCCTTAGTGTCTTTTTAAAGATACATCTTTCCGTAATTAGAGTAAAAATTTTCATATTTTCAATTAGAAAATCAATGGATATTTGAGTTTAACTCGAAATCATGAGTTTTTCAAAGGATAAAGCTTGAATATGTGCTAATTTCTAAAATAATCCATGCCTAAAATTGTATAAAATAAATCTTTTAGTTAAGGATATTAAGAATGATTGGCAAAAAAGTAGTGGGGGTAGGTGCTGCGCTAGTAGATATGTTATTAGAGGAGTCAGACCAGTTTGTAATCAATACCGGTGAGCCTAAAGGCGGTATGACTCTTTCCGAATTGCATCGAATCGAATCGTTATTAAAAAACTCCAGTGCTGGTCATAAAATTGCACCTGGGGGCTCAGCCTGTAATACACTAGTAGGTTTTAGTAAATTAGGGGGTAAGGGTAGTTTTATAGGTGTTTGTGGTTCAGATGATTTGGGACATTTTTTTGAGTCTAAAATTAAAGAGGCAGGTGTTCAAAGTTTATTAAAACGAGGTGATCAATCGACGGGTCGCGTATTGTCCATTATTACTCCAGATGCACAGCGAACCATGTTTACACACTTAGGTGCTGCTGGTAATTTTCATTCTCATTTTTTAAATGCAGAAGATTTTGCCCATGCAGGCATTGTGTATATTGAAGGTTATTTACTATTTAACGAAGAAGTAACCAGAAAGGTCATTCATTTTGCTAAAGCTGCAGGTGCAAAAATCGCTTTGGATTTAGCAAGTTTTCAAGTTGTTCAGGCTTGTCGCGGTTTAATGGAAGACATTATTGAAAATTCTGTTGATATTATTTTGGCAAATGAAGATGAAGCTAAAGCTTTTACAGGTTTAAACGAAGAGGATTCCTTAAAAATGTTTGGAGATATCGTTGATATTTCAGTGATTAAATTAGGGCCTAAAGGGGCACTAATAAAAAAGGGTGGAGATCGTTTTAAAATCGATGCGAAAGCTGTTAAAGCAATTGATACAACAGGTGCTGGTGATTTGTGGGCATCAGGCTTTTTATATGGTTTAGTATCGGGTTATGATTTACACCAAGCTGGTAAAATCGGTGCGGTAGTCGCATCGGAAGTTGTTTCAGTTGTTGGTGCTCACATTTCAGATGAAGGCTGGAACCGAATTTTAAAAGAACTACCACAAAAATAGAAATAGAAATAAATGAATCCCGAAGGATTACGGAATGACAAATCTATTGAAGTTTCTTTTGCAAAAAAAGCCTTGAATTTTGTTTTAAATTATGGGTCGAGTGTATTTTTACTTGTATATTTTTTGAGTCATTTTAATAGGTTTGTTTTCGTATCGGAACTTTTAAGTCACTTTCAAGTTTTTTATTTGTGTTGCGCTTTGTTTGGCGCAACATTGGCATTTTTTCTCAAAAAGAAATATTATCTTATTATTCATTCTATAGTCATTGTTTATATTTTAAGTTTGCTGATTCCGTTTTATATTCCTGATTCAAAAGATGCAAATAGCTCTAATTCAATGTTAACCCTTTACCAAGTTAATGTAAAGTATAATAATCAGGAAAGTGAATTGTTGCTTGAGCAAATTAAGGAACAAAAACCAGATATCGTTTTATTGATTGAAACAGGTGCTTTGTGGGGGCATAAAACCGCTTTATTGAAGGACGAATACCCTTATGAATTCAAAGCATTAAACGATGTGTTTGGCTTTATTTTATATTCTAAGTTACCTATTAAAAGTTGTGAACTTTTAAATTTTAATACAAAATTTGACTGTTTGGATGCCATTATTGATTGGGATGGCAAAGAAATCAGATTAATTGGAGTTCATCCGCCACCGCCAATTGATAAGAATTGGCATACAGCAAGAAATACTCATTTATTAGGTTATGCGGAATTAGTTAAGCAGAAAAAAGAGATACCAACGATTATAATGGGTGATTTTAATATTACACCATGGTCATATCATTATAAAAAATTAATGGAAGATGCTGATTTGTTTTCGACTCGAAAGGGTTTTGGAATGTTGGCTACTTGGCCTTCAATATTGCCCTATAAAATCCCTATTGATCATTGTTTATTAACAAAACATTTTGGGGTTATAGAAACCAAAATTCTCCCAAGTATTCAATCGGATCATTTGCCTATGCTTCAAAAAATTTATGTAAAGCCTTCACCTTAACTTGTAATTAAACTTAAACCTAAATTCAGCATTTGAAATCAAACCTTCAAAAAACTACATCATAAGACGAATGTACCCAACATAATTAATAGGTGTTGTTCTTTTTTGTCCTTAGTCCTCACTTCCAGACCGATGATGGTCTGGATACGCAGTCAGATCGGTGAAGTGTCGCACCACCGCTATCTTCGTTTCACACCGTGTGGTCTCTACTTTAAAAGCATTGAATCAATGCAAATTCTGATTTTAGGTTAAAATATCAACCTTTATTTTCGTTTTACTGGGTGCTTTTGTATTTCTTCCTTTTTAGCTAATATCTTTTCCACTAAATTATTAGTTGTCGTCGAGCTGTAATAAGATAATTCGTTATAGTATGTTTTCTTCACATTTTCTTCAGAAACCACACAGTTTTTGCCATCGCGTAGGTCTTCCATGTAAATAAAAACACCTTTTTTTCTTAAGGCAGCTATTACATCAGGTAAATCAATTTTCGTTAATAGATTTGGAATAAATGCATCGGAAGGCATATAATAGTAAAAATCTTTTAAGAGGGACTCGTATGAAATTAAGCCGCCTCGTACAATAATTCGTTTTACTTTAAACTCAGCATCTAATAATAGGGGGGTAAAAATAGCTAAATTCATCCCTAAAGGCTCTACTAATCTTTTGCTGCCAGGTGTTGCTTGGCGAAAGCCAGTTTCTTCAAATTTCATTATGTCGCTATCTTTTCCGTTTGGTTCGCTAAAGCCTTCGCCCCACAGTGTGATATTTTCGTTTGAAATATCGGTTCGCGAAGTTAATGCTTTTATTATCGTTTTTGTATCTTTGATGCGATAGTTTGTTAAATTATCTTTCATTTGCCAAAGGTTGATACCTAAAGATGCAGATTCAAATTCTGGTAATCGAAAGGAAGTTGCTTCTGTTTCGCCAACTCCGCGAACATCAACTAGTGCAACAGCAAATCCATTTTCTAAAAAAGTTTTAATTTCATTTTTTCGTTTACTAAAGAATACTGTTTTGCCTTCTTGAGAAAGGCATAAAACTAAAGGGAACTCTTTGTTTGTCTCTTTTGGTGTGAATAACCAAATTGGGGCAATCAACTCTTTTTCGGTTGATAATTTATTATCCAAAGTAACCCATACTTTTTCAGCATTATATTTTTCATAGGGTTGGGAGATTTGGCTCATTTTGCCATCAAATGGTTTCGTATCTTTAAATATTTCTGAAAGGGCAACTAAAACAAAATCTTCTTTTTGATTAGCTTTTTGAAAGACTTTTCTTTGCAATAAAGAAGTTTTTTCTGCTAAAAAATTCGGTTCTCTAAAAATAGATTGTTCCGTAATTTCTTCTGTTTTGCGCGAAAAGTTTTGTTTGATAAAATCTTTTGCATTCTTAGTTGGCATAACTTCTAGATGACCATCTTGCAAAGACAACCGTTTTTCTTCTGCTGTGGTTTCTGGTAGTTTTAACCCCCACCAATTATTTAAAATTTTGTAAATTTGTACTCTATGCAAAGATAAAAATGAGGAGGCATGTGTATTCTTATCGCCATGAATTTTCGTTAAGTTCTCTTTTGCATTATAATAACCGTAAACTTCACTGAATTTTTCATACCCTAAAATTTTGCTTTCGTTCCAATCAAACTCTTCTGCTGAAATTAATTGACGCGGTGCTACTAATGCGCTAATTACCCAAGGAGTAATACCAAAGAAGTGAGAGTTTGGCAAACTTCTCGTCAAATCATACCAACCACTTATAGGGGTGTTGCTTGAATAATTAAAAGGAATTGTCACAGAAATTCTTTCATCAAGTGCTCCGCTTAACCCAGCAATATCTCCGCCACCAGCAACGCCACCAATAACAGCAATTTTCCCTGTATCAATATCTTTGCGTTCCAGTAGATAGTCAACAGTCGAAATTAAGTCGACGACTGCCCATCCTGTTATTTCTTCCCCAGCAAGATTCAATTGATGACCAATTAAATTTCGCTGATGGTTTTTATGGTTCCATCTTGCTGCAATACCTCTTTCACCTGAGCCTAAGGTATCAATTGCTATGGCTAAACACCCTTGATCGGCTAAATTTTTCGCTAAACAATAAATGTCAAAACAATTTCTTGGAGTATGATGGGCTGGTATCATAATCATGGCAGGCATTTTTTTGCGTTTTTCATAATCTAGTGGTAAAAACAAAGTTCCTGTAACAGGTGTATCTTTTCGCGACTTAAATATTACGCCTTTTATAATGATATTGTCTTTTTCAATACTGTAACCATAGGCAGGCTTTGTATCTGTTTGTTTGGGTAGCATGCCATTTGAATTAGGAAACAAGCTAGTTAGAATGTTTTTAATCGTTTCATTTTTGTAAGCAACCCATTGCTCTTTATTCTTAATATTGTCTCTTTTTTCTTGTTGCGTTTGATGAAATATTTTTTTCTTGTCGTTCACCCAAGTTTTGAAGACCTCCGTTAATTCACGGCTTGATTTTTCATCACCCTTAAAAAGTGGTGGTAAAAGTTCTTCTGTTATTACAGGTTTTTGTACCAAGTTGTTTGAAAAAACTAACTTGGCAAATCGAATAGGGCAATGAGAAGTGGCGCTATTGCTGATGGCCAATTGAGATTCTTGAGATTTCTGGGCTATTTTTTTTCGATACCCACGATTTCTTACAATTTGAATTTGCCAAGGGTAAGCTGTTGGCGTGTAGGAATTAGGAACACCACCAAACTCCAATAGTTCATTGATTTTTACGCGATATAAAATTGTCCATTGGGAGTCATCTTTAATGATTTCAGATTTTGCACTAGTTGGTACAGGTCTTGATCTAACGCGTCTACCGCCAGTTAAGCCAATGTGAGCTGAAACTTTGTTTTCAGGTGTAATTACAACACCAATGTAGCGAAACCCATCGGGTGTTAAAAATATTTCTACTGAGTCATTTTCAAGCGAGGAGGGTTCTGAAAATAAATCTTTTATATGTTTTTCTGAGCATTCTATTGAAACAAGAATTTCATCATTATTGGTTACTAGTTTTACTTTAGTCTTTTGAAAATCGTTATCAAAGGAATTATCCCCTGAAGCTAAAGTTAGTTCCTGATAGGGTATTGTTTCCCAATCACTGATTTTTTCGGGTAATATATTTTTAAAAACACCATTAAATAGGGTCTGATTTTCAAATATTTGTCGATGTAAAGCAAAAATATCTTTGTTGTCTGGTAGTAAGGCACTTAATTGTATTGTCAATTGTAGAGAGCTAGTTTGAAAAGCATCAAAGCCACGATGTTGTTTTTGTCTCACAATTTTTAAGGGAGTTTTTGATAAATCTGTTCGTATTAAAGATTTTGATATCGCCATTTCTACGCGCCATAACTCTTTATTGATTCTAGCGCAGATTTTAATTTTTTCCTCTTTTATAGGTTCTAAAGATATTTTGCCATTTACAGAAACAACTGAAGCGCCTAATGGGTTGATTTGAACGGATAAATTTTCATTGCTACCTAATTCTATCAATATATTGTCATCAAACCATTGCGGTTCATTATTCATGTATTCGGTTACGATGATATTCTTTTTTTCGCTTACATTAACACCAAAGATAACCCAAGAATTTGTCTCCACAATTTCGATTTGACAATCTTTATCTCGTTCATTTTCGGTAGATTCATTTTTTATTAGCTGCGGTAATATTTTTGAGCGTGCCCAAAAGGAGGAACTGCGAACCCCATCTAGTAAATAGGAGTTTTCGGTAATTGATTTTGGTACTTCAATGGTGAGGTCTTGAGCTTGCATTGGCTGTAACTTTAAAATAAAAAAAAGTATGAGGGTGATGGTCAAAATTCGCATTGAATATTCCTTTTTATTAGGATAAATTGAGGCGCTAAAATTATATGCAATTTATTAAATAAAGAAGAACCAATTATTGTATTTTCTGCTCTTTAATAGCGTTTTTTCCTATTTGTTAACTTGACAAATATCTAATAATTTGGCAGGGAGCTTTTTGATTAATTTTAAATCAAACATTCGTAACATTTTTATTTTGAGAAAATTTTTTGGTTTTAAAACCTATATTTTATTGTAAATATACATTTTAGTGTATATGCTTAGCAGAAATTTTTTTTGAATTTAAAAGGGGTATAATATGAGTGAAAATGTTGGAATTTGGATTGATCATAGAAAAGCAATAGTTGTAAGAATTTCAGATAAAGGTGCAGAAATGTCACTAACTATTTCGGGCGTAGAAAAGCAATTGAGAAGAATGGGGGATTCCCCAATGAAGGGTTCTTTTGAGCCTCAAAAAGTGCCTGCTGATAATGCTAGAACGCGTGCATTTACGGGTCAATTAAATATTTATTATGATACTGTAATTGCTAGCGTTAGTGATGTGAATTTTATCCATATTTATGGGCCAGGAATAGCCAAAACAGAATTAAAAAAGCGATTAGTTAAATTGGGTTTGGGTAAAAAGATTAAAGGAATTCATACTTCCGATAAAATGACGAATGCTCAATTTACAGCAATAGTAAGAAAAGTCTATATTAAGAAGTGATTATTGCTTTAGCTTTTTAATGTATTCATTTGGGCTATAGCCAAAGTATTTTTTAAATATTCGATGAAATTGTGCATAACTACCAAAGCCAGCCTCATAGGCAGCTTTGGTAATTGCAGTTTTTTCAGCATTCATTTTAATAGCTACAAATTCTAACCTTTTTTGGTTTCGAAAATCAACAATGGATGTGCCCGTGTGCTTTTTGAATAGTCGACTTAATTGAGATGGGCTATAACCTAGTTTCTCGCTTATAGCTTCGAGAGTATAATTGTTTTGCGGGTTTTGAAATAAATGCAAACATTTTTCTACGACTAGTGGAATTTTTTTGGAAATAGAATTAGTCTCTGTGTTTTTAAAAATATACCAGACCTTTAAACATAGGGTCGCTAAGTAGCTGTTGTAATAAGCAGCATCATTTTTAATATTGAGCATTTCTTCGAAGCTATGTATTAAGGAACTAGCATCTTCGGCATTAACTATTTTGGGTATGTTTTCAAGATAATCTAAAGATATTAAAGTTTTCTCTGCGCCTTTATTCACTAAATGCTTTAATAAATTTGGCCTAAATACACCAATGTACATTTGGAAGTTTTCTGAGGCATTTATTAATACATGCTTTTGATTTGGAAACAGCCAAATCAAAGTATTGGGGGAGAGCTTAAATTTTATGCCTTTAACGATATATTCTGCTTGCCCAGATAAAACATAATTGAACTCTAATTCACGATGAATGTGTGGTTCATAATTAGGGCTATGCTTTTTACGCATCAGCCAAATTTTGCCATCTAAAGTTGGGTCTAAATTAAGTTTTTCGTATTTCATGCAAAAAATGATAACAAAAATGCCAATTATGTGATTATTTTTAATAAAAACAACAAATAATAATAACAATAAATTAAATCAATGAATCTTTTAAGGAGTCAAAGATGATGCAACAAACTACGAAACCAATGATTACTGACGAAATGAAAAAACAATTTGATGAAGAAGGTTACTTTATCTTACCGAGTGTGGTTTGCCCGGCAGTTTTAGAAAACCTAAGAGGGTGCCTAGATAAAGAAATTCAATTGGTTCATCAAAAAATGGATAAAGAAGGAACGGATCAATATGGTATTACTCATCGAAACAAAAGATATTTTATTAGTAATCAAAGCTTTCGAAATGCCGCCATGTATAATTTTGCCTTTAGTGAATTAATGTTTAATATTTGTAAAGCCACATTGGGTGATAAGGCATTTTTGTTTTTTGAACAATTTGTCGTTAAATCTGCCAAACAAAATGGTCAACCAGGTATGAGCTTTGCATGGCATCAGGATTCTGGTTATATTAGACACAGTCATCCATTTTATCTTTCATGTTGGGTTGCTCTTGATGATATGACCGAAGAAAACGGCACTTTGCGAGTTTTGCCTTACAAAAGAGGCGGTGGTAAAAACCCCGTCACACATTTTAGAAAACAAATTACAAATGATATGGTGGGGTATGTTGGTGAAGATAAAGGGGAACTTGTGTGTGTTCCTGCGGGGTCAGTCGTTGTGTTTTCAAGCTTTACCTTGCACTGTTCTGGTGAAAACAATACAGATAAACCGCGAAGAAGCTATTTAACTCAGTATTCGACTGAACCAATTATGAATGAAAATGGTGACGACTTTCACGCTCTTGCGATTCCATTTATTGAAAATGGAGTAAAAATATCTAAAAATTACGAAAATTATTCTCACCCTACTAATTCATAAACTTTCAATAGAAGTTAACATTAACATTTTGTGTCTTTCTAGTAATATAAGGAGAGCACAAAATGTTATTTATAGCCCAAATGCTACTAGATCTTTTCGATTTTGGGAAACCAGATCGATCAATCGTGGCACCGCCTTAAATTTGTTCAACCTAAAATCATTCCCTGCTTTGATTCAATACATTTAAAGTAGGGACCACACGGCGTGTAACGATATAGCGCGTCTCTACTTTTTTATGAAATAATTAGGAAAAAAGCCTACTCCTTACATTTTTGAGTCAAATCCGCTGATATACAATTTTTTGAGTGTGTTCGGCTCATGATGTGTCTTGGTAACACCTTTCGGCGAACCGTAATTGATAACATGCGTAGAGACGGGTTTCAAACCCTGCTCTACCTCTCTCTCATCAGCAACCCCAAAAACTAGAGTTCTTACAAAAAGCACACCTTTATTTACGCTTCACAAAACCTCATCACAGGACGAATGCACCCAATTTTTTACAACTACTGGATCTAGGTTCAATGCTTGCTTTTACTCTGGCAAATCGAGACGAAGTGGTTATCCAGATATTTAACGAGAATTTGGAATGACTAAAGCATTTTTTTCTCTAGCCAAATTAAAATATTGTTTTTTTAATTAGCAAAATGGGATTGTGCCTCAAAAAAATACATGGTTTTGCATTTGAGTTTATATTCTCAATCCCTTTTTTGGGGCAAGCACAAACTGCTATAGAAGAATCTTGGGTTCCGTTCTACTTTGATTTTCCATAGCCGCCTCCGCCTGGGGTTTCTATCACAAATACATCGCCTGGGTTCATTTGTGCAATGCCAATGTGATCTAACTTTTCTATTGTGCCGTCTACGCGTTCTACCCAATTTCGACCGCTTTCCGCAGGTAAACCGCCATTTAAACCGAATGGCTTTACGGTTCTGTTATTTGCTAAAATGGAAGCTGTCATTTTTTCTAAAAATTTTATGCGTCTAATTCCACCGTTTCCACCTACCCAGCGACCTTTGCCACCGGAATCAGGGCGAATTGAGTAGCTTTCAAGTTGCACTGGAAATCGAAACTCTAATACTTCTGGGTCAGTTAATCGTGAGTTTGTCATGTGCGTTTGAACAACATCCGTACCATTAAAACCTTCACTTGGATTTGAATTTGCCCTTATGTCACATGCGCCAGCACCTGAGCCACCCGAAATAGTTTCGTAATATTGATATTTGGCATTGCCAAATGTAAAATTATTCATTGTACCTTGAGATGATGCAAGTATACCAAGTGCACCGAATAGGGCATTTGTAATACAGCTGGAAGTCTCTACATTTCCGGCAACAACTGCGCCAGGGTAATTGGGGTTTAACATGCAACCTTCTGGAATAATGATTTGCAAAGGTTTTAAGCAACCTGCATTTAAGGGGATATCTTCATCTACTAATGTTCTGAAAACATACAATACGGCAGCAACCGTAATAGCTGATGGGGCATTAAAGTTATTTGGTAATTGTGCAGATGTGCCTGTAAAATCAATTGTTCCTGAACGCGAATTATGATCGATAGTGATTTTAACTTTTATAATGGCTTCATTATCTAATTTTAAAGTGAAATCGCCATTTTGTAATCGCGAGATAACACGACGGACGGCTTCCTCTGCATTGTTTTGCACATGTTGCATATAGGCTTTGACGACATCTGCACCAAACTGAACAACCATACGCAATAATTCTTCGCGGCCTTTTTCATTGGCTGCAATTTGAGCTTTCATATCTGAAATATTTTGATGTATATTTCGGGCAGGGTACGCACCACTACTTAATAGTTCTATACATTCTTTTTCGCGAAATTTTCCAGATTTGTTTACGCCTAACCCTTCAATTATTTTAAAATTTGTAAATAATACACCTTCTTCTTTAACGCTAGTAGAAAATGGTGGCATGGAACCTGGTGTAATTCCTCCGATGTCGGCATGGTGACCCCGTGAGCCCACATAAAATAATATTGATTTCCCCAACTCGTCAAAAATAGGGGTAATAATAGTTACATCTGGTAGGTGAGTGCCGCCATTATAGGGGTCGTTGACAACATAGGCATCACCTGGAATCATTTGACCAGTGTTTTCACGAATTATGGTTTTAATTGATTCCCCCATTGAACCTAAATGCACAGGCATGTGGGGTGCGTTTGCTATTAAATTACCCATAGCATCAAAAATGGCACATGAAAAATCAAGTCGCTCTTTAATATTTACGGAATACGATGTGTTTTGTAAGCGCATACCCATTTGTTCTGCAATGGACATAAATAAGTTATTAAAAACTTCCAACATAATTGGGTCAACTTGTGTGCCAATGGCAAATTTCGTTTTTCTGGCTTTGATTCGTTTTAGTACTAAATGATTTAATGGTGTAACTTCAGCTTGCCATTCTGGTTCCACTAAGGTAGTAGCATTTGCCTCCGCTATAATTGCTGGGCCAATGATAATATCGCCTGGTCGAATGTCGGAGCGAACAAATACTGGAGTGTCGTGCCAAGCATGATCAAAATAAGTTGATTTTATGGCATTTGGTTTTAGAGGTGATATGCGTGGTGTAAAATTTTCAAGCGTCACCTTTGAACTATTACCTGCACCTATCGCTTCGACTGAAATAGCTTCAATAATTAAATTTCTTTCTGACATTAAAAAAGAGTATCGCTGTTTATAAATAGACTCAAATTGTAGTTGCATTTGCTTGGTGTTGCCTAAATCTACAACTAATGCAGAATCTGTGCCTTCGTATTTTAGATGCACTCGATTGATTACCAAAATATTTTTACTATCAACACCTTGGTTGATTAAATTTTGAACGGCGGTAGTGCTTAAAGTAGAAAAAGTTTTATCAAGATTTTTAACAGATTCGTCGTTAAGAGGCTGTTCTATGGTGGTTTCTCGCATTACAGTTTGGTCTGCTAAACCCATACCATAGGCTGATAAAACCCCTGCTAAAGGGTGGGCAAAAATAGTTGTCATGGCTAATGCATCCGCAACGGCACAAGCATGTTGACCTCCTGCGCCGCCAAATACGACAAGGGTGTATTTCGTTACATCATGACCTCTTTGCACAGAAATCTTTTTGATAGCCTCAGCCATACTGCCTATTGCAATTTCAAGAAAACCTTGCGCAAGCTGTTCGGGTGATTTGTCACCACCCGTTGATTCTTTAATTTGTTTTGATAAGTGTTCAAATTTTTGTTTTACTATATTTGAATCAAGTGGTTGATTTGCTTGAGTTCCAAAAACATGTGGGAAGAATTCAGGTTGAATGCGGCCAAGCATCACATTTGCGTCTGTAATGGCAAGTTTACCTCCGCGTCGATAACAGGCAGGGCCTGGGTTAGCACCTGCAGAATCTGGGCCAACACGCAATCGTGCGCCATCAAAATGTAAAATGGAACCGCCACCGGCTGCAACCGTATGTATGCTCATCATAGGGGCTCGCATTCTTACACCCGCTACTTGAGTTTCAAATTCTCTTTCATATTCACCGCCATAATGCGAAACATCAGTTGAAGTTCCGCCCATATCAAATCCGATTATTTTGTTAAAGCCTGCTTCTTTACAAGAACGAACCATTCCAACAATTCCTCCAGCTGGGCCAGATAATATAGCGTCTTTACCTTGAAATTGATGAGCATCAGTTAAACCGCCGCTGCTTTGCATAAAAAGAAGTCGCGTGTTTGGTAATTCTGAGGAAACTTGATTTACATAGCGGCGTAAAATGGGGGATAAATAGGCATCTACAACGGTTGTATCCCCACGAGCAATTAACTTCATTAAAGGGCTAACTTCATGTGATACGGAAACTTGTGGAAAGCCTATATCGCGAGCTAATGATGCAACTTGTTTTTCATGGGAAGTATAACGATACCCATGCATTAGAACAATAGCACATGATCGAAAGCCGTTTAAAAAAAGTTTTTTGAGATCTTGGTTAATTGAGGTTAAGTCGAGAGGTGTGATAATGGAACCAGTAGCAGAAATTCTTTCTTCCACCTCTAAAACATGGGTGTAAAGAAGTTCTGGTAAAATGATATTTCTATCGAAAATTTTGGGGCGATTTTGATAAGCGATTCGTAATGCATCCTTAAAACCCTTAGTTGTAATTAATATAGTTGGTTCGCCTTTTCTTTCTAATAGGGCATTTGTGGCAACAGTTGTGCCCATTTTAACAGCTTCGATTTTTTCTACGGGTATGGGCGCATTTGTTTCTACGCCTAATAAATAGCGAATACCAGCGAGGGCTGCATCTTTATATCTTTCTGGGTTTTCCGAAAGGAGCTTATGAGTAATTAAAGTGCCATCAGGCCTTTTCGCGACTATGTCTGTAAATGTACCACCACGATCGATCCAAAATTCCCAACGATTCATTTTTAGCTTTCTTAATAATTTAGAGTTAGGTGGGGATAATAGCCTTTTTTATGAAAAATAAATTTCTTTTGTTGATTTATTGATAAAAATAAGTTGTGTGTAATGAAATTAATAATGCTTTTTGAAATTTTTAACAAGTATTTTTGAAAATATAGCGTGAGTTAAAGAGATATTTTTTAGTATTTCGATTGTTTCTTCTGTTAGGCTAAATACAATTCAGTCGCTAAAAGCCTAAAATTATAACAGGACCCATATATGGTTACTTATAACGATAAAACTACTACTATCCAAGAATTGAAAGAATTGATTTTTCAATTTGCCAAAAATAGACAATGGTTGCGTTATCATACCCCGAAGAATTTATCTATGGCCTTGACTGTGGAGGCAGGGGAGCTGATGGAGCATTTTATGTGGTTGAAAGAAGAAGAGGTGGTTGAACTTTTAAAAGGCCCAAAACGAGAAGCCGTTTGCGATGAATTGGCAGATATTGTTACTTATGCTTTAGAACTAGCTAATGTTATGGAAATTGATTTAGCCACTAGCATTAAAAATAAGTATGAGAAAAATTGTTTAAAATACCCTGAAAAAGATTGCCAAGGCGTTTTTGAAAAGAAAAGCAGCAAGGGCATAAAAGAATAATGAGTAGCTCAGAGCTTTTTTCTCTTTCGTCTTATCACTATGATTTACCAGAAAATTTAATAGCTAAATTCCCAACTGATAAAAGGGATAATAGTCGTTTGATGGTGTTAGATAAAAATGCTAACATCAAAGCCCATCGGCATTTTTTTGATTTACCAGATTATTTTAATGCGGGTGATGTAATTGTTTTAAATGAAACTAAAGTTTTAAATGCTAGACTTTACGGGTCAAGGGAATCAGGCGGCAAGGTAGAGATTTTCTTTTTAAAGCCAACCGTAAATGATCAATGGGAAATATTAACAAAATGTGGTAGCAAGCTAAAGAAAAATGAAAAAATTCTTGTGAATAAGCAGGTCGTTTTAGAAATTTTGGAGTTTAAAGAAAATGGTGTTCGTGAGGTGAAATGGCTTTTATCTGAAAATATATATGAATTTTTAGAAAAAAATGGTGAGCCACCTTTGCCGCCTTATATTGTTAAAAGTCGTGGTGAAAACGAAAAAATCACCAGTACTGACCAGGCTAGATATCAGACTATTTATGCAAAAGAATATGGCGCAGTAGCAGCACCAACCGCTGGCTTGCATTTTACCCCTGAATTATTAAATACCCTTAAAAACAAGGGAGTGATTATTGCCAAAATTTTATTACATGTGGGGTATGGTACTTTTTCCCCAATTAAAGAAGAAGATATTCGAAACCATGCTATGCACTTTGAATCCTACGAGCTTTCGGAAGAAGTCGCGCACATTATAAATACCGCTAAGTGTGATAATAAAAAGGTGATTGCAGTTGGTACAACGAGTGGTAGAACTTTAGAAGCATGTGCCGTTGGCCCTAAAATAGTTAAAGCTAGCAAAGGTGAAACTAATATTTTTATTTACCCTGGGTATCAATTTAAAATTTTAGATGGCATCGTTACTAATTTTCATTTGCCTAAGAGTAGCTTGTTGCTATTTATTTCCGCTTTAGTTGGTAAAGACCCATTAATTTCTGCCTATCAAACCGCCATCGCCGAAAACTATCGGTTTTATTCCTACGGCGACGGAATGATTATCCTTTAAGCTTAGAAAAATTTAAAAATTATTGAAGGAAAAGAATTGGCCAAGGCATCAATTTAAATGAAATTTGCTTGTAAAGGTAGGTAATTATGAGTGAAAATGCATTGCATTTAATGATGGTAATTTTGTTATTAGGACTAACCTATATTGGTTGTATGACTTTGTTTGCACTGATAATTGCATGGGGTAAGGGTTATTGTCATCGATTTTATGAATTGATAGATAAAAAATTATAACTTATCTAATGGGTTCGCCGTCAAAATTTAACCCCAAAGAAACAGATTCTCTCATCGTGCTTATAGACAATACCAAAAACAGAAAAAGCTTTAATTTTTGAGGCTATGCGGTTTTGTGTTTCAAAATTTTTGTTTGGTAGTAGGGCGTAAAATACACGACCCGTCAGTAAATCAAAATTAACCAATTAATGCGAAAGTCGATTATTTAAACGATTTTTTCGATACTTTTATTTTATATATGAAAACATTATTTTTACATACATATAATGTTAAGGAAACCGAATTTTATTAGTAAAAATAATCTAAAATCGATAATTTTATCTAGTTGTTGATTGGCTTCGTTAGTTAAGTGAATTTGCGTAGTTTTTCAATTTTTTAGTTTTTCGTTTTTTTTACCGAAAATGGTGGGTTGATGAACACCCCAATATTGATCGTTAGAATCATTGTCAAAAATAGGTGTAGAAAAAATTAATGGAAAATATTGAGTGATGCAATGGGTCTCTGTAAATAGAGCCTGTCTAAGGTAAGCATTCGGCTAACCCGTTACCTAATTTTTTATTTTTTTAAGAAAAAGGCAAAAATTTTCGGGACACAAGCAAAAATTTAGGTAAACTTCTAATTTTTAGTGGTCGTACCTTTTATGCTTAATG
>Ga0209573_1002882_pt1 | contig 20422 bp, 16 predicted proteins | sample TNRBio252014_DNA_FD_185870 | JGI IMG/M metagenome (GOLD analysis project Ga0209573, IMG submission 185870) | Wastewater treatment Type I Accumulibacter community from EBPR Bioreactor in Madison, WI, USA - TNR Reactor_6/25/2014_ DNA (SPAdes)... | ecosystem: Engineered > Bioreactor > EBPR >...
GCTTTGATAGACGTCGGTCTGGTCTTCTGTCAGAAGCTGATCCACATAGCGTCCCAGTCTTTGCCAGCCGTCACCGGTCGGTTCAAACGTCGATTCCGGCGAGGCGTCGTCCGCAGAATCGGTGCGGGTTTCGAGCGGCAGGAAATCGGGAAGCAGAGTGGGCCCGGTGGAAACAATCAAGGCCTCCCGCAATACGCTTTGCAGTTCACGTACGTTGCCGGGCCATCGATGAGACTGCAGTTTTTCGAGCGCTTCGGCCGAGATCGTCTGCACTGACGTGCCCAGCTGCTGATTGAATCGAAACATCAGGTAGTGAGCCAGTTCCGGCAGATCTTCCAGACGTTCGCGAAGAGGCGGCAGTTGAATGGTGACACCGCGAAGGCGATAGAACAGATCCTGGCGGAAGCGGCCGTCGGCAATCATCGCCTCCATGTTCTGATGGGTGGCCGCGATGACTCGAACATCCACCGTCAGAGTTTCGTTTCCGCCGACTCGCTGAAACTGTCCGTTCTGCAGCAACCGCAGAATCCGAGCCTGAGTGGCCAGGGGCATGTCACCGACTTCGTCCAGAAAAATGGTGCCACGATGGCATTGTTCAAACTTGCCAATGCGTCGATGATCGGCTCCCGTGAAGGCTCCTTTTTCGTGACCAAACAACTCGCTTTCCAGCAGCGTTTCCGGAATGGCAGCACAGTTGATGGCAAGGAACGGCGCCTGAACTCGCCGACTGTGCTGATAGATCGCGCGGGCGATCAGTTCCTTGCCGGTACCGCTTTCTCCCAGGATCAGCACGTTCACATCCTGAGGGGCGATGCGTCCGATCTGTTTGCAGACCGATTGCATTGCGGTTCCGCTGCCGATCAGGCGGTCCGACCCGGATTCTTCAGCCATGGGAGTATCGATGGCTGCCGGAGCATACATCTGTCGACAGATCCGCCGGGCCTGATCCACAGTCGCTGACAACTGATCCAGATCCAGGGGTTTGACCAGGTAATCGAAGGCACCCAGCTTCATCGTTTCAATCGCCGTGTCGGTCGTTCCGTGGCCGGTGATGAAGACGATCAGGGCCCGGGGATTGATGCTGCGGATTTCCGCAAACAGGTCCAGTCCGGACGTTTCCCCAAGACGAATGTCCAGCAGCACAATCTGCGGACATTCCTTTTTCATGATGGTCAGTCCTTCGTCGGCGTCGGCGGCCACGAAGATCTGCAGATCATCCGATTCCAGAATGGATTGAATGGTGGATCGAATGCCGCCTTCGTCGTCAATGATCAGCAGTTTTTCCATGATGTCCAATGGCTCCTTCAGGCAGGCTGAGTGGCAGTTCAACGACAAATCTGGTTCCCTGATGACTCTGGCTGCTCACATGAATGGACCCTCCGTGTTCCGTGACAATGCGATGCGAGATGGCCAGTCCCAGGCCCGTCCCACGTTCCTTGGTGGTGGTGAATGGTTCGAACAAACGGGCAGCAACTTCCGGGGCGATGCCCGTTCCGGAATCCTGCACAATGACTTCCACAGTTTCGCGTGATACTCGTCGAGCGGCCACGTGAAGCTGGCCTCCATCATCCATGGCTTCAATGGAGTTCAGCAGCAGATTGACGAACACCTGATTCAGTTGTTCCGAGTCGCCGTCAAACCACAACGGGTCCTGACTGATGGCCGTGATCAGTTCGATTTTGCCCTGACGCAGCCGGCCATCCACCAGATTCATGCTGCGACTGAGTGTGTCACGCAGATCATGACGCACTCGATTCAGTTTCGGACGGCGCGAGAAATCCAGCAGTCCCTGAATGGTGCTTTCCATCCGACCGATCTCCTTCAGGATCAACTGAAACTGAGAACCGCTCAGTCGGAATGTCTCGGGCTGCCGTGAGGCATGCTGCAGCAGCAGTTTGACGGATGTCAGAGGATTTCGCAGTTCATGAGCGACGCCGGCGGCCAGTTCGCCGACCGCAGCGAGTCGCTCCGACTGAATGACTTCGCGGCGCGCTGTCTGAAGTTCTTCGCCCACTCGCTTCAGACGATCGACGACGCGTTCCGCCTGACGACGAACATCTTCAAAGGTACTCTGGCGAGTAATACTGACGGTCATCTCGGCTGGAGCTCCGCCATTCCCGGATTCGCTGAGTGTTACGGCAATCTCTGCCACGGTACTCCGCAGTCTGCGGGCAACCCGCCAGCCCAGATACAGACCAAGAATAGGCCCCAGAATCAACAGCAGAATACGGGCCAGCAGGACTCGATTGCGGCTCCATGCCATGCGATCGACGGCCGCCTGAATCAAATGGTCATTAATGGCTCGGATGGATTCCGCATGGCCTGCGACGATTGCCGCTTTGGCCGTCAGCTGCTGAATCATGTCCATGTTCGCCTGCAGCGTCGTACGCCGAATGGTGATTTCCGTTTCCATCAGGCGGCAAAACTGATCGACCGACTCCTGCAGTTGCGCACTGGTGAGTTTTTCTTCATCCGTGACTGCCGTCGTCAGCAGATCCTCAAGCAGTTCACGCAGGACCTTTTGCGAATCATTCAGACGGTCAGCTCGCTGGTCCGGATCCAGAGTTGGATCGGTCAACCCGGCCACGGTCTTCCAGATTGTGGATTCCAGAAATCCGGCCGTGCGAATTGTGGACAGGTTCTCTGAAAACAGGCGGTCGTATTCGGATTCCACCCAGCGGAGATAGATGTTGGTCGCCACGCTCATGATGACCCACAGCGCGATGACTACCAGCACCGGTCCAAGGATCGCGACCGACCAGACTCGCATTTCATGCGTATGCTGCGGTGCTGCCTCCGTGGACGGACTGAAGTGGGTTTCGGCAGAGATGGCGTGCTCAGGATTCATCATAAGAGTGGGAATGCAATTCAGGTGCCACTAAGTCCTGACCGGGAATGTTCGTTCCACACGCGTGCAGAACTCGTATCCCGCACGGATCAGTCACAGAATCTGATCAAGCACACGGGTGGCCGAACGGAAAAACATTTTTCGATGCGGTGAAAAAGTGTTTCTCTTTCATTTGCTGCTCAGTGTCATTGTCGCAGAAAACCGGGGAACTTCAGAGCATCAGGTGGCGGTATGCCGGTTGCATGGCTCGAGCTGATGTTGAGTGGAAGGCTCCGAGGCGCAGGGCTGTTTGATGGATAGTTCGTCCCGGTCTCTCACGAATTGTCGTCCGCTTGCGCCTCGGACTGACTCGTATGTCCCGTCAGGCTCGCATGTCGTCTGCTGAATCCGGCGAGTGGCCTGCCGTTAAATGGCCTGATTGTGCAGATGACTGTGGGATACGGAGAGAGTGGGGAACAAAACCCACCTGAATCTGCGTTTGCCTGAATTCCCGTTTTGCCAGGAGCCGAAGATGATTGCAGATTCGTTTTCGATCGACGTCTACTGCTCCTGCCTGATCCCTGATCGATTGGAGCCTGACGCGGCCAGCGGAGATCTTCCCGCCATGAAATCGTCCACTCAGGGATTGCTCAGAAGCCGACGCTGGAATGAGTCTCCCGGTCACGTGATTCCACGCCTGATCTGGGCCGGTCTGGGACCCAGTCTGCTGGTGGTTCTGTCCATCCTGCGTCTGGATGCCCATGGAGCGTCTTCGTTTTATATGAACCTGGGCTACGCGCTTCTGGTCGTGCTGATTCTGGCATCTCGCTGGGCCTCATGGCTGATGGGAGATTCGCGTGATGCGTTTGGCGGTCGAGTCCGACGATCGGGAGTTGTTTCCTATTCCCTGATGCTGATCGCCTCCGCAGCAGTGCTGTGGAGCTTCATTGAGTTTGTAACGCGACAGACTCTGGGCTGATCAATCGCTGGCTTCTGATTCGACTCGCTGCGCGATGTTCAGCACTTCAATCAGATTGTGAGTCACCAGGTATTCAGCGGCATCGCGGACAGGTTCCGACTTTGGCTCAAACGCCACCGAGATCCCTGCTGCCTGCAGCATACAAGTATCGGGCACACCATCGCCGACAGCCAGCACATGCCGGTGAGACAACTGGAAATGTTCGCAGAGCCGCAGCAGAACATTTTTCTTGCAGTACTGATGTCGGGAACAGCCGTCTCGCTGACACATCGCCGGACTGAGTGTGACTTCTCCGCTGGCAACCCCACGGCCGAACTTCATCAGATGAGCGATACTGAAGTCGGCGAACACGCGTCGACGGACAACCTCCGTGGCCACTGCAAAGCTGTCACTGACAACGCCCACGCGATATCCCAGCTTTCGCAGGCCCACCACCGTTTCGACAGCCCCCAGCGAAAGAGGAATGCATTTCGCCACCTCTTCAAAAACACTTTTCGGAATCCCCTGAAATACGGCGGCGATCTGACGCGTTCTCAGGTCGGCAGGAATGTCTTCCCGGTCCAGCAGTCGCTCCAGTTCGGTCATCCGACCGGTGTGTTCGGCGAGACGAACGGCAAATCGGCCATTCAGCAGTGTCCCATCCATATCGAACAGCGCCAGTCTCGCAGGACGGCCCAGATTCTGTGAGATGCGATCCAGTTCGGCCTTCGAGTGTCGTTCGATTTCGTCTCCCTCTTCGACCTGTCGGAGATGCAGTCGACCGCACCGGCCAGCTCGATCCAGGACCACGCGCACCACCTGCCGGGCCATGTCTCCCAGGGCTTCCAGCGACTGACTGTCGTGGTCGATGTGGCCAATGTCGACCTGTTCGATCCGGGCTCCCCGGGACGCAGCATCCAGCAGCATTCCGATATCGACACCGTAATCCGATTCCAGCAGCAGGTCTTTCAGCAGCGACCGGCGAGCGGCCATGATTCCGCCCAGGGGCTGCTCAATGTAATGCAGTTCCGGAAAGAATGTCTTCAGCAGTGGACGCGCCGCAAGAATGGTGACTCGTCCGGCGGATCGAGTGAACCGGGACTTCACAAAGTCTGCTCGGTCGGCCAGCAGGGGCTCGGTCAGAACAGTGATCAGATCGTTTCGCAGGCCCTGCAGATCACCATCCAGAAAAACCAGAAACTCGTTGTTGGCCGCTCGCAGGCCATCTTCCATCGAAGCGCCTTTGCCCAGCAGTGTACTGGTCAGCACTTTCGCACCAGCAGCGGCTGCCTGTTCCGGAGTGCCATCAATCGAACCATCGTCCACGACAAGGACTTCGGTGACTCCGGGAGTCTGCAGCGCAAGTTGAATGACCGAGCTGATGGTGGGGCATTCATTCAGTACGGGAATGATGACGGTGATCATTGAAGGCCATTTCTGTGATTCGGATCTCTGTTCGGTCTCTGATCAGCCGGTGAGTGTTGTGCTGTACGCGCACTCGCTACAGGTTGCTTCACTGAGCTGGTCGCTCAGGAAACAATGACGGGCTCTGATCGCTCGTCGGTCGATTTGGATTCAAGGTTGCTGGCTGCAGTGGACGGGTCAGCGGTGATCTCCGGAGATATGGGTTCCGGAATGGAGCAGTCCGACGTCAACACTCCATTCATTGTCCCGGACTGCGGCAGGACCAGACTGACGACCAGTTGTCCGGCACGCGGATTGAATCGCGAGTCTGCCGCCAGGACCTGAATGCGCGAACCATGGATCAGGAACAGTGGAAACACGCGATCTCCGTAATGACTTCGAAAGGCCTCCAGCGAAAAGACATCGCTGAATCGAGTGGCTTTGATGCTGGCCCCCTGGTCCAGAGCATTGTCGATGAAGTCGTAGGTCAGTTCTTTTCCGAACAGAGTTCGGCCGGCAAGACGGGATTCCCAGGTCGTGCGCAGGCGTTCCGTGGATTCCCCTTTGGAGAGCTGCAGCACATTCTGAGTTCCGAAGAGTTCGCGAAACCTTGCGGCAGCCAGTGTGTTCACCTGATCGTTGGACGTCATCGCCAGAAACCGCCCGAGCCCCTCGAAGTCCACTGCATCCATGACGTAGTCCGACAGGATGCTGGCATAGCAGACATTCAGCTCAGCTGCCCGAGCCCGCGCGACGCGTTCATAGCGAGTCTCTACCAGAACGACCTTGATGCCTTCGCGGGAGACCACTTTGGCGATCTCCCGCACCAGTTGACTGGCGCCCGCAATCAACAGGCCCTGGGGATCCGAAGCGGCCAGGCCCAGGCGACGTGCGAGCGGTGCGGCCGTCAGTCCATAAACGGCAACCGTCACCAGGATGACCACCATTGTGGCGGGGGCAATCAGACTGCCGGATGGCCCCATTCGCAGCGCAAACACGGACGACACCGCGGCCGCCACAATTCCGCGCGGGGCAAACCACGACAGGAAGCAGCGTTCACGGACAGAAAGTCCGCTGCCGATGGTTGAAAGCCACACGGAAATCGGACGCACAAAAAGGATCAATGCGGCGGCAAAGGCAATTCCCCGCCATCCCAGCTGCTTCAGATCACTCAGCGGAATACGGGCTGCGAGAACAATGAACAGCGCTGAGATCAGCAGGACTGTCAGGCTCTCCTTGAACTCAATCACGCGATGGACATCGATGTGCTTCTGGTTGGCCAGCAACATGCCCATCACCGTGACGGCCACCAGGCCCGCCTCATGATGAAGCATCTCCGCGCCGGCGAATGTGGTTACGACATACAGCAGCGTCATCGGATTCTGCAGATAGTCGGGAATCCAGAACCTGCGGAACGACTCCACCAGCAGTCGCGAGGACACCAGTCCCAGTAACAGTCCCACCAATGCTGTGGCGGTAAATCCCCGAATCGCGTGCATCCCTGCCGAACCATACTCGGCCGCTCGAATCGATGTGATGACTTCGAACACCAGAACGGCCAGCGTCGCTCCGATGGGATCGATGACGATGCTTTCCCATTTCGAAATCACGCCCACCTTTCCCGAAGGACGAATCTCTCGCAGCAGAGGGCCGATCACAGTGGGACCGGTGACTGTCAACACGGCACCAAGGACCAGAGCGACGGATGCCGGCATTCCCAGAATCCAGTACGCAGCCATCGCCGCGCCACACCACGTGATTAAGGCTCCGGCGGTCAGCAGTCCCAGCAGAGAACGCCAGGTCCCCTTCAGTTCGTGCAACCGCAGATTGAGTCCACCTTCAAACAGGATCAGTCCGACGGAAAGCGAGACCAGTGGCTGCAGCAGCTCCCCCAGCATTCGATCCGGGTTGATGAAACCAGTGACCGAGCCCGCAAGGCAACCCAGGATCAGCAGCATCAGAATGGCGGGGACTTTCAATCGCCACGCAAGCCACTGTCCGCCCACACCCAGCAAGACGATGCCAGCCAGCATCTTCAGGAACTGGTCGGAACTCTCCATAGTGATCCTCTGTGCATCGGATTCATGTGCCGGGTCGTTTGAAGCTTGAATCCCGCTCCGCAAAGGTCATACCGGGGAGTGCCGACCGCAAATCGGGCAACGCAGAGACTTTGTTTCAAATGAGCAGCCCTGATGAGCTTTGATCATCAGTTCATACGGAACATCTGCTTCCTGCGGTGAAACAATGTTGCCTTTTGCGAAACTTGTTTTCCGTTGAAGCGCATGGGGGCGGAGTGGAGCTGCGAGAAATCGTTTCTCAGGAAGCTCTATTCCGTTATGACTGATTGACTTGAGCTGCTGACCGGTCGAATTGCCGCGTCTGGCGGCATGATCATTGCGTAACCGCTGGACAGCCCCGAGTGTCACTTCCGCAAGCCAATGGGGAGGTACAATCATGGTGACGTCTTTCAAGGGAGCAGATTCTGAACGCGTTCTCGAAGAGTGCGTTTTCAAGATTCGACGAAATGGTCGCGCTGAGCGACTGACGTATCAACAGTTGTATGCAGCCGCACATCGCGCGTGGCGGAACGGCAGCTTTCATTCCGCGCAGCGAATCTTTGAAGAGATGTCGGCTGCCGTCTCGTGTGGGCCTCGAGTCGAGATACTGCGAGCCCACTGTCTGGCGATGCAGTCGGACTTTTCCGGATGTTCGTCTGTCCTGCATCGCGCACTTCCCAAAGAACAGTATGGCGAAGCTGAAGGGGAGCTTCACGATCTGTTTGTGCTCTGGAAAGTGGGTTTGCTGGTGGATGTGAAATCCGGTCTGCAGGAATTGATGACAGAACATCCCGAGTTGCCGGTGCTGAGTCTGATGTTGGCGGATCTGCTGCAGTTGTCCGGTGCATATGCGTTGTCGGAGCAGTTTCTGCGGCGGGCCATGGACGGGGACTCTGCAGACGGAGCCATTACGTTCGTCGCTCGTGAATCCCTTCGCAAACTGAACCAGAACTAAACGCCGAACGGATCATCACCACAGGCGTGGTACGGCAGGTCTGGCTGATGGCGTGTTGGGCGATTGGTTATTTCGAATGAATGGAGCCGCCTGCGATCTGCATTTCGGGAATGCAGATCGGCAGTGCTGCCGGGCAAATGAAAAGGGAGCGTCATACATGGTTCAGCACCCGAATCGGGATGAATCCGTTGAAGTCAGCCACGAACTGCCTCGTATCGCCATGATTTCCACGCATGGATACGTGGCTGCAAAACCTCCGCTGGGAGCGGCTGATACGGGTGGTCAGGTCGTGTATGTGCTGGAGTTGTCCAAAAAACTGGCGCAATTGGGTTACGAAGTCGACATCTGGACTCGTCAGTTCGAAGATCAGCCGTCGGAAGAACCGGTTGCAGAGCGGGTTCGCATTCTGCGAGTTCCCTGTGGCGGCCGGGATTTCATTCCCAAGGAATACCTGTATCGCAGTCTTCCCGAGTGGTCCGCGCAGGCAGAGCAGCTGATCATTGACCAGCGATGGAAGTATGAATTTGTCTGCAGCCATTACTGGGATGCGGGAGTGGCAGGTCAGCAGTTGAGCGACGTCTTTCGCATTCCCCATGTGCATGTGCCGCATTCGCTGGGCCTCTGGAAGAAGCGACAGATGGAGGACGATTTTCCCGGTAATGCGTCACGTTTTGAAGAGCAGTACAACTTTGAAGAGCGTATTCGCCTCGAGCAGCAGCTTTACGCAGATTCCAGTCTGGTGGTCGCCACCACACCACAGCAACTGGATCTGCTGCAGGAGGAGTATGAAGTGCCGTCAGATCACTGCTGCATGATTCCGCCGGGATACGATGACACGCGATTTTTTCCGATCGGCGATTGTTCGCGGAGTGCAGTTCGGCAGCAACTGAACCTGTCGGGTAAAGTCGTGATGGCCATCGGGCGTCTGGCTCGGAACAAAGGCTACGATCTGCTGATTCAGGCATTTGCCGTGGTCGCCCGGCGTGAACCGGATGCGGTCCTTTATCTTGCGGTTGGCGGGGATGTGCTGAATGAGGCCGAGTCCGGACTGCTGGAAGAACTGCGCTTGCTGGCAACGTCACTGAAGATTCAGGATCGGGTTCAGTTCGGCAGCTACATTCCGGATGAGCAGTTGCCGGACTACTATCGCGCGGCCGATGTGTTTGTGCTGAGCAGCCGGTACGAGCCGTTCGGGATGACGGCAATTGAAGCGATGGCCTGCGGCACTCCGACTGTCGTCACATTCCATGGTGGCCTGCAGCGCGCATTAACGTTTGGCCGGCACGCTCTGATTGCGGATCCGTTTGATGCGGAAGATCTGGGGATCTGTATCGTGAAAGTTCTGCAGTACCCCGATCTGAGGCAACGCATGTCTCGGATGGGAGCCCACAAGGCACGCAGTCTTTTCACCTGGACCGGAATTGCCCAGCAGCTGCTGGCTTCGGTCGAAGGGCACAACGCTGTCCCGGTGACGCACGCGGATTCCGAGTGGGATGAACCCTGGGATGATGCCGACTGACCGATTCCTGGGGATCGGTCCGGGTTCAATCGTGTCCTGTCCGTGCAACAGGCAACTCGCCGATGCACTCTTCAGCACAGAGATTCATGGATGCAGGTTATGAATGATGGGGGCTTTGTTCCTGTTCGACTGTTCTGTTCGGACCTGGATGGAACGTTGCTGGGAAATCCGGAAGCCTCGCGCCGATTTGCTTCCTCGTGGAGCACCCTTCCCAAAGGCGAACGGCCGATGCTCATCTATGCGTCCGGCCGGCTGGTGCAGGATGTCATTGATCTGCTTTCCACAGGACTGCTGCCGTGGCCCGACTTTGTCATTGGTGGAGTCGGAACACAGATTTATGACGGACGCCTGAAACGGCCAATGCACGAATACACGTCTCTGATTTCCAGAAACTGGCCAGGCCCACGTCTGGAGACCATCCTGGGACAGTGGCCCGGGATCCGGCGGCAGCCTCCGCAGGTGCTGCATCGCCTGAAATCCAGCTGGTACCTGCATTCTGCCACGGAGGATGACATCACACGACTGCGGGAGACGCTGCTGGCAAACGGCATGGAGGTCAGCGTCGTGTACTCCAGTTCCCGCGATCTGGACATCCTGCCGGCGAACGTGCACAAGGGATTCGCGCTGGAATGGCTTTGTGGACACTGTCGGATTTCACCCGAGCATGTCCTTGTCGCAGGAGACACCGGCAACGACGCCAGCATGTTTCTGCTGCCGGGTGTTCGTGGAATCGTCGTCGAGAACGCGCACCCGGAACTGATTGAAGCGGTGGTCAAGATCCCCACTTTCAATGCCACGCGCGTGATGGCGGATGGCGTGATTGAAGGATTGCAGAACTTCGGCGTGATTCCAGTCGATCCGGATCCGGCCACGACGGCCATATCGACCGAGGAAATGGATCCGACGCTGCGGATGCTGTTTTCAGAAGCGGCCGTGGGATCACTCACAAGCGAAGAACGATCTGTAATCGCCACAGGATATCGTCGGGCGATTGAAGCCATTCGAAAGAACATCACTCCCTCCGGCTTCTCCGCCTGCTCTCTGACAGACAACGATGTGGTGGGAACCGATGTCAATTATCGCAGCGTCTGGGCTCGCGATGGCGCGATTACAATTATCGGGACGCTGGGACTGGCAGATGCAGACATCCGCGCGGCACAGAAGGCAACCCTGAAGACTCTGTTTGATCATCTGGCTCCCAATGGTCAGGTACCTGCCAATGTGCGCATTGATGACGGCGTGCCGGACTACAGTGGCATCGGCGGGATCTGTGCCATCGATAGTGGACTCTGGGCCGTGATTGCGCTGCAGGCCTGGGTTCGAGCGACGGACGATGTGGAGTTCCTGAAGCAGTATGCCGAACCGCTGCACCGAGTGATGCAATGGCTGTCGGCGCTGGACGCCAATAACGATCTGCTGCTGGAAATACCGGAAGCGGGCGACTGGACGGATCTGTTTGGAAGAAGCTACCACATTCTGTATGACGAAGTGCTGTGGTACCGCGCTAACGTGGCGTACGGCCGCCTGCTGGAAATGCTGGAACTGTTCGATGCGGCGGCGGAATGTCTGAAGCGATCCCAGGCCATTCGCAGTCGGATTCTGGCTGTGTTCTGGCCCTCCACTCAGATTGCTCCCGACCAGCCGCTGGATCGCTTCTCGTTCGCTCGGCAACAATCGGCAATCGGGGATGCCAGTTATCTTCTGGCTGAAGTCACTCCGTTTGGTTTCAGCTGGCGGTGTGATGTGCTGGGCAACATTCAGGCATTCCTGTCGAACGTTCTGGACATCGAAAAGGCTCGCACAGCGTTTCGCTTCATGTGGGGTGTCGGCGTGAATGATCCGTACCCGGTCGTCAATCTCTATCCTCCGGTGCAGTCAGGTGATCCCGACTGGCGCCCGTATTACACAGTCAATCTTCTGAATCTGCCGGGCCACTACCACAATGGCGGCATCTGGCCGTTTATTGGTGGCATGTGGGTCCGCTTCATTCAGCGACTGGGATTGTACGAAGTGGCCTGTCGTGAACTCCTGAAACTGGCTCATCTGAATCGACTGGGGCGAAATCAGGAATGGGAGTTCAACGAATGGGTTCACAGTCGCACCGGGCGACCGATGGGGAAGTGCTTTCAGGCCTGGTCCGCGTCCTCGTTTATTCAGGCCTGCCAGGAACTGCATTTTGAGAACTCGCCGTCCGAACAGTCGTCGCCGTGACGCGTCTCAGAGCGAGTTTTGTTTCTCCGTTTAACCCGGGGCCGAAGGCCAGGATGTCCTGAACTCGCACAGCAAACATCCTGGCCTTCGGCCACGGGTTAAACGAGGCAACGGCCATGGAATGAATCCATTGCCGAGATTCCTCAGAATTGGACACAACGATCGTCGGAGGACGTTGCAGACCCGATCGGGCTGAGTTATGAGGATGCAACGCGGCAGCAGGCGTCCTCTGGTCTGTGGGCTGCTCTGATCCAGTAACGAATCAATCCCGAGATGCTTTCATGGTAATCCTGACGGCCGGAGTGCAGTTTCTGATTTCGGCAGTGGTCATTGTCCTGGCAGGCACAGTGCTGACCAAACGAGCTGACGTGATTGCCGAACGAACAGGACTCGGGCGAATGGTTATCGGCAGCGTCCTGCTGGGCGGCGCGACGTCGCTGCCGGAACTGACGGTCGACATTTCAGCAATCCGACTGGGAGCCCCTGACCTGGCGGTCGGTGACCTGTTTGGCAGTTGCCTTGCCAATCTGCTGATCCTGGCTGTGCTGGATCTGTTGGTGCATTCCAGCGGAGGAATGCTGTCACGCCGAGCAGCTCGTCATGCTCTTTCCGGGACAATGAGCGGCGCATTGATTGCCATTGCCGGATTAACTCTGCTGACCGCCCCGGCAACGGGAGGTCGCACGTTTCTGGGAATCGGATCCGGACTGTGGATCCTGGGGATCGTCTATCTTGGGGGGCTGCGGATTCTGTTTCTGGATCAAAAAGCGCTGCGGATGGAATCGGCTGCAGCAGAAGAGCCAACTGCCCACGACATGATGACCCTGAAGTCTGCCCTGATTGGTTTTGTCTGTGCCGCCACGGCGATTGTGATTACTGGTCCCTTTATGGCACATGCCGCTGAGCAGCTGGCCAATGCCACCGGACTGGGTAAAACATTTGTGGGCACAACGATGGTCGCGCTCTGTACGTCGCTGCCCGAGTTTGTCGCGTCACTCACGGCCGTGCGAATGGGTTCTTATGATCTGGCAATTGCCAATGTGTTTGGCAGCAACGCATTCAACATGCTGCTGCTGGTGCCTCTTGATCTGGTCCAGCCCGGTTCCCTGATGGCTGTGGTTTCAGCGGGTCACAGCATCACCTGTTTGTCGGCCATTGTGGCCACGCAGACCGTGATTATCGGGCAGCTCTTCAATATGGAATCCCGCCGGCGACTGATTGATGTCGACGCATGGCTGGTCGTTGTCATTGTGCTGACCGGCCTCGCCCTCGTGTATTTCACTCAATAGTCATTCCCGCGCCGGGATGCTGAGACTGCGACGAGTATTCACCTGGAGTTCATGGTCCCGCCATCAGGCGGCAGGCTGCGTAATACACCCTGCAGATTCTGCCCGAAGGCGGGACTAAAAACGATGGGTATCGACAAGGTGAGTGCCATTGACCATCGACCCACAGTTATTCATCCACCCGGGCTCAGCGAGTCGGCGAATTCACGCCAGCCAGTCTGTGGACCGCCTGCCACTCTTCTTTCGTGACTGGCTGGATTGATAGCCGGCTGCCCTTTTTCATGACCACCATCTGACTGCAGATCGGATCGTCGCTCAGCATGGCTCGCGTGACAGGCTGGTCAAAAATCTGTGCCAGGCGGATATCGACCATGTACCAGACCGGTTTGTCCGGCGTGGACGATCCATCAAAGTATTTGTGATCCTGTTCCCAGGCAAAGTGATCCGGATATCCTTCCTTCACGACTTCTGCGGTTCCGGCGATACACATGGGATCCGTATTACTGTGGTAAAACAGAACGCCGTCTCCTTTGCGAATGTCGTCTCGCAGCATGTTTCGAGCCTGATAGTTCCGTACGCCTTCCCAGCAGGTTTTTCGGCCTTTGCTGGCCGCCAGATCCTGAATGGAAAAGACATCCGGTTCGGACTTAAACAGCCAGTAACGGGGCATCGAAGGGTCCTTCTGAGAGCGATCCGTGTCGAAGATCTGAGAGCGCCGCTGCTTCCGGCGGCATTGCGGTTGGGTATTGCCATCTGATATCGAGTTGTTTGAGGAAATTACTCCTCAGCGCCCTGGTCTTTCCCATGTGGGACCCAGGCAAACTGATAAGTATCATCGAGCAGCAGGCGAGTTCGGCCAATGATCTCCTGCGTGTGACCTCGGAAGTGAGACACCGCATGCTGAAGGGCCGCCAGTCCCTGCATTTCAAATCCCTGAATGCGACGGGTCCGCAGCAGATCGTCCTCAGAGAGGCTGCCGAGCAAATTGTTGGCGCGCTGCACACAGCTCTGCAGCGACTGCATCAGTTCGGAGGAATTCAGGCCACGAGTGATGGAAAACTCGGTCGGTCGATGGCGATTGTCGGTTTGACCACTCAGTCCACAGACGATCCACTGCTGAAGGTTGCCCTGCAGATGCAGCAGGAGGTTTCCAATCGCATTCTGATGAGAGGTCGGGCGGTGCCAGACCTGGTCCTCAGATAACTGGGACACACAGTGCTGCAGCATTCGGAAACAGTCGTTCAGTTCTTCGGCTGCAGAGTGTACCACAGCGTGTGCCAGGCATGCAGAACCACCAGCGGAGCGGATGGCCGGATCGTTCAGAGTTTCAGGATACGATGGCATGAGATGGATCAATCATTCAGATTCGAGTGATACGGTGACGTGCGCGGATGGTATGACCTTTAAGGATTATGCTGTCTGCAGGCATCGCACCAGTGAAGGGGCCGCCGTAATGTGGAGAAAACGCACCAGTTTGACGACTTCCTGAAACACAATGAAGGTGTTGCCATCCTGCATCATTCTTAGTTTCCATGAGTCAACGTTCCATGCCTGAACTGACCGTATCTCAGATCGTGTTTCTCACCTGTGTGGTTCTCTTCACACTTGTGTCCGCATTTTCTGACCTCCGAACTCGCAAGATCCCCAACAAGATCACGGTCCCGATGTGTCTCGCGGGGCTTGTGTATCAGATCAGTTTCTTTCGACTGGAAGGACTCTGGTCCGCACTTCTGGGATTTGCGGCAGGTTTCGGAATCCTGTTTGTTCTGTGGATGGTGGGTTCCGCCGGTGGTGGAGATGTGAAACTGATGGGAGCTCTGGGGCCGTGGCTGGGAGGAATGCTCACACTGAAAGTCCTGTTCTGCAGCTTCATCTTTGTGGTGCTGGGAACATTTGGGATTGTGATCTGGTCGGCGTTTTCCAGTGGCATCGGGAAAACCAAATCGCGGTATCTGAAGGCAGGAGTGGCTTCCGAGACCGTCAACGACCGCAAGAAGCGACGCGTGATGGCCTTTGCCGCTCCCGTTGCACTGGCCACATGGCTGATGCTGGCCGTCGAGTTCCTCAGTCAACATTAATTGAGGGCTGAAAGTCCTCAGCGCAGGGGGAGCCCGTCGGCTTGTCATGGAAATACCGCTCAATTTTTGAGCGATCACAATACATCCGAACGCGGTGCTCGTCTCAGAACGAGCAGGAACTGAAGACATTCTCCGGCAGAATTGTCATGTTCATCGGCAGTTTCTGCCGAAACGACGACAAGGGCATTCTGTGTCCGCATTCCACCCTGTGATTTGCGCGAGTCGTACCCATGGACTTTATCAGACCCGTAACGTCAGGACGCCGCGGTGCGATCCTTTCGATGGAACTGGTGCTGATTCTGCCCATTATCCTGGTACTGATTTTCTCCATCGTCGAATTTTCGATGCTGATGTCCGCGCAGACTCGAGTTGCGACTGCGGCTCAGAACGGTGCCCGACTGATGAGCCTGTGCACGTACAGTGACGAAGAAGTTCAGGAAACGGTGCGAAGTCAACTGGGGCCTGAACTGGCGGCAGAAAGTGAAATCCTGATCCAGCCTGCGGTTCATGCCGGGGAAATCGGACGAGTGACAATTCGAGTCCCGATGTCGAAAGCCAGTCCGGATCTGCTGTGGATGACCGGGTTCAGTCTGAAAGACCGCTTTATCAACGCCGATGTCCCGATGGTCATGGAACGAACGGCCGTGCTGGACAGAACGTGGAATTGACAAGGCGGCAGACGATGCCATGAAAGCAGCTCCGGACGCTGAGGCGAACTGCAGCGACCGCTGGCATGGAGTTCTTTGAAAGCCTGAAAAGGATTCAGGGGCAGCTTCTGAATGCTGATACAACAGGAGCCTGACACAAAAGACTGACAGGAACGTCAGCTCACAGGGAGGTAAATCGTACACAATGACGACATCGATGCCCTGAGGATCGATGGTCTGTCCTCTGACTGAGTTCATGCGATCTCTGGAGAATGTGTTGTGAAACTGACACCATGGATGCTGACCATGGCCGCTTTTGGGATTATTGCCCTGCTGGCGGTCGGCTTCATCTTCAAAAAACTGATGGCATCACCCGTTGCCGAGGTGAAACCTCCGGAACCACGTGTCCTGCCGATGGCAATCAGCGCGATTGAACCGGGAACGGTGATCACGGCAGCCCATGTCGGAAATGGTCGCGCTTCGGCCAGTCAGGAACTGAAGAAAGATACGTTCACCTCCCGCGAGGGCGTGATTGGCCGAATTGCGAAAGTTCGCATTGAGGCGGCCGTGCCTCTCGAAGGGAATATGTTCTATTCAATTGGTGACCATCCAGGGCTGGCCGTCGCTCCGGGCAAGCAGGCTGTCACGGTGAACGTCAGTGAAACATCAGCCGTGCTGCTGCAGAAACTGAAGTCCGATCAACGAGTGGATGTGCTGCTGACTGTGACAGGTACGGGTACGGGCGGAGGAGACCGGATCCAGAACACCGGAAGCCGCAGTCAGGGTTCGTCACTGTATACATCGCTCGATGATTCCATGACGGTCACTTTGTTTAAAGGCGTCAAAGTGCTGGCCGTGCATCGCGGCGGCAGCGCTGCGGCTCTTGTGCAGAGTTCAACGGAATCCAAAGTGACACTCGAGCTGGACGAAGATGAGGCGCGCATTGTGTCCCTGGCACAGCGGAAGGGCGAAATTGACCTCGTGTACACCTCGCTGACCGAGCCGTCTGCGGGAATCGACATCGAGGCCGAAGAAGCCAACCGAATTACGGTTCGGGAGATCCTGGGAATTGAACGGGAAAAGGAAAAAGAGAAGCCGTTCCGCACCGAGCATTATCGCGGCGGTGGGCGTACCTCCAGCTACTTCGAAGATGGCGAACGGCTCGACGGCTACGGTGGGAGTGGCGATGGTGGCGGCGGAGCGTTCGGCGGAAGTCAGATTCAGAATACGGGTGGAGGTCAGGATTGGTCGACTGACGCAAAACCGGCCAACCGCCAGCAGAATGTGGCGCAGAAACCTGTGGCTGCCGGAAGCTGAAATTTTCGTGGGGTGTGTTCCGCGGAGAGAAATTCGCTTCGCATTCCGAGTTCCCTCAGGCCGATCACACGAACTCACAACCATCCTGTCATATTCTGAAACGCATGCACTGATCGCGTGCTGACCTGTGAGTTTCGCCAGAGTCTACAAGAGGTTCGACGCATGAAGCTGAGGCCCATCAAACGATCCCGAACCGGGAGCGGAAACCGTCGCGGCGTCCTGATTGCCTGGAGCATCTGGCTGGTGCTGTTTGCCTGCATCATCGCAGGGACGCTGTTCAGTGTGATCCGAGTTTCCGCGCTGCGATCACAGGCTCGCCATTGTGTCGAATGTGCGGCTCTGGCGGCTGGCTATCAATTCCTGTCTGACGACATGCTGCGTTTGAATCAGGAATCGTTTGAAACCGACGGCCGTATCGCGCGGGCTGAAGGTGCGGCGGTGGATATCGCTGCCGACTACTGCCGGGCGACGCCGCTGCAGCCGCTGACTTCCGACTGTGTTGAAATGACCTGGCCGGATCTGCAGGAACAGTTGTCCGGTCTGTCGTGTCCTGTTCCCGAAAACATCTCAGTCTCGATGGCGAAACCAGGGCAGTCGCTCACGATTCCTCTGTTTTTTCAGGGGTTGACGACAAGTCCGGTCTCGGGACTGAATGTCCGTTGCACTGTCTCTCTGGAACATACGCCGACAGGTTTCAGACCCGGACCGCGAAATAACGTTCCTGTGCTGCCATTCGCCATTCTGGATCAGCCACAGTCGACGGTCGACTCATCGGCATCGCAGGATGCGCAATCCACCGCGGGACACTGGACAGGGCACTGATGAATTCACCTGGAATGACGAACGGCATGTGTTTGTCGAAGGCAGTGATGGATTGCCTGAGATCACGGTCGTGCTGACTTCTTCCGTTTCCATGGATGTGCCCGATGCTCTGGTCCCGCTGCAGTTTGCTGCAGCCGATCAGGAAGGTCTGGATCCCGCAATCTGGATTCACAATGGACTGAGTGAACAGGACCTGGAGTCCCTGGGGAGATCCTCGCTGGAGTTTCCAGCGGAATTTCCTGTGATGCCACTCAGTACTGAACAGCTCGCTCGCACCGTGGCAGCTCTGCGAGAGAATATCGGAGACCCGTTTGTTGTCTGTCTGGGTTCCACTTTGTCCGGAGACACAGATTCGGAATCCGATGCCGATGCCTCAATTCGCCTGATTCGGCCCGTCGCCGCGCGAATTGTGAAAGTTGACGACAGTCAGAAAGGTGCTGTGAGAGTCATGCTGCAGCCCTGTGTGATCAGCACCTCAACCGCTTTAATGACACCCGGTCCACAGACGCCCGTCAACCGCTACGTCTACAGCGTCCGCATCCTTCACTGACACCGTATCGTGAAGTGCTTCGGCAGGTCTGAGTTGTCCCTGACATCGCAGTGGGGCAGCACGCCAGGATCTGCTCAGGCGAGACTCGCAGCACGGCCGTCATTCGTTGCTGGCTCGCATAGGTCGATCATTCACTCACCGGGTTTCAGTTCGCTCGAATCCTCACATTTGCGATGACGGATTCCGCCCTGGTTGACGAAACCACGACTTCGTTCGATGATTCGTACCCGGGATTCGCGGCGTCTCCCGATTGTTTGTTTGATTCAGACGCCAGAGCAGGTTGGACGTTGAGCAGGATTAAATCCAATGAGTGGACCGATCGTTCGTACAGGAACGACACCCGAGTTCTGGAAGAACTGGGACCGAGCGTTTGGCAAAAAGACCGCCGAAAGTGGCGACAAGAAGAAGACCGCAGCAGCTGCTCCGAAAGCTGCCAGGAAAGCCGCAAAGAAGGCGGTGAAAAGTCCGGCGAAGAAAGCGGCAACGAAGAAGAAAAAGTAGAACTGTGACGTCTCCTGGGATGCAGGTTCCCGTTCTGGCTCCGCGATCGGCCAGTGCCGCTTCATTGCGGCAAGCCTTCCCGATCTTTGTGCTGTTTGCGGCCGTTTCATTCCTGAGCAGCCCGATTCCAGGAGTCAACGAGCCGCACTACCTGACGAAAGCCCGCGCATTTGCCGAACCAGACTGGTGTGCGCGGGATTTTTTTCTGTCGTCCGGCAACGCTCACTATTGCTTCTTCTGGATCGTCGGGCTTCTGACCCGCGTCCTTTCGTTTCCGCAGATTGCGGTTCTGGGGCGACTTGTTTCCTCCGGGTTACTGGCATTTGGCTGGTCCGTGCTGGGCCGATCACTGCACCTGCGAACCTCCCCGCAAATTCTTTCCGCGAGTGTGTTTGCATCCATCAGTTTGCTGGGCAGCTTTTCCGGCGAATGGCTGCTGGGCGGTTTTGAGTCGAAAGTCCCTGCCTGGGGTCTGGGACTGGCTGCAGTCGGTTACTGGATGCGGTCAACGAACTCTGGTTCTGCCGGGCCCATGGCAATGGCGGGGATCCTGTGTGGTCTGGCTTCGTTGCTGCACCCCGTCGTTGGAGGCTGGCTGGCGATCTGCCTGTGTACGGTGATAAGTTTTTCGGCCGTGCGATCCCTGTTTGTTTCCTGGTTCGCGTTCCGACAGCAAGTCACACACCTTTGCGTGTTTGCCGGGCTGACGCTGATCCTGGCACTGCCCGGTCTGGTGCCAGCCGTGCGGTTTGTGATGGATCAGTCTCTGCCAAAGTCACAGCAGGATCTGGCCAACTACGTTCAGGTCTTCTGGCGACTGCGACATCATCTGGATCCAGCGGAGCTCAGTCAGGCTCAATGGATGTTTGCCGGAATTATCTCGCTCTGGACGATGATCAATCTGCGGATGATTCATCGGGCGATGAAGTCAATGATCGGTGGAACACGTCAGGATCTGCATGAGCCCGCAGCAGCGGTCGCGGACGTGACAGAGATCCGTCGGCGAATTCATTGTCTGAGTTTCGTGCTGAGTGTCGCTGCAGCCATTGCTTTGATCGGAGTTGCGATCGGCTGGCATACGATTCCCGCGAAGCAGATGCCCGACTGGCAATGGCGAGCCGCATTGCTGAAGTTCTATCCGTTTCGCTGCTTTGATGGACTGCTGCCCATCACGCTGGGGTTCCTGCAGAGTGTACTGCTGCAATTGTGGTTCGATTCCGGCGGATTTTCGCAATCCTTTATCGCGCGGATGGCCAAAGGAAAGAGTGTCCGGATTGGTCTGATGGTTGT
>Ga0209573_1002883_pt1 | contig 20402 bp, 15 predicted proteins | sample TNRBio252014_DNA_FD_185870 | JGI IMG/M metagenome (GOLD analysis project Ga0209573, IMG submission 185870) | Wastewater treatment Type I Accumulibacter community from EBPR Bioreactor in Madison, WI, USA - TNR Reactor_6/25/2014_ DNA (SPAdes)... | ecosystem: Engineered > Bioreactor > EBPR >...
AGGGGCTTGTGCGACAGCAGCCAGCCGGGCGAAGCGACGTTGAAGCTGATCAGCCGGTTCGACGCCGTGACCGCCTGCGCGTGCTCGCGCCGCACCGGCGCCGCCGGTGCGCTGCCGGGCATGCGCAGGCCGCCGGCACAGCCGCCCGCGGTGGCGGCGACCGTCAGCAGGAACCCGCGGCGCGCGATCTGTGTCATGGTCCCTCCTACGCACTGCAGCGGGCAGCGGATGCCGGGCACGATAGCAGAGGCGCGCACAAGCGCGCACGACGCCGCGGCAGCCATGCCTTAAGCTGCGCCCCCCGGAGCGCAAGGACCCGTCATGAACCCCACCCGACCCGGCCTGGCCGCGCGCAACTTCCCGTCGGCCGAGGAAGAGGCCCAGGCCGCCCGTGCCGTCGAGCGCTACGCCGGGCCCGCCAGCGCCTACCGGCTGGCCTTCACCGACACCGCCTTCCTGCTGCGCGAGGAACTGCGCCCCGTGCGCATGCAGCTCGAGCTGCTCAAGCCCGAGCTGCAGCAGGCCGAGATGGGCATCGAGTCGACCATCGTCATCTTCGGCAGCGCGCGCATCCTGGCCCCCGAAGTCGCGCAGGCCCGGCTGGCCCAGGCGGCGGCCGCCGGCGACGAAGCCGAGGCGTCGCGCGCGCGCATGGCCCTCGAGATGAGCCGCTACTACGACGAGGCGCGGCGCTTCGCGGCGCTGGTGACCGAGCGCTCGCAGCGCCACGAGACGCCGATCTACGTCGTCACCGGCGGCGGCCCGGGCATCATGGAAGCGGGCAACCGCGGCGCGCACGAGGTCGGCGGCCGCAGCATAGGGCTCAACATCGTGCTGCCGCACGAGCAGCAGCCCAACCCCTACATCACGCCTGAGCTGTGCTTCCAGTTCCATTACTTCGCGCTGCGCAAGATGCACTTCGTGATGCGCAGCATCGCGCTGGTCTGCTTCCCCGGCGGCTTCGGCACGCTCGACGAGCTGTTCGAGACCATGACGCTGGTGCAGACGGGCAAGAGCCGCCGCCGCCCCATCCTGCTGTTCGGGCGCGCGTTCTGGGAGAAGCTGATCGACTTCCAGCACCTGGTCGACACCGGCATGATCAGCGCCGGCGACCTCGGGCTGTTCCACTTCGTCGAGACGGCCGAGGAAGCCTGGGAACGCCTGGCCGCCGCCTACGGCTTCGACGGCCACGCCGACAACTCGCTCGGCGCCTGAAGGCCCGCCAGCTGCCGCCATGCCGAACCACGCCGTCAGCCTGATCGGGGCGCCGACCGACATCGGGGCCGGCGCCCGCGGCGCCAGCATGGGCCCGGAGGCGCTGCGCGTCGCCGGCCTGCGCGAAGCGCTGCTCGCCCATGGCGTCGAGGTCGCCGACCGCGGCAACCTGGCCGGGCCCGCCAACCCCTGGTTGCCGGCGGTCGACGGCTACCGCCACCTCGACGAGGTCGTGGCCTGGAACCGCGCGGTGCACGAGGCCGTGCATGCGGAGCTGGGCCTCGGCCGGCTGCCCATCCTGCTCGGCGGCGACCATTGCCTGGCCATGGGCAGCATCAGTGCCGTCGCCCGCCATTGCCGCGCCGCAGGCCGCAAGCTGCGCGTGCTGTGGCTGGACGCCCATGCCGACTTCAACACCTGCGCGCTCACCCCCAGCGGCAACCTGCACGGCATGCCGGTGGCCTGCCTGTGCGGCCACGGCCCGCGCTCGCTGATCGAGATCGGCGGCCAGGTGCCGGCGATCGACCCCAGGTGGGTGCGCCAGATCGGCATCCGCAGCGTCGACCCGGGCGAGAAGCGCTTCGTGCACGAAGTCGGGCTCGAGGTGTTCGACATGCGCTACATCGACGAGATGGGCATGCGGCACACCATGGAGCTGGCGCTGGCGACCCTGGACCGCCAGACCCACCTGCACGTGAGTTTCGACGTCGACTTCCTCGACCCGGAGATCGCGCCCGGCGTCGGCACCACCATCCCGGGCGGGCCGACCTACCGCGAGGCGCAGCTGTGCATGGAGATGATCGCCGACACCGGCGCGCTGGCCAGCCTGGACGTGATGGAGCTCAACCCGGCGCTGGACCTGCGCAACAAGACCGCCGAGCTGGCCGTCGACCTGATCGAGAGCCTGTTCGGCAAGAGCACGCTGATGCGGGACTCGAGGTGAGGCGCATCGCCATCGTCGGCGCCGGCATCGCCGGGGCCTCGCTGGCCTGGCACCTGCTCGCGCAGGCGGGGGGCCACGGTGAGCCGGCGCTCGAGGTGCTGCTGCTCGAGAGCGAGTCGCAGCCGGGCCTGCATGCCACCGGCCGCAGCGCCGCGATGTTCATGGAAAGTTATGGTCCGCCGCAGGTGCGCGCGCTCACGCGCGCCAGCCGGGCCTTCTACCAGGCGCCGCCGCCCGGGTTTGCCGAACAGCCGCTGCTCGCCCCGCGCGGCGCGCTGTACGTCGCCTGGCAAGGCCAGCAGGCCCTGCTGGACGCGCTGTGGGCGCGGCTGCAGGACAGCGGCGCGACCGTGCGCCGGCTCGGCGCCGAGGCCACGCGCGCGCGCTGCCCGGTCCTGCGCGCCGAGGGCCTGCTCGGTGCCGTCGACGAGCCCGAAGCCATGGACATCGACGTGCACGCGCTGCACCAGGGCTTCCTGCGCGGCGCCCGGCGGGCCGGCGCGCACTGGCTGCCCGCTGCCGAGCTGGCGAGCGCCACGCGCCGCGGCCCGGCCTGGCAGATCCGGCTGGCCGACGGCCGCACGCTTGGCGCCGACACCCTGGTCAACGCCGCCGGCGCCTGGGCCGACGAGGTCGCCCGCCGCTGCGGCGTGCCGCCGCTGGCGCTGCAGCCCTGCCGCCGCAGCGCCTTCATCTTCGACGTGCCGGCCGGCATCGACCACCGCGCCTGGCCGGCCGTCTGCGGGGTCGACGAGCGCTGGTACTTCAAGCCCGACGCCGGCCAGCTGCTGGGCTCGCCGGCCAACGCCGACCCGGTGCCGCCGCACGACGTGATGCCCGAGGAGATCGACATCGCCACCGGCATCGAAAGGATCGAGTCGCACAGCACCCTCGTGATCCGCCGCCCGCGCCGCACCTGGGCCGGCCTGCGCACGTTCTCGGCGGACGGCGAGCTGGTCATCGGCCACGACGCGGCCGCAGCGCCCGGGCAGGCCGGCTTCTTCTGGCTGGCCGGCCAGGGCGGCTACGGCATCCAGTCGGCGGCCGGCGCCGGCGCGCTGGCTGCCGCCTTGCTGCGCGAGCGGCCGTTGCCCAGCGGGCTGGCGGCGCAGGGCGTGGACCCGGTCAGGCTGGCGCCCGCGCGCCTGCGCTGAGCCTGGCGGGCCGCCCGGCGCCCACCGGCGCGCGCCGGTGCGCACCAGCGAGCGGTCGGGCGGGCGGGCGGGCGCGATACTCGCCCCATGCGACTGTTCACCGCCACCCTCGCCACCGAGACCAACACCTTCGCGCCGCTGCCCACGGGGCTGGCCTCGTTCCGCGAGCGCGGCTACTTCCCGGCCGGCCAGCACCCGCAGCAGCTGAGTTTCTTCGCCGGCCCGCTGTGGGCCGCCCGCCAGCGTGCGCGCGAGCACGGCTGGACGCTGGCCGAGGGCATGGTGGCCGGCGCGCAGCCCGGTGGCACGACGACCAGGCAGGCCTGGGACACGCTGCGCGAGGAACTGCTGGCCGACCTGCGCGCCGCGCTGCCGGTCGACGTGGTGCTGCTGGGCCTGCATGGCGCGATGGTGGCCGAGGGCTGCGACGACTGCGAGGGCGAACTGCTGCGCCAGGTGCGCGCCATCGTCGGTCCGGCGGTCGTGGTCGGTGCCGAACTGGACCCGCACCACCACCTCAGCACGGCGATGGTCGAGCATGCCGACCTGCTGATCGCGTTCAAGGAGTACCCGCACACCGACATCGTCGAGCGCGCCTTCGAGCTGGTGGACCTGTGTGTGGCGCAGGCCCAGGGTCGCGTCCGGCCGACGGCTGCGGTGGTCGACTGCCACATGATCGCGATGGTGCACACCACGCGCGAGCCGGCGCGCGGCTTCGTCGACCGCCTGCAGGCGCTCGAAGGCCGCGACGGCGTGCTGTCGGTGTCGCTGACCCATGGCTTTCCCTGGGGTGATGTCGCCGACATGGGCTCCAAGGTGCTGGTCTACACCGACGGCGATGCCGCCGCCGCGCGGGCCCTGGCACGCCAGCTGGCCGACGAGTTCATCGCCCTGCGCGAGCGCCTCGGCCACCCCATGCCGGGCATCGACGAGGCACTGGACCAGGCACTGGCCGTGCAGGGTGGGCCGGTGGTCATCGCCGACAGCTCCGACAACCCGGGCGGCGGCGCCGCCGGCGACTCGACCTTCATCCTGCGCCGGCTGCTCGAGCGCGGCGTCGACGCTGCGGCCATCGGCCCGCTGTGGGACCCGCAGGCGGTGCGCATCGCCTTCGAGGCCGGCGCCGGCGCACGCCTGGCGCTGCGCATCGGCGGCAAGGTCTCGCCGCTGTCGGGCGACCCGCTGGACGCCGACTGCACCGTGATGGCGCTGGTGCCCGACATGACCATGACCGGCCTGGCCGGCACGCCCATGCCGCTGGGCGACTGCGCCTGGGTGCGCTGCGCGGGCGTCGACATCGTGCTCATCTCGGTGCGCAACCAGGCCATGGGCACCGACGTCTTCACCGGACTGGGCCTGACGCTGCAGGACAAGCGCCTCGTCGTCGTCAAGTCCTCGCAGCACTTCCATGCCGCCTTCGCGCCGCTGGCCAGGCAGGTCATCTACTGCGCAGCGCCGGGCTCGGTCACCTCCGACCTGCGTTCGCTGCCCTATCGCAAGCGACCGCGGCCGCTGTGGCCGCTCGAGACCTGAACGCACGCGGGCACGGGACTCCGGTCAAACCCTGAGTCGAATTTGCCGAAACGCGACATCACGCGCCCGCGGCGGCGGTGTTTGCCCTGATCGTGGCGGGCACGGCCGGCCACCAAAATGCGGCGTCACGCCGGCGGCCTGCGGGGCCGTGGTGCGTTCCCGCGACGACTTGCGATCAACCCGAGAGGTCGAGATGAGACTGCTTCGCCGTACCCTGCTTGCCGCCGTGGCGCTTTCGGCCACGCTGGCTGCCCCGCTGGCCGCGCATGCCCAGGCCAGCGTGCTGCGCGTCGTGCCGCACTCCAACCTGGCGGTGCTGGACCCGATCTGGACCACCGCCTACATGAGCCGCAACCACGGCTACATGATCTACGACACGCTGTTCGGCACCGACGAGAACGGCAAGGTCAAGCCGCAGATGGTCGAGAGCTGGACCGAGAGCCCGGACAAGCGGCTGTGGACCTTCAAGCTGCGCAAGGGCCTGGAGTTCCACGACGGCAAGCCGGTGACCGGCGACGACGTGGTCGCCAGCCTGCAGCGCTGGGGCAAGCGCGACGCCATGGGCTCGGCGCTGATGCAGTTCGTCATCAAGATGGACGCGCCCACGCCCGACAGCTTCCGCATCTTCCTGGGCGAGGCCAACGGCTTCATGATCGAGGCGCTGGGCAAGCCGAGTTCCAACGTGCCCTTCATCATGCCCAAGCGCATCGCCGAGACCGATGCGATGAAGCAGATCGAGGAGCACATCGGCTCCGGCCCCTACATGTTCAAGCGCGACGAGTTCAAGCCGGGTGACAAGGCGGTCTACCTGAAGAACCCGAAGTACGTGCCGCGCAGCGAGCCGCCCTCGGGCACCACCGGCGGCAAGCATGTCTACGTCGACCGTGTCGAATGGAACCTGGCGCTGCGAGACGCGCAGGCGCAGTTGAGCGCGCTGCAGAAGGGCGAGGTCGACATCATCGAGGCGCTGGGCTTCGACTTCTTCGAGGCCGCCGGCAAGGACCCCAACATCCAGCTGCCCAAGTACTCCAACTACGGGCTGCAGTACATGGCCCGCTTCAATCACCTGCACAAGCCCTTCGACAACCCGAAGGTGCGCCAGGCGGTGATCGCCGCCTTCAGCCAGGACGCCTTCCTGCGCGCCCAGGTCGGTGTCAAGGACCTGTACAAGCCCTGCGGCTCCATCTTCATCTGCGGCAGCCCCTACGGCAGCACCGCCGGCAGCGACCTGCAGATGAAGAGCAACATGAAGAAGGCGCAGGACCTGCTCAAGGCCAGCGGCTACGACGGCACGACCATCGTGGTGATGAAGCCGACCGACCTGGCCAGCATCCAGAAGCTGCCCGACGTGGCGGCGCAGCTGCTGCGCCAGGCCGGCTTCAAGGTCGACCTGCAGGCCATGGACTGGCAGACCCTGGTCGGCCGCCGGGCCAAGAAGGACGCCCCCGAAAAGGGCGGCTGGCACATGTTCCTGACCGCCTGGCAGGCCTTCGACGTCTGGAGCCCGATCGCCAACCCGACCACCGACACGCGCGGCGAGAAGAGCACCTGGTTCGGCTGGGCCACCGACGACAGGATGGTCGAGCTGCGCAACCAGTTCATGCGCGCCACCGACGATGCCGCCAAGAAGAAGCTGGCCGACCAGATGCACGCCCGCATGTACGAGGTCGGCACGCACGCGATCCTGGGCGAATACCAGCAGCCGATGGCGGCGCGCAAGAACATCAGCGGCTTCTTCGTGACCAACGGCAACATCTACTGGAACCTGAAGAAGCAGTGACGCCCGCGGCGGCCTGCCGCGCGCAGGCCGCCTGGCCGCCCATGCCCACGGACCGAATTGTTCCGCTTCCTCCTTCGCCGCCTGCTGTCGACGATCCCGGTGCTGCTGGTGGTGGCGGTGCTGGTCTTCCTGATGCTGCGCATGACGCCGGGCGACCCGGCGGCCGTGCTGGCGGGTGACGCCGCGTCCACCGAGCAGATCGCCGAGATCCGCAAGACGCTGGGGCTGGACCGCTCCATCGGCGAGCAGTTCGCGATCTGGTTCGGGCACATGCTCGCCGGCGACCTCGGCCAGAGCTACTACTACAAGATGCCGGTGACGCAGCTGATCGGCCAGCGCCTGGAGCCCACGGTGTCGCTGGCGCTGATCACGATCTCGATCGCGGTGGCGGTCGCGGTGCCGCTGGGCGTGATCGCCGCCTGGCGTTTCGGCGGCCTGCTCGACCGCGCGCTGATGGGCTTTTCGGTGCTGGGCTTCTCGGTGCCGGTGTTCGTGCTGGCCTACCTGCTGATCTGGCTGTTCAGCCTCAAGCTCGGCTGGATGCCGGTGCAGGGCTACAAGCGGCTGTCCGAAGGCCTGGGGCCCTGGCTGTACCAGCTGGTGCTGCCGGCGCTGACGCTGTCGGTGATCTACATCGCGCTGATCGCCCGCGTCACCCGCGCCAGCGTGCTCGACACCCTGGGCGAGGACTACATCCGCACCGCGCGCGCCAAGGGCCTGCCCGAGGCCAAGGTGCTGATGCGCCACGCACTGGCCAACGCGGCGGTGCCCATCGTCACCGTCATCGGCATCGGCATCGCGCTGCTGATCGGCGGCGTGGTGGTCACCGAGTCGGTGTACGCGATCCCGGGCCTGGGCCGGCTGACGGTCGACGCCGTGCTGGCGCGCGACTTCCCGACCATCCAGGGTGTGATCCTGCTGTTCAGCTTCGTCTACGTGATGATCAACCTGCTGGTCGACCTGAGCTACGTGTTCCTCGACCCGCGGATACGCTACTGATGGACGCCAAGCAGCTCGAGGCGCTGTCGGTCGAGTCGGCGACCATCGTCACGCGGCCCGGCACCTGGGCGCGCGTGCGGCGCAACGGCTCGGTGCGGCTGGGCGGCATCGCGCTGCTGATCCTGGTGCTGGTGGCGCTGGCCGCCCCCTGGCTGGGCACGGTGGACCCCTCGCTGTTCGACCCCGCCAGCCGCGACCTGACGCCGGGCAAGACCGGCGAGATCACCACGCTGGAGGGCGAGACGCTGCAGCACCGCTTCCTGATGGGCAGCGACAGCTTCGGCCGCGACATCTACAGCCGCGTGATCTACGGCACCCGGGTGTCGCTGATCGTCGGTGTGGCCACCGCCGTGGTGGCGCTCGCCTTCGGCGTGCTGCTCGGCCTGATGGCCGGCTTCCTGCGCTGGCTGGACGGCCCCTTGATGCGCGTGATGGACGGCCTGATGGCCATCCCCGCCATCCTGATCGCGATCGCGCTGGTGGCCATGTGGAAGGGCAGCCTGGCGACGGTGGTGGTGGCCATCGCGATCCCCGAGATCCCGCGCGTGACGCGGCTGGTGCGCTCGCTGGTGCTGACCATACGCGAGGAGCCCTACGTCGAGGCCGCGATCTCGCTGGGCACGCCGACGCCGCTGATCATGTGGCGCCACATCCTGCCCAACACGGTGGCGCCGCTGATCGTGCAGGCCACCTTCATCTGCGCCTCGGGCATCCTGGTCGAGGCCATCCTGTCGTTCCTGGGCGTCGGCCTGCCGCCCGACATCCCGACCTGGGGCAACGTGATGGCCGAGGGCCGCGCGCAGTTCAACCAGTACCCGCACAACATCTTCTTCCCCGGCATCTTCCTGGCCGTCACGGTGCTGGCCGTCAACATCCTGGGCGACGGGCTGCGCGACACCCTGGACCCCAAGATGGCCAAGCGGGTATGACACCCCCCCCCGATGCGACCTTCGCCCGCCTCCTTGCCGGGGGGGCGCCGCCGGCAGCCCGGCAGAGCCGGCGCTGCGGCGGCCGCCTGGGGCCGACAGGGTCGTCCGCCCGGCTTCGCGCCGCCCGTACGGGATGGCGACCATGACGGCAGACGCCCCCATCCTCCAGGTCGAGGACCTGACCATCGCGCTGCCCGAGGGCGGCGACCGGCGCACCGCCGTGCAGAAGGTGTCGTTCACCGTCGGCCGCGGCGAGATCGTCTGCCTGGTCGGCGAGTCGGGATCGGGCAAGAGCGTGATCGCGCAGTGCGTGATGGGCCTGCTGCCGCGGCAGCTGCCGGTGCTGTCGGGCCGCATCCTGCTGCAGGGCGAGGACATCACGCGGGCGCCGCTGGCGCGCCTGCGCGAGCTGCGCGCGACGCGCATGTCGATGATCTTCCAGGAACCGATGACCGCGCTGAACCCGGTCATGACCTGCGGCGACCAGATCGACGAGGTGTTGCGCGAACACACCCGGCAAAGCCCGGCCGAGCGCCGCGCCAAGGTGCGCGCCATCATCGAGGAGGTGCTGCTGCCCGACCCCGACCGCATGATGGCCAGCTACCCGCACCAGCTCTCGGGCGGGCAGCGCCAGCGCATCATGATCGCCATGGCGCTGGTGCTCGAGCCGGTGCTGCTGATCGCCGACGAGCCGACCACGGCGCTGGACGTGACGACGCAGAAGCAGGTGCTGGAGCTGATGCTGCAGCTGCAGCGGCGGCACGGCACCGGGGTGCTGTTCATCACCCACGACTTCGGCGTCGTCGCCGAGCTGGCGCACCGCGTCGCCGTGCTGCGCCTGGGCGACCTGGTGGAGGTCGGCGACAAGCATGACGTGCTGCAGCGCCCGCAGCACGACTACACGAAGATGCTGATGGGCTCGGTGCCGACACTCAGGCTGGACGAGCGCCCGCTGGACGCGCAGGCACCGTTGGTGCTGAAGGTGCGCGGGCTGGACAAGACCTACCACGACCGCAGCTGGTTCGGCCAGGCGCGAACGGTGCATGCAGCCAAGGCCGTGGACTTCGAGATCCGCAAGGGCCAGACCATGGGCATCGTCGGCGAGTCGGGCTCGGGCAAGAGCACGGTCGCACGCTGCGTGGTGCGCCTGATCGACCCGACCGCCGGCGAGGTGACGCTGGGCACGGACGACATCGCACTGATGCCGCACCGCGCGCTGCGGCCCCTGCGCAAGCGGGTGCAGATCGTCTTCCAGGACCCCTACCGCTCGCTCAACCCGCGCCGCACCGTCGGCCAGGCGATGGTCGAAGGCCCGGTCAACTACGGCATGGACCTGCGCGCCGCGCAGGACAAGGCGCGCGGCCTGCTCGAGCTGGTGCGCATGGACGCCGCCGCGATGGAGCGCTACCCGCACCAGTTCAGCGGCGGCCAGCGCCAGCGCATCTGCATCGCGCGCGCGCTGATGATGGAGCCCGAGCTGCTGGTCGCCGACGAGGCCGTGTCGGCGCTCGACGTCTCGGTGCAGGCGCAGGTGCTGCAACTGTTCGAGGAGATCAAGCGGCGCCTGAACCTGGCCATGCTGTTCATCACGCACGACCTGCGGGTCGCCAGCCAGGTGTGCGACACGCTGGCCGTGATGAGCAAGGGGCATGTGGTCGAATACGGCCCTGCGCACCGCGTGTTCTCGGCCCCCGAGCACGAGTACACGCGCGCGCTGTTCGCCGCCGCCCCGGGGCGCGACTTCGCCTTCGGCGGCTGACCCCGCCGCCCGCGGCGGCAGGCTCGGGTGCGCGCCTGGTGGCGGCCAGCGACCCCGGCCCCTTCACTTGCCCCCTTCACTTGCCCCCTTCCCTTGCCCCCTTCCCTTGCCCCTTCCCTTGCCCCGTTCCCCTGCCCTGCTCCCTCGCCCCAAGCCATGCCTCGAATCCTGATCGGCGGTTTCCAGCACGAGACCAACACCTTCGCCCCCAGCCTGGCCGACTGGGCCGCGTTCACGCGCGGCGACTCCTTCCCGCCCTTCATGCGTGGCGCCGAGATGCAGGCCGCACTCAGCGGCATCAACCTCCCGGTGGCCGGCTTCATCGACGCCGCGCCGGCGCACGGCTTCACGCTGCTGCCGTCGGCCTGGGCCGGGGCGATCCCGTCGAGCTACGTCACCACCGACGCCTTCGAGCGCATCGCCGGCGCGATCTGCGACGACGTGCGCGCGGCGCGCGATGGCGGCGGCCTGGACGGCATCTACCTGGACCTGCACGGCGCCGCGGTGGCGCAGGACGCCGACGACGCCGAAGGCGAGCTGCTCGGCCGGCTGCGCGCCATCGTCGGGCCGGCGCTGCCCATCGTCGCCAGCCTGGACCTGCACGCCAACGTCACGCAGCGCATGCTGCGCGAGGCCGATGCGCTGGTCGCCTACCGGACCTACCCGCATGTCGACATGGCGCGCACCGGCGAGCGCGCCGCCGCGCTCCTGGCACGCCGCCTGCGCGCCGGCCGGCGCCTCGCGCAGGCCGCGCACCGCCTGCCCTACCTGATCCCGCTCAACGCCCAGAGCACCTGGATGCCGCCGGCCCAGGGCCTGTACGAGGCGCTGGAGGCCATGGACCGCGAGCACGGCACGGTGTCGAGCTTCTGCATGGGGTTTCCGGCCGCCGACTTCGCCGAATGCGCACCCATGCTGTGGTCGCATGGCGAAGAGCCCGACGCCTGCGCGCGCGCCGCGGCGGCCCTGCAGGCGCTGGCCGCGCCCCCGGGGCAATGGCGCCTGGACGCACGCCCGGCGCGCGAGGCGGTGGAGCAGGCGCTGGCCCTGGCCGAGCGGGCCACCAAGCCGGTCGTCATTGCCGACACGCAGGACAACCCCGGGGCCGGCGGCGACAGCAACACCACCGGCCTGCTGCACGCGCTGCTGCAGCAAGGCGCCGGCCGCCGCTTCCCGGGGCAGGTGGCGCTGGGCCTGCTGTTCGACCCGGCGGCGGCCGCCGCCGCGCATGCCGCAGGCGTGGGCGCGCAGATCGAGATCGCGCTCGGCACCGCGGTGCCGACCTACACCGGCCAGGCCAGCGACCCGCCGCTGCGCGGCCGCTTCGAGGTGCTGGCGCTGGCCGACGGCCGCTGCACGCTGGAAGGGCCGATGATGACCGGCGTGCCGGTGCGGCTGGGCGCCAGCGCCTGCCTGCAGATCGACGGCATCCGCATCGCGGTGGTCAGCGGCAAGAAGCAGCTGCTGGACCGCTGCCTGCTGCGCATGGTGGGCATCCATGCCGCGCAGATGCGGCTCATCGTCGTCAAGAGCAGCAATCACTTCCGGGCCGACTTCACGCCGCACGCCAGCCATGTGCTGGTGGCCAAGGCCGCGGGCCCGATGGCGGCCGACCCGGCCGACCTGCCGTGGAAGAAGCTGCCTGCCGAGATCCGCCGCCAGCCGTGAAGACGACCGTGCGCCCGGAGAGTGCCGACCAGGCCGAGGTGCGCGCGCTGATCGACGCGCTGGACGCCTACCAGAAGCCGCTGTACCCGCCCGAGAGCCACCACGGCATCGACCTGGCCGCGCTGTCGCGGCCCGAGGTGGTGTTCGTGGTCGCGCGCGACGACAGCGGCCGTGCCGTCGGCTGCGGGGCGCTGGTGGTCGGCACAGCGCAGGCCGCGCAGACCGCCGGGGGCGTCGAATGCCAGGGCGAGCTCAAGCGCATGTACCTGGACCCGGCCTGGCGCGGGCTCGGCCATGCGGCCGCCCTGCTGCAGTGCCTGGAGCAGCAAGGCGCGGCCCGCGGCTGCACCGTGCTGCGCCTGGAAACCGGCATCCACCAGCATGCCGCGCTGGCCTTCTACGCCCGCGCCGGCTACCGTGAGCGGCCGCCGTTCGCCCCCTACCGCCCCGACCCGCTGTCGGTCTTCATGGAGAAGCTGCTGTGACGCAACCACTGCCTTCGATGTCCGCGCCGCTGCCCGGCCCCTGGTTCACCGGCGATGCGACGGCGCTCGCGCAGGCCATCGTCGCCGGCGAGCTGAGCGCGGTGCAGGCGCTCGAGCGCACGCTGGCCGACGTGAGCGCGATCGACCCGCACCTCAACGCCCTGTGCCGGCGCGACGACGCACTCGGCCTGGAGCGCGCCGCCGGGCTCGACGCCGAGCTTGCCGCCTGCCGCGACGATGCCGCGCGCGCCGCGCTGCACCGGCGGCGGCCGTTCTTCGGCGTGCCGCTGCTGCTCAAGGACATCGGCCCGGCCACCGCGCACCGGCAGCTGCCCAGCCGGGCGGGTTCGCGCCTGTTCCCCGACGGTGCGCCCTGGCCGGTCGACGGCACGCTGACCCTGCGCTACCTGGAGGCCGGCTTCGTGCCCTTCGGCCGCAGCACCAGCCCCGAGATGGGCATGAGCGCCAGCACCGAGGCCGTCGCCTACGGCGGGCCGACACGCAACCCCTGGCATCGCGGCCATTCGGCCGGTGGCTCCAGCGGCGGTGCGGCGGCGGCCACGGCCAGCGGCATGGTGAGCATCGCGCATGCCAACGACGGTGCCGGCTCGATCCGCATCCCGGCCTCGGCCTGCGGGCTGATCGGCCTGAAGTGCTCGCGCGGGCTGATGCCGCAGGGGCCGCTGGCCGGCGAAGGCTGGGGCGGGCTGACCACCGACCATGTGCTGTCGCGCTCGGTGCGCGACAGCGCGCGGGCGCTTGCCGCCAGCGCCGGCGCCGACCCCGGCGCCCCGTACGCCGCGCCGCCGCTGGGCGCGCTGGACGGCGAGCCGCCGCCGCTGCGCATCGGGCTGCTCGACACCTTCTACGAGGGTGACCCCGTGCACCCCGAAGTGAAGGCGGCCGTGCAGGCCCTGGCCGCCGAGCTGCAGGCCCTGGGCCACAGGGTGGCGCCGCTCAAGCTGGACTTCAGCACCCGCGACGTGGTCACCCCCGTGATGCAGGGCGTGGCCGTCGGGACCGCGCTGTTCCTGGACCAGGTCGCCGCCGCACGCGGCCGGCCGATCGCCGAGCCCGAGGTCGAGCCGGTGGTCTGGAGCGCTTACCAGACGGCCCGGCGCTTCAGCGCCACCGACTACCTGGCCGCGGTCAACACCTTCCACCGCCTGGGCCGCCAGCTGGCCGCCGTGCACCAGCGCTTCGACGTGCTGCTGACGCCCACGCTGGCCGAGCCGCCGGCCGAGCTGGGCCGCTTCGCGATGCACAACCCGGACTTCATCGACTACCGGCTGGGGCCGCAGGGCCTGTGGCGCTACACGCCCTTCTGCCCCTTGGCCAACGCCACCGGGGCGCCGGCGATCAGCCTGCCGGCGGCCCTGTCCCGCGCCGGCCTGCCCATAGGCGCCATGCTGCAGGCCGCCCATGGCCAGGACGCGTTGCTGCTGCGCCTGGCCGCGCAATGGGAATCGGCCCGCCGCGCACCCCTGCCGATGCCGTTCCGGCAAGCTGCAGGCCGGGTGGTGACATGAGCCCGCCCGGCCGCCCGAAGGCCTCATACCGGAGTGCGCAGCACGAAGGCACTCCAGTGAACCCGACCGACCTCACCGACCTCGACGCCCACGCGCTGTGCGCCGCGATCCACGCGCGCGAGATCTCGTGCCGCGAGCTCATGCAGGCCTGCCTGGCACGTGTGCACGCGCTCAACCCGCAGGCCAACGCGATCGTCAACCTGGCGCCCGACGACGAGCTGCTGCGCCAGGCCGACGAGCGCGACGCCATGCTGGCGCGCGGCCACAGCATGGGCTGGCTGCACGGCATCCCGCAGGCCATCAAGGACGCCTCGCACACGCTGGGTTTCCCCACCACCTTCGGCACGCCGCTGTGGAAGGCGCTGCGACCGGCCGCCGACGGCCTGATGGCCGCGCGCATGAAGGCCGCCGGCTGCATCGTGATCGGCAAGACCAACATGCCCGAGCTGGGCCTGGGCTCGCACACCTACAACCGGCTGTTCGGGCCGACGCCCAACCCCTGGGACCCGGCGGTCACGGTCGGTGGCTCCAGCGGCGGCGCGGCGGCGGCGCTCGCCTTGCGCCTGCTGCCGGTGGCCGATGGCTCCGACTTCATGGGCAGCCTGCGCAACCCCGCCGGCTGGACGAACACCATCGGCCTGCGGCCCAGCCAGGGCCGGGTGCCACGCGTGCCCTCGCCGGAGCTGTTCGTCGCCCAGCTGGCCACCGAGGGGCCGATGGGCCGCACGGTGCGCGATGTCGCGCGGCTGCTCCAGACGCAGGCCGGCTTCGACCCGCGCGCGCCGCTGTCCATCCACGACCCGGGCGCGCACTTCGTGCCGCCGGCCGACGCCAGCGCGCGCGGGCTGCGCATCGGCTGGCTGGCCGACCTGGGCGGCCGGCTGGCCATGGACGACGGCGTGCTGGCCGTCTGCGAACAGGCCCTGCGCGCCTTCGAGCAGGCCGGCGCGCGGGTCGAGCCGCTGGCGCCCGGCTTCGACCCCGAAGCCGTCTGGCAGGCCTGGCTGCTGTGGCGGCGTGCGCTCACCGGCCCCAACGTGGTGGCCGCGCTGGCCATGCCCGGGGCGACGCGCGAGCAGATCGGTCCCCAGGCCCTGTGGGAGCTGGACCAGTCGGCCAGCCTGGGCAACGTGGACTTCATGCAGGCCGCCGCGGTGCGCAGCGCCCTCTACCTGCAGATGCTGGCCTTGTTCGAGCAGGTCGACCTGCTGGCGCTGCCGACCGCGCAGGTGTGGCCGTTCCCCGTCGAGACCCCCTGGCCGCACGAGATCGCCGGCCGCCGCATGGACACCTACCACCGCTGGATGGAGGTGACCATTCACGCCACCTTCGCCGGCCTGCCGGCGATCAGCCTGCCCGCCGGCTTCCACGCCAACGGCCGCTGGCCCATGGGGCTGCAGCTGATCGGCCGGCCGCAGGGCGACGCGGCGCTGCTGCATGCCGCCCAGGCCTACGAGAATGCAGTTCCCGCCCTGATGTCGCGCCGGCCACCGCCGCTGGCCTGAACCCCTTGCGAATGGACAAGACCTCCGTCACAAGCTCGAGCCCGTGCGGGCAGGCGGGCGCCCGGCTGGCGCCAGGGCTGGCCACGCTGCTGGCCACGCGGCTTTCCACGCTGCTGTCCACGCTGATGCTGCTGCTGCCCCTGCAGGCGCCGGCCCAGCAGCCGCCCACGGCCAGCCTGCGCATCGCCTCGGCCTTCGACCCGCAGACGCTGGACCCGCATGCGATCGCGCTGCTGTACCACTCGCGCGTGACCTACCAGGTCTACGAATCGCTGGTCGGGCGCGACGCCGACTTCAGGCTCGAGCCGGCGCTGGCGCTGTCCTGGCAGATGAGCGCGCCCACACGCTGGCGCTTCCAGCTGCGGCCGGGCGTGCGCTTCCACGACGGCAGCACCCTGAGCGCCGACGATGTGGTGTTCTCCATCGAGCGCGCCTTCGCGCCGCCTTCGCAGCGCGCCTTCCAGCTCAAGGGCATGAAGGCGGTGCGCAAGCTCGACCCGCTGGCCGTCGAGATCGAGATGGAAGCCCCCGACGCGGTGCTGCCCGAGAAGCTGCAGTTCATCGCCATCATGAGCAAGGCCTGGGCCGAGCAGCATGGCGTGCAGCGCGCGCAGGACTTCAACGCCAAGCAGGAGACCTACGCCATCCGCCATGCCAACGGCACCGGGCCGATGAAGCTGCAGCGCTACGAGCCCGACGTGCGCACGGTGCTCGAGGCCCACGCCGGCTGGTGGGGCCGTGCCGACCGCCGCACCGGCAACCTGCGGGAGGTGAGCTTCGTCACCATCAAGAGCGACGCCACGCGGCTGGCGGCGCTGGCCTCGGGCGAGGTCGACCTGGTGCTGGACCCGCCCTACCAGGACATCGCGCGGCTGAAGGCCGACCCGCGCATCACGCTCGCCCAGGTGGCCGACATCGGCCAGCAGTACCTGGCCTTCGACCAGTCGCGCGACGAGCTCGAAGGCTCCGACCTCAAGGGCCGCAACCCCTTCAAGGACCTGCGCGTTCGCCAGGCGGTCTACCACGCGCTCAACGTGCCGCTGATCATCGACAAGGTGCTGCGCGGCCAGGCGGTGCCGACCGGCGGTTTCCTGTCGACACGCATTGACGGCTCGCCGCCCGAGCTGGACAGGCGGCTGCCCTACGACCCGGCCCGCGCGCGCGCCCTGCTGGCCGAGGCCGGGCTTGCGCAGGGCTTCTCGGTGACGCTGGACTGCGTCAACATCGCCTGGCGCGAGAACGTCTGCCAGGCGGTGTCGGCGATGCTGACGCAGGTCGGCATCCGCACCACGCTGCGCTCGAGCCCGACCAACCAGTTCTTCCCCAAGCTCAGCCAGGGCACGGCCAGCTTCATCGAGTACGGCTGGACGCCGGCGCCCGACGCCTGGGCGACGCTCAACGCGATGTTCCGCAGCTTCGACAAGGGCGGGCTGGGCACCTTCAACGCCGGCCGCTACCGCAACCCGCGGCTGGACACGATGATCGACGACATCCGCACCGAACCCGACATGACGCGCCGCCGCGCGATGGTCAGCACGGTGCTGCGCCTGGTGGCCGAGGAACTGCCCTACGTGCCGCTGTACCGCCGCACGCTGACCTGGGCGATGGCACGCAAGGTGTCGCTGGTGCAGTGGCCCAACGACACGATAGAGCTGCGCTGGGTCAGGGTGCAGCAGCCCGGCGGCACCCTGACCCAGCGACCGTGAGCGCGCAGCTGCGCATCGCCCGCCCGGTCGCCGACCTCGCGGCTTCGGCCCGCCTGTACCGCGAGGGCCTGGGCTGGGTGGCCCTGGGCTCGTTCCAGGACCACGACGGCTTCGACGGCGTGATGCTCGGGCCGCCGGGCGGGGGCTACCACCTCGAGCTGACGCGCTGCCGCCACCACCCGCTCACCCCGGCGCCGACCGCCGAGGACCTGCTGGTGCTGTACCTGCCCGACGCGCAGCGCTGGGCCGCGCGCTGCGACGCCATGCGCCGCGCCGGCTTCGCCGAGGTGAGCCCGTTCAACCCGTACTGGGCGCTGCGCGGCCGCACCTTTGCCGACCCCGACGGCTACCGGGTCGTCGTGCAGCAGGCGGCCTGGGCGCCGGCGCTGCGCATCGAGGTGGCGCCCGAGGGCTTCTCGGACTGGTCGGCGCTGCTGGCGCTGCTGCGCGAGTCGTTCGCGTACATGCAGGGCCGCATCGACCCGCCGTCGTCGCTGGACGGCATGGGCGAATCCGAGCTGCGCGCCAAGGCCGCGCGCGAGCGGCTGCTGCTGGCGCGCGACGGCCCGCGCCTGCTGGGCTGCGCCTTTGCCGACCTGCGCGAGGACTGTGTCTGGATCGGCAAGCTCGCCGTCGCCGCCAGCGCCCGCCGCCAGGGTATCGCCAGCGCCTTGATCGACGCCGCTGAAGCGCTGGCGCGCGCGCATGGCCGCCCGTACCTCGAACTGCAGACCCGCATCGAACTGCTCGAGAACCAGGCCACCTTTGCCGCGCTCGGCTTCGAGCGCGTCGCGCTGAGCGCGCATCCCGGCTATTCGCACGCCACCAGCGTGACCCTGCGAAAGCGGCTGGCCGAGGGCGGGGCGGCATCGGCTTGAGGCCGCTTGAAGCGGGTTGAAGCGGCATGCGACGGCTGGCGCACGCGAGCCAGGCGGGCCGCGCCGCAGGCTGCACGCGCCCATCGGCGGGCACGACACCCAAAGAAGCCAGAGCGTCGGGCCGGCGCCGGCTCGGTCCTCTTGCGCCGGGCAGGGATGGCGGGCGTTTGCCGGCGTCGGGGCGTGCCGGGCCCGGCAGGCGTCGCGGCCATTCGCAGGCCAGCCGCGCGGCCCTGCGAAGGCGGCCGGCCTACAGAAGCCGCTGGTCCAGGGCGGCGGCAAAGCGCCAGCTGACGCGCACGCACTGGCCGTCGTCGAGCTCGAGCAGGCGGTCGCCATGCCCGCAGGGCTGCAGCCGGCGCACGCGCGCCAGGTTGACCAGTGCCGCGCGGTGCACACGCACGAATCCCAATGCCGCCAGCCGGCGCTCGAACTCGGCCAGGCGGCCCGTCACGCGGTGCACGTCCTGGCCCGCGTGCAGCAGCACCTCGCGCCCGTCTGCGCGCACGCAGCTCACCTGCGCCGGGTCCAGCAGCCAGGTGCCGCCCGCCCCGGGGACACGCAGCGCGACCGGTGTCGCGGGCGCCGCCGCGGCGGGAGCGCCGGGCGCGGAGGCTGGCCCCTGCGCCAGCGCGTCCTCGGCGCGCAGCTGCAGGCGCACGCGGGCCACGGCGGCGGCGAAGGCGGCATCGTCGTAGGGCTTGAGCAGGAAGTCGATCGCCCGATGGCCGAACGCCGGCAGCGCATGCGCGGCATGCGCGGTGACGACGATGACCTGGCGGCACTGGCCGGGGCGCAGCGCCTGCAGCAGGTCGAAGCCGTTGCCGCCCGGCATCTCGATGTCGAGCAGCAGCAGCTCGACTTCGCCCAGGCTGACGCGGGCGTCCAGCGGGTGCTCGAAGCTGCCTTGCAGGACCAGGTCGGGCTCGCGCGCGACCAGTCGTTCGAGCCGCCGGCGGGCCAGCGGCTCGTCGTCGACGATGGCGACCCGGATCATGCCCAGGCGCGGCCCTGCGCGGGTTCGTCCCGCGCGGCCGGCAGCGGCTGCTGCAAGGGCAATCGCAGGCGCGCGACGAACAGCCCGGCGGACCCGGCCACGTCCAGCCGGGCCTGGTCGCCGTGCATCAGGGCCAGCCGCTCGCGCACCAGCGCCAGGCCGCGGCCCGCTGTGGCCGCCGGCTGGGCGGCGGCGGCCGGCGCTGCCGGGCTCGGCCCCGCTGGCAGCGGGTTGGCGAGCTCGAGCCGAAGCTCGCCGCCGTCGACCGTGCCCGTGATGCGCAACCGCCAGTCCCGTTGCGGCGCAGTGCTGGCCGCCGCCCGGAACCCATGCTTGACCGCGTTCTCGACCAGCGGTTGCAGCACCAGCGGCGGCACCAGCGCGCCGTGCAGCGACGCGTCGACGTCGACCTGCAGCCGCAGCCCGGCACCGAAGCGCAGCTGCTCTATCGCCAGGTACTGGCGCACCAGCTGCAGCTCCTGCCCCAGGCCGACCGCGCTGCGGCCGTCGAGCGCCAGCACCGTGCGCAGCAGGTCGCCGATGCGCGCCACCATCGTGATCGCCGCTGCCGAGTCCTCCTCGATCAGCGATGACACCGAGTTCAGGCAGTTGAACAGGAAGTGCGGGTGCAACTGCTCGGACACCCGGGCCAGGCGCAGCTCGGCCAGCGCGGCGCGCGCCTGCATCACCTGCTCGCGCTGCCGCTGTTCGCCCTGGCGCGCCTGCACCAGCATCGACAAGGCGACCACGACGACGTAGCTGACGGCGTCCTTGGGGCCTTCGAACAGCAGCAGTTGCAGCGGCGACATCGGCGCATACAGGCGTCCGTCGATGGTGGCGTAGAACGGCAGGCGCAGCAGGTGCATGAGCCCGACATGGGCGACGAAGAAGGCCAGCGCGCCACCGGCATGCATCAGCAACACCTGCGGCCAGCGCCAGCGCCGCGCCGCCGCCAGGTCGACAAGGCGGTAGACGCCCAGCGCCAGCCAGCCGATCGCCAGCGTGCTGCTCATCTCCAGGACGAAGGGCTCCCAGGGCCGGCGTGCCGGCGGTCGCTGCGGATGCTGCGATTCCGCCAACGCCAGCGCCAGCCCTATGGCCAGCCAGAACGCGGCGTACAGCCACCACCCGCCGCGCAGCCGAGCCCTGGGCCAGGCGCGGTTGCGCGTGCTGTCCTGCGGCTTGCGCAAGAGGGGCTCTGCAGGGTTCGTCACGCGGCGCAGTCTAGGCAGGCGGGCGCTGCAGGGGAAGCGGACCAGGACACGCGCCGCTGGTGACGGCGGGCGTCCCGCTCGTGCGGGGCGGCGTCCCGCACGGGCGCC
>Ga0209573_1002884_pt1 | contig 20395 bp, 18 predicted proteins | sample TNRBio252014_DNA_FD_185870 | JGI IMG/M metagenome (GOLD analysis project Ga0209573, IMG submission 185870) | Wastewater treatment Type I Accumulibacter community from EBPR Bioreactor in Madison, WI, USA - TNR Reactor_6/25/2014_ DNA (SPAdes)... | ecosystem: Engineered > Bioreactor > EBPR >...
TCCACGAAGGGGCGTTGATGGCGCAAAAGGCGTTTGCTTACTGTCGCCCCGGCGAGAAATTGCGCTTCCAATACACCACCTCTTCCACTGACCTGCAAACCAAGCTTGGTGTGAAGGAAAGCAAGGAAGGAAAAGCCGCCTAATTCTACTGGGAGCGGCTGCAAAAGGCGGGTTTCTGCGCTTCCGGTGCTCACGTACTCTTATGTACGCTCCGCTCCGGTTCTCGAAACCCGGCTTCTTCGCTCGCTCCCAGCGAATTTTATACCTATATGAATTGTCATTGCCCGGCTTGACCGGGTACCCGTCTATGCGCTAAGGCGTTTTCGGTCTTCGGGCATAGACAGCTCCTCAAGAGCGTACTCTTCAAATGCACGGCATCGCTGAATGCACTGTGCAGTGACTTTGGTATCTCCGAGGGCAGCCAGTGTGCGATAGGCTTTTTGCAAATGAATGGCGACTTCTGCTTTGGATGCCCCTTCCCGGGCAATGGGAGAAAATATATCGTCCAGTATATCAGGAAGAGCGATCATAGGAACGTGAAGACGCGGAAACTCGATGTCCGTGTCAGGTGCGTTTGCAACCCATGGCACCAGCAGGCGGAGTGCGGAATGAATGACGGCGATTGCGGTTCCGGGATCGTTGACGGCCGGTGACAATGCCCGTGAGGCTATCTCGCTCAGGACAACGAATCCGTACCGGATATCCTGATCGAAAGAGCGTTCATCTCCGATAGTGAATCCCTGCAATACACGGGTGCGATGCTCCTTCTCTAAAGGGACAGAGCTGTAGAGGATCGGATTCACCGAGTCATTAAATGCGCCGGGCATTGTCTGAAGATAAAACTGAGCGTCAATCTGTTTGGCGACATCGGATATTTTCTCCATATCAACATGTTGGACATACCCGATATCGGAGTGTGTAAGGGCATGGAGTTCGCTTGTGTCCAGGGTGCCATACAGTGGTTTCCCTCCGAAACTGGGCTGTTTAAGTCGTTCTTTTACCGCCCTGCATGTGGCTTCTTCCACCATGGAAATAATATAGCCCAGCCGTCCCAGACGGGAGAGGTGTTCTATCCAGCGGATCAAGACCACGACATTAATCAGGATAACGATGATCGTCACCCCTAAGAGAATGAGGCGTCCGCTATTGTCGTAAATGCCGATATGCAATGCAATGATTCCCACCAAACTATAAAGGAAGGAACCGATAAAGGTAGACAATGCGGTCTGTGCCATACTGTCTTGAAACAGAAGTTTGGTGGAACGGGGGGTGGCGTGAGAAGTGGCCGCAGTATAGGCACTTACCATGGTGCTGAGTGAGAAAATTGCCACCGCCAACATGCTGTTGGCAATAATTTTGAGGATGGGATATACCGCTTCCGCCCCCAGTTTACGCGAAAAATCCTCGGGGATGGAATCTTTGAGCAAATAGCTGAGCAGTGCAGTCATCGCGCCCACAAGGCAAAATAAGCTGGCGCGAAGCCAGAGATGTCCGGTAAATTTCCGTAAGATCCATAACCATTTAGGCATTCGACTTCCTTGTTAAAAGATCAATACTATACAATGCGATATAAAAGTCCGATAAGGAAAACCCTTTTTCTTGTGGAAAGAATATCTTGCGAAAAATGATGTAATGGATAATACCCTGTGTGCAGTTAATAGCGACCATGCCAGGAGTCTGGAATGCAAAGTGTGAATGTGACCGTCACCGACCGCGAAGGCAAAGACCACCCGCTGGAAGGGCTGGAAGGCTGGCGGCTGATGGAAGTCATCCGCGATTACGGCCTGCCGATTAAGGCCGAATGCGGTGGCGCATGTGCCTGCGCCACCTGCCATGTGTATGTAGACGAAGACTGGCAGGACAAATTGGTCGCGCCGACGGACGAAGAAACCGAAATGCTCGATCAGGCCTTTGATGTGGAGGCAAACTCACGGCTTTCCTGCCAGATTATCTTGAAGCCCGAATTCGAGGGTCTGCATGTAACGCTCGCTCCCGAGGGCGGCGAGTAGCAGGTTTAACCCATCGTTAACATATTCTCTCTATAGTTGTGTCTGCCTGGTCATTAGCAGTTGGGCTGTGTAAAGCATCCAATCACCAAAAGGAGAGATGGCTTTGGAACATGAGCAAATCGAACTGGTCGAACAAAGTTTCGAGAAAGTCGCTCCTATCGCCGATACGGCAGCGGAATTATTTTATGCGCGTCTCTTCGAACTCGACCCATCGCTGAAATCGCTGTTTAAGACCGACCTGAAGGCGCAGGGCAGGAAGCTGATGGCCTCCATTACGATGGTCGTTAAGGGTCTGCGCAAGCCGGAGACGATCGTCGGCCCCGTGCAGCAGCTCGGGCGGCGGCATGTGGAGTACGGCGTGAAGAAGGAGCATTACGATACGGTCGGACAGGCATTGCTCGATACGCTCGAGAAGGGGCTGGGCGACGATTTCACCCCCGAAGTGCGCCATGCGTGGGAAGAGGCCTACAGCCTGCTTGCGAACATTATGATCGATGCGTCGTATAGGAAAATAGCATAGCGTCACTCTAGTGTCATTACCCGGCTTGTCCGGGTAATCCATGCGCTGCTCATCAAAAGTGGATGGCTCGAATAAATCGGGCAATGACGTTCAATTTATGAAATAAACTCTCCCGCCTTCAACCGTGCAAGGTAACTCTCCACTTCGCGTTTTAGCTCGCCGGACATCAGATACAGCCCCAGCAGGTTGGGAATCGCCATGGCGAGCAGGATGAGGTCGCCGAAATCGACGATGGTGCCCAGATTGGTCAGCCCGCCAAAGAAGGTCAGGGTGGCGAAAATTACATAATAGAGTTTTACCAGGCGTGAGCCGAAGAGGTAATGCCAGGCGCGCTCCCCATAATAGCTCCAGGTCAGCATGGTGGAGTAGGCGAAGAGAAATACGCAGACCGCCAGCACTTCCGGGAACCAGTCAATGACGGTGGAAAACGCCACCGAGGTCAGTGCGACGCCTTCGCCGTTGGCCTTGTCCAGATACACGCCGGTGGTGACGATCACCAGCCCGGTCATGGTGCAGACGATCACCGTGTCGATGATCGGCTCCAGCAGCGCCACGCAGCCCTCGCGCACGGCTTCAGCGTTTTTGGAGGCGGCGTGGGCGATGGGGGTGGAGCCGACCCCGGCCTCGTTGGAGAAGAAGGCGCGGCGGAAGCCCATGGCCATTGCGCCGATCATGCCGCCGCCCGCGGCTTCCGGGGTGAAGGCGTGATGGAACATCAGCGCGAAGGCATCGGGTATCAGCGCAGCGTTGACCCACAACACGGCGATACATGCGCTGACATACAGGATGGCCATCAGCGGCACGATTTTCGAAGTCACTTCCGCGATGCGCTTGATGCCACCGATGAGAATCACTGCGACGCTGATGGCCAGCAGCAGCGACAGCAGCCAGTCCAGCTTCGCCAGCGGCGTAAATGTATGAGTAAGAATGGCGACCGCCTGATTGGACTGCAGCATGTTGCCGCCGCCCAGCGTTCCGCCGATGCAGCAGATGCAGAACATGACCGCGAGCGCCTTGCCGAGCTTCGCGTGGCCGCGCTCCGCCAGCCCGCGTGTGAGATAGTGGAATGCGCCGCCGGAGAAATGCCCGTGTTCGTCAATCTCGCGGTAGCGGTGGCCGATGGTGACTTCCGCCAGTTTGGTGGCCGTGCCGAAGAGTGCGGCGACCACCATCCATACCACCGCGCCCGGCCCGCCGATGGAAATCCCCACTGCCACCCCGGCGATATTGCCCAGCCCCACCGTGCCGGAGACGGCGGTGAGTAAAGCTTGTAACGATGTGATTTCACCCTTCGCCGCGCTGGAATCGTATTTTCCTGCGACAACTTTTAATGCATGAGGCAGCAGGCGCAAATTTGCGCCTCCCAGACGCAGGGTAAAGAATATGCCGCCCCCGACCAGCCACAACACCAGCAGTGGGAAGCCGTCCGGCGCGTAAGGGAAGGGCACGGGATAGAACAGCACCGCCTCCAACCAGGAGGTAAGCGTGGCAAAGACGCTGTCGAACCCCTCGGCGAGGGAGAGAAAGAAGGTTTGCATGGCGCTACCCTAATCGGGGTGTATGTTGCAATGCAAGAAATTCCTGCTTGCCAATTTCGTGGCGCGCTGATAGCTGCCCGCCTAAGCATTGGTAATATTATATTTTCGCAAACGCGCCTTTTGAAGCGGATGTTCCTCGCCGATACGCCTCAAGGCTTCCTCAACCCGGCGGATAATTTCTTTATCTTTTTCAGACGCATTAACTACATTCCTCCAGTGAAGCAAGGCGCGGCCATACTCCGTCGCATCCTCAGTAAGAGACTTGAGAAAAATATAGTAATCTTCGACGCTTCTGGTAGCCAGAAATTCCTTTTCTTCTTCGTTCCATTCGTTGCGGTCAATAATGCCTTTTATACTTAAAGACGCCTTTTTATTGGACTTGCGTTCAGCTATAATTTCATTCAGGCGCTTCTCAAACATCTTATCCTTTGGAGATTCGCCGAATGCTCCCCATGTTCGTATATCTTCAAAAAAACCTTCATCACCTTTTCTTGCGGTAAAGCAGGTCTCCACTATGTCGTCCGCTTGCGTTTTATGTCCGCATTCCCGCAATATATGGACTACACTGTTTACCTCTCTTGCGCTGATATACGCGATGGCGTTCTTGGTTGTTTCATAAAGCTGCTCAAGCACTTCCTCATAGTTATTTTGAAAATTGGCATGATACAGATTCCATGCTGCTCGGTTCTCTGCTCTTAATTGTTGATGCGCCACGCTTTGTTCGGTTACGGATAACGCTCTCCGTACGTCTTCGTCCCTAAGATAGCCGTGTTCTACCAGGAATAAAATGGGTGCATCTTGCGCTTCGTCCCAATGAAATTGATAAGCATCGAGCACTTCGCTCCATTGCTTGCGTTGCTTTTCTTTCTCGTCCCTTTCCTCCCCATCGAGGCTCATTAATATCATATAATCAGATGTTCTGTCTTGGATGTACTGTTTGTCCGGCACAGTTTCATCGTGCGGGTTGTCATGCGCCCACATCAGAAATACGAGCGCGGAAATCCATGAATCCCGCGCCTGCTCCGGTGAGCTTTCCAGGTACGGCTGCAAGAGGCTGGCGCAGCGGATGATTTTCTGCATTGTCCGCAAATTGGTGATGTTTAATTCTTTGCAACGCCGTTCAGCGATTGCGCGAAAATCTTCCGGCAATACTCCCGATATTCTATGCATTGCTTCCAGAGGCTCTGGAGACAATGTCAGAGTCAGATCGACCATTTTTTCGCTGTATTTTTCAAATACGGTTTTGTCTTCGCACTGAAGTTCTCCGTCGTTCATAATTAGGATTATATTGCACTCGCGCTGCTCTTTCAGCACAGACACAAAACCCATGACATCCTGCATGGAAAGACCCTTGCCTTTACGCTCCAGATCATCAATGCAGATCGTTGTTTTACGAATACGACCATAAGCCAGAGATGTTACCACGCTACTGCCAGCGCCTCGGTAAAATTTGCTTGCCTCCTTGAGTACACTTTTTATAAAATCCTTAATATTTGTAGACTCTTCAAAGCATAGGGTGCGCTTTATATCTTCTACGCTGTTCAGGCCAAACAGCGATAATTCGGCATATTTCTTGGTGTAAGCAGCTTTTTTGTATGGAAGTGCTTTTTGTATGGCGCGCACCATAAATGTTTTTCCCACGCCCCACCTGCCGCGTAAAACAAGCACCTCGGCTTTGGCATCGGCGGGGCGGCTCATGAATTTCTTCAACTCTTTTTCAATTTCTTCGTAGGAAGCCATCTTCACCATCCCTTCTTCATTGATGTTGTACTGAAAAACCTGTCTTATGAAAACAATTACCGTACTCAACAAAGCCCATTGACCCCCGATTAAATGTTGGTACAATAAATATGAGAATCACGTTCGACGATTCCAAACGGCAAAAGACGCTGAAGGAACGCGGCATTGATTTTCGGGATGCGCGGGAGGTGTTTTCCGGTCGCACCCTGACGTTGCTGGATGATCGTGAGGATTATGGTGAACTGCGCTATCAAACCTACGGGTATTTGAAAAAGCGGATAGTGATGGTCATCTGGACACCGCGTGGTAAAGCGCGGCGCATTATATCGATGAGGTATTGTCATGAAAAAGAAGTCAGACACGTCGAAAAACACCTGGAAAGATCCCGATGATGCGCCCGCATGGACGCAGGAGCAGCTGGAGCGCGCGCAGTTGGCGGACGGAGAAAAGATCGTACGCCTGGCTTCCGGTACACTGACACGTCCACGGGGTCGCCCGAAAAAGGAAAACCCCAAGGAGTTAGTGCGTATCCGGCTATCGCCCGAGGTTGTGCGTCATTTTCGTGCTTCGGGCAAAGGATGGCAGACGCGCATTGACGAAGCCCTGAAGGCGATTGTCCCCCCGCCTGCCTGACAGATTGTTCTCTCGCTTATGTTGCAATGCAAGAAATTCCTGCTTGCCAAGTGGTGGGGGCGCTGCTAACGATTGCGCTTGTGAATAGATAAAAAACGCGCACAGAATGTGCGCGCCAGCCATGAGCCAGCGAAAGCTGCGCCCATTGCGGAGGTCAGGAGACCGGAGCAGGGGCATTCAATCAGGAGTTAAGCCCATGAGTTTCAATCGTTACTTCATCAAAAAATCCGTTGCCCGCATTCAGGAAGAGGCCATGCAGAGTACGCTCAAGCGGGCGCTGGGGAAATGGAACCTGCTCAGCCTGGGGATCGGTTGCATTATCGGCGCGGGTATTTTTGTGATGACCGGCACGGCGGCGGCCAATCATGCCGGGCCCGCCATCGTGTTCTCCTTCGTGCTGGCGGGCATCGCCTGCGCCTTCGCGGGATTGTGCTACGCGGAACTGGCTTCCATCCTCCCCATCTCCGGCAGCGCCTATACTTATGCGTATGCGACGCTGGGCGAGATTTTCGCCTGGATCATGGGCTGGTTGCTGGTTTCTGAATATGGGTTGGCCGCCTCCACGGTAGCGGTAGGGTGGTCAGGGTATGTGGTGAGTTTCCTCAAGGATTTCGGGGTGATGATTCCGCCCGAATTAACGCAGGCTTACGGCCAGATGGTGACGTTGCCCGACGGTTCCGAAGTAGCGGCGCTTTTTAACCTTCCTGCTTTTATCGGGGTGTCCGCGGTGACTGCCCTGCTGATTGCGGGCATCTCTGAATCCGCCCGGGTTAACAACTTCATCGTATTTGTGAAGGTCTCCGTCATTATCGCGTTCATTATCATTGGGCTCTTCTATATCGATACCTCTAATTGGGATCCGTTCATTCCTCCGCAATCGACCGATCCGCAAGGTGAGCCGATTCCGGGAGCCTACGGAATCAGCGGGGTTCTGCGCGCCGCGAGCATCATCTTTTTTGCTTACGTCGGTTTTGAAGCCGTTTCCACGGCGGCGGCGGAAGCCAAAAACCCACAAAAAGACATGCCGTTTGGCATTCTCGGCTCTCTTATCGTGTGCACCATCCTCTATATGCTGGTTTCCGGCGTATTGACGGGCATCGTGCATTACAGCGAGCTGAACGTCGCCGATCCCATCGCCGTGGCGGTGGACAAAATCGGGTTGGGATGGTTTGCCTTTATTGTCAAGGTCGGCGCGATTATGGGGTTGTCCTCGGTGATGCTGGTGCTGATGTACGGCCAGACCCGGATTTTCTACATTATGTCGCGGGACGGTTTGCTGCCCCAGATGTTTTGCAAGGTGCATCCCCGGCTACATACGCCCTATCTCAATACGCTGACGATCGGCGTGATTATCGCCTTTACGGCAGGCATGACCCCCATCAGCACGCTGGGCGACCTCGTGTCGCTGGGAACGCTGGCGGCCTTTATGATCGTCTGTATCAGCGTGCTGTATCTGCGCAAATCCGACCCCGATCTGGAGCGTCCGTTCCGCACGCCTTTCGTGCCGGTGGTGCCGGTGCTGGGCGTGATTTCCTGCATGGTGCTGCTGTACGGCATGTTCGCTTCGGAAAGTGGCAAGGCGATTGCGCATTATATGTTCTGGTTCATGTCGGCGGGATTGCTGATCTATTTTGTCTATGGACGCACCCACAGCCACCTCGCACATGGCGAGCGCCCGGAACGCGGAGACCCCCTCTTTGTGAAAGAGGCGCACGACCCGCAGGTGGATTGAAAATTCTACTACTGCTTGCTGCAAACGGCGGCTTTCTACGCTTCCGCTGCTCATGTACTTTTATGTACACTGCGCTGCGGCTCTCGAAATTCGCCGTTTTCGCTTCGCATTAGTGAATTTTCCGGAACATAATCAGGCTTGCCTTTAGCCGCGTTTGCGGGTAATTGAGTAGCCCTCGGAAGCTTCCGTGGCGTGCCGCCTTAGCTCAGCTGGTAGAGCGACGCATTCGTAATGCCTTGAGCGACACGGCGGGGAGTTGGAAGTAAGTTTGGAAGAACAAAGAGTTGGAAAGTAGTTATATCGCTGATGCGTCACTCGTATCAGCACCATGTCAGCAAAAGGTTTGCAAACGCTTGGTATAGTTTGTAAATCCCCTTCATGGGCCGCCTTAGCTCAGTTGGTAGAGCACATCATTCGTAATGATGGGGTCGTAGGTTCGAATCCTATAGGCGGCACCATTTCCATCAGAAAATCACCAAAATAAAATCCGCGAGCATTGCTGCTACGCGGATTCAAATATCATCTTTAAGTTACCACACCTCGGCATGGTGCCGGGAGTTGTAATCGCCTAAATACGAGCGCAGACCTATTCCCCTTGCGGGTATTGTATTGAGCCTACTCCCGACGCATGAGCGTGCGGAAGCAGGGCTTTGTGATACGAGCCTACTTTAAAAACTTAATCGCAGTATTTAGGGGATTACAGCCCCCTCGGGGGATACGATAAAATGTTGAGCAATCAATGTCAAAGCAATCAGCCAACAATTCGTCTATCGACATGCAGTAAGGCTTCGGCTTGTTGGAGCTGTATTCTCTTGATTTCAAGCTCCTGCTTCCGCAGATCGAGGACGATATCCTTCATCGCCTCGGTGATGGCAAATTTGATATCCTTCTCGGTTAGTTCGATATGGCTACATTTGCTGCAGAGCTTGTCTTCAAAGACCTGCTCTATCTTGCACAGCACGCATTCGCTCAAATGCTGAAGGTCGTAGGGGCTGAGGCTATAAAAATGATCGGCGAATTTTAAATAAGGATTTTCCATGGTCTACTCCTGTGATATGGTTGATGAAATTCCCCAAACGGGGGAATAACCATATTCACGAGCCGACAACCCATAATTGATTTGGATAAGGTTTTTGCAACTTATTGGTTTGTTGCAGCCCTTCCAAATCCCCGTGTTTCACATCGGATAGTGTGGCTTTCTAATCGACTGACATCGAAGTGGTTAAACGGATCATCCAGATTCCCCAGCGTCTTTCCAGCACGGAAATTCTGCACATAATAGGTGCCGCTGAATCCAAGATTTTCCAGATGTTTCAGTATGGAATTGATGTCTTCTTCATCCAGCAGATCAGCGTGAACGGTGGTGCGGATTTCAAGTGGGATGCCAGACGCGATAAGCAACTTCAAGGATCGCTCGAAGAGCGCATAACCATCAAACCCTGTGATGCTTTGAAACAGATCGGTCGGCGCTTTGTAATCCAGTGCCACATAATCGATCAGCTGCTCGCCGAGCATTTTTTCCAGCATAGCTGGATTGGTGCCGTTAGTATCCACCTTCACCTTGAAGCCGAGCGACTTAAGATAACGTGCAAAATCGGGAAGCTGCGAGCTCATCATGCACTCGCCGCCTGAGAGCACCGCGCCTTCGAGCAAGCCTTTGCGTGATTCGAGAAAGTCGCTCACCTGCTGCGGAGGTAATTTGGCAAGCTCTCCCTTCACCAGTTCAGGATTATGACAATAACTGCATGCCATATTACACCCAGAGAACCACAAAATACAGGCGGTATGCTCAGGGTAATCCTGAAAGGTGAAGGGAGTGATGCTCGTGATGGGGAGCTTATTTAATGCCCGCTGCAACACGCGCTCTCCGTGGTAAAGAGCGGCAGGTGCGGCGCATTTTCTTTGAAATGCTTGCGCTCCTTATGCTCACCTTTCTTGCCAAGATTGAAGCTCGCCACTGGGCGGTGGTAGCCCATCACCCGTGTCCACACGAGCGTCTCTTTGCCGCAGTCAGGGCAATGAGATTGCTCGCCGGTGAGATAGCCATGGGTTTCACACACGGAGAACACGGGTGTGATGGTGATGTACGGCAGGCGGTAATTCTCAATCACCTTCCGCACCAACCGCTTGCAGGCCTCGCCAGAGGAAATCTGCTCGCTCATATAGAGATGCAGTACCGTGCCGCCCGTATATTTGCATTGCAGTTTATCCTGCAGATTCAGCGCCTCAAACGGGTCTTCGGTATAGCCCACGGGAATTTGCGTGGAGTTGGTGTAATAGATATTCTCCTCGCAGCCCGCCTGGATGATGGCATTGCCGTAGGCTTTGCGATCTTCTTTGGCAAAGCGGTACGTGGTGCCTTCGGCAGGCGTCGCTTCGAGATTGTAGAGATGCCCCGTTTCTTCCTGAAACTTCTTCAGCTCCACGCGCATGTAATCGAGAATTTCTTCGCAGATTTTCATGCCACGCGGGTCGGTGATGTCATAGGCATCGCCGGTGAAGTTACGCACCATCTCATTCATGCCGTTGACACCAATCGTGCTGAAATGGTTGCGAAGATGCGGTAGGTAGCGGCGTGTATAGGGAAACAGGCCGCGATCATACATTTCCTGAATGAACACGCGCTTCTTCTCCAGCGTGGATTTAGCGAGGGTCATCAGCCGTTCGGTTTCCTGAATCAGCCCCAGCATATCGCCTTTGTAACGGTAACCTAGGCGCGCCATGTTGAGCGTCACCACACCAATCGACCCCGTCATCTCCGCTGAGCCGAACAGGCCGTTGCCACGTTTCATCAGCTCACGCAAATCAAGTTGCAAGCGGCAACACATGCTGCGCACTGCGTGCGGCGCATAAGCATCGGGGTTCTGCACCTTTTCTCCCTTATCGTTCAGCATATACTGGCTGCCGATGAAGTTCTGGAAATACGAGCTGCCGATTTTAGCGGTGTTCTCAAACAGCGCTTTGGCCACGGGGCTTTCCCAGTCAAAATCCTCCATCACATTGACAGTAGGGATTGGGAATGTAAACGGCTGGCCATGCGAGTCGCCCTCGGTCATCACCTCGTAATAGGCGATGACGATCTGCTCCATCTCCGGCTGGAAATGCTTGTACGTCATGTCTTCGAGGTTGGTGACACCACGTTTAGCTGCTTCCGCCAGAATTTCGGGATCATTAATATCGCGGAACAGGTGAATGCAATTAGCGGTCGGGAAGTTATCACGCAGATCTGGCGGCACGGTGATGTCCAGCGTGATGTTGGTAAACGGGCTTTGTCCCCAGCGCGCCGGAACATTCAGGTTGTAGACGAACTGGCGGATGGCTTTTTTGATCTCGATGAAGGGAAGTTTATCCTTGAACACATAGGGCGCAAGGTAGGTGTCGAACGAGCTGAATGCCTGCGCGCCCGCCCATTCGGATTGCAGAATGCCGAGGAAGTTTGCCATCTGCCCCAGTGCTTCGCGGAAGTGTTTGGGTGCACGACTCGATACTTTACCGGCGACACCGTTGAAGCCTTCATCGAGCAGCGCACGCAAGCTCCAGCCCGCGCAGTAGCCAGTCAGGCAATCGAGGTCGTGAATATGATAATCGGCGCGACGGTGTGCTTGGCCTTCTTCGGGCGAATAGACATTATCGAGCCAGTAATTGGCGATAATCTTGCCTGCCGAGTTATTAATCAGCCCCGCATTGCTGTAAGCGGTGTTCGCATTGGCATTGACCCGCCAATCCTGCTGAAGAATGTACTCCTCTACCGCTTGTTTGCAGCTCACCAGCGTGTCCTGCGCGGTGGCGCGATTGCGGCTCAGGATAAATGATTTAAGGGTTTTAACGTAACCTGCTGCTGCCAGCTCGTCCTCGATCACGCTTTCCATCGCGCTATCGGCCAGTGCTTCTTTCGAGGTGGAGAGTAACGACATGAACGCATCGAAGCTGCCTTCACCCGATGCCGCAAACGCCTCCTTCAGGCTCGCATGTACCGAGAGTGAAAAGACATTCGGCTTCTGCGTAGCGGGCTGTAGAGTACGCGGCAATTGGGTGGTATTAGGCATAAGTGTTGCAGTTTCGGTTAGTGGCATAGAATCCCCCTGTTTTGACTATATATTGGTGCTTTAGGCAGAAGCGATACTACACCTAGCGTTTAATGGGTGCATTTGACCCAGATCAACTTCTCTAAAAAAGGGATAAGCAGTGTGACATTTCCTCTAAGATATTGCTTTGACTTCGATATGAGCACCGAAGGGTATTATTCTTCTATCCATCTTTGCCATCCAGTCTTGGGCGAAGAAGAATCGGCGTATAAATCACCACAAAGATGCCGAACGCTAACAGCCATAATGTCGCGGAAATCTCAAAAAAGCGCATAGTGTGGGCTGGCATTAGCCACACGCCGAAAACACGGCAGAATGCAGCGAAGTTAATGGCAGCAAAGGCCAATGCCATGGGCTTGCCGACAGCAAGTGGCCTGCCGCTATGCCCCAGCGACACCCGCGCCATCATGCCCAGCGTCAACACGCCGATCCCGCCCGCTGTAAATGCATGGGTAGCGATGATTGGCGGAATATCCACGCCCGTCAGTTCCATCCCTTTCAGCGCAAGCCCCACGACAATCCACGCAAAGCCCAGATGTAGCACCCATAGCAGCGGCACACGGAGTGTTTTCAGGCTCTGCCATGTGGCAAGACGCCACCCGTTTAGCAGCGCGGAAGCCAGTAATAGACCACCAGCGAGGTTATGGCTTATATCAGAAGCCTCGACCGCCAACCCCAGAATGGTTGTTATTAACGCTGCTTTCTCCAGCCGTGAATCGCGTGGAATGCTGATGCCCAGTGGGCGTTCGGTAAAGAACGGAATCACCCGCCCACCGATAATCAGCATTATTATGATAATAATATCGAGGGCGAGCGTAATGCCGAGCGCAGCAAGTTCTGCGGATTCATCTGCGTGCGTGTGTGTTAACCCGTTAGCTACCGACAAACCCGTGAGCAACAGAATGAAAAAGTAATTCCGATGATTTTTTGATTTTATCAGCGCAGGTGCAATGCTTGCGGCGCATACGGCAAAGAACGACACGTCAATCACAGCAACAAGGATCGCTGGCAAAGATGCCGAAAATAGCACCGCCACGCGGCCAGCAAGCCAGAGCAATGCCAGTAGCATCAGGCCTCTGCCTTTGGGGGTGGGATAACCCGTCCAGTTTGGCACGGCGGTAAGCAGAAATCCTGCGATGATGGCACCTGTATAGCCGAACAGCATCTCATGACGGTGCCAGATCAGCGCATCCCACGCACTTGGCCACGTGGAAATAATGCCCGACATCCAGAGAATAAAATATGCCAGCGCGACAACGCTAAAGGCTGAACCGAACAGGAAAAACGGCCTGAATCCCAGCCTGAAAAGGGCAAATGCGGTCCGGTTATGTTTGGGAGCAAGGGGCTCTTCAATGGATAGTAATGTATTCAAAATATCACTCTTGCTGCTGGTTTGATGGACACATCAAGAAGTACGGCGAATCATTTTTTATGAACTTGAGCCAGATCAATTGTTTTTTGATCGGGCAATCCCACTATGCGGCCAGCCAAAGCCCGAATGCTCACGGCACGATTAATTAAGAGAGGTTGTTATGAAATCACCATCATTGTTATCCCTGCTATGCGCCACCAGCGTGCTTGTTTCCGCGCACGCAGCTTATGCGGCTGATCCTGTCGCAACGCCCGCAGCACCGAAGAGCGATTTTACCAAGGCACTGACGGAGGGGAAGCCAATTTTCGATGCGCGTTACCGCTACGAATATGTGGATCAGGATGGACTTGCGAATGAGGCAAACGCGCACACGGTGCGTACGCGCTTGGGCTATGAAACGGGCAAGTTCAAAGATTTCAGCGCACTGCTGGAATTTGAGAATATCACGGGTATTGGCAGTGAGCGTTACAACGATACTATTAACGGGCGCACGACATACCCAACGGTGGCCGACCCAGAGGATACCGCGCTTAATCGCTTACAGCTGACCTATACGGGAGTGCCAGATACGGCACTAGTGCTGGGGCGGCAGAATATCGTGCTAGATAACCAGCGTTTCGTCGGCGGTATCGCTTGGCGGCAGAACGACCAGACATTCGATGCTATCAGTGTGAAGAACAATTCTATTAAAGACACAACGCTCTATTATGCTTACGCGAATCAAGTGAACCGCATTTTTGGAACGGATTCACCTGTGGGAACATGGGATGACAGCCATATCCACTTAATCAACGGTTCCTATGTAGGGCTGCCTTTTGGCAAAATTACTGGCTACAGCTACTTACTTGATATTCCCGATTCCGTAGCGCTCTCCAGCGCGACCTATGGCGCACGGTTTGAAGGAAAACATCCTGTGGCTGAAGGCGTGGCTGGATTGTTGAACCTCGAATACGCCCACCAGAATGATTATGCCGATAACCCAAACAACATCAGTTTCAATTACTACTCTATCGAACCTGGGGTGACGTTTGGGCAATGGACGCTTAAGGGTCAGTACGAATCCATCGAGGGCGATGGTACGAATGCAATGCAATTTGCGCTTGGCACCAACCATGCGTTCGATGGTTGGGTAGACAAGTTCCTCACCACTCCTGCAAACGGCTTGGTGGATGCTAATATCGGCATCACCTATGTCGCCAAGTCAGAGAATACGTGGCTGAACGGCACCAAGGCGATGCTGGTATACCATGACTTTTCTGCCGAGCGTGGCAGCGCGGATTATGGCACGGAATGGGATGCCTCAGTCGAGCAGACCTTCCAACAATACTACACAGCAGGAATCAAGCTCGGTGCTTATAATGCCGATGACCTCTATACCGACACAGTGAAGATCATGCCGTATGTGCAGGTGAAGTTTTAGGGCAAAAGAAAGGGGGGGCGGTTTGCGCCGCCCCCGGAGTTTTCCAGGTAGGGTGAAGCGTTCAGTTGTAGGCCGCGCATTTCTCGCAGGCGGTTCCGGTAACATCTTCGTTCAGGTGCGCTTGGCGCAATGTCTGGAAATTCGGTGATTGCCACGCATCCATGAAAGTCATTTCCTTCAAGTCGCCCATGCGGAAGCGCCCATCATGATCGAAGCAGCAGGCGGAGAGATGGCCGTCAAACGTAATGCGCGCCTCGGTAAACAGCGACCAGCAGGGAACAGGATCACGCAGCGCGCCCACGCGGCCTGGGTTGCCAGCGAGCGGTTTGGTGCCGCGTTTGCCGCCCGTTAGCCCTGCCTGCGAGTATAGCGGCAGGAAATAATGCTCGTCCACCGCGTCCACTATCAGATCTATGGCTTTTTGCATGCGATCACGCTGCTCTCCGTCGTATAGGATGGATGATGCATATAAGCCACAGCGATGGCCCGTCCGCGCCTCCACTTCATCCCGAATCTTACGTGCGTCACAGATATTCTTCACAACTTTATCGAACGCATCGACCTGCGTCATATCCTTGAACTGTTCAGCGTTCGCGAAATTAAAAGAAAATTTCAGCGAATCCAATCCCGCCTCCATGCAAGCACGCACCCTGTCCGCCGTTGCCAGTTTACCATTTGTGGTGAGAAACACATAGGGGAACCCCTTGTCCTTTGCCAGCTTTATCGCCTCCGGCAGTTGTTTATAGAGAAATGATTCGCCGAGGTAGAATAAGCCAATCTCCTCCACGCCTGCCTGTTTCAGATCATCCAGTAGTTTGGCATAAAGATCGAACTCCATGTCGCGCGCGTCGCGCAGTTTCTGGCCCGTGGCGCAGAACCAGCACTTGAAATCGCACCGTGCGGTCAGTTCAATTTTTACGGCGCGGGGACACGGCGGTGCCACCACTTTATAATCATCGGTGATCTTTGTAATCGCGTCGACACGTTTGGTGATAGAAGCCACGGCCATAAGACACTCCACACTCGGGTTTGCCGGGCATGTCACACACCCGATAAAGCGCAGCCTACAAATGCCGTTCACATCGGCAATTGATGTGGATCAACCGATGCACATTACTGCACCAGAGGGCTATCTGCTCCTTCGAGATGAATCCCTGCTATACGCGCTTTGCCTACCAACACCTTCAGATATTGCTTTACCGCCGTCTGCCACGATGCCTCTTTTAGGTACGCCGCAATGGTCGGCTGAACATATTCAAAAAGCACTGGATTTCCTTCCGTATCGCGGAAGGTTTTTCGGTTCTGTTCGTAGTAGCGTTGGCAGCTCGCCTCATCTGGCTCTGGGGTGATGACCTCCTGCTCAAGCAACCGACTGATAAGAAAGTCTTCCTGTACCTCCTGAGTTGCGGCCTCATCCGGCGCGCTTATTTCCAAGCGGGCCGCTTCCTGCAACAGAAGTTCCCGAATTGCCAGCGCCTGGGCAGCTCTTTCCTGTGCTTCGGGCAGAGAAGATGCGGGATGATACTGCATCTCAGCAAACACCTGTTCGTCAGTGATCTCAGTGTTGTTGACGTACAGCGGCATAACTAATTCTTTCCTTCAACAAGTGTAATGCCATTGGGTAACTCACCAACCGCATAACTGTTCACAATCGTAAAATTCTTGGTGTCCATCTGTGATACCGTATTATCGCCCATGTTGGTGACATAGATAAACTGGCCATCACGACTTGCCACAACGCCATGCGGCATAAGTCCTGTACGGATAGTTTTAACAACAGTGTCCAAAGCGATATCGATGACAGAAAGCGTATGGCCAGGGTGCTCTTTGCTCCCTTGATCAGCAACATACATGTACCGTCCCAACGGATCAGCGTAGATTTGCGCAGGAGGGCTATCTACCGAAATAGTTTTTATTTTGCGGTGCTGTGCGACATCCACCACGCCAACGGCACTGTCTTTCGCCAGTGTGACATATACTTTCTTGCCATCGGGTGAAACGGCCACTTGAATAGGCTTGCCACCTACCGGCACGCGCTGAGTTTCTTTATTAGCAACGGCATCGACGACGGACATGGTTCCATCATTTACATTGGCCGTGTACAGGTCGCCGTTGATGGGGTTGATGCGCGCGCCATGTGGAAATGCACCAACATTAATCCATTGCTTTACATCGCCAGAGGCAACATCAACCACAGCTACCCGATCACTGGCTGAGTCCGTCACATAAGCTGTTTTCCCACTCGCCTCCGTCACTACATGTGCCAGATGTTCACCTAAAGAAATAGAACGCATGGATTCTTCATTAAAAGAATCTGTAGGGATGACGAGCAACGTTCCTGACATGGCATGACCTGCATGTTCATGTCCTCCCGCCATACCCGTTGCCAACACCAGCTTTCCATCGGCACTAACTTGAACATTATGCGGTGCGACAGGGACAGTAAGCGTTTGACGTGATCCATCAGCATGTATTCTGGTCAGGGTATGTCCTGCCTCATCTGCCGTTATGAATGAAGGCGCACTGGTTGATGTGCCAACACAGGCTGACAACATACTGAGGGCAAGAAACCAGCCAGAAACACGCACTCTATGCATATTTATCTCCGCGCTTCACGGCTACGCACTACCTGATATGGCCTACCGATATATTTCACCGGCGCGCTCAAAATATGCACCAAGCGGGTGAAGGGGAAGATCAGAAAAATAGTCATTCCTAGAATCAAATGCACCTGAAACGGCCAATCTGTGCCCTTGATGAATTCTGATGCGCCGCTACGGAAAGTAACAATATGTTGCGCCCATTCCGAGAGCTGGATCATAATCCCCGCGTCATGGTGACCGAGCGAGAATGGAATTGTGATCATTCCGAGAGTGATCTGTACCCAGAAGATAAAGACCACGGCAATATCGCTTTTGCTGCTGGTAGCACGGATGCGAGCCACGAACATGCGGCGAAACACCAGAATGGTCAGACCTATGAATCCAATCGTTCCCGCAATCCCGCCTGCAATAATTGCCAGCAACTGCTTCTGCTCGGCAGTGATGAAATGCTCATACACCGCATGTGGCGTGAGCAGACCCACCAGATGCCCGAAGAAAATGAAGATCACGCCGATATGGAACATCACATTGCCAATCTTCAGCCCCTTATCAGCCAACAACTGGCTGGAAGATGCCCGCCAGCTATATTGCTCACGGTCGTAGCGAATCAGCGTGCCAAGCACAAAAATCGTCAGGCAGATGTAAGGGTACATGCCGAAAAAGAAGGAATAGTAGTAATCGCTCATGGTCTTGCTCCTTGCATCATTTTTTCCAGTGGTTTTGGTGCGCCGCCACCGCAGCCTCCGCTGCTGCATCCGCCGCCGCTACCGCCGCAGCCACCCGCTTTGGGTGCTTCCGCGCCAAGGAAGTCAATCGGCTTTTCTTCCCATTCCTTGTCGAGTTGCTCAAAATTCACCACTACAGGTTCCTTGCGCTCAACCTTTTCTGGCGTTTTGCCAGCCAGCAGTGTGAGTGTGTCAAGCACTACGCTATAAGGGCTTCCACGTTCTGCGAGGCGTTTGCCCAGTGCCACAAGGATATGTCCTGTATTGGTGAGTTCTTCGACTGCTTCTTCTTTGGGCAGCATGGAAAGATATTCGAGGAACACCGGCAGATAGTCCGGCAACTCACTGGCAGCAAGGCTAAAACCAAGCTCTTTGTAGCGTTCGGCCAGATCGACCATTGCTTGCCCACGATCCCGTGAATCACCATGCACATGCTCGAACAGATGCAGCGAGAGCGAGCGCACACGGTCGAACGTATCCACATATTCTTCCTGCAGATCGAGCATATCTGATTCCTGAAGCTGGGCGACCAGCGAGCGTAGATTAGCTAGTTGCTCCTTGCTCACCAGCGCTTCTTGCTCGATCAGGTCGCACACATCGGCAGCGCCAGTCAGCCATTCCTCGTTCGGATACCATAGCAGGATACCCAATGCCTTGAAGGTTTTAGCTTGCATGGGTGCCTCCGAACAGGTTCTTGCGTTTGGGTTTGCCGAACATTTGCGCTTCGGAATTTCCGCCGGAGCAGCCATTACCGAAGCTGAAACCACAACCGGAACGGATATTGAAGGCTTCTTCCGCATATTCGCGGTGTGAAGTGGGGATGACATAACGATCTTCATAATTCGCAATCGCCATGTAGCGGTACATATCTTCGACCATCTCTTGCGACAGGTTGACTTGTGAGAGAAGCTCGAGATTATTCACCCCATCGACGTGGCGGTCCCGCATATAGGCACGCATGGCCAACATACGCTCCAGCGCCACACGTACAGGCTTCTCTTCCCCCGCTGTCAGAAGGTTGGCAAGGTAAGTTAATGGAATACGCAGGCTTTTCACGTCAGGAATCACGCCGTTCATGCCCATATCACCACTGGCTGCGGCGTTCTGGATCGGCGAAAGCGGTGGGATGTACCAGACCATTGGTAAGGTGCGATATTCTGGGTGCAACGGGAATGCGATTTTCCATTCCATCGCCATTTTATAAACGGGAGAGCGGCGTGCAGCTTCCAGCCAGCTTTCGGGAATTCCTTCGGCGCGTGCGGCCTTGATGACTTGCTCGTCGTTTGGATCAAGGAACATCTCAAGCTGTGCATGATAAAGATTCTGCTCATCCTGCACCGAAGCTGCGGCTTCTATTTTATCGGCATCATACAACAGCACACCGAGGTAGCGGATACGGCCTACGCAGGTTTCGGAGCATACGGTCGGCTCACCGTTTTCGATTCGTGGGTAGCAGAAAGTGCACTTTTCGGATTTGCCCGATTCCCAGTTGAAGTAAATCTTCTTGTAGGGACATGCCGATACGCACATGCGCCAGCCACGACATTTGTCCTGATCGATCAGGACAATGCCGTCTTCCTCACGTTTGTAGATCGCACCCGATGGGCAGGATGCAACACAGGCAGGATTAAGGCAGTGTTCGCAGAGGCGTGGCAAATACATCATGAAAGTGTTTTCAAACTGACCGTACATCTCCTTTTGCACGTTCTCGAAGTTGTAATCCTTGCTGCGATGTTCAAACTCACCGCCAAGAATTTCCTCCCAGTTTGGCCCGCCGACGATCTTATCCATCTTTTTCCCTGTAATCACTGATACAGGCCGTGCCGTTGGCATGGTCTTCGCTTCGGGTGATTTATGCAGATGCTCGTAATCGAAGGTGAATGGTTCGTAATAATCGTCGATAGACGGCAGGTTGGGGTTGGCGAAAATGTTCGCCAGCGTACGCCATTTTCCACCCTGTTTAGGCTGAATCTTGCCATTAGCTTTACGCTCCCAGCCGCCTTTCCAGCGATCCTGAT
>Ga0209573_1002885_pt1 | contig 20393 bp, 20 predicted proteins | sample TNRBio252014_DNA_FD_185870 | JGI IMG/M metagenome (GOLD analysis project Ga0209573, IMG submission 185870) | Wastewater treatment Type I Accumulibacter community from EBPR Bioreactor in Madison, WI, USA - TNR Reactor_6/25/2014_ DNA (SPAdes)... | ecosystem: Engineered > Bioreactor > EBPR >...
CGCGCGCAGCATGTTGTCGATGCGGCCCGGGTACTGGCGCTCCCACTCGTGGATCATGGCCTTGACCTGCACGCGCTGCAGGTGGTCCTGGCTGCCGCACAGCGTGCAGGGGATGATGGGGAAGCGGCGGTGCTCGGCCCAGCGAGCCAGGTCGGCCTCGGCCACGTAGGCCAGCGGGCGGATCACCACATGGCGGCCGTCGTCGCTGACCAGCTTGGGCGGCATGCCCTTGAGCCGGCCGCCGAAGAACATGTTCATCAGCAGCGTGACCACCATGTCGTCGCGGTGGTGGCCGAGCGCGATGCGCGTCGCGCCGAGCTCGCTGGCCACGCGGTACAGGATGCCACGGCGCAGCCGCGAGCACAGGCTGCACATCGTCTGCCCTTCCGGCACCAGCCGCTTGACGACCGAGTAGGTGTCCTGCGTCTCGATGTGGAAGGGCAGGCCGCGGCTGGCCAGGTACTCGGGCAGCACATGGTCGGGGAAGCCGGGTTGCTTCTGGTCCAGGTTGACGGCGACCAGCTCGAAGCGCACCGGCGCACGGGCCTGCAGGCCCAGCAGCACGTCGAGCAGGCCGTAGCTGTCCTTGCCGCCCGACAGGCAGACCATCACGCGGTCGCCCTCGCCGATCATCTGGTAGTCGGCGATCGCCTGCCCGACCTGCCGGTGCAGGCGCTTGGACAGCTTGTTGGCCTCGAAGGCGGCCTTGCGCGCTGCCGCGCCGTCGCTCAGGTCGTTCATGGGGTCCCCGCCGGGTTGAGGCCGAAGACCTCGACACCGACGCCTTCGCAGTCGGCGTAGACATCGGACTTCTCGGTCATCACGCGCGCGGCGCGCACGCGCGGGTGGGCGAGCAGGCGCCGCAGCAGGTCGTCGGCCAGCGTCTCCTGCAGGTGGATGTGACCTTCGGCCACCCGCTCGGCGACCACGCGGCGGATGAAGTCGTAGTCCACCACCTCGTCGAGCCGGTCCTCGCGTGGTGTGGACAGCGCCAGCGGCACGTACAGCTCGATGTTGAGGCGCACGCGTTGCGCGCCCTGCTTCTCGAAGTCGTGCACGCCGATGTCGATGCGCACCTCGTGATTGCGCAGGAACAGGCGCCGGCAGTCGAGCAGCAGTTCTTCGGGGGGCAGTGCGTGCATCGGGCTCAGCGGGTCTGGCGCGCGAGGAAGAGCACGTCGCGCGGCTGGGGTTGCAGATGCTGTCCGCCGTCGACGAGCAGCGTGGTGCCGGTGATGGCCGGCGACTCGATCAGGAAGCGTACCGCGCGCGCCACGTCCTGCGGAGTCGACGAGCGACCCAGCGGCGTCATGCGATGGGCCCGCGCGAACTCCTGGTCGTCCATGGGTCCTGAATGCAGCGTCACCCCCGGTGCCACGCCGCAGACGCGGACCTCGGGGGCCAGTGCCTGGGCCAGCAGCCGGGTCGCCGCTTCCAGTGCAGCCTTGGACAAGGTGTAGGACAGGTGATCCGGGTTCGGGTTCCACAGCTTCTGGTCCAGCAGGTTGACCAGCACCCCGCCGCCGGCGCGACGCAGCGCGCGCGCCAGCTGCACCGCCGGTGCGGTATTGGCGCGCCAGTGGCGTTCCATCGTGGCATGGCTGAAGCTGTCGACATCGTCGTGCTCGAACAACGACGCGTTGTGCACGACGGCGTCGATGCGGCCCAGGTGAGCCTGTACCTGCGGCACCAGCGCCTCGCAGGCCGCTTCGTCGGCGAGGTCGGCGCTCAGGCTCACGGCCCGTGCCCCGAAGCCCGCGGCCTGGCCTGCGGTCTCGGCGGCCTCGACGGCCGAGTGATGGAAGTGCACGGCCAGGTCCCAGCCCTGCGCGGCCAGCTCGAGCGCGATGCAGCGGCCGATGCGGCGGGCGGCGCCGGTGACCAGGACGACGGGACGTGAGGGCATGCTTCCTAGAATCGGTGCGTGACGAACAAGCGCGCCGCCAGTGTATCGATGCCCCTGCCCGAAGGCGGCGCCCCGGGGGACAGGGCCATGCTGGCGGCTCGCATCAGGGCGGCGATCGCCCTCGCCGGCGGCTGGTTGCCCTTCGACCGGTTCATGGCCATGGCCCTGTACGAACCTGGCCTGGGCTACTACGCCCGCGACGCGGTCCGCTTCGGGCGCTTCCCCGCCGGGGGCAGCGACTTCGTCACCGCGCCCGAGCTGTCGCCGCTGTTCGGCCGTGCGCTGGCGGTGCAGGTGGAGCAGGCGCTCGCCGCTGCCGGCAGCTCGACCGTGGTCGAGTTCGGTGCCGGCAGCGGCGCGCTGGCGGCGCAGCTGCTGACCACGCTGGGCGAGCGGGTGCAGCGCTATGCCATCGTCGAGCTGTCGGGCACCCTCAGGCAGCAGCAGGCCGGACTGCTCGAGCGCTGGGCCGGCCGTGTCGAGTGGCTGGACCGCTGGCCCGAGCACATCGAAGGCGTGGTGCTGGGCAACGAGGTGCTGGACGCCATGCCGGTGCAGCTGCTGGCCTGGGACGGACAACGCTGGGCCGAACGCGGCGTCGGCCTGGATGCCGAGGGCCGTTTCGCCTGGAGCGATCGCGACAGCCCCTTGCGCCCGCCGCGCGACCCCGGCTTCGCGCCCGGGGCGGTCACCGAACTGCACACGCATGCGGTGGCCTTCGTGCGCACCCTGGCCGAGCGCCTGCAGCGCGGCGTGGCCTTCCTTGTCGACTATGGCTTCCCCGAGCACGAGTACTACCACCGCCAGCGCCATGCCGGCACGCTGATGTGCCACCGGGCGCATGTCGCCGACATCGACCCGCTGGACAGCGTGGGCTGCAAGGACATCACCGCCCATGTCGACTTCAGCGCGATCGCGCTGGCCGCGCAGGACGCCGGGCTGCAGGTCGCCGGCTACACGTCGCAGGCGCGCTTCCTGCTCGGCTGCGGCCTGGCCTCGCTGCTGGCCGGGGCCGATGCAGCCGGCCGTGCCGATGCCCACAAGCTGCTGGCCGAACACGAGATGGGCGAACTGTTCAAGGTGCTCGCCCTGGCCCGCGGCCTGCCGGGCTTCGACCCCGTGGGCTTTCGCGACGGCGATCGCTCGCACACCCTCTGAGCTGCCTTCACCCGGGACCCCGCCATGCGCTGGTTGATCGTGTTCCTGCTCGCCTTCCTGGTCTTCAACGGGCTGCGCGCCTGGCTCGCCCGGGTCGGGCTGGGGCGGCTGCCCGGGGACTTCAGCGTGCGCATCGGCGGCCGCGAGTGGTACCTGCCGGTGGCCAGCAGCCTGGTGCTGAGCCTGCTGGCGATGGCCATGGGGCTGTTCTTCTGACCCTGGCAGCGCGGGCGCCGGCCATCCCTCGATCGTGGGGGCTGCCCGCGAAAGCCCGCGTGCCGCAAGGCCGCGCCGCATGGCAGCATGGTGCTCCCTTCACATTCGTCGACCGACGAGGAGACCCGATGACCCTGCGTTCCTCCCTCCACCGGGCGCTGCGTGCGCCCGCGCTGGCCGCCTTGCTGGCGGTGTCGACCCTGGCGCCACAGGCGATGGCCGAGCGCGCAGAGCTGGCCGCCGACACCGTGGCCTACCGCTGGGGCAGCCCGGCCCAGGCCGCACCGGCACGGGCCGGCGTGCTGGCTTCGCATCTGGTGCGTCACGAAGGCGCGCGCTGGTTGCGCCTGAACTTCGACGCCGTCGAGCTGGCGCCCGGCTCCGTGCTCCGGCTGACCTCGCTGCTCGACGGCGCGCAGCAGCACCTCAACGCCACCACGGCAGCGCAATGGCGCAACACCTCGGCCTACTTCAACGGCGCTGCCGTGCGGGTGGAGCTGCTGGCGGCCGAAGGATCGGTGGGCAACCGCGTGGCGATCCGGTCGCTGTCGGCCGGCCGTGATCGCAACGGCACCGAGAGCCAGTGCGGCGCCACCGACGACCGCGTGGCCTCCAGCGCCGCCAACCGCGCCCGCCTGCTGCAGATGGGTTGCACCGCGAACCTGACCCTCGACGGCTGCTTCATCACCGCCGGCCACTGCCTGGACGCCAGCGGCCCGAACGACGTCGTGCAGTTCAACGTGCCGCTGTCCAATGCCAATGGCTCGCTGAACCACCCGCCGCCGTCGGACCAGTACATGCCGACCGGCAGCGCACAGTTCTCGAACGGCGGCCAGGGCAATGACTGGGGCGTCTTCACGGTGCACCCGAACAGCGAGACCGGCCTCACGCCGCTGCAGGCCCAGGGCCCGGGCCTCGAGTTCTCGACGGTGCTGCCGCGCCGCCGCAACACGGTCGAGATCACCGGCTACGGGGTCGACAGCGGCACCGCCAACCAGACCCAGCAGGTCTCGACCGGCCCGGTCAGCTCGGTGTCGTCCTCGACCCAGATCCTCAAGTACAAGTCCGACACCGAAGGCGGCAACAGCGGCTCGGCGGTGCTGATCGGCGGCCGCGTGGTGGCGATCCACACGCATGGCGGCTGCCGGACGACCAACACCGGGGCCAACGCCGGCACCCTGATCGGCAACGCCGGCTTCCAGGCCGCCTACTCGGCGGTCTGTCTGGCGCCGCAGCGCTGAAGCGCGTGCCCGCCGCTGCCAGCCCCGGCGGGCCGCGATCGATCATCACTTGGGGGCTGGCAATCCGCGGCAACTCCTGACACGATTGCCCACCATCGTTACCGGGCTGCGGTCGCGGCAGGGCGGGCGGCGGTCCGGGTGGGTGGCGGGGAGGCTGACGTGCAGTGCAAGGGCTGGTTTCTGGAGGCGGTGGCCGCTGACGGGTCGCATGTGCGCCACGAGGTCGACCGCTTCCCGTTCCACATCGGCCGCGATGTCGGCAACGAACTGGCCATCGCCGCGCTCGGGCTCAGCCGCCGCCACGCCGAGCTGACGGCAGCGCCCACCGGGGCACTGCTGCTGACCGACCTCGGCAGCACCAACGGCACCTTTGTCAATCATCAGCGGCTGCAGGGCCCCGGCCTGCTGGCGGTCAACGACGTCATCCACTTCGGCAATGCCGAGTTCAGGCTCGGCCATCGTGATGCGTCCGATGCCTCGCAGACCCTGCCGCCCGAAGGCGAGCGCACGATGATCGTGCCGGCCGGCCAGCGCCGCAGCGGGCATTTCGTGCCCCAGGAGCGGCAATTCATGGAATTCCTCTCCGGCAAGGGGCTGGATGCGGCGGCACAACCCATCGTCGAATCGGCCGGCGGCCGGGTCTTCGCCTGGGAGCTGCTGGGCCGCGGTTCGCACCCGGACCTGCCGGCGTCGCCGATGCGGCTGTTCGACCTGGCGGCGCAGCTCGATCGCGAGGCCGAGCTCAGCGAGGCCTTCCGGGAACATGGCGTGCGGGCGCTGACACCGCGTCTGGCCGGTGGAACGCTGTTCGTCAACACCCACCCCAAGGAGACCTTCCAGGAGCATTTCCTGCAGGCGCTGGGCTCGCTGTCGCGTACGCCGCAGTCGCCGCGGCTGGTGGTCGAGGTGCACGAGACGGCGGTGATGGAAGTCGACCGCATGCGCGAGCTGGCGGCGCGGCTGCGCGAGATGGGCGTGCGTTTCGCCTACGACGACTTCGGTGCCGGGCAGGCGCGGCTCAACGAGCTGGGCGAGGTGCCGGCGCACTTCGTCAAGTTCGACATGGGCCTGATCCGCGGCATCCACGAAGCCAGCGAGCGCAAGCAGCGTGTGGTCGGCGACTTGGTGCGGCTGGTGCTGGACCTGGGCTCGGTGGCGCTGGCCGAAGGGGTCGAGCTCGACGCCGAAGCGCAGATCTGCCGCCAGATGGGCTTTCAACTGATCCAGGGCTACCTCACCGGCCGGCCCATGCCGGTCAGCGCGGTGCACGCCTAGGCCATCGCCGTGCGGCGTCAGCCGTCGTCGTCGATCTGCCACTCCCGGCTGCACTGTCGGCAGCACACGCGCACCCAGCGCTGGCCGGGGTCCGACTGCACCAGCGTGAAGCGGGCATAGGTGCCGCATTGCGGGCAGTCGGCCTGCTGGGCAATGGCTTCGGCGCGCGTCATCCGGTAGAGATAACGACGCAGGGCCCAGAGCCCCGCTGCAGCGCAGGCCACCACCACCATGCCGTCGTAGGCCCTCTCCGTGAGGGACTGCGCGCGCGATGCGGCCTCGAAGGCGGCCACCACGCCGACCACGCACAGGAAGCACAGCACCAGGTGCGCGTGGCCGCTCAGCAGCTCGCCTTCGTACCACTTGCGAAAGCCCTTCTCGCGGATGCGATCGGCCAGCTCCATGCACAGGCTCCGGCGCGGCCCGGCGCGCCCAGGCCCCATGGTGGCATGCCGCAGGCGATCGTGCTGGCCGCAGGTCAGCCGCGATGCTCGGGCCCCCGGGACCGAGCCCCTCCGGCCACGGGCGCATGAGCCAGCGCGGCCTCGCGGGCACGGCGCACGGCGGCGGCAAGCTGCGGGCCGCGCTGCCCGCAGGCCATCGCGGCGGCCACCGCGCCGGCGGTGTCGGCTGCTGCCGCCGCCTGCCGCAGTGTGGCCAGACGCAGGCGCGGGGCATAGGGACGGTCCTGCAGCCCCCCCCGCCCACGCGCGTCGCACTCGCAGGCCAGCAGCAACTGCTCGAAGCGCAAGGGCTTGCGCCAGGCGTCGCAGCGGTCGAACAGCCGCACCAGCGCCGCAGGCAACAGGCCCTGGCTGGCGTGGACATGGCCATGCTCGCGCGCCACCAGCTCCGCCAGCTCGCGCGACTCGTGGTCGACGCGCAGGCGCCGGGCCAGCAGGCGCACCAGGCGCTCGCTGTGGGCCTCGTGCCCGAAGTGGCGTGGCCACTGTTCACGAGGAGTCGCCGCCTTGCCCAGGTCATGGCCCAGGCAGGCAAAGCGCACCGGCAGCGGTGCACCCAGTGTCGAGGCCATGTCCAGCACCTGCATCAGGTGCTCGCCGGTGTCGACCTCGGGGTGGTGGTCGGCGCGCTGCGGCACACCCCACAGCGCGTCGACCTCCGGCAGCAGGCGCGGCAGGGCACCGCATTCACGCAGCAGCCCGAACATGCGGCTGGGCCGCGCTTCCATGAGGCCGCGCGACAACTCGGCCCATACACGCTCGGGCACCAGGGCGTCGACCTCGCCCGCGGCGACGATGTCGCGCAGCAGCGCCAGCGTCTGCGGGGCGACGGCGAAGTCCGGCCAGCGCGCCGCGAAGCGGGCCACGCGCAACAGCCGCACCGGGTCTTCGGCGAAGGCCGGCGAGACATGGCGAAGCACCTTGTCGCGCAGGTCGCGCTCGCCGCCCCAGGGGTCGATCAGCTGCCCTTGTGCGTCGCGCGCCATGGCGTTGATCGTCAGGTCGCGGCGCGCCAGGTCCTGCTCCAGCGTGACCTCGGGTGCGGCGTGGAAGGTGAAGCCGTGGTAGCCCGGCGCCGACTTGCGCTCGGTGCGTGCGAGCGCCACCTCCTCGTGGGTCAGCGGATGCAGGAAGACCGGGAAGTCACGGCCCACGGGGCGATACCCGGCGTCCAGAAGGGCCTGCGGCGTCGCGCCGACGACCACCCAGTCGCGGTCGCTCGGCGGCAAGCCCATCAACTCGTCGCGAACCGCGCCGCCGACGACGTAGAAGCGGGCATCCATGGTTTCGGCAGCAGGCGAGGCCGCAGAACGCCGCCCGGCGAGCCTGTCAGTCGTCGCGAGCGCCGCGATAGGGCTCGTCGAAATCCAGGAAGTCGGCCTCGGCCAGGGCGTCGGCCATCCAGCGTGAGACCGCCTCGGTGTGGCACAGGCGTCCGACATAGGCTTGCGCGGCGTCGCCGACCGGCAAGCCGTAGCTGCGGATGCGCATCGCCACCGGCGCATAGAAGGCATCGGCGTGGCTGAAGGGCCCGAACAGGAACGGGCCACCGCTGGCGGCGAGCTGCTCCTGCCACATGGCGTCGATGCGGGCGAGGTCGGCACGCACCGTGGCCTGCTCGGCCAGCACGCGCTGGCCCACCTCGGGCAGCGCGGCCTCGATGTTCATCGGGCAGTGGCTGCGCAAGGCGGAAAAGCCGGCGTGCATCTCGGCGCACAGGCTGCGCGCGCGGGCGCGCTGGCGGCTGTCCGCCGGCCACAGCCCGCGGTCGGGGAACAGCTCGTGCAGGGTCTCGGCGATGGCCAGCGTGTCCCAGACGGCGTGGCCGTCGACCACCAGCACCGGTACGCGTCCGGCCGGGCTCAGGCGCGCCACGGCCTGGCGGAAGGCCGAATCGGGCGAGAGGTCCAGGCGCAGCTTGTGCTCCTCGAAGGGGATGCCGGCCTGCACCATGGCAACCCAGGGGCGCATGGACCAGGACGAGTAGTTCTTGTTGCCGATGACGAGCTGCAGGGGCATGGCGGTCTCTCCGATAGGGTCCGGCATCGTATCGGGGACCAGGGCGCGTCGGCATGCCCGGCCGATGAGAACGCTGCATGGCCCCGATGCAATGCCGACATCGACGCCTCAGTCGCGACGGGCCCGCCAGGCGTCCAGCCGTGCCGGACCTTCGTGCGCCGACAGCACCGCCGGCATCACCGCCTCGATCGGCGTGGCCGCCAGGCCCAGGCTGTCCAGTCCCGGTGCGGCGCCGCTGGCGACGTTGGGCTGCTGCATCGAGTCGATGTTGTCGCGCGACATCAGTGCCGGGCCGGGCAGGTGCTCCATCAGCAGCGCCTGCAGCCGGGCCAGCCCGGCGGGCAGCGCGATCTGCGGCCGGGCGTGGCCGCTCCACTGGCCGGCCAGACGGGCCAGGGCCGACAGCGTGAAGACTTGTGGGCCCGCGGCTTCGACCCGGTGCACGCCCGGGGCTTTCCTGCGCAGCAGCCGCCAGACTGCGTCGGCCACGTCCTCCACCCACACGGGCTGGAAGCGGGCGTCGCTGCCGGCCAGTGGCAGCACGGGCGCCAGCGCCTGCAAGGCGGCGAGCAGCCTGATGAAGCGGTCCTCGGCGCCGAAGATGACCGATGGCCGCAGCACCGACACCGAGGGCGCGGCGTCGGCGACAAGCGCTTCGCCGGCGGTCTTGCTGCGCAGGTAGTTCGAGCAGGCCAGCGGGCCGACGCCCAGCGCGCTGACATGCAGCAGCTGACCAGTGCCCGCGGCGCGGCAGGCGGCCACCAGGGTGCGCGGCAACGCCACATGCACACGCTCGAAGTCGGCCGGCCGCCCGTGCAGGATGGCCACCAGGTTGACCACTGCATCGGCGCCTTCCAGGAGCGAGGCCAGCGCCGCCGGATCATGCACGTCGGCAAGCCTCAACTGCACCCCCGGCAGTACCGCCAGCGCCTGGGCATGGCCCAGGCGACGCGTCGGCAGCACGACCGTGGTGGCCGGCGAGGCGGCGGCCAGGCGGCGGCACAGCGCGCGGCCGACGAAGCCGCTGCCGCCCAGCACGACCACGCGCGAAAGGCGGGGGGCGGAGATCGACGGCGTGTCCGCCGGCAGGTCCGCCCGCGCCGCCGCCGCGGTCACGGGATTTCCTTGTCGGCGGCAGGCGCCTGGGGGTCGCGCGGGCCGACCTCCTTGCCCAGGCGCTGGCGGATCGACGGCGTCTGGCCTGCCAGCAGGCTGCCGTACACGGCGGCGTTGGCGAGCACGCGCTTGACGTAGTCCCGCGTCTCGTTGAAGGGGATGTTCTCGGCCCAGGCGGCGGCATCCATGGCCTGCCCCTCGCGCCAGCGGCGCGGCCGGTTGGGGCCGGCGTTGTAGGCCGCCGCCGCCAGCGGCAGGGAGCCCGCGAAGTCGTCCATCACCATCTTCAGGTAGGCGGTGCCCAGCTTCAGGTTGGTGTCGATGTCGTCGATCATCGACAGCTCGAAGGGCAGGCCGATGCGCCTGGCCGTCCAGCGGGCGGTGGCCGGCATCAGCTGCATCAGCCCGCTGGCGCCGACATGCGAGCGCAGCGTCGACATGAACCGGGTCTCCTGGCGGATGAGGCCGAACACCAGCGCCGGATCCAGACCGCGCTCCTGCGCGCGGGCGAGGATCTGCGGGCGGTAGGGCATGGGGTAGCGCTGCGCGAGGTCCACTTCCTGGCGCGTGCGGTCGCTGGTGTTGATGCACAGCTGCCAGTCGGAGACATCGCAGGCCGACTGGGCGGCGGCCAGCAGCTCGCGGTCGCTCATGCCGCGCAGGGTGAAGTTCCACTCGCGCCGCCCTTCGTCGCGCAGGCCCAGTGCGGCCATGTGCAGGGCGCGGCGCAAGCCCGGGGCCGTGCGGGCCGCGGCTTGTTCGGCTTCACTCGGCGGGGCCGGCGCGGGCGGCAGGCGCCAGGCCACGCCCAGGTCCTCGGCCGCCAGCTGGGCGTAGAAGCCCAGTGTGTTCGACAAGGCCTGCAGCGACTGCCAGGCCGCCTGACGGTCGGCTTCGCCCTCGGCGCCGGCGGCCGCCAGCGCCAGCAGTGCGCGGGCCTGCCAGTAGGTCCACGCCGGGTCGCGCCGTTCGGCGCTGCCCATGGCCTCGACGGCGTCGAGGACCAGCCGCCAGCGGTCCCGGTCAGGGCTGTGCGTCCGTACCGCGGCGCGCACCTGCCAGGCCAGGGTGTCGTCGGACCAGCCCGGCGTGCCCAGGCTGCGTTGCAGCCGCCAGGCATGCTGGAAATGCTCGGCGGCTTGCGGCTGCAGCTTCAGCGCCGCCTGGCGGCCTGTGCCGGCCCATGACCAGGCCGCGCGTTCGGCGCCGAGCTGCCTGGCCAGCCCGGCAGCCAGCTCGTCGGCCGCCGCCGGCGGGTCATCGGCGGCCAGCCGCAGCAGGGCCAGCACGGCCAGTTCCTGCATCTGCGGCGTGGCCCTGCCCCCACGCTTGAGAAAGCGTGCGGGGTGGTGGTAGAGCTCGTCGACCGAAGCAAGCGAAGAAGGCGAGGCAAGCGCGACGGCGGCGCGCACGGCGCGCAGCCGGCCTGCTTCGGCCGACAGGCGGGCCTTGCGCCAGGCGTCCGCAGGCAGCAGCTTTCCGGCCTCCAGCAGTGTCGCGGCCAAGAGCTGGCAGCCGTCGTCGAGCTCTCGCTGCGCGAACCAGGCCTGGCGTGCCGGCGCGGCCACGTCCTGGCCGGCCAGGTGCTGCGTCAGAAGCGAATAGCAGCTGACCTCGCGGTCGTCGTTCATGCGAAAGCGCGGGAAGTCGGCGGCGAAGGGCCGCCAGTCACGACGCTTGCCGAGCTCGAGCAGCCAGTCGTTGCGCAGCCGGTCCTCGACGTAGTGGCCGGGCCAGCGGGCGTAGAAGGCCTCGACCTCGGCGAGTGAGGCTTCTCCCAGGCGATTCGACAGCTCCCAGTAGTCGGGCCAGGACGCCAGCGGGTGGCGCCCCGCCACCGCAGCGTCGCGCAGCCGGGCCAGGCGCGGCTTGTCCTTCTTGCGCAGCGCTTCGCGCGCTTCGACGATCAGCGCGTCGGCGGTCTGCGCCCGGCCGGCCATTGGCGGCAGCGCCAGCGCCAGCGCCGACGCCAGGACCGCAGCCAGCCGCAATGCTCGGGAGCTCAAGTGCTTGTTCCTCGGGTTTGTCGCGCGTGCGTCGGGCGCGGCGCCGTCCGGGAAATCTACCAAACGCCAGTTCCGACCCGGCCCCAGGGGGATAGGCGGGCGGCTTGGCCGTCAGGCCTCGAGCGCCGTGCGCGTGGCGCCGGCCTGGGCGAGCAGCCAGCGCTCGAAGGCATCGACCTCCGGCCGCGGGCGACGCCCGGGCCAGGGCACCAGCCAGTAGCGGAACGGCGAGGTGATGCGCCCGGCCGCCCCGAAGGGCTCGACGAGCTCGGCGCGGGCGATCGACTCGTGCACCAGCGCCAGCCGGGCCAGCGACACGCCCTGGCCGGCCAGCGCGGCCTGGATCTGCTGGTGCGTGAAGCTGAGGAAGATCCAGCGCTGTGGCTCCAGCGCCGGCTCGGCCTGCAGGCGCAGCCAGTGGCGCCAGCTCAAGTACTCCGAGCTCGGGCGCTGGTCGTCTTCCTCCAGCAGGGTGTGGTGCGCCAGGTCCGCCGGCCGCCGCAGCGGCTGGCCGCGCATGTCGCGCAGCGAGGGGCTGGCCACCGGCGTCAGCACTTCGTCGAACAGCGCCAGCGAACCGCGCGGCACCTGCGAGTCCAGCGCGTAGCGCAGCGCGATGTCGATCTCCGGATCGCCCGGTTCGACCAGCACGTCGCTGGCGTCGATGCGGATGTCGATGCCCGGGTGCCGGGCCTGGAAGTCCTTGAGACGGGGCAGCAGCCACAGCGACGCGAAGGAGGCAAAGGTGGTCACCGTGACCTGCCGACGCGAGCGCTGGACGCGGATCTGGCGCACCGTGGCATCCAGCCGGGACAGCAGCGGCGCCATCGTGCGCAGCAGCAGGCTGCCGTCGCTGGTCAGCTCGACATGGCGCGTGCCGCGGTGCAACAGCGTCGCCCCGAGCTCTTCCTCCAGCGAGCGGATCTGCCGGCTGACCGCGGGCTGGGTGATGTGCAGTTCCTCGCCGGCGCGCCGGAAGCTCGACAGCCGGGCGACCGCCTCGAACGCCCTCAAGGGACCGATGGAGAGTGGTCTCTGGCGTGGTCTATTCATGCGCAAAGCTTATCAGTTGAGCGTGCCGATCTGATTGGACTCGGGGCACCCTCCAGCGGCAGACTGCTCCCGTGCGAAATGGCGCACATCATCTCCCGGAGTGGCAAGTGATGAGCAACGATCATGTCTCCAGTGACCCCTTCAGCGCCCTGCAATGGACCCTGCCCCGCGCCGCGGCACGGCGCCTGCCGGCCAGGCCGGAGGACCGCGTGCTGGCCGTGACCGAAGGGCGGGTGTGGCTGACGCGCACCCGTCGCTCGCGGCCCGGCGAAGACATCTGGCTGGCTGCGGGCGATGTGCAGGCCCTGCCGGCCGGCACCGACTGGGTCATCGAGGCCTGGCCGCAGGCGCGCGTGGTCGTTGCCGAGTCACCGGCGCGCGGCCTTTGCTGACCCTGCGGCGGCGCCGGGAGTGGCGGCAAGCGACAATCCGCCCCGCTGCTGCCGGGCCTGCCATGACGCTGCCGTTCAACCTCCCGCTGGAACCGTCTCGCGACAAGAAGCTGCTGCGCAAGCAGTTGCAGGCCGAGCGCCAGACGCTGGTCGACCGCCACCAGAGGGCCGTGCACCTGCAGGAAGTGCTGCGCGTCTGGCTGGTGGGCAGGCCGGAGCGGACGATAGGCGCCTACTGGCCGATCAAGGGCGAGTTCGACGCGCTGCCGGCGCTGTTCCGCTGGAGCGAGGTCGATTCCGGGCGGCGGATCGGGCTGCCGGTGTCCGACCGTGAGACGCGTCAATTGCGCTTTCACGTCTGGTACCCGGGCTGCCCGATGGAGGACGACGCCTACGGCATCCCCAAACCCAAGGGCACCGAGGCCTTCGACCCGCAGCTGCTGCTGGTGCCCTGCGTGGGCTTCGGGCGCGCGGGCCTGCGCCTGGGCTACGGCGGCGGCTTCTACGACCGCACCCTGGCGGCGCTGTCACCGCGCCCGGTCACCGTGGGGGTCGGCTATTCGAACGGCTTCGTGCCCTGGCTCGACGCCGAGCCGCACGACGTGCCGCTCGACGTGATGCTGACCGACGAAGGACTGCACTGGCAGCGCCCGGGCTTGTAGAACTCCGGGGCCGGGACCCTGCGCGACCGGACGCCGCGCCGGTCCGGCCGGCGCGGGTAACACAGGTCAGAAGCGCTTTCCGACGCCCACGCTGACGGCGAGGGGGTCGACCTTGAAGCTGCCGACCTTGGTGCCGAACGACGACACGTCGGTGCGGATCTGGACCTTCTTGACATCGAAGTTCAGCAGCCAGCCGTCGCCCATGGGCATGTCGGCACCGACATTGAAGGCCAGGCCCACGCTGCTCTTCTCGACCGAGGGATCGAGCGCGGTCTTCACCGCGGACGCGAACTTGACGCTCGAGAACAGCGTCAGGTTCAGGCCGGCGCCGACATAGGGGCGCCACCCCATGCCGGTGAAGTGGTACTGCAAGGTCAGCGTCGGCGGCAGGTGCTTGAGCGTGCCGATGTCGGCGCTGCCGGAGCGAACGGTATGCTTCTGCGGGTAGGTCAGGATCAGCTCGGCGGCCAGGTTGGGGCTCAGGAAGTAGGTGACGTCGACTTCCGGGAACGTCTTGGAGTTGACGTTCAGGTCCAGCCCGGTGCTGTCCTTGTTGGCCGGGTCGAGGTAGAGCGCGCGCGCACGCACGATCATGTTGCCCTTTTCGGCAGCCTGGGCCAGGGCCTGGGGCACAAAGGCCGGCGCAATGGCGGCGGCCGCAGCGATGGCAATCCAGCGCATCTTCATTGTCAGTCCTCACTTCGCAATGACTCAGGCCACATGGCCTGCAGGCATTTGACAATGAAGTTGAAGTGGTCTTTTTGCGCTGCAGCAAATTGACGCAAGTCGGACCTCGCACAGCCGCACCCACCGGACACAGCGGCGGACCTTGAGGCGCCCCGGTGCCGGCGCCGCTGTCAGAACCGCAGGCCCAGGCCGGCGCCCAGCACGACCGGCCGGACCTTGAACTCGCCGAAGGCGCTCTGGCCGCCGGCCAGGTCGGTGCGCAGCTGCAGCGCCTTGGCGTCCAGGTTGATCGACCAGCGGCCGTCCAGCGCGAGGTCCAGGCCCAGGGCCAGCACCGGGCCGATGCTGTTGTTGCGCACGGTGGCTTGCAGCACGGGGTCGGTCCCGGGCGAGAAGCGCAGGTTGGAGACCCGGGTCCAGCTGATGCCGGCGCCCACATAGGGGCGCAGGCGAGCGCTGCCGGACGCGGCGCCGAAGTGCCACTGCGCCAGCAAGGTCGGCGGCAGCTGGCGCAGCTGGCCGACTTCGAAGCCGGCCGACTTCACCGCATGCCGCTGAGGCACGGTGACGGCCAGCTCGAACGCCAGCTGGCGGGTCGCGAACCAGCTCAGGTCCAGCTCGGTGAAGCGCAGCGGCTCGACCGTCACGAACAGGCCTATGGTGTCGTGGATGCCGGGGTCGAGCTTCAGGCCACGGGCGCGCAGCAGCCAGCGCCCGCCCTGTGCGGCGGCCGGCTCCGCACCCTGCCGGGTGTCGACGGGTGCCGCCCTGCCGGGCAAGGCCGCCAGCGCACCGGCGACCGCCAGTGCGACGAGGAGGAAAGGGCCGCGCCGCCGGGGCCTCACGACCACCCCAGCCGGCTGCAGATCTCCAGCGTCAGCGACGACTGGTTGAGCGTGTAGAAGTGGACGCCGGGCACGCCGCCGGCCTGCAAGCGCTCGCACAGGCGAGTGACCACCTCGATGCCGAACGCGCGCACCGAGGCTGCGTCGTCCATGTAGCCCTCCATCTTGAGCGCCACCCAGCGCGGGATCTCGATGCCGTCGCGGGCCGCGAACTGGGCGATCTTCGCGTAGTTGTGGATGGGCATGATGCCGGCCACCACCGGCACCGTGACGCCGAGCGCGCGCACCTCGTCGACGAAGTGGAAGTAGGCGTCGGGGTTGAAGAAGAACTGCGTGATGGCGGCGTCGGCGCCGGCGGCGATCTTGGCCGCGAAGTGCTCCAGGTCGCGCCGGGCGTAGCGCTGCTCGGGGTGGTACTCCGGGTAGGCGGCGACCTCGATGTGCCAGTCGTCGCCCTGCGTCTCCCGGACGAAGCGCACCAGCTCGGCGGCATGACGGAACTCGCCCGCCACCGCCGTGCCGCTGGGCAGGTCGCCGCGCAGCGCCACCAGTCGCCGTATGCCCTGCTCCCGGTAGGTCCGCAGGATGCCGGCGATGCCCTCGCGCGTACTGCCCACGCAGGACAGGTGCGGCGCCGCCTCGTGGCCCGCGGCTGCGATGTCACGCACCGTGGCCAGCGTCTTGTCGCGCGTCGCCCCTCCCGCCCCGTAGGTGACGCTGAAGAACTGGGGCCGCACGGCCGCCAGTTCGGCCACCACGGTCCTGAGCTTGTCGCTGCCGACCGGCGTATTGGGCGGGAAGAACTCGAAACTGATGGGGACGGGTGGCATGGTCAGTAGCGGTAGCTGTCGGGCTTGTAGGGCCCCTGCAGCGGCACACCGATGTACTCGGCCTGCTCGTCGCTCAGTTCGGTGAGCTGGGCGTTCAGCGTCGCCAGCTGCAGCCGCGCGACCTTCTCGTCCAGGTGCTTGGGCAGCACGTAGACCTTGCCCTGCTCGTAGTAGTCGCGGTGCGTGTAGAGCTCGATCTGCGCGATGGTCTGGTTGGCAAAGCTCGAGCTCATCACGTAGCTCGGGTGTCCCGTGCCGCAGCCCAGGTTCACCAGCCGCCCCTTGGCCAGCATGATGATGCGCTTGCCGTCGGGAAAGATGACATGGTCGACCTGCGGCTTGATCTCCTCCCAGGCCAGGTCCTCGATGGCCGCGATGTCGATCTCGTTGTCGAAGTGCCCGATGTTGCAGACGATGGCGTTGTGCTTCATCGCCGCCATGTGCGCGCGCGTGATCACGCGCTTGTTGCCGGTGGCGGTGACGAAGATGTCGGCCTTGTCGGCAGCCCAGTCCATGGTGACGACACGGAAGCCCTCCATCGCCGCCTGCAGCGCATTGATGGGGTCGATCTCGGTCACCCAGACCTGCGCCGAGAGCGCACGCAGCGCCTGCGCACTGCCCTTGCCGACGTCGCCATAGCCGGCGACGACCGCGATCTTGCCGGCCACCATGACGTCGGTGGCGCGCTTGATGCCGTCGACCAGGCTCTCGCGGCAGCCGTAGAGGTTGTCGAACTTGCTCTTGGTGACGCTGTCGTTGACGTTGATGGCGCGGAACATCAGCGTGCCCTTGGCCGACATCTCCTTCAGGCGGTGCACGCCGGTCGTCGTCTCCTCCGTGACGCCGACGATGTGGGCGCTCTTGCGGCTGTACCAGTGGGGGTCGGTGGCCAGCCGCGCGCGGATGGCGGCGAACAGCTCGCGCTCTTCCTCGCTGCCCGGGTGGTCCAGCACCGAGGTGTCGCGCTCGGCCTTCTTGCCCAGGTGCATCAGCAGCGTCGCGTCGCCGCCGTCGTCCAGGATCATGTTGGGGCCTTCGTCGGCGCTGCCGGCGGCACCGAACTCGAAGATGCGGTGCGTGTAGTCCCAGTAGTCGCGCAGCGTCTCGCCCTTGTAGGCGAACACCGGCGTGCCCACGGCCGCCAGCGCCGCCGCCGCATGGTCCTGCGTGCTGAAGATGTTGCACGAGGCCCAGCGCACCTGGGCGCCCAGGGCCTGCAGCGTCTCGACCAGCACGGCGGTCTGGATGGTCATGTGCAGGCTGCCGGCGATGCGGGCGCCGGCCAGCGGCCGGCTGGCGGCGTATTCGGAGCGGATGGCCATCAGCGCGGGCATCTCGCTCTCGGCGATGGTGATCTCGCGACGCCCCCAGGCGGCAAGCTGGAGGTCGGCGACGGCGTGGTCGCTGTGCAGGGGTTCGGTGACGGCGTTCATGTTCAGGCTCCAGGATTGGGCTATGGGCCTGCACCTGACATGACGCGGAAGGCAGGGCCCACCCACGACAAGACTTGTGCAGGTGAGCGCGGTTGCAGAGGGACTGTTCCGAGCCTGGCCCCGGCACGGGGGGTTGCAACGCTCCTCGGACAGGGGGCGGATTCTAGTTCAGGGCCCGGCCGGCCGCTGCGTCGGACTGCACGTCCTGGCCATGCGCCTGTGCTGCGGCGGCGCCGCGACGCATGTCCAGTGGCCTGAGCAGCAGCAGGCCGACGGCGAAGAACAAGCCGGTCGACACGATGGCCAGCCGGTGGTTGCCGCCGGCCAGCGCCGTGATCAGGCCGTAGGTCAGCGGGCCGAGGATGGCCGCCAGCCGCGTCGCAAAGGCCCACAGGCCGTAGAACTCGGCGCGCCGGGAGGACGGCGCCAGCACGCCGGCCATGGCGCGACCGGCCGACTGGCTGGAGCCCATGCACAGGCCGGCCACGAGCGCCGCCACCCAGAACAGCCCGGGCCCGGTGGCCAGGGCGGCCAGCACCGTCATCACGATCCAGCCGACCAGCGTGGCGGCCAGTGCGCGGCGGTGCCCGATGCGGTCCTGCACATAACCCCAGACGAAGGCACCGACCACCGAGGCGATGTTGACCAGGAAGATCAGCGTCATGGTCTGCACCTGCTTGAACCCCAGCACCTGCTCGGCATAGACGGCGGCCAGCGCGATCACCACAGACACGCCGGCCTGATAGGCGACCCCGCTGGCCAGCAGCCAGCCGAAGTCGCGAAAGGCCCGCGCTTCATGGGCCGTGCGCCGCAGGCGGGCCCATGACGCCGCCAGGCCCGGCGCCTGGCTGCCGGCCTGAGGCGCAGCCCGCTCGCGCAGCAGCGCGAGCGTGGCCAGAGCCGCCAGGGCGAACACCGCGGCGGTGATCAGCATGGTGACCGGCACGAACTGCGACGCCGACTCGCCGCGGCCCTGCGCCGCCAGCACCCAGGCCAGGCTCAGGCCCAGCGTGGTCATGCCGCCGAAGTAGCCGAAGCTCCAGCCCCAGCCCGAGACCTTGCCGATGCTGTCGGGACGCGCCAGCTCCGGCAGGAAGGCCGATGCCAGCGACTCGCCCCAGCTGAAGAACAGGTTGGACAGCACGATGAGCGCGACCGCCAGCGCCACATCCCCGGGCCCGACCAGCGACAGCGCCGCGGTCGAGACCACGCAGGCGGCGGTGGACATCAGCAGCAGCGGCTTCTTGGCGGCCCGCAGGTCGGCCCAGGCGCCGAGCGCAGGCATGCTCAGCATCACCAGCAGGCTGGAGGCGGCCAGTGCGGCGGTCCAGGCCAGCGTGGCCCAGGGGGCACCGCCGGCGACACCGCCGACGAAGTAGGCGCTGAAGACCGCGGTCAGCACCACGGTGGTGTAGCCGGAGTTGGCGAAGTCGTACATCGCCCAGCCGAACACCTCGCGCTTGCGCACGCCGGCTTGCAGGGCGTCCTGGGGGAACAAGGGCATGGCGCGGTCCTCCGGCGCCTCGAGCCCGGCGCACCGGCGGCATCATCGCCGCTTTCCGAGGCCCTGCGGCGCGTCAGCCAAGCGCCGCCGCGAGACGGCCCGCCACCGGGCCGAAGGCATAAGCGTCCATCGCCAGGCAGCCGAAGGTCACGCTGCCGTGCAGGCGCAGGCCGGCCGGGCGGGTGGCGGCGGGTGCGGCCGCGCCGGCTGCCGGATACCAGGGCAGCCAGTGCTCGTCCGTGGGGTGCATCAGCTCGGCCGACGGCGCCTGCCGCCGGTAGTCGAACAAGGCCTCCCAGTCGGCGGCCGCGCAGCGTGCCTGGATCCATTGCCGGAAGGCGGCGCACTCGTCGATTTCGGGCGCGTCCAGGGCCGGCTGCGGGTCGCCGAACACCTTGCGCAGGTTGTGCGTGAGGCTGCCGCTGCCCATCACCAGCACGCCCTGCGCCGCCAGCGGGGCCAGGGCCTGGCCGAGGGCGAACAGCTGCGCGGGCCGCCAGTGGGGCGGAAAGCCCAGCGGCAGCACCGGCAGGTCGGCCTGCGGCCAGGCCCAGCGAAGCGGCGTCCAGATGCCGTGGTCCAGCCCGCCCTGGTCGACCCTGTGGACCGGCAGGTCGGCCGCCTGCAGCAGGTCCTGCACCTGCCGGGCCAGTTCCGGCGCGCCGGGGGCGTCGTAACGCAGCGTGTACAGCTCGTCGGGAAAGCCGCCGAAGTCGTGCACCGCCTGATGCTGCGCGCCGGCCAGCAGCACCGGCTCGCGGGTCAGCGTGTGTGCCGACAGCACCAGCACCGCGCGCGGCCGGCCGAAACAGCTCTCCAGCGCCGGACCCAGGCGCTGGAAGAAGGCGCCGGCGGCGCCGGGCTGCAGTGCCGTCATCGGCGAGCCATGGGACAGGTAGAGCGTCGGCAGCAAGGAGTCCATGCGCCGATTGGACCCGCCGGGCCAGGCGCCGGCGTTCAAGGGCTTTGCATGGCGTCGCGGTGCGGCGCCCGCCAATTGGCCCCGGCGGACCCCGGGGGCAGGGTCACTGCGCTATGGTGCGGGCATGAACCCGCCCACACGCCCCCATCGCCCGCCGTCGGTCGTCGTGCTCGCCTGGCGGCAGACCTTGCGCGACTTGCGCGCGGGCGAACTGCGGCTGCTGGCGCTGGCGGTGGTGCTGGCGGTGGCGGCGCTGACTGCGGTCGGCTTCTTCGCCGACCGGCTGGACCGTGGCCTGGCGCGCGATGCGCGCGCCCTGCTGGGCGGCGACGCGGTGGTCGGCAGCGACCAGCCGCCGGCCCCGGAGCTGGCCGCGGAGGCGCGCCGCCGCGGCCTGCGCGTGGCGCAGAGCGTGGGCTTTCCCAGCATGGCGCGGGCCGACGAGGCGCGTGGTGGGCAGACCCGCCTGGTGGCGGTGAAAGCGGTCAGCCCGGGTTACCCGCTGCGCGGCCAGCTGCAGATCCGCAGCCAGGCCGATGGCGCCGTGGAGGCGGTCGCCGCGGCGCCGGAGCCGGGCACCGCATGGGTCGACCCGGCCCTTCTGGATGCGCTGCAGCTGGGCATGGGCGACGAGCTGCTGCTCGGCGACGCCCGGCTGCGAATT
>Ga0209573_1002886_pt1 | contig 20392 bp, 15 predicted proteins | sample TNRBio252014_DNA_FD_185870 | JGI IMG/M metagenome (GOLD analysis project Ga0209573, IMG submission 185870) | Wastewater treatment Type I Accumulibacter community from EBPR Bioreactor in Madison, WI, USA - TNR Reactor_6/25/2014_ DNA (SPAdes)... | ecosystem: Engineered > Bioreactor > EBPR >...
TACACGATGCCGGAAAACAAAAAGGCCAGTTCGCGAGAACTGGCCTAAGCGCTTGAATTCGTTGGTGGGGGCAGTAGGATTCGAACCTACGACCAATTGATTAAGAGTCAACTGCTCTACCAACTGAGCTATACCCCCGGATGCCTTGCGGCGAATCGGATTGGCGCCCGATTGAAGAGGACGCATCATACGCGCGAGTTTTGCGCGGCGCAACAGATTTGTCGCCCCTGCAGGGTGCTGCGGAGATGTTCGTGTAGGAGCGGCGGCAGCCGCGAATGGGGCGGTGCAGCGATCGATGCGGGTGCAGATTCGACCGCTGCGTTCGCGCCTGCCGGCGTTCCTGCATTAGCCTTCGTGCTTCCGGAGGCCCGTGCCGGCGCGGCGGTGCTCAGCCCAGGATGCGACCGGCGCGGCGGCGGGAGCCGATGCCGGGGAGGGCGCCGAGGCCGTGTGAACCGTGGGCGTGGCAGATCGCACACGCCAGCGCGTCGGCCGCATCCGGGCCGGGGCTGGCGTCGAGCCGCAGCAGGCGCTGCACCATGTGCTGCACTTGTTCCTTGTGCGCCTTGCCGTAGCCCACCACCGACTGCTTGACCTGCAGCGCAGTGTATTCGGCCACCGGCAGCTCGCACGAAACCGCGCCGCAGATCACCGCGCCGCGGGCCTGGCCGAGGAGCAGGGTGGATTGCGGGTTGACGTTGACGAAGACCTTTTCCACCGCCACCACGTCCGGCTGCCAGGTGGTGATGACCTCGTGCACACCGTCTAGCAGGGTCTTCAGCCGCCCGGGCAGTTCGCCGTCCTTGGTCTTGATGCAGCCGCTGGCGACGTAGCGCAACTCGGTGCCGAGCTGGTCCACCAGGCCGAAGCCGGTGATGCGCAGCCCGGGGTCGAGGCCGAGGATGCGGGTGGCGACCGTGCGGCTGGCGGCAGCAGCGGTCAAACCTTCACCGCGGTACCGCTCACGCACACCATCAGCATGCCGTTGTCGGCGCCGAGCACTTCGTAATCGACGTCGATGCCGATCACCGCGTTGGCGCCGAGCTTCTGTGCCGCCTCTTCCATTTCTTCCATGGCGATGCGGCGTGCGTCGGCCAGCGTGCGCTCGTAGCTGCCGGCGCGGCCGCCGACCACATTGCGGATCGACGCGAACATGTCCTTGAACAGGTTGGCGCCGATGATGGCTTCGCCATTGACGACGCCGAGGTATTCGCGGATCGGCCGGCCGTCGAGGCTGGAGGTGGTGGTCATCAGCATGGCATGCTCCTGCAGGGGTGGCTGGGAGCCTGATTCTAGCCCTTGCGCGCCAGCCACACACCCGACACCGCGAGCGTCATGCCGGCGATGGCGAGCGCGGACAGGGTCTCGCCGAACATCGCCCACGCGATCAGGGCGGTGGTCGGCGGGGTGAGGTAGAACAGGCTCGCCACGTTGACCGCGCTGCCGCTGCGGATCAGCAGGTTGAGCAGGCTGATCGCGCCCACCGACAGCACCAGCACCAGCCACAACAGCGCAAAGATGAAGTCGCCGTTCCACGCGATGGTCATGATCTCGGTCTGACTGGCGATGAGGGCGGTGATCGCCAGGCTGGGCAGGAACTGCAGCACCGAGCCGGTGCGCAGGTCGAAGCGCGGGCAGTAGCGCTTCTGGTAGAGCGTACCGGCGGTGATGCCGAGCAGCGCCGCCAGCGCGGGGGTCAACATGTGTGTGAGCGCGTCACCATCGATGCCGTCAACCTGCGCCTTGCTGCTGACCACCAGCGCCACCCCGGCGAAGCCGAGCGCGAGCCCGGTCCATTGCCGCGCCGACACGCGCTCGCCGAGCAGCACGCCGGCGAGCGCGGCGGTGAGCAGCGGTTGCATGCCGACCACCAGCGCCGAAACCCCCGCCGGCAGGCCGCGGTGGATCGACATGAACACCCCGCCCAGATACAGCGCCTGGACCAGCAGCCCGGTGACGCCGATGTGGATCGCCTCGCGCGGGCTGGCCGGCCATGGCGCGCGCATGGCCAGCGCGAGCAGCCCCATCACGCCGATCACCAGCACGTAGCGGGTGACCAGGAAGGTCAGCGGCTCGGCGTGGGGCAGGCCGAACTTGGCGCCGATGAAGCCGGTGCTCCACAGCAGCACGAACAGCAGGGGGGTCAGGCGGGTGAGGAGGGACGCGGTGGGCATCGTTCGTGTCGTCGAAAGGTTCGTCGCATGCCCGCCGAGCGCGGCGCAAGCCGTGGGAGGCGTCTGGTGATGCAGGGGGGTGAGGCGGGTGACGCCGGAAAGTTTCGCGGCTTCCGCCGCTCCTGCAGCCAGCCCAAAGTGCGGCGGCGCGGTGGTACGGTGATCAGGGCGCGCCCTGTAGGAGCGGCGGAAGCCGCGAGACTTTCGCATTGCTGTGCCGCGGATGCTGCGAGCGTCGCGTGCTTCGCTTCGCTCGAAGACGGTACGCGCAGCGCTTATTCGTCCATTTCGGCCGAGGTGTACACTTCCTGTACGTCGTCCAGGCTTTCGAGCGCATCGAGCAGCCGCTGCATGCGCGCCGCCTCGTCGCCGGCGAGTTCGATCACGTTCTCGGGCTTCATCGTCACCTCGCCGAACTCGGCAGTGAAGCCGGCCTTCTCCAGCGTCTCCTTCACCGCGGTGAACTCCCACGGGCCGGTGATGACCTCGATCGAGCCGTCCTCGTTGGGGACGACGTCCTCGGCGCCGGCTTCGAGCGCGGCTTCCATCAGCGCGTCCTCGCTGGTGCCGGGGGCGAACAGCAGCTGGCCGCAGTGCTTGAACTGGAACGCCACGCAGCCGTCGGTGCCCATGTTGCCGCCGTACTTGGAGAAGGCGTGGCGCACGTCGGCCACGGTGCGGGTCTTGTTGTCGGTGAGGCAGTCGACCATGATCGCCGAGCCGCCGATGCCGTAGCCCTCGTAGCGGATCTCCTCGTAGCTCACGCCCTCGAGTTCGCCGGTGCCCTTCTTGATCGCGTTGTCGATCTTGTCCTTGGGCATGTTGACGCCCTTGGCCTTGTCGACCGCCAGGCGCAGGCGCGGGTTGAAGCCCGCATCACCTCCGCCCATCTTGGCAGCGACGGTGATTTCCTTCGCCAGCTTGGAGAACGCCGCGCCGCGCTTTTCGTCCTGACGACCCTTGCGGTGCTGGATGTTGGCCCATTTCGAGTGACCCGCCATGTTGGAACCTCTGCGCTGCCCGAGCGATTGAAGAGGCGCGCATTATAGCGCCCGCCGCGCGCGCCGCGCCCCATGCAGGAGCGCCGCATTCGCGCCTTCCGGCGCTCCTACGGGAAGCGCTCCATGCAGGAGCGGCGGCAGCCGCGAACGATGGCGGTCCGGCAGCCGCGACCGGGGTGCGCCGCACGAGGCCGCGTGCGGGGCTGCTAAACTCGGCGCATTCCGAACCGATTCCCGAGGAGCATGAAATGGCTGACCCGATGCTGATCGCACGCGCGCACGACAAGGACGCGCTCGAGGACATCTGCCTGCTGCCGCGCTTGTCAAACCGCCACGGCCTCATCACTGGCGCCACCGGCACCGGCAAGACGGTGACCCTGCAGAAGCTCGCCGAATCCTTCGCCAACATCGGCGTGCCGGTGTTCGTCGCCGACATCAAGGGCGACCTTTCCGGCATCGGCGCCGAGGGCGTCAAGTCCGACAAGCTGATGCAGCGCCTGGCCGCGATCGGCATCGACGAGTACACCCCGCGCGCCAACACCGTGGTGTTCTGGGACGTGTTCGGCGAGCAGGGCCACCCGGTGCGCGCCACCATCTCCGACATGGGGCCGCTGCTGATCGCGCGCCTGCTCAACCTCAACGACACCCAGACCGGCGTGCTCACGCTGGTGTTCAAGATCGCCGACGACAACGGCATGCTGCTGCTCGACCTCAAGGACCTGCGCGCCATGGTCCAGTACGTCGGCGAGAACGCGAAGACCTTCACCACCGAGTACGGCAACATCTCTACCGCCTCGATCGGCGCCATCCAGCGCAACCTGCTGGCGCTCGAAGAGCAGGGCGGAGACGTGTTCTTCGGCGAGCCGATGCTCGACATCAACGACCTGATGCAGACCGGCGCCGACGGTCGCGGCGTCATCAACGTGCTCGCCGCCGACAAGCTCTACCACTCGCCCAAGCTGTATTCCACCTTCCTGCTGTGGATGCTGTCCGAACTGTTCGAGCAGCTCCCGGAAGTCGGCGACCCCGACAAACCGAAGATGGTGTTCTTCTTCGACGAGGCCCACCTGCTGTTCAACGACGCGCCCAAGGCGCTGATCGAGAAGATCGAGCAGGTGGTGCGCCTGATCCGCTCCAAGGGTGTGGGCGTGTATTTCGTCACCCAGAACCCGCTGGATGTGCCCGACACCGTGCTCGGCCAGCTCGGCAACCGCGTCCAGCACGCGCTGCGCGCCTTCACCCCGCGTGACCAGAAGGCGGTGAAGACCGCCGCCGACACCATGCGTCCGAACCCGGCCTTCGACGCCGTGGCCGCCATCACCGAACTCGGCGTGGGCGAGGCGCTGATCTCCTTCCTCGACGACAAGGGGCGCCCGCAGATCACCGAGCGCTGCTTCGTGATCGCGCCCGACTCCCGCCTCGGCCCGCTGCTGCCCGCCGAGCGCCAGGCGGCGATCACCGGCTCGGTGGTCTACGGCCACTACGAGAAGGCGGTCGACCGTGAGTCGGCCTACGAGCTGCTCAAGGCCAGCGCGGCGACCAAGGCCGCGGTCGAGGCCGGGCGCGAGGCGGCCAGGGAGGTCGGCGGCGAGGAGACCGGCAGCATGGTCAGCGACATCCTGTTCGGTGCCACCGGCCCGCGCGGCGGCAAGCGCGACGGCCTGGTGCAGATCGCCGCCAAGACGGTCACGCGCACCATCGGCAGCAGCCTGGGGCGGCAGATCGTGCGCGGAATATTGGGGTCGCTGCTCGGCGGGAGGCGCTAGGCCGGCCTGTGCAGAAGCCGCTCCCGGCAGGCGCGGCGCCACCTTGCCCGCCCGCCAACCGAGGTCTTACGGCATGCAGCGCATCTGCCCCTGCACGATGATGCAGCTTCGATTGCGCCCCGACTCCTTGGCGCGGTAGAGCGCGCGGTCGGCGGCGTTGACCAGGGCATCGGTGTCAGCCATGCGGGGCTCGCGGCTGGATACGCCGATGCTGACCGTGGTCCGGACCACCCCGCCGCCGGCCTCGATCTTCATCGCCTCGATGGTCCGCCGCAGGCGGTCGGCGGCGAGGAGCGCGGCCTTGAGGTCGGTGTTCTGGCAGATCATCAGGAATTCTTCGCCGCCCAGCCGGCACACGCTGTCGTTCTTGCGTGCGGCACGCAGGATCTGCTGTGCGACCTCGATCAGCACCTTGTCGCCGACTGCGTGTCCATGGGTGTCATTGACGCGCTTGAAGTGGTCGACGTCCAGCACCAGCACCGCGAGCGGCTCCTGGAAGCGGTCGGCGGCGGCCCAGGCCTTGGCGAGGGCGCCCATGCCGGCGCGCCGGTTGGGCAGGCCGGTGAGCAGGTCGGTCATCGCCGCGTGCTCGAGGCGGCGGTTGCTGATCGCAAGTTCGGCGGCAAACTGCTTGAGCTGGGCGCGGTCGCGCTCCCAGGCTTCGAGCAGTTGCACGTAGTGCCAGGCGGCGCGCAGGCGGGCGCGCAGCGTGCGCACGTTGACCGGCTTGGTGAGGAAGTCGTCTACACCGGCCTCGAAGGCTTCGGAGACTTCTTCCTCGGTGTCGAGCCCGGTCAGCATGATCAGGTAGATCGTCTGCCCCCATTCGGTGGCACGCAGCGCGCGGGTGAGTTCGAGGCCGTTCATGCCTGGCATCAGCCAGTCGGTGATGACGATCTGGGGCTGGGCCTCGACCGCCAGCGCGAGCGCCTCGGTGCCGGTCTGGGCGCAGATCACCGAGTGGCCGAGCGCATCGCGCAGCACGCTCTCCATGATGCAGCGCGTGGTCGGGTCGTCGTCCACGAGCAGCACGCGCAGCGCGCCCGTGCGACCACGCTCCTCCGGGCGCAGCGCGTGCGCCGCGGACATCTGCGCGAACGTGGGCAGCGCCGAGGCGGGCACGCGCAGCAACTCGCCCCATTCGCGCCAGCGGTGCACCAGGTCGTCGATCGCGGCACCAAGGGCATTGGCGTCGAGGCCGATCCGGCCGCCGAGCAGCAGCAACTCGGCGGTGCGGCTGCCGTGCTCGCCCTCGGGCGCGAGGCCGAGATCGGCGACGCAGCGCGCCAGGTAGAACATGTTCACCAGCCGGTGCGGTCGCGACCCCTCCGAAAAACCGGAAGTCTCGGGGTTCTCGTGGTGGTAGATCGGCTCGACCAGGGCGCCCGGGATGCCCCATTCGGTGAGCAGCGCGGCGGTCAGTTCGTTGTGGTCGGTCTGCAGGTGCTCCTGCTCGAGCGCGACCAGTCCGTGCGAAGGGTCGCGGTTCTGGAGCAGGCGGCTGTAGGCCCCCGGGTAAACGGTGGCCAGCGAGAGGCGGCCGACCTGGGCGAGCAGGCCGCACGCGAACAGCTCCTCGCTCGAGCCGACGCTCGCCATCGTGCAGAACTGCTGCACGGCCACCGCCATCAACAGCGAGTGCGACCAGAAGTCCTGGTAGTCGAAGCCGTCGCAGGGGCCGTTCTGATACTGGTCCACCAGCGAGAAGCCGAGCGCGAGGTTGCGTACCGTGCCCATGCCGAGGCGCATGATCGCCTCGGTGACCGAGGCCACCGGGCGCGCCCCGCCCATTGCCGCCGAGTTGGCCTGACGGATCAGCCGGCTCGCCAGCGCGGGGTCGGTCTGCGCGATGTGCGCGACCTCGGCGATGGTCGCGTCCTCCTTGCGGCACAGCTCGAGGATGGCCAGCGCGACCCCTTTGGGACTGGGCAATTCACCGTTCAGCGGAATGTGTTCGAGCTTCTTCATTTGGGCGCGTCGGCGGCTCGGGCGGAGCCTGCTAAGATACCCGATTCGGGCGCTGATCAATATGCGGGATCGAGGCGGGGAGCAGGATTCGTCGTGAGTGTTTTTCGGTTGAAGGCCGCATTGCTCGGCGTGGGCGTGCTGTTCGCCGCCCTGCCCGAGTGCGGCGTTGCAGAAGACGACCTCACCGCGCTGCCGTTCGAGGCTTTGCTGCTGCGCGATTACATCTCCGCATCGCGGCTCGCGCGCCAGGTGAGCGACTCGCCCGCGGCGGTGGCCATCGTCACCGCCGACGACATCCGCGCCTACGGCTATCGTACGCTGGCCGACGTCATCAACAGCATGCGGGGGCTGTACATCACCGACGAACGTCGCTACCAATACATGGGTGGGCGCAGCTTCGGCGACGTCGAGGACTACGCCGGCCGCGTGATGCTGCTGATCGACGGCTATGCGGTACAGGACAACCTGTTCGATCAGGCCTACATCGACGAATCCGGCCTGATCGAGCTGGAACTGGTCGAGCGCGTCGAGTACGTGCCCGGCACCGGCTCGGTGACCTACGGCAACAATGCGCTGCTCGGCATCATCAATGTGGTCACCCGGCGCGGGCGCGACTTCGATGGTGCGCGCGTGTCTGCCGAAGTCTCCAGCCGCAGTGCCAGCCGCCAGCGCGCCACCTGGGGCAAGCGCTTCGAGAACGGCGCCGAGATGTTGTTGTCTGCGTCCGCGCTCGACATCGACGGCCGCAACCTGTACTTCCCCGCCTACGACACGCCGCAGACCAACTTCGGCGTGGCTGAAGGGCTCGACGGCGAGCGCAACGAGCGCGTGTTCGGCAAGCTGTCGTGGTCGGGCTGGACGGTTCAGGGGGCATGGGTGGAGCGGCGCAGGAACGTGCCCACGAATCCATCGAAACTGACCGCTTTCAACACGCCTTTTCCGACCACGGACGAGACCGGTTTCCTTGCCGTGCGCTACGAGACCGACCTCGGGCTGCAGTTGTATTCCACGTCCAGCCTTATGCTCGGCCGCTATGCGTACTGGAATCAGCGCGAATATGCGAAGAATGCGGACGGCGAGTACGACGACGGTGAAAAGTACGGCGTCCGCGACTTCACCGGCGAGTGGTGGCGCTTCGACCAGAAATTCGTCGGGCGCTGGTTTGTGGACCATACGCTGGTCTTCGGTGCCGAGTTGCGCGATGACTACCGCCAGGCGTTTCACCGGCGCTTCCTGTCTGCGGGCGGCGAGGTGACGTTCAGGGACGATGGTTCGCTCTCGCGCCGCACGGCGAGCGTCTACCTCGCCGACGACTACCGTCTGAACGAGCAGTGGACGCTCAACCTCGGCGCGCGTTACGACGATGCCGACGACCTCGACGGCAACCTCAGCCCGCGCGCGGCCCTGATCTGGCGCCAGAGCGAGGCGACCACATTGAAGGCGTCCTACAGCGAAGCCTTCAAGATGCCGAACGCCAACGACCGGTGGACGTCCGACGGCACCGCCGTTCCCGAGTATGTGGCCGCCACCGAGCTGGTGCTGCAGCACCAGCTCGCGCCGCAGACGCGCTTTACCGGCTCGCTCTACCGCTACCGGCGCAGCGACCTGCTGGTGTTCAGCGAGACGGCGGACGACTACGTGGCCGAGGGCACGAGCCGCTCGCGTGGCGTCGAGGGCGAGCTCGAGCACCTGTGGGAGCAGGGCTCCCGCCTGCGTGCCAGTGTGGCCTGGCAGCGTTCGCGCGATGTTGACGGGCGTGACGCGGTCAACTCGCCCGACCTGCTCGGCAAGCTCAATTACACTTTCCTGCTGCCCGGCGAGGCCCTGCGCGCTGGCTTCGAGACGCAGTATCTCGGGCCGCGCCTGACGCGCGAGCGGCGCATGCTGGGCGGGGTCACGCTCGCCAACCTGACCCTGTCGACCGAGCGCAACTGGCACGGCCTGTCGGCCTCGGTGAGCGTGCGCAACCTCTTCGACCGCGACTACGAGACGGTGTCCGGCCTCGACCGGCGGCCCGAGAGCGACGTGGCGCAGGATGCTTTCCGCATGGACGGGCGCAGCGTGTGGCTGCAGATCGGCTACGACCTTTGAGTGTCCGCGTCCTCGTCCTCCTGGCGCTGCTCGTCCTCGGTACGCCCGGCGTCCGCGCCGAGGCCCTGCCCGAGCTCGACCTGAAGGCCACCTACACCTACAACTTCGCCGCGCTCACCCAATGGCCACCGTCGACGCGCGCGAACTTCAACCTGTGCGTGCTCGGCGACGACAACCTCGCGGCTGCGATGCGCCGGCTGGAGGGCAAGGCCCTGCACGGGCGTGCGGTGGCGGTGGCACGGCTCGGTTCGCTGGCGGCGATCCGCGACTGCGACGTGCTCTATGTCGGTGTCGACGAGGCGCCCAGCTTGCCGCACATCGTCGCTCTACTCGGCGACGCGCCGGTGCTGACCGTAACCGATGCACCCCCGCCACAGCCGGCGGCGATCCTGATCGTGCCCGAGGGTACGCGCCTGGCCTTCGAAGTGGATCTCGAGCGCAGTCGCCGTGCCGGCCTCAGGCCAGGGGCGGCGCTGCTTGGCCTGGCGCGCAACCTGCGCCGGCCATGACCCGGGCAGGCGCGGGCGCAGCCCGCCGTCGGCGGTCGCTGCAGAAGCGCGCGGCGCGCCCCGCGCCTACGGGACGACGCGATTGTCAGGGGCGCAGGGCGTGCCCTGCCCCTGCTCCCGTCGGCGGCTGGCGAGCGCGACGATTTCTTCTGCCGGCACCGGGCGGCTGAACAGGTAGCCTTGCAGGCTGTCGGCCTCGAGGCTGCCGAGCAGGGCAGCCTGCGCTGCGGTCTCGACGCCCTCGGCGGTGATGCTGAATCCGAGGTGGCGGGCGAGCGCGAGGATCGCGCCCACGATCGCGAGGTTGTCGGCGTCGTCCGGCAGGCCACTGACAAAGCTGCGGTCGATCTTCAGCTTGCCCAGCGGCAGGCGCTTCAGGTAGCTCAGCGACGAGTAGCCGGTGCCGAAGTCGTCGAGCGCGATGCCGATGCCGAGCGCACGCAATGCGGCCAGCGTGTCGTGCGTCGCCGCGTCGTCCGCCATCAGCGCGCTTTCGGTGATCTCGAGTTCGAGCCGGTCGGCGGGCAGGGCGCTCGCGGCAAGCGCGTCGCGCACGGTGTCGAGCAGGGCGCTGGCGCGGAACTGCATCGGCGACAGGTTGACCGCCACCCGCAGGTCGAGACCGCACTGCAACCACGCCGCGGCATCGCGGCAGGCGCGCTGCAGCACCCAGGCGCCGATGGCGTCGATCAGCCCGCACTCCTCGGCGAAGGGGATGAAGTCGAGCGGCGGCACCAGTTCGCCGCCGGGCGGTTGCCAGCGCACGAGGGCTTCGACGGTGGTGATGCAGCCGTCGCGTACCTCGAGCTGGGGCTGGTACATCAGCAGGAACTCGTCGTTGGCGAGGGCGCGACGCAGGCCGGCCTCGAGCTCGACGCGATGCACCGCGTCAGCAGTGAGTGCCGGGTTGTAGTAGCGGCAGCCGTTGCGGCCGTTGGCCTTGGCGTCATACATCGCGGTGTCGGCGTGCTTGATCAGTGTGGCCGCGTCCTGGCCGTCGTCCGGGAACACGGCGATGCCAATGCTGGTGGTCAGGCCGAGCGTCTGGCCGGCGATGGTGAACGGCGTGCCCATGCTGGCGCGGATGCGCTCGGCGATCACCAGCGCGTCGTCGGCACGGGTGATCATCGGCAGCAGCACGGTGAATTCGTCGCCGCCGAGGCGGGCGAACTCGGCCGCGCCGAGGCCGCTGCTGTCGTGCGCCAGGATGTCGCTCGGCCGGGTGATCGCCCGCAGGCGCTCGGCTGCCTGCTGCAGCAGGGCATCGCCGGCGGCGTGGCCGAGCGTGTCGTTGACCCCCTTGAAGCGATCGAGGTCGAGGAACAGCACCGCCAGTCGCCATTTGTTCTGCTGGGCGCGACGGATCTCGCGCTCGAGCCGCTCGAGAAAGCCGCGCCGGTTCGCCAGCCCGGTCAGGCTGTCGAAATAGGCGAGGCGGTGGATGCGGGCCTCGTACTCCTTGCGCTCGGTGATGTCGCGCAGCAGGCACAGGGCTTCGCCGCCGTCGATCGCGCTCACGCGCGCCTCCTGGTGGTAGGGGCGCCCGGTCTCGCAGTCGAGCGGGAAGTCCACCGTGCGCGGCTGGCCGTTGCGCCGGGCTTCCTGCAGTGCTTGCACGAGCAGTGTCGCCACCGCGGGCGGGTAGGCTTCGCTCAGCGTGTCACCGACCGATGGCATGCAACAACTGCGCACACCGGTGGGCGCGGCGCGCAGTTCGACGACGCGGTTGGCGTCATCGATGCGTAGCAGGGTGTCGGGAAAGGCGTCGAGCATGGCGGCGTTGCGCGCGTTGGCCACGCGCAGCGCGGCGGCGGCGCGGGTCGCGCGCAGCACGTAGCGCACGCGGTGACCGAGCAAGGGCCAGCTGATCGGCTTGGCGACGAAGTCGGTCGCGCCCGCTTCGAAGGCCGCTTCGATCGAGGCGGTGTCGTCCATGCCGGTGACCATCACGATCGGCAGCGCGTCGCCGCAGTACTTGCGCAGCGCCGCGCACACCGCGTAACCGTCCATGCCCGGCATGTCGACGTCGAGCAGCACCATGTCGAAGCGCTCGGCCCGGAACGCCTGCAGGGCCTGCGTGCCGTCTTCGGCGAGGGTCACCTCGAAGCCGGCCTTGCCGAGCGCGGCCTGCATCAGCAGGCGCGCGGTCGGGTCATCGTCGGCGACCAGGATGCGGCGCGTGTTCATCAGCTGATTTCCTCCAGCAGGGTGTGGATGTCCTCGCGCACACGGGTGTGTTCTGCGCGCAGTTCGTCGAGTTGCGCGCGTGCGTCGTCGATGCGGCCGTCCTTGCCCATCGTCTCGAAGGCCTTGAGCAGCGCCGACAGGCGCTTCGCGCCGACGTTGCCGGCGCTCGACTTGAGGCTGTGCGCAGCCCGGCGCAGGTCCATGGACGCTCCTGCGGCCGTGGCACGCTCGACCTCGGCGAAGGTCGCTGCGCTGCTATCGACATAGATGCCGAGGATGCGCGCAGCGAGCGCCATGCCGCCGTCGGGGTCGAGCTCGCGGAGCTGCTCGATGAAGGTGCGATCGACCGCCGGCGGTGCCGCGTCGCTCGCTGCCGTGGCGGGGGCGGGTAGGGCCGGCGTGGTCGCGGCAGGGGCGGCTGCCATCCAGCGCTGCAGCGTGGCCTGCAGCTGCTCGAGCGAGTAGGGCTTGGCGAGGAAGTCGTCCATGCCCGCCGCCAGGCAGCGCTCGCGGTTGCCTTCCATGACGTTGGCGGTGAGGGCCACGATCGGGACCCGCGGCCCGGCGTTCAGCGCGCGGATCGCGGCACTGGCCTCGTAGCCGTCCATCAACGGCATGTGGCAGTCCATCAGGATGAGGTCGAAGTCCTCGGTCGAGGCCAGCCGCAGCGCCTCCTCGCCGTTGTTGGCGAAGCGCACCGCGAGGCCGAGCTTCTGCAGCATGGCCTGGCCGACCTGCTGGTTGACCGGGTTGTCCTCGGCCAGCAGCACGCGACCGCCGAGCGCCACCTCACGGATCTCATCGGTCGCGGGGCTGGCCGCACCCGCAAGCGGCCCGCGCAGCGCACTGCACAGGACCTCATTCAGTTCGGCCTGGCGGATCGGCTTGTGCACGCAGCGCAGGATGCCGGCGCGCTCGCGCTCGCGCACGCTGGCGCTGGAGTAGCTCGAGGTCAGCACCACCAGGCGCACGCCGGCGAGCGCGGGGTCGCTCCGGATCGCCGTGGCGAGCTGCAGGCCGTCCATGCGTGGCATGTGCATGTCGAGCACGGCGATGTCGAAGCCTTCGCCCGCACCCGCGGCGTGCACGAGCCGTTCGAGCGCGCCAGCGCCGTCGGCTGCAACCGCCACCCGCATGTCCCAGCCCTGGAGCTGGCGCAGCAGGATCTCGCGGTTGGTGGCGTTGTCGTCGACCACCAGCGCACGCACGCCGGCCAGCTCGATGCCGCAGCGCAGCACCTCGGGCGTGCTGTGACCCTTGGGCAGGTGCAGGTCGACGTGGAAGCAGGCGCCCTCGCCGGGCTGGCTGGCGACGCCGATCGCGCCCTCCATGAGGCCGACCAGGCGGCGGCAGATCGCCAGGCCGAGGCCGGTGCCGCCGTACTGGCGGGTGGTCGAGCCGTCGAGCTGGGAGAACTGCTCGAAGATCTTCTGCTGCGCGTGCGTCGGGATGCCGATGCCCGTGTCCTCGACGCTGATGCGCAGGTGACAGTCATCGGTGCCGTCCTCGAGCAGGCGCGCACGCACCACGACCTCGCCGCGCTCGGTGAACTTGACCGCGTTGTTGACCAGGTTGCCGACGATCTGGCGGAGCCGGAACGGGTCGCCGCGCAGGCAGCGGCGGACCTCGGACGGCAGGTCGGCGATCAGCTCGAGGCCCTTCTTCTCGGCGGGCTGCGCGAACATTGCCAGCGTGCCTTCGAGCAGATCACCGAGCTCGAACTCCACCTCCTCGAGCTCGAGGTGACCGGATTCGATCTTCGAGAAGTCGAGGATGTCGTTGATGATGCCGAGCAGGTGGCGACCGGAGTGTTCCACCGCCTCGGCAAAATGGCGCTGCTCGTGGTTGAGGCCGGTGTCGAGCAGCAGCTCGGTCATGCCGAGCACGCCGTTCATCGGGGTGCGGATCTCGTGGCTCATCGTCGCCAGGAAGTCGCTCTTGGCCTGGCTGGCGGCCTCGGCGGCCTCCTTGGCGCGGACCAGCTCCTCGGTGCGCGCGGCGACCTCGTCCTCGAGGTGGTCGCGGTGGGCGGCGAGGCGGGCGTCGCGTTCGGCGATCTGGCCGAGCATGCGGTTGAAGCCGCTGGCAAGCGCGTCGAGCTCGACGATCCGGCTCGGTTCGGCACGCGCGCCGTAGTCCTCGCTGTGCGCGACCCGGACCATCAGCGCCGACAGGGTCGACAGCGGGCGCAGCACCGCGCGGTTGAGCCGCCTGAGCGTGCGGGTGGCGAGCAGCAGTGCGAGCGCGGCGGCGATCGCCGTGATCGTGGCGTGGGCGAGCACCTGCAGATAGAGCGGACGCAGGTCGAGGTCGAGGTCGAGGACGCCCACCACATTGCCGCCCTCGACGATCGGCTGCGTCATGTGCAGGGTGCTGCGATTGAAATGTGCGTGCTCGGCGGACAGGCTCGGCGCTTCCCGGCCTTCGACGACGAACTTTCCGTGGCGTGCGAACTCGATGCCGTTCACGTCGAAGATCGCTGCCCCGCGCACGTCGGGCAGCCGTTCGAGAGTGGCGAGCACGCGGCCGGCGGCGGTGTTGTCGAGAAACATCAGGCTGGCGGCGGCGTTGTCGGCGAGCACGCGGGCCATCACGCGGGTGTTGCTCTCGAGCGCGAGCGCGCTGATCACCAGGCTGCCGAGCGTGATCGCGATCGCCAGCAGCAGCACCGCGAGGCCGAGCGCGCGCTGGCTGACCCGGCGCAGCTTCTCGCCGAGCGTCATGCGGCTGTCGTCGTCAGGAGGGCGGAGCTTCATTGCTTGATCTCGATGGCGAGGTTGAGGAGTCTGGCGCTGAGGGCGAGCCCCCGGCGGCGCGCAGCGGCGAGGTTGGCGGAGAAGCCGATGCGTCCGGCGCTGCTGTCCATGTTGAGCATGACGCCGTGTTCGATCGCGCCCGGGCTGTCGGCCACGATCAGCACCGGTCGGCCGTCCACGCGGTCGAGTACACGCCCGAGGTTGCCGATCATCGCGCGGGTGACGAACACCATCTGGCACGCGTCGAGCGCGTCCACGGTGCTCACGCGCAGCACCCGCAGCGTACGCTCACCGACCTTGCGGCCGGCGATCGTGTCGAGGTGGACGCCGAAGGGGTCGTCGCCATACACGCACACCGCCAGGCGGGTGTCACCGCTTTCGGGCCAGGTGGTGAAGGTGGCGAAGTTGAACAGGAAGGCGGCCTTGAGGCGGTATTCGTCAGCCGGGCCGCCGGACGGCTGGGCAAACGCCACCGATCCGGCCAGCCACAGCGCTCCGGCGCAGGCCCGCAACGGGCGCGCGATGCGGCGCCAGGGGGGCGGACGGCAGGACGGCGCGCGCATGGATCTCAGAACCGGTAGTCGAACTTGAGGCGCAGGCTGCGACCGTCCTGGGCGATGCGGTCGGTCCAGTGGGTGGGCGCACCGGCGCTCGGGTGGGCATAGTCCTCGTCGAACAGGTTCAGCACGCTCAACGAGACTTCCGTGCCGGGGAGCCAGCGCTCCGCCACCAGGTGCAGGTTCGATAGCCAGCGGCCGTCGACCGTGTCGCCGGCGGGGCTGCGGCGCTTGCCGTCGTAGGCGAGCTCGACGCCCATGCGCAGTGGCGTAGCCGGCAGCGGGGTGGAGAAGTTCACCCGGCCAAGCACGCGCGGCGAGTTCTCGACGCGCTCGCTGGCCGCGTCGGTGGCGTGCTGGAAGGAGACGTTGGCGCGCAGGCGGGCGCCGTTGCGCCAGGTGCGGTCGGCGGAGAGCTCGAGACCGCGGCTGTCGACGGTGCCGACAGCCGCGTACTGGCCGACACCATTGGTGGTGACGAGGGTGACCAGGTTGTCGATCTTCCAGCGGTACAGCGAGGCGCGCAGGTGAAAATCGGTGGAGACGCGGTGATCGAGCACCAGCTCGGTGGTGTCGACCTGCTCGCCGCCGAGGTTCGGGTTGGGGTTCTGCAAGCCGGGCTCGTCGTAGTAGGTCTGGTAGGCGTTCGGGGCACGGTGCGCGCGGCCGTACAGAAGCTTGAGCGTATTGCGCGCGCTGGCGGTCCAGATCAGGCCGAGGCGCGGGCTGAGCTGGGTGCCGGTGATGTTGTTGTGGTCGGCGCGCAGGCCGAGCGTGCTGGCGAGGGTGTCGGTGAGGCGCCACTCGTCCTGCACGAAGATGCCGGTGCGGTAGCCGTCGCGGCGGTCGCGCCAGTTGTAATCAGAGGCCGGGTCGGCGTAGTCGAGGATGTTCTGGTCGATGCGCTGGTTGCGCTGGTACTCCGCACCCACCATCAGGGTGTGGCGGGCGAGTGTGGTCGACACCAGCTGCAGTTCGGCGCCGTGCCAGGCGGCGGAGGCCGGATAGCCGTACGGCAGGCCATCGAAGATCAGCGTGCTCTCGTAGCGGTAGTCGCCGACGAAAGCGCGCGCCGCCAGCGAGAGCGTGTCGGAGAGGGCGGCGGCGTAGCCGAGATCGGCGGTGGTGTAGCGGTCGCCCTGGAAGCTGCCGGGTGTCAACGGGTCGGTACCGTAGATGCCGGTGGGGTCGTCCTTGCGGCGGTCGCCGTGGGCGAGCCCGAAGGACCAGGCGCCGCGGCGGGCGGTGAGGTTGAATTCCTGGTCGCGTTCGCCGTCCTGGCCGCGAGCGAGGCCGCTGCCCAGGTCGCCGAAATCCATCCACAGGTCGTCGCCGTCGCTGCGCAGGATCGCGGCCGACACCATCAGCTCGAGCGCGTTGTCGAGGCGCTTGCCCCAGCTCACCCGCGCTTCGCGCGTCGCCTGCGGCCACTGCCACGAGGCCGAGAACTCGCCGCCGTCGAGCGCCGCACCCTTGCGGGTGATCACATTCACCACGCCGAACATGGCGTTCTGGCCGTACACCGCGCCGCCCGGGCCGGGGATGAATTCGATGCGCTCGACCAGATCCATGTCGAGCGGCAGCATGCGCCCGAAGGGGGCGCCGTCGTACATCGGTTCGTTGACGCGCACGCCGTCGATGGTGACCAGCACGCGGGTCATGTAGTCGCCGGCGAGGCCGAAGCCGCGCACGCCGACGTAGGAGTACTGACGGTCGTAGGTGGTGTGCACGCCGGGCAGGGTGGCGAGGGCCTCGTCAAGCGTGCGCCAGCCGAAGCTGCGGATCTCGTCGCGGGTGATCACGGTGACGGCGGCGGCGACGCGGTCCTGCGTCTGTTCGTACTTCGAGGCGCCCACCACCGGCACCGCCATCAATTGCTCCAGGCTCAGGTCGGCGAGCTCCTCGGCCGCCGTCGCAAGCGGCAGCGCGAGCGTACAGGAGTACAGCAGCCGGGTGAGCTGGCGCAGGGCAGGGCTACGGGAGGGTGAGACAGGCCGGAGCCGGCCGATGCCGTGGGCAGGGCCGGTGGGGAAGGGTGCGAGTCGCATGGCGGCGGGTCCGGGCTGCCGGCATGGTGCGGGCGGCAGAAGATGTCGTTCTTGTGACCAGAATCTACGGCCCGCGCCGCCCGGACTTGAGCTACATAAGTCACATTCGGCGCACGATCGCGTGCGCGATTACCCTGGTCAGGCAGCCAGCCCCAGTCGCCGGCAGATCTCGGTGGTCGGTCCGGCCACGTTCATGCTGTAAAAATGCAGCCCGGGCGCGCCTTCGGCGATGAGCTTCTCGCACAGCCGGGTGACCACGTCGAGGCCGAAGGCGCGGATCGAATCGGTGTCGTCGCCATAGCTCTCGAAGGTCTTGCGCATCCAGCGCGGGATCTCGGCGCCGCAGGCATCCGAGAAGCGGGCCAGCTTGCTGAAGCTGCCGATCGGCATGATGCCGGGCACGATCGGGATGTCGATGCCCAGCTTGTGTGTCGCATCGACGAAGCTGAGGTAGGCGTCGACGTTGTAGAAGTACTGCGTGATTGCCGAGTTGGCGCCGGCATCGACCTTGCGCTTGAAGGCGGCGAGGTCGTCCTTCGGGCTCTTCGCCTGCGGGTGCCACTCCGGGTAGGCGGCGACCTCGATGTGGAAGCGGTCGCCGGTCTCGGCACGGATGAATTCGACCAGCTCGTTCGCGTAGCGGAACTCGCCCGCAGCCCCCGTGCCCGAGGGCAGGTCGCCACGCAGTGCCACGATGCGGCGGATGCCGGCGTCCATGTACTCGTGCACGATCTCGCGGATGCTGTCGCGCGACGAGCCGACGCACGACAGGTGGGGTGCGGCCGCGAAGCCGGCGGCGGCGATCTCCTTCACGGTGGCGAAGGTGCGCTCGCGGGTGGAGCCGCCGGCGCCGTAGGTCACCGAGAAGAAGGTGGGCTTCAGCGCAGCGAGCCTGGCGCAGGTGGCGTGCAGCTTCTCGGCGCCCTCGGTCGTGGTGGGCGGGAAGAACTCGATCGAGATTTCGGTGCTCATGGTGTATCCGGTGCAATATCGCCGCCCGGCGTGCGGAGGGCGTGGAGGAAGAGTTCGTGCTTGCCGTCGCCGTCGCTGCGCGACGGGTCGGCTCATCGAGGCTGGTTCAGCCTGGTTTCGTGGGTGGCGCCAAGCGCGTGCTCGCGTCCGGCGCCACCGCGAGCCGTGCGTCGGGCGCCAGCGCCAGTGCCGGCTTGGTGATCACCCGCCCCTCGTGGCTCACCCGTCCACCCTCGACCAGCGCCCGCGCCGCGGCGCGCGAGGGCGCGAGCCCCAGCGCCACCAGCAGCTGGTCAACGCGCACCAGGCCGTGGCGGTCGGCCGCGTCCTTTGCGTGCGCCGCCGGTCGCGGCTTGCCCTGGCGGGCATGGAAGGAGTTCATCGACATGGCGTCAGCAGCACGGAGTGAGGTGTAAAGAGCCCCGGCTGCAGGAGCGCCGGCAGGCGCGAACGCTGCGCCGGACAGCGCGAGCACGGCGCAGCACAGGCGGCGAGCTGCGGGAGCGCAAACGCCGCTGTTCGCGCCTGCCGGCGCTCCTGCAGGGGGCCGGGCTCAGTAGCGGTACGCGTCCGTCTTGTACGGGCCCTGCTTGGGCACGCCGATGTAGGCGGCCTGCGCGTCGGTCAGCTCGGTGAGTTGCACGTTGAGCTTTCTGAGTTGCAGGCGGGCGACCTTCTCGTCGAGGTGCTTGGGCAGCGTATACACGCCCACGGGATAGTCGGCCGTGCGGGTGAACAGCTCAATCTGCGCGATGGTCTGGTTGGCGAAGGAGCTCGACATCACATAGCTCGGGTGGCCGGTGGCGCAGCCGAGGTTCACCAGGCGGCCCTTGGCGAGCAGGATGATGCGTTTGCCGTCGGGGAAGATCACGTGATCGACCTGCGGCTTGATCTCTTCCCACGCGTAGCCTTCGATGCCGGCGACGTCGATCTCGTTGTCGAAGTGGCCGATGTTGCACACGATGGCCTGGTCCTTCATCTTCGCCATGTGGTCGTGGGTGATGACGTGGTAGTTGCCGGTGGCGGTGACGAAGATGTCGGCCTTATCGGCGGCGTACTCCATGGTCACCACGCGGTAGCCTTCCATCGCCGCCTGCAGCGCGCAGATCGGGTCGACCTCGGTCACCCACACCTGAGCCGACAGCGCGCGCAGCGCCTGCGCCGAGCCCTTGCCCACGTCGCCGTAGCCGGCCACCACCGCGACCTTGCCGGCGATCATCACGTCGGTGGCGCGCTTGATGCCGTCGACCAGCGACTCGCGGCAGCCGTAGAGGTTGTCGAACTTGGACTTGGTCACCGAATCGTTGACGTTGATCGCCGGGAACTTGAGCTCGCCGCGCGCGTGCATCTGGTACAGGCGATGCACGCCGGTGGTGGTCTCTTCGGTCACGCCCTTGACCTGCGCCAGGCGGGTCGAGTACCACGTCGGGTCCTGCGCCAGCTTGGCCTTGATCGCGGCGAAGAGGATCGTCTCCTCTTCCGAGCCCGGCTTGGCCAGCACCGAGATGTCCTGCTCGGCCCGTGCGCCCAGGTGCAGCAGCAGCGTGGCGTCGCCGCCGTCGTCGAGGATCATGTTGCTGTAACCACCGTCCGACCACTCGAAAATGCGGTGGGTGTAGTCCCAGTAGTCGGTGAGCGACTCGCCCTTGACCGCGAACACCGGGATGCCGTCGGCGGCGATTGCCGCGGCGGCGTGGTCCTGGGTCGAGAAGATGTTGCACGAGGCCCAGCGCACCTGGGCGCCGAGCGCGGTCAGCGTCTCGATCAGCACCGCAGTCTGGATGGTCATGTGCAGCGAGCCGGTGATGCGCGCGCCCTTCAGGGGCTGGCTGGCGGCGTATTCCTCGCGGATCGCCATCAGACCGGGCATTTCGGTTTCGGCAATGCGGATTTCCTTGCGGCCCCAGTCGGCGAGCGACAGGTCGGCGACGACGAAATCGGTGAAGTGCTTGTCAGCCACGGCGTTCATGTGAAGCTCCATGCTATGGCCGGGCAGAACGTGGGGGAGGGCAGCGCACGACGCTGCAGGGAGCTCACCCGACATCCCGGACCCGGCAGGGTTGAAGATGATTAGCAGGTGAGCGCCGTTCTACTGCAACCCGCCGGGCGGCGGGGTCCGAGCCTGGGGGCCACGGCCGGCAGAGCCGGCGGGCGCCTCGCAGCGCTCCTCGGAAAACGTGAGGAGTATATCAAAGCCGCGCCCGGGTGGGCGCGGGCTTGAAGCTTCGGTTGGTGTGCCGCGATCTCCCTATTACCCCGGCCCTTAAATAAACTGTTTTCTATATAATGTGTGCATGGAAAAGATCGATGCACGCAAGCTGGGTCCTGAAGGGCGCGAGACGCTGCGCAAGATGGTGCTGCGC
>Ga0209573_1002889_pt1 | contig 20373 bp, 14 predicted proteins | sample TNRBio252014_DNA_FD_185870 | JGI IMG/M metagenome (GOLD analysis project Ga0209573, IMG submission 185870) | Wastewater treatment Type I Accumulibacter community from EBPR Bioreactor in Madison, WI, USA - TNR Reactor_6/25/2014_ DNA (SPAdes)... | ecosystem: Engineered > Bioreactor > EBPR >...
CCGGCACCTACTCCGTGGAGGTGGACCTGAACGGTTGCGTGGCCACCGATGCGATCACCGTCACCGTGCTCTCGGCCACCACGGTGGACATCGGACCGGACGCCACGATCTGCGCCGGTGGAACCGTGACGCTCGATGCCACCACCGCCGGTGCGACCTACCTCTGGAGCAATGGCGCGACCACGCCCACGATCGATGCGACCACCTCCGGTACGTACAGCGTGGAGGTCTTCGTGGGGCAGTGCAGCGTTCCCGATCAAGCCACGATCACCGTGAACCCCATGCCCGTGGTGGACCTTGGACCGGACCAGGTGTTCTGTAACGGCGAGCCGGGTACGACACTGGATGCCACCTGGCCGGGTGCGAACTATCTCTGGAACACAGGCGACATCACACCCACCCTGGGTGTGAATACCGATGGCACCTACGCCGTTGCGGTAAGCCTCGGGAATTGCATGGCCACGGATACAGTAACGATCGCCTTCGGTTCGTTCTCGTATTCGATGGGGCCTGATCTGAGCCTATGCCCCGGTGATGAGGTGACGCTCGGGGCGGACCTTCCGGCGGGCACGGCCACCTGGAATGGCGACCTGATCGCATCCACCTATGTTGTGAACGCTGCCGGGATGTACACGCTCCACCTCGTTGCCCCCAGTGGCTGCGAAGCCCGTGACACGATCCTGGTGAACATGGTGAACGTCGGCTCCCTCGACCTGGGGCCTGATCTCAGTTCATGCCAGGGAACCTCCATCCTCCTCGATGCCAGTGTACCAGGTGCGACCTACCTCTGGGAGGATGGCAGCACCTCACCGACCCGGATGATCGACCAGAGCGGCACCTATTCCGTGGAAGCCTTTGTGAACGCATGTTCATCGACCGACACGATCACCATCACGATGAACCCGCTACCGGTGGTGGACCTTGGCCCCGATGTGGCGATCTGCCCTGGTGAGACCATCACGTTCGACGCGACCACTCCGGGTGCCACGTACACATGGAGCAACGGCCAGAGCGGAGCCACCATGACCACGGCACTACCCGGGACCTCGGCCGTTGTTGTGACCGTGGATGGATGTACCGCCCATGACACGGTGACCGTGGGGCTCATCGATGCACCCGTGGTCCAACTTGGAGCCGACACAATGATCTGCGAAGGGGCGACCCTCACGTTCAACGTTGCGCAACCGAACACCGATTACCTGTGGGAGGATGGTAGCACCTCCTCGATACGCACGGTGACCATGCCTGGTCTCTATTGGGTGGATGCCTCGCGCAATACCTGTACCTACCGGGACAGCATCCTGGTCGAACTGTTCTCCCCATCGCAATTCGACCTGGGGAATGACCAGCGGATCTGTGCCGGTGCGAACACGACGATCGGTTCACCGGTGAACGGGGCACTTTATACATGGAGCAACGGTGCGACCACCTCCACGATCACCGTGACCGATGCAGGTACCTATTCGGTGGTGGCTACCGTATCCGGTTGTGTGGCGGAGGATTCGATCATGATCGACGTGATATCCGTGACACCTCCGGACCTTGGGCCGGACCGCACGGCCTGTGAAGGAGACCCGGTGCTGCTGCATATCAATGCCGGGCAGGTGAGCTGGAGCAACGGCACCTACGGCCCCGACCTGGTCGTGACCGAACCGGGGCTATACACCGTCAACATCGACAGCCTCGGGTGCACGGCCAGTGACGCGGTGCTGATCACCTTCACCCCGATGACGACCTCCATGCAACTCACAGGGGATTCCGCGATCTGTCCGGGAACCTTCGGCCACCTCCAGGTCGCGCCCATTCCTGGAGCGATCTTCACCTGGAGCGATGGCACCACGGGGAACATGCGCATGGTGGATGCGCCGGGCACCTATACCCTTCACGCCACCGGAGCCTGCATCAACGCCTTGGACAGCTTCACAGTGACCATCGCGGATTGCGACACCTACATCCACGTCCCCAATGCCTTCACCCCGAACCACGACGGCATCAACGACACTTTCCTACCGGTCGTGGACGGCACTCTTGACACCTATCGTTTGGACATCTTCGACCGTTGGGGCGAATGCATCCACACCTCCACTGATCGTACCGAAGGCTGGAATGGTCAGTTGAACGGTGTGCTGGTGCAGGACGGGGTGTATGTCTGGAAGCTTCAATACCGCCTCTTGGGACCGGAAGGTGTGCGGAGCGAACAACTGATCGGGCATGTGACCCTACTCCGCTGAACGTTCCTCCGTACTGAACCCGGCCTCCTTCCAGATGTAGCCGCCATCGCTCGTACGGCGATATGCCGATAACTCCCCGTTGACGACCTTGGCGATCTCCCCGTTGATCAACACGATCTCGTCGTGCTCCTCCGGGATCACCAACCTACCCCGGAGGTCGTACACACCGTAACGTTCCTTGCCACCCACCAGATGACCGTGTCGGGCATCGGACAGGTCAGCGTTGGTGAGCGGTATCACCTCGCGGCCCGTGCTATCCACGGCCCCGAACAACCCGGCATTCTCCACGCGGGCAACGCCATCCACGAAATCCCATACCTTATCGTAGCGTGGTTCCACCAACGATGCGCCTCGAACGTCAACGAACCCCCACTTGTTCTTCTTCTTCACCGCGAAAACGGGACCACGTGTGCCGCCGACATCGCTGTACTGGATCGGCACGATCCGCTCGTTGCGGGTATTGATGATCCCTCGTTTGCCGTTGAGCTGCACCTCGGCATGACCATGGGCGAGATCACCCCAGGCAGCGACATCCTGTGCGGCCTCGTATTCGAGCGGGATCACCAAGCGGCCCGTGGAATCGGCATAACCACACCGGGCACCCTCCACCACAAGGGCCAGCCCGTCGCGTAGTTCCCCGACATGGTCGTAGCGCGGCTCGAGCAATACGGTGCCTTGCAACCCGATCAAGCCCATGCGGCCGTTGCGGCGCACCCGCGATACACCCTGCTGGAACCCTTCGACCCATTCATACTCCAGTGGCACCACCACCTGGCCCGATCGGTCGATCACTCCGGACAGGCCGTCCGCCGTCACCACCGCCAGGTCCCGATGGAAATTCGTTGCCGCATCATACATGGGCGAGATGACCATCTGGCCGCGCGCATTGACGTAGCCGTATTGGCCATGGTCCTCGGCGAACGCCAATCCATCGCACAGATCACCCAGGTCGGTGAAGACCATGGGGACGACCAGTTCGCCACTGCGATCCACCGCTCCCACCCGACCGGCACGTTCCACCACGGCCGTGCCTTCGGCGAACTCACGCACCTCGTCGTATTCCACCGGCACCACCACACGGCCCGACCGGTTGATGGTACCGACCCGGTCGCCCGTGCCGACCAGGGCCTGGCCATGCTGGAAGGGTTCCACCCAGTCGAACTGCGCCTTGATCCGCTCGGTCCCCTCCATATCGATGAAACCCCACTTCCCATCGCGGCGGAAAGGGAGGAGTTCCACACTGGCAATGCGATAGTCATCCACCAGTTCCTCCATGAACGGGTAGTCGGGGAATTCCGCCACGAACCGGGTAATGGCACCCACGTTCAGGTCCTTCGTGTAGGTCTCGTACAAGCTACGCCACGCGTCAGGTACGCGGTGGTTGTCCGGTTCGTTCCGGATGAACGCCTTGTATTGTGCGATGGTACGGCCAGGGGTGCTCAGCCGATAGATGGCATCCTCCGCCTTACGCACGTTCGGATTGTCCGGATGGTTCGCGATGAAAGCCCTGTAGGAAGCGATGTCCTTGGCCGATGTGGCCTCACCATAAAGCGCATCGTTCATCCGGGTTCGGGCCTCGTAGACCTCCCGCGACGAGGGATAACGCTCGACGAAAGCCGCATAGGCCGCGGCCGTATTGGTGGTACGGGCCTCCTGGAAGGCCAGGTGATGCATGGCCGCACGTGCCTCCGCCGCCCTTGGCCCCGAAGGGTAGGTATCGAGATAGCCCTGATAAGCGATCACCGTGTTCTGCCCGCGCACCAGTTCCCATGCCCGTTCGAGCACATGCTCGCGTTGTGCCGTGATGCTGCTGTGGCTCACACCCAGCCCACCGATCAGGATCCTTTCCTTGTCCGGAGCAGCGGTGAAGGCCAGGTCGGCACGCACGATGAACTGGTAGGCCGAATCCAGGTGGTAGAACGGATTATCGGCACGGCCGCTGATCACGCTGAGACCATACCACCCGGCAGCAGGATGTTTCCTCACCTCCTTGCGGAAGAGTTCCCGTGCCTTGAAATAATCATGCACCTCCAAGGCCTTGAACGCTTTCTCCAACCGGCCCGCCCATACCGGCGACATCGTGCACAGCAACAGCCCCAGCCACACCGCGCGCATCGTTATTCGCTTTCCCACCCGGCAAAAGTAGCGGCGCCATGGGGCGCCATTGTCCACCTTTGCGCGCCACGATCGACCGCTTCCTGTTGATGGACACGACCGCCGACCGCATCGAACGGCTGCTCACCCGCCGCAACGCATGGGTGCTGTTGTTCGTGATCGCCATCATCAGCGCTGGTGCCGCCACCGCCCTGCGCCAGGTGCGCTTGGACTACGACTTCGAGAAATTCTTCCCGAATGACGACCCCGAGTTGGATCGTTACCTCGCTTTCCGCGAACAGTTCGGGCATGACAACGATTTCCTGCTCTTCGGCATCGAACGGGCGGATGGCATCTTCGATCGGAGCCTGCTCACGAAGGTGGACAGTCTCGCGGTCCGGCTCGCACGCTTACCGCGCGTTGTCAGCGTACGCTCCCCCACCCGGCTCACCGAACCGGTGATCACCCCGGTGGGCTTGTTCCGAACCCCATATCTGCGCTACTGGAACGACACGCTCATCCGGATCGATTCCGCACGCATCTGGAACGACCCGCGCATCAAGGACCAATTCTTCTCGGACGACGGACGGGCCATGCTCCTGGTGATGAATGCCGAACCGAACCTGTCCAAGGCCAAGTGCGATACCCTGTTGGCGCAGGTGCGTGCCACACTCGCGGAGACAGGCATGGGGGATACACGGATCGTAGGCCGCATCGTGGGGCAGGACCACTACATACGCACGATGGTCCGCGAGATGTTCTTCTTCCTTACGGCCTCCATCCTCCTGCTCTCCGTGTTCCTGTGGATCGCTTTCAGGACGCTGCACGGTGTGTTGATCCCCATTGGGGTGGTGGGTCTGGCCATCCTCTGGCAGATCGGCTTCATGACCGTCGTTGGCCGACCCATCGGGATCCTCACGATGTTGCTGCCCACCATCCTGTTCGTGGTGGGCATGAGCGATGTGGTGCATTTCATGGAGAGCTATCTGGACGAATTGCGGGCCGGTGTGCGGAATGTGCGAGCCGTGGCCAATGCCTATGCCGAGGTGGGCCTGCCCACCCTGCTCACGGCCATCACCAGTGGCATCGGTTTCGCCACGCTCGGTACAGCGAACATCCATCCGCTTCAGGAATTCGGACTCTTCACCGCCCTGGGTGTGCTCCTCACCTTCCTCCTCGCGTTCACGCTTTTGCCAGCGCTGCTCGTTCTGCTCGATCCGCGCGGATCGCTACCCAAGGAACGGGTCTCTTCGCCATGGGACCGGCATATGCCCGGACTTTTCCGGTGGACCATTCGACGACGACGGTGGATCCTGGTCGGCGCCGGCATGATCGTACTGGCCGCAACCGTCGGCACCATGCGCATCCGGGTGAACAACCAACTGCTGGAGGACCTGCCCGCCAATGACCCCATGAAGCAGGGCTTCGTGTGGTTCGAGAAGACCTTCGGCGGGGTGCGGCCCTTCGAGATGGAGATCACCGTGAACGGGCGGTATGATTCGATCTGGGACCTCGATGCACTTCGGCAGTTGGAGCACGTGCAGCAGTATATCGATCAGGACTACGGTGTGGATGCGTTGATCTCGCCGGTCACGCTCATCTGCTCCATGAACAAAGCCTTCAATGGCGGGGACCCGGCGTACTACAGGCTGCCAACGGACAGCGCGGAATGCGCACGCCTGGTGAAACGCATGCGCCTGCTGGGCGGTCGGACCCTGGAGGGGATCGTGAGCGCGGATGGCCGTTCGGCCCGAATGACCGGCCGCATGGTGGACGAGGGGGGCCACTACCACCAACGGAAGAACGTGCTGTTGCAACAGGTGATCGAAGAGCGGACCGACAAGGACCTGCATCTGGCCCTTACGGGCATGGCCCACCTGATCGATCGCAACAATGCGACCTTGAGCGCCCAACTGATCCGCGGCATGGGATTGGCCATCGTGCTCACCGCGTTGATCATGTTCTGGTTCTTCCGCGACACCCGCATGGTGTTCGTGGCCTTGCTTCCCAACCTGGTGCCGCTGTTGTTCATCGCCGGAGTGATGGGCTTCTTCGGGGTGGACCTGAAGGTGAGCACCGCCATCATCTTCAGCATCGCCTTCGGGATCGCCGAGGACGACACGATCCACATGCTCGCCGCCCTGCGCCACCATTTGCAGCAGGGGCTCTCCCCCGCACAGGCCCTCAAACGCACCTACTTACGCACGGGCAAGGCCGTCACGGTCACCAGCCTCATGTTGATCAGTGGCTTCATCACCCTGATCTTCTCTGATTTCGCCAGCGTGTACTACATGGGCCTGCTGATCACCCTCACGCTCGCCTTCGCCTTCATCTCGGAACTGTTCCTGTTGCCTGCGTTGGTGATGGTGTTGATGAAGGGGAAGAGGAGGCCCGGGTAGCTTCCAGGTGCCGCATAGGTCACCCGGATACTTGGATGAGGATCCGGACGATTCCCTTGCCAGAAGATCCCCGCAGACCTTGCGAACGCACGAATTTGCGCGAGCAACGGCCCGCGCACCCTCGTACTCTTTCACTCGCACAGGCGTGATCGCTTACAGCGAATCCCACATGCCCTTGAAGTCGGGCTCCTCCATGAAGACATCCTTCCCGATCTCTGCGTATCTGCGGGCCTTGGCGCGATCACCCTTGGCCACCTGGAGATCGGCATAGCGGATCAAGGCGTTCTTGAGCAACTTCTTCTGATCGGGAGGCAGCGTGGAGATATCGCCAGCTGCGGCGATGGCCTTGTCGAAGGAGGTCATGCTCAGGTCCCCTTCCTTGGCGAGGTTGCTCTTGTACTGCACGATGGCGAGCATCATCCACGCACCGGGGTTCTCCGGATAGTAGCCGGTCATGGCGTCGAAGGTGGCCTTGGCCTTGCTCAACCCTTTGGGGTCGTCGATCAGGTTCTCACCCGATTCGGCCGCCATGGTGTTCAAACTGGCCCAATAGTCCTCGTAGTTTCCGAAGAATTCCTTCTCCTTATCCTTCTTCCGGTACTTCTCCGCCCACTTCAGCGCATCGCGGCTCGCTTTGGGGTAATCCGCCGCATACTTCTCCAGTTTGGACATTTCGTAGTTGCACATGCTCACGTACAAGAAGGGCAAAGGGTCCTTCTTGGTGGCGTCGCCCTCGGTGTAGGTCAGCGCCTTCTCCATGCACTTCTCGTATTTCTCGTCCACATAGAGCACGAGCAGGTCCTCGTACACATGTTTCTGGGCCTGAAGGGAATAGGACGCCAGAAAGGCGATGGCCGCAATGATCGTCTGCTTGGTCATGGTAGCTTGGTGGCAAGGAACATGCCGAAGATACCGTTTCTGTCGGAGAAGCAGGTGGCACGCACGTTGGGTCGTGGTGTGCTGGTAGTGAACGAAATGGCCATCCGATCTGGAATAGCCGGTCATTCCCGACCTTCGCGCCGTGGTCCGGATCGATATCCTCAGTGCCGTTCCGAAACTGCTGGGCAGTTGGTTCAATGAGAGCATCCTGGAGCGTGCCCGGAAGAAGGGCCTTGCCGAGGTGCATGTACATGACCTGCGCGACTGGAGCACCGACAAGCACCGGCGCCTGGACGACGCGCCGTTCGGTGGCGGTGCCGGCATGGTGATGACCATCGGCCCGATCCACCGGGCCATCGACGCCTTGAAAGCGGAGCGGCCCTATGGCGAGGTGATCTACCTGTGCCCCGATGGCCAGCTATTGGATCAGCCGCTGGCCAACGAATTGAGCCTGAAAGGGAACCTTATCCTGCTTTGCGGCCATTACAAGGGAGTGGACGAACGGGTGCGTCAACACCTGATCACGCGGGAAGTGAGCATCGGGGATTACGTACTGAGCGGTGGGGAGTTGGCGGCAGCCGTGTTGAGCGATGCGGTGATCCGTCTGTTGCCCGGTGTGCTCGGTGATGAGACATCGGCCCTGAGCGACAGCTTCCAGGATGGCCTGGTGGCCCCGCCCGACTATACCCGCCCGGCCGACCACAACGGCTGGAAGGTGCCCGATGTGCTCCTGAGCGGCCACCAGGCCCAGATCGATGCCTGGCGCCACGACCAGGCCGTGGAACGCACCCGCCAGCGCCGTCCCGACCTGTTGGGCGATCAGGATCGCTGAAAATTCCGTACTATTGCGGCCCCAAATCCACGGGATCCGAATCCTCCGACCTGTCGTAGGCGCTGGGAACTCCCTCAAAATCAAAAGGTCATGGACCGCATCAAGCAGCTTGAGAAAGAGATCGCCCCGGTAAAACAGCACCCCGACTTCAAGGCCGGTGATACCGTTACGGTTCACTACAAGATCGTGGAGGGTAACAAGGAGCGTGTGCAGCAGTACCAAGGCGTGGTGATCCAGCGCAAAGGCAGCGGTAGCACCGCCACCTTCACCGTTCGGAAGATCAGCAACAACATCGGTGTGGAGCGGATCTTCCCTGTGGCCTCCCCTTTCATCGACCGGATCGATGTGAACAAGGTGGGTCGTGTGCGCCGTGCCCGTATCTTCTACCTCCGCGAGCGTCGTGGCAAGAGCGCCCGCATCACCGAGAAGCGCCAGCTCGTGTCCGAAGCGGCTGTTGCGAAGTGATCCGCACCAAAGCGTAACTCCGAAAGGCCCCGATGATCGGGGCCTTTCCTTTTAGCGTGCATCGGAGGATGGCTAACAACATCATCCGATGCGGATCGCTCCTATGGTGCGGCTCATGGCACGACCAGTCGGGTCGCGTAGGTCGGTGTGCCGTCGGGGCTTAAAAGTTGCACCACGACCGGCACTCCTTGTGGAAGGATGAAGCGCCCCTCCCCACCGGCCAAGGTCGAGGTCAGGAGTGTGCGCCCGGCCATATCGTGGACCTGTATCCGTTCCATGGCCGGAGCAATGGCCACAAGAAGGCCTGCCTCGACGCGGACCATGCGTTGGCCCGGTTCCATCGGATGCCGGACGGCAGTTCCCGCAAGGCTTTCGTAACAACCGATGTCGATGGCGCCACCCTGGGGACGTGCGGTGCCTTCCAGGTCGGTGGCCACCACCGAGGCCACTGCGGCTGTACCTGCATCCACGGCCAACGCGGTCGGAAGCAACCTGTAGTCGGCGCCGGGGGCCATGAAGAGTTCGGTTTGCTCCGGTGCATCCTGGCTTCCGGGATCATGACCAAGCGTCTGCCAAGCGGCCAATTCCATGATGGTGGCATCCCCATCCGGACTGAAAGGGCCGCTCGCGATGTTGTGATCGCTCACGAAGCCATCCAGCGCACTGCCCGCGATGACAATGCTGCCGCGCCAAGGGTGCTGGTTGATGAGGATGTTGTTGAGCACCTGGTTCCCGGTACACGCCTCGGTGATGTTCACGCACCAGCGGGCATCCGCCGCATTGAGGATGGTGTTATTGAAGACCTTGTTCCCCGTGCTGGGCGCACCGCCATCGATCATGTACAGGCTGATGCCGCTGGCGTGATTACCGTACAACAGGTTGTTGTAGAAAAGCGAATTCACCACGCCGTCACAGTTGATACCGCTGCCACCACCCACACCATTGCCGTGAATGATGTTGCCATAGACCTGTGCATCGCTGATGGTGCCGTCCCCGCCCATGCTCACGTCGCCGTTCATGTGGATACCGTTGGCATGATTGTCGAAGCAGTGGTTGAACCGGATGACCGGGTCGTCGGCACTGTTGCTCACGTAGATCCCATGCTCATCCTCGCTCCCACTGCACGTGTTGTGTTCGATGACCACGTGCTCCGCAAAGCCTGTGAGGATACCCCATTTGTAGTTGCTCTGGCAGGTGTTGTGTCGGATGATCACATGATCGCTGAGGGCCGTGCGGATCCCGGTGCGTGGCATGTCGTTCACGGTGAACCCGTCGATGATGATCCGATCGACCCCTTCCACATTGATGCCATCCAGGCCGTTGTACGCACAGGGAGAGGTGATATTCACCCCCGGACCAACAGCAAGGAAGACGATGGGGGCATCAGCGGTGCCGCTGTGCTCCATGGCGGCGAACCCTTGATGGTCTCCCGGATGAACAAGGACCGTATCCCCGGCCATGGCCCTGTCGGCCGCGTGTTGCACCGAAGCCCAGGCCACCGCCAGCGACAGCCCGGAATTCGTGTTGTTGCCTGTGACCGCCACATGGTAAGTGGTGGCCCAAAGCATGGTCGGAGCAAGGAGGAACCCGAGGCTGGTGCGGTGTTTCATGGACTTCAAGCTAACTCTGAAGCCATGCCGAGCTCCACCAAGGATCGTCCAACCGATCCCCCTCCCCGACCAAAGCACCTTGGGACGCCTCGGACGGCAGAGCCGAACTGTTCCATTCGTTGTACCCATGTTCCAGCAACCACATGGGCCAGCGGGTCGCACCCTTCCCGCTGAGAAGAAGAGCGGACCCGGTGAGGACCCGGGTCCGCTCTTTCCGCTACCGACAACTACTGTTTCACGAAGCGCGTGGTGCGGCTGCCTTGTGCATCGGTAAGTTGAAGGTGGTACGCACCTGCCGGAAGGGATGAAACATCCAGCGTGGCAGGTCCCGTACCCAATAGACCAGAGAGCAGGATACGACCGGTCATATCCATGACCCGGTAGGGCGCAACACCCTCCTGTCCATTGATGACAAGGTGATCCGTGCATGGCACCGGATAAAGGTGAGGCATGGCGGCCCCTTGCCCTTCCGGTGTGGCAAGCCCGATCTGCTGCCCATAAGCACAGATGTACCCTTCTTCGGTCTGAGCGGTTTGAACGGCCAGATTGAAGGAGTCGGTCCATGGATCCACATGGATCGTGCCACGGAATGCCCCATGGGTGATGATGGTGCCATTGGAGGTGAGCCGGATGCCGCTGACCTGCACGAAGCCTAACGCATCACCAATGAGCAGGTTGGCGAAACCCATGGTACCATCAGTTGCACGCAGCATCAGGAGGTAGCCGTTGGTAGTGGTCGGATTGTCCAGGATATAGGTACCAGGCCCTGGATCCACATCGAAGGGGCCGTAAAGGGGCGCAACGATGTAGACGTTCCCGTACCCATCAATGTCCATGGCCTCCAGGTCCTCTGATGAATCGTCTCCCCAGGATACTCCCCACTCACCCTCCATTTCCGCATTCACGCGCAACGCAAATGGATCATAGACCCCATTCGGGACATGGATGTTGGTCCCTGGTCCGGGGTCCAGATCCGCTTCATCCGTGATCATGCCGACCATGGCCGCCGATCCATCCGGGCCGAACTCCACCTTCACGCTCTGTACTCCGTTAATGAACGTTCCTTGTTCCGGATCACCCTGTGCGTTGCAGCGCACGATGGCTTGCGCACCGCTTATGGTGGCATCTCCAATGGTGATCGTATTCGGCGCTTCGCCGAAGGTCAACTGCCCCCCAAAGCTGAATGACACCATGATCGAGCCGTTCGACAACACACGCATGTATGAGGGAGCGCGTCCGACCGCCTTGTACCAAAGAAGTGTCCCATCAGCAGCATACTTACTCATCACACCAGTACCACTGCTGCCACCATCAAAATTGACCGTGGCCGGACCGGGATCCATGTCCATGATCCCTTTTACATAATGGCTATGGATGACGTTGCCAGCTCCGTCCATGGTGATCCGGGTGGAGAGATCGTCCCAAGCATTACCAAGCATGGATCCCCATTCGAACTGCCCATCGGCAGCGTACTTCGTAATGAACAGATCCCAGTCACTTCCTGCACTCACGACCGTCTCGGCGGTTGGTGAGGCATCCAGGTCCAAGGTTCCCTTGAAGTAACCGGTGACCACAATGGACCCATCCGGAGCCACTGCTACATCCGCCCCATTGAGGCCGCCTGTACTACCCCAACCGATCGCCCAGTCAATGGAACCATCCGCCTGGAAGGCCGCGAGAAAACAGGAGTTCCCGGCACCGCCGACCAACTCCACCGCATCGGGACCAATACCGAGAACATCCGTGCCACCGAATTGCCCTATCGCGATCAGCCGCCCTTGGTGATCCTCGACCACCTTGCGTATAGTGGGTCCATTCCCCAAGGACCGGGCCCAGTTGAATGTGGGCGTTTGAGCAGTGGTGGGAGACCATAATGAAATGGCCCCAGTTGCAATAATGGAAAGAAGTAGTGCTCGTTTCATGGAGTTGGCATTCAGGGTTTCATGCTTACATCGAGGTGTGGCCGATATGTGAACACCGGGGAAGCAGCAAATGAAATAACGACCAGCATATCCCTGGATCCGAGGAACTTGCCTCGTTAAACCGCTGCAGGGTCTCCGCCTTGAAATCCTGAAGCCTCGAAGCCGCATGGTCGCCTACGGCAGACCTGGCGGAGGTTGGGTCAAGGGGCCACGATAGCGGAGGCCCAGCGGAGGTTTGAGCACGCCGCGCTAACGGACACACTGTGCGGGCATGGATCATAGCTGGCTGAGCCGGAATTCCTCCCGGATAAAAGGAACCCGCCCGGCTCTACCTCTCTATTCCCCCACCTCCCCATCATCACCCCACCAGCATCGGATCCCTGTTCGGGATATCCTCCATGCTGTAGGACGGTTCGCATGGCATCGTGCTCATAGCTTACTGCTCCTTGTGTTGGATCCGATCGGTGGCCGTTCCTTGGGGACCTGCGCAAGCAACGCCCTGTTGCTCTCCTCATCCTGCATCTTCTTGAGCAGCCTGAAGATCACCTTGATGTCCCGGCTGTTGTGCGAGACCGTACCACGCAGCTTCTCCAGGGCCAGCAGGCTGTCCTTGTGGTTGGCCAAGAGTTCGCGCATACGGGTGAAAACACGGATGACCTGGATATTGACGGCGATGGCCGCCTCACTGTTCAGAACGCTGGAGAGCATCAGCACGCCGTGCTCCGTGAAGCAGAACGGTGCGTAACGCAGACCCATGCGGTCTCCCGAATTGGAGGACGCAATTTGCGACCTCCAATTCTCAAGCTCCTGCGCATTCATTTCGAACATGAAGTCCTCGGGGAAGCGCTCATTATTACGCCTGACCGCTTCCTTCAGCCTTTTGGTCTCCACTCCGTAAAGTTCCGCCAGATCACGGTCCAACATCACCTTGTGGCCGCGAACGGTGCGGATCCTGCCGATAACGACTTCATCGCTCACCACCAGTATGTTCTTCTTGATCGCGCTCATCCGGGGTCTACCGCAACACTAATGATCACCCCACCAACATCGGGTTCCTGTTCGGGATATCCTCCTTGCTGAAGGACACTTTATCATCTTCCTCCTTCAGTTTCAGCACGAGGGCGAGCGCATCGGGCACCACATCGCTGCAGAGGGTCAGGAAGCTGCCGGGCTTGGCGGTGGAGATGGCGTGGCGGATGGCCTCCTCCTCCTTTTTGATGATGATATAGGGCTTGTTGGGATCCACCTCCTTGATACCCTTCACCATGAGGGCGATGATCTCGTCGTCCGTCTTGCCACGCAGGTTGCGGTCCTGGCGGATGATGATCTCGTCGAACATCTGGGCGCTGAGGCGGCCGAGGTTCACGGTGTCCTCGTCGCGGCGGTCGCCCACGCCGGCGATCACACCCACTTTCGGACTGTCGGGGATCTTGCTCAGGAACTTCCCCAGCGCCTCGAAGCCGTGCGGGTTGTGGGCGTAGTCCACCACTACCTGGAAGTTCTTGAACTGGAACAGATTCAAGCGGCCCGGTGTCTGTGCGGCGCCCGGCACGAAAGTCAACAAGGCCTCCCGAAGTTCCTCGATCTTCACGCCTTGCACATACGCGGCGAGCACGGCGGGCAGCACGTTCTGGATGTTGAAGACGGCCTTGCCACCATAGGTGATGGGGATGTTCACCGCCTTCTCGATGCGCAACTTCCATTCGCCCTTGCTGATGGTAACGAAGCCGTTCTCGTAGATGGCAGCGAGTCCGCCGAGCTTGCAATGCTGGCGGATCAAGCGGTTGTTCTCGTCCAGGCTGAAGAGCGCGATCTTGCAATCGCACTGCTTGCGCATGGCCATCACCAGTTCGTCGTCGGCATTGAGGATGGCGTAGCCGTCGCGGCGAACGCTGCGTGGCACGGTGCTCTTCACATGGGCGAGTTCCTCCAGCGTGTGGATGTCCTTCAGCCCAAGGTGGTCGGCGGCCACGTTGGTGACAATGGCCACATCGCAGTGCTCGAATCCCAAGCCGCTGCGCACCAGGCCACCGCGTGCCGTTTCCAGTACGGCCATGTCCACCACGGGTTCCTTCAGTACGAATTGCGCGCTGGCGGGGCCGGTGCAATCGCCGGTCATCAGCAGGCGGTTCTGGATGTACACTCCGTCGCTGCATGTCATGCCCACTTTGTAGCCCACGCTGCGCATGAGGTGCGCGGTGAGGCGGGTGCTCGTCGTCTTGCCGTTGGTGCCGGTGACGGCGATGATGGGGATGCGGCTGGGGGTGCCCGGCGGGAAGAGCATGTCCACCACAGGTTCGGCCACGTTGCGGCCCAAACCACCGGTGGGGTCCAGGTGCATGCGGAAGCCGGGTGCGGCGTTCACTTCCAACACCGCACCACCGCTCTCGTTCAGCGGTTTGCTGATGTCATCGGTCATGATATCGATGCCACAGATGTCCAAGTCGATGATGCGGCTGATGCGCTCGGCGAGGAAGACGTTGAAGGGGTGTACGACTTCCGTCACGTCGTCGGCGGTGCCGCCTGTGCTGAGGTTGGCGGTGGCCTTCAGGTACACGGTCTCGTCCTTCTTGGGCACGCTGTCGGGCGTGAGACCTTTCAGAGCGAGCAACTTCAACGTATGATCGTCGATGTCGATGCGGGTGAGCACGTTCTCGTGCCCGAAGCCTCGGCGCGGGTCCTTGTTCACCTCGTCGGCAAGCTGTGCGATCGTGCTTTTTCCATCACCCACTACGCAGGCGGGGGTACGTTTCGCGGCACAGATGAAGCGGTGGTTGATCACCAACAGCCGATGGTCGAGTCCGGTGATGTAGCGCTCCACGATCACGCTGCGGCTGATCTCCTTGGCCTTTGCCAGCGCGGCCTTGGCCTCTTCCATGGTCTTGATGCCGATGGTGGCACCACGCCCATGATTGCCGCCGATGGGCTTGATCACACAGGGGTAGCCCACGCTATTGATCGCCGCTTCCAGACCTTCCTCGGTGCGCACAACACGACCTTTGGGCACGGGGATCTCGTAGCTCTCCAGCAGTTGTTTGGTCTCCTCCTTGTCGCAGGCGATCTCCACACCGATATTGCTGGTCTTGCTGGTGATGGTGGCACGGATGCGTTTCTGGTGGATGCCGTGGCCGAGTTGTACCAGGCTCTGTCCGTTCAACCGGAGATAGGGGATCCCGCGTGAAACCGCTTCAGCCACGATGCTGCCGGTGCTGGGACCGAGGCGCGATTCCTCCCGGATCTCGCGCATCTGTTGGATGTCGGCCTCCAGGTCGTACGGGGTACCATCGATCAGCGCTTGCGCGATGCGCACGGCGGCCTTCGCCGCGAACATGCCTACCGGCTCTTCGATGTAGCTGAAGACGACATTGTACACCCCATGGTCGCGCGTGCTGCGGGTGCGGCCGAAACCCGTGTCCATGCCGGCCAGGGTCTGGATCTCCAGGGCGATGTGCTCGATCACGTGACCCATCCACGTACCGCGCTTCACCCGTTCCCAGAAGCCGCCCTCGTGATCCTCGCTGCAGCGGTGGCTCTGCATGCTGGGCAGCAAGGCCTGGATGCGCTCATAAAACCCGGGGATCCTGTCGGTGGGCTTCTCCTCCAGGTCCTCGATATCGAGGCGCATGACGATAAGGTGGTGCCGCTTGACGGACCAGTAGTTGGGGCCACGCATGGCCTTGAGTTCGAGGATGCGCATGGGGTACGGTCGGATGGTAAGTTCCACGAGTGCGGGCACCTTGCCCAAGCACCGTGCGGAAGATAGGGACAGGGCGTTGTTCATCAAAACCTCGGCCCCCGGCATGTCATTCCTCGCACACACCCTACCTTAGCCGTTGATGGGTCGCCGACCGCCGGTAAAAGAGGCGTGGCCCCTTCGTGGGGGGCGGGGTAAATGCACGGTATGACACCCAAAGGCAAGCTTATCGCCATCGGCGGTGCGGAGAATAAGGGCCAGGAACCCGAAGGGGGCCACAATGCGAAGGTCTTCGTACGTTCCACCTTCATCGAGGACGGGATCCTGCGTCGCGTGGTGAACGAAGCGGGCGGGCCAGGCGCCCGTATCGCACTGATCACGGCAGCCAGCAGTATTCCCGAAGAGGTAGCAGCCAATTACACCGAGGCGTTCGGCAAACTGGGCGTGAACGACCTGGATGTGCTGGAGATCCGCGACCGTCAGGATGTGAAGCCGGACATGGTGAAGCGCCTGGCCAAAGCCAACGCGGTGATGATGAGCGGTGGGAACCAGTTGCGGCTCACCACCATCTTCGGCGGTACGGCCTTCCTCGAACTGATGAAGCGTCGGTACCTTGAGGAACCGGGATTCACGATCGCCGGTACCAGCGCAGGCGCCATGTGCATGAGCAGCACCATGATCTACCAGGGCCACAGCGCCAGTGGATTGATCAAAGGGGGCGTGAAGATGACCACCGGAGCCGGCCTGATCCAGGACGTGATCATCGACAGCCACTTCGTGGAACGAGGCCGGTTCAGCCGGTTGACGCAGGCGGTGGCGGGCAACCCCAACTCCATTGGTATCGGCTTGGGCGAGGATACCGGCGTGGTGATCACCAATGGCGACATGCTGGAGACCATCGGTAGCGGCCAGGTGATGATCTTCGACGGCCACGAGATCACCTACAGCGACTTCGCCGATGTGGAGGAAGGGGAACCGTTCAGCATCGAGGGCATGCGGGTCCATATCATCTCCAAAGGGCACAGCTACAGCGTGTCCCAGCGTATGTTCACGGCGGTGAAGGTGCCGGTACGGGGCTGAGCCAATCGCACCTGCTCCGGAGCACCGAATGTGTTGGTGAATTCCGACGGCCACCAGTGTATCCCAATACCCGGTCGAAAAAGTACGATCCTTGATCCCTTGGGATCTCTGCTGACATGCATCGCACTCCTGACCCGATTGCTCATACCGATCCGTGTAGGAGGATCAGCCGTTCTGCTTGCCCCTTTTCCGCATTGTTTCACCGCTGGACCCGTTCCCCAGTCCCAGCTACGCAACGATCCCGTCGTATCGCACTGCGAAAAATCCGTAGCGCATTCTTGAACTACGCCTTACTGCGAAATGGTAGAACCTGGCCACTGCCTCCTCGCGAAAGCATTCATCCACTTGGCACTGATCGGTCGATCGAAAAGGGAGTAAGGTGAACAGCGGTTAACTTCACACCCCATGTCCAAGGCCCCCATCATCACCCGCTTCCGCAACTGGGCCATCGCCGAGGGGTGGAGCTTCCTCGTCCTGCTCTTTGTCGCCATGCCCCTGAAATACCTCGCTGAATGGCCCTTGGGTGTAAAGGTGGTGGGCTGGGCACACGGGGTCCTGTTCATCGGTTACTGGATCACGGCCATTCCGCTGTTCACCAAACTGAAATGGGACCTGGAACGGGTCGTGGGCCTGGGCATGGCCTCCATCCTGCCCTTCGGCACTTTCGTGATGGAACGCAAGTGGCTGCGTTGAACCGGTGATCCACCCAGGCAGGTGAACCGATCACCGCCGCTCACACGACCCTCCCTGCGGACAGTCTCCATAACCGTATCTTGTAGCGGACCCCGGTGTGGCCGACCATCCCTGACCGGGTTCAGGTGACATGAGCAACGAACGGAATAATGGGATCCTCGGTTTCCTGGCAGGTGCCGCGGTGGGTGCCGCGCTTGGCGTGCTTTTCGCACCGCGCTCCGGGAAGGAGACACGCGATCGCATCCGTGCCAAAGCAGGCGAGGCAAAGGATGAATTGGACGAACTGATCGAGCAGGCACAAGGCGAATGGAACAAGGCCAAGGGAAAAGCGTCGGATGCAGCGACCATGACCAAGGATGAGGTGACGGACTTCGTGCGCTTCCTGTTCGAGGAAGGCAGGGACCTGCGCGATCGTATGACCCGAGGTGGGGAGACCAAAGCCGAAGGTCCCTCGTCGACCACGACCACCGATCGCACCACGGAGCGCTTCGATCACCGCACGAACTGACATGGGCGATCCCACACCACCCTATTCCCGTTACACCCGATCCGGAGAGGACGGGCCTGACATCGGACTGTACCTACAGGCGGTGGGCGAGGACGCCAAGGACTGGTTCGAGGCACAGAAGGCCTTGACCCGCTTGGAGGTGAGCGAGCAACTCGGCAGACTCGCCAGCAATTTGATCCTGGTGGCCGTGGCAGGGCTGATCGCCACGACCGCCTTGATGCTCTGGTTCGTGGCCCTTGCCCTCTGGTTCGGCCAACTGCTTGCCAACAACGCCTTGGGCTTCCTGCTGGCGGGGGGCCTGTTCCTATTGATCGGTGCCCTCTTCTTCCTGGTCTGGAGAACGGTCCTGCGGGACAAGGTGACCCTGACCGTGATCAACGCGATCCATGGCACGGACTGAACCCTTCCAGGACCTGGCACAGGTGCGGGACCGTAAACACCGACTTCGCAACGAGCGCGACCGGATACAGGCCGGACTGAAGGCCCAACTCGACCTGGTACGCGAGCCGGGGTTCCGGCGTGCGATCATGGGGGATGCCTTCGGGGACATGCTCCAGGCCTGGCGCCCGCTCAAACACCTGGGTCAACTGCTCGGTGGTACGTCGGGCACCACACGGGCCGCTCTTGGTGCCGCATTCGGCCACCGGGCCCGCACACCGACCGGCAAAGCGATGGTGGCCCTCGCGAGCTTCGTGCTCCCGGCGCTCCTCGAAAGGTTCGGGATGGATCATGGCCATGTACAGGATCGGCTCCCACGGGAGTTGAAGGTCTCTTGGAACAGGGTGAAGGAATACGTGGCCCAACGTCGTGCAACCCATGAACAAAGCCGATCCAAGGAATGAGCAGTACTGAAGGGCTTCAACGCTACGTGTACACCTTGCTCGCCGTGATGCTCACGGTGGTGGTGCTGTACTACGGCAAACCCCTGATCCTGCTATTCGTGGTGAGCGGCCTGCTGGCCTTCCTGTTGTTGCCCATGGCACGCAAGGTCGAGTCCTTCGGGTTGCCGCGATGGGTCGGTGCCCTGGTGGCCACGATCGTACTGCTGGTGCTGGTGCTTGGGTGCTTCGTACTGGTGGGCTGGCAACTGACCAGTTTCGCCGATGACCTTCCCGCGTTGCAGGCGGCATTCTCCACGAAGGGACTCGCCCTCCAGGAATGGATCGAGCAACAGGCCCACATCAGCCAGCGGGATCAACTCAACTGGTTCAACGATCGCGTCGCGGACCTGGCGAGTTCGGGTGGCAACATCATCATGCAGGTATTCTCCGGCACAGGAGCGGTGCTATCCTCCATCGTCCCCATCCCGATCATCGTATTCCTGCTGCTCATCCTGAAGGACAAGTTCCGCACCTTCTTCGAGCAGCTTGGCCGAACCCGCGATGGCCTTGTACTGGACATCATGATCAATGTGTCGAAACTCTCGCGGAAATACCTGCGCGGCGTGCTGCTGGTGATCCTGATCCTTGGCGCGATCAGCAGCATCGGCTTCCTGATCATCGGGTTGAAGTACGCCATCCTGCTCGGCTTCCTCATCGGCATGCTCAACGTGGTCCCATACGTCGGCGTGCTCGTTGGCAGCCTGATCCCCATCCTGATCGCACTGGTGACGAAGGATTCGGTGATGTACGCACTCGGGGCCCTTGCCGTGTGCCTGATCACCCAATTCCTTGAGAACAACTTCATCACCCCCAAGATCGTCGGCAGCAGCGTGAGCGTGAACCCGCTGGCCAGCATCGCTGCGCTGATCGGCTTCGGGCTGCTATGGGGCGTGGTGGGCATGGTACTCGCCATACCCATCACCGGTATGCTGAAGATCGTGTGCGATTCGATCCCTTCGCTGAAACCCTACGGCTACATCCTCGGGGAGGATGTGGAATACCCGGATGAGCAGCAGATCCACCTGCCCTTCATCAATCCGCGGAGAGCCAAGGGACCCGTGGGGACAGGGAAGAAAGAGAAAGAG
>Ga0209573_1002890_pt1 | contig 20372 bp, 15 predicted proteins | sample TNRBio252014_DNA_FD_185870 | JGI IMG/M metagenome (GOLD analysis project Ga0209573, IMG submission 185870) | Wastewater treatment Type I Accumulibacter community from EBPR Bioreactor in Madison, WI, USA - TNR Reactor_6/25/2014_ DNA (SPAdes)... | ecosystem: Engineered > Bioreactor > EBPR >...
ACATCGTCAGAAACTGCTGAAACGAATTCAGGAGAATCCGTATGCCTGGGTCGCCCAGGAAAAGATCGCTCGTTCAGCGGTTCCTGTCTGGACGCAGGGCTCGGTTCGCTGCGGACACGCGGCCGTTCGAGCCTTTCTGGCCGAAGAGGACAACTCGTGGCACCTGATGCCCGGGGGGCTGATTCGGATTGCCCCGGATACTGGTCCGATGCAGTTGTCGGTGGCCGCGGGAGACGGCAGCAAGGACTTGTGGGTTCTGGCCGATCGCAAAGTGGAACCTGTGTCCCTGCTGACACCAGGTGATCGCCCGGCCGAACTGCGTCGCACCAGCGCTCTGTTTCCCAGTCGAGTGGCTGACAATCTGTTCTGGCTGGGTCGTTCGCTGGATCGGTGTGATTTTCTGGGACGCGTGGTCCGGTCACTGGCAGAACGGCTGGTGGGTGAAGGGAGCGTCGACACAACGGAAGTGCGTTTTCTTGCACGCACACTCATTGAAATGGGACAGCTCGAACCGGGATTCGTGGTGGAGGGACTGGAGTCGCAACTCCCCACTCTGACCGAAGCACTCCCGCTGGCAGTGTTTGATCCCAATGAATTCGGTGGACTGGCCCGAACCGTCAATGATTTGACTCGGCTGGCTTCTCTGGTTCGCGACTGGATCAGTCCGGATACATGGCATCGGATCAACGTGACGGCTGAAGCCTTTCACGCAAGTCACGAAAAGGATCTGCGTGATCTGGCGGATGTGGTCCAGGCATCCAATGGACTGATTGGTGATCTGGCGGCCGTCAGTGGTTTGATTGCCGACGGCATGAATCGCGGTCCGTCGTGGCGATTTCTGGAAATTGGCCGCAGTATCGAACGAGCCGGCTCGTCTTCTCGGATGCTGATTTCCGCCGAGTTGAAGAAGAGTCCTGTTCCTCCCGCGCTGCTGAAGACGCTGGTGGAAGTTCTGGACGTGCGAATGACCTATCGATTCCGCTATCGCGAAAACCTTCAGAGGAATGCCGTGCTGGATCTGGCCATCACGGATGACACCAATCCGCGATCCCTCGCCTACCAGATTGAACGACTGGTACAGCATGTCGATCGACTTCCGGGCTATGAAGCGCGTCCGCTGCGATCGGAAGAAATGCGACTGGTGATGGAAGCCGCTCATGCTGTCCGCATGCTGACCGCGGAAGATCTTTCCTCGGCACCTCCGCGAACCGTGCTGAGTGTGCTGAAAACCGTGGATGAAGCGATGACGCATCTGTCCGATACGTTGACCAGCAAGTACCTGGTACATTCCGGCACTCCGCGGCAGTTCTCGGACAACGGAGGCGTTTCGCCATGAAATACCGAGTCACTCACAAGACCGCTTATGAAGTCCACGATTCCGTTTCCGTCGGACACAATCAGGCGTGGCTGGAACTTCGCCCTGTCGACCGGCAGCAGGTGGAATCGTTTCTGCTGACTATCACGCCGGAACCGTCCACTCGCAGTCGCCGGATTGATGCCTTTGGCAACCCGGTGCAGATGTTTTCCTTCAATGAGGGCTATCATCAGCTGAGTGTGACGGCGACATCCGTAGTGACCGTTCGTCCCATGGACACGCTTCAGTCGCAGCAATCGGTGCGATGGGAAGACGTTGTGAACCAGTTGCGAACGCCTGTAACTGAGGAAGACCGCGATTCTCTTGAGTTTGCTTTTCCGTCGCAACGAGTCACCTGTTCCACAGCATTACGGGACTATGCAGCAACGTCGTTCACTCCCGGTCGAAACCTGCTTGAGGCTCTGGAAGAACTCACTCGCCGTATTCATAAAGAGTTTGTCTACGACAATCGTGCCACGACGGTGAACACACCCGTCTCGGAGGTATTTCGATTGAAGCGTGGTGTCTGCCAGGACTTCGCTCACCTGCAGATCTCTATGCTGAGATCACTGGGAATATCAGCTCGATACATCAGTGGCTACCTCCGCACGATCTCCCAGGAAGGACAACCGAGGCTGGTTGGAGCCGATGCGTCGCATGCCTGGCTGTCGGTGTATTGCGGCAATGGTGTTTGGGTCGACGTCGATCCAACGAACGACGCCTTCTGTTCGACCGATCATATTGTCCTGGCCTGGGGTCGCGACTACGGCGATGTCCCACCGCTGACCGGCGTTTTTGTCGGCGGTGGACACCATCGACTGTTTGTCAGCGTCGACGTGATGCCACTGGGCTGAGTCACTCCCGGCCCGCCATTCAAAGCGACTGGTCTCGGCAACAAACTGGCCATTGTTTGGCCGTTCATCCGTAGCCGAAACGGCCATGGTTTGGCCGCTGCCGACATTGCCCGTGAGACATCCAGGACCCTGCGAACCTCCGCCGAATGTCGCCGCCATAGAACCGGCACTTCGTCATTCATCGATTGACGGATGGCCGGGGTTGGCCGGTGCCTGCCCGAAACCCCGGGGCTTCCTTCGTCCAGCCCCGGCCACCCGATCCCAAAAAACAACACTCACGGGGCACAAGTGAACACCAAGCCAGTTTGCAATTTGTCAACAAAAGCTAACAAATAGCGCAAACATCCCATTTTAACGTTCAATCGAGTGTTCAGGACTCGACACAATCCTCACAACCGTTTCAGACGGACCGCGAATTCAGAGGGAATTCGTGGTTCAGAGGTTCTGAAGAACGTTGAGGAGGTTGAGAGATGAGGGTGTTTCGAGATTTGTGGAATGATGAATTTGGGGTTCTGCTTTCGGCAGAGGCCGTTGTCGTGGGGACCGTTGTGGTGGTGGGTCTGACGACCGGCCTGACGGTGGTTACCAAAGCGGTCAGTGAAGAATTGACTGACGTGGCGAAAGCCATTCGCAGTCTGGACCAAAGCTATTCGATCCCGGCTCGGGAACGTTGCGGTGCTCGCACAGCCGGTTCTTCATTCACTCAGGAGCCGGTTGAAGAGTCTCTTGAGGAATTGAACGAGTTCACGAAGGAGACGGAAAAGAAGGAACGGACTCAGGCGGAACGGCTGAAGGAAAAAGTTGAGAAGCAAAGAAAGCCGGATGACAGGAAGGTCAGAAGGAACATTTGACCTGAAGATGATTTGAGCCCTCTCTCACTCGAATCACAATCTCCTCTCTCTCAGAACGGCTCGCTCGACCTCTCATCGAGCGAGCCACTTTTTTTTGCAACATTGTGCTTCGACCCAGCCCGGGCCCTGCTCTTTCGCCCGTCGCTTACTCGAAGGATGGCAGTTCGGAGTTTCGCACTGCGTTCTCGAGGCCTGCCACATGATCGTCGAAGAGAAACGCGACAGGAAGCAGTGGCCGAATCCGACTGAGGATTCGGCGATTGCCATTCATTCGCTGACGGCGTTGCGCAGGATCGACGGATCCTGCTGCCGTGAAGACGGGCGCCGGTGCCTGAACGAGTCTCGCGAGTGTGCTGTAGTACTCGCGCCGAGTCACGCTTTTGCTGGCCACAACATTCATCAACTGCGGTGGCTCAAAGGGCACGGCAGCATCGAGGGCGGATGCGGCAATGACCGAGTCAATCACCGTTGCCGCATCGTCGACATGAATGAGATTCAGCCAGTGATCCGGTTCCGCAGAGATCGGTACGCCGGATCGCAGTTCGGACACTCGACGCAGCAAACGATCGGGCCCGTAGATTCCTGCCAGTCGAAATATGGAACCATCCACATTGTGTGTCCGACAGAATTCCTGCAGCATCGATTCCAGGGTTGCACATCCGATTCCGCCTTCAGATGTCGGATTCACTGGCGTGCTTTCATCCACATCGTGGCCGTGATGGTCTCCGTACACTCCCGTGCTGGAAGTGAGACAGATCCGCTGCAATGACGAGTCCCCGGGAAGACTCGTCAGCAGCCGCTTGAATCCATCCGTCCAGGCGACCTGGCGGTCTCCGGATCGGTCAAAGCCAACCGACCAGAGCACCACATCAACCGGCGGCAGGTCGGATAGCCTGTTGCTGGAAGCCGAATACACAATGGGAGTCATTCCCATCGTGGCGAACGTCGTCGCTCGTTCGTTGGACCGGGTCAGTGCGAAAACATCGCAATCCCGACTCAGCAGTCGCCGCGCGACTCGCAGTCCCAGGTATCCGCATCCTGCAATCAGAATTCGCTGTCGAGCCATCTTTTGAATTTCGTTTCAGCCGGCCTGATGTCGGAACAGAACTTCACCGCGACCAGCCGCCACCAGATCGCCTTGATACCGATCGACATCGGACGCCATCAGGGATTCGTCAAAGCGAAACCCGTGCGATTTCAAAATGCCCAGCATGAGTCGGACGGACACAGGGCGGTACGTCGAGGCAAATCGGAACGACGGCAGCAACGTCGGGGGGTCTGGCCCAAACAGTGCCAGGGTTCCGCGCCGCATGCCGGCGCCCGGACGAATGCCACAGGTACCAAAAACAACGACCGTCCCGGCGATCATATTGAAACCCGTCAGGTCACCGACAGAGCCACCGATGGCGATCAGACCGCGTCGCATGGTCAGCCCCACTTCATTGCCGGCATTTCCCTCCACCAGGATTATTCCACCTGTCATTCCCTTCGAAGATCCTCGGTATGCAGATCCTGTGAGGTGTCCGGCATTGCCCTGAACATGAATCAGGCCCTTTCGCATTTCCGCGCCGACCCAGCCGCCTGCATTTCCCTGGACGGAGATTCGTCCACCCTTCATCTGACTTCCGACATGACGTCCTGCATTGCCGTGAACACGAATGTCTCCGGCGGCCATGTGAGCACCGATCCAGTGCACGCCGGAGAGGTCTCCGCAGAAATCAAACTGCTGGTCAGAAGCATCTCCGGAAAGGCGAAACATCTCGGCCAGCGGAATTCGCCGATTGCCATGAAAGATCTCAAACTGTTCGATCTGAGCCAGCGACTTGTCTGCCGCCCAGTCCGGAGTCAGTCCCTCAATTTCCACGGGAACAGTCGTCTTTCCCAGATACTCCAGTGTCAGCGCCATCGATTCGGAATCCGCCAGAGCCTGAAAGGGGTTCGTTGTGGTCGACAGCATATCGCAATCGCAACGGCAATTCACGGCCAGTGGCAGTCACGCAATCTCATCCCATTATCACCAAGCCACCCATTTTCAATGTTCGATCGAAACAGAACGAACGTAAGAACCGGCAGATTGAAGGGCGATTTGGCGAAATGAGTTCCGAGTTGAATTTCGTGACGCGTGGACCTGTGTCGATGGACAGTGAAGGATGACGGAAATCGACCACGTCGATATGCTGTCGACACCGATAGAGGAGGATAAATCCGTGTTTGCCTCTGTCTCACCGAGTTCACTAAAGAGCGGGCAAACGGGATGAAGTCGTTTCTGGAACGGCGTGATCGATGGGGAAACGGATATTCCCTGTGGCTGATCGTGATACTGGCCGTTGCTGTTCCCCCGATGTTCTGGTCGCTGCGTCAGCTGCACATGGAAAACGATGTGGCGGGCTGGTTGCCTGAGAACGACCCGCAGTCGCGTATCCTGCATTGGTATCAGCAACTCTTCCCATCGGAAGAACGCATTCTGATCTCGTGGGATGATTGCACGGTCACTGACCCTCGCCTTGCCGATCTGGCATTTCGACTGAAGGGTCTTGAGAAGAACGGAGTTCGCGAAGGTGGTTCTCCGTACATCGCGGGAGTCACATTGCCCGCAGATCTTTTGAAACGGATGACCCGCGAAGGGATTCCATTTGAGACCGCGTTGCAGCGTACTCAGGGATTGCTGATCGGGTACGGACCACTGTGCCTGGAACTTTCCGACGCAGGTCGTGAACAGACTGACGTTGTCAAAAGTCAGATCGTTTCGCTGGCTCAGCGCGAACTGAAGGTTCTGCCTGAATTTGTGACTCGGACCATTCCTCAGCCCTCGGAGAAGCACCTGACCATCGATGATGAAGACGCCTGGAAACTAAATGACCAGATCCGGTCCTGGCTGAGTACCCAGCGGACTCCGGACCTGCAGATTCTCTGGCCACGGATGCACCTTGATCAGGCGGCAACGAACCGATTTCGCGAGTCGCTGAAATCACTGAAGATTCCGGGCGCGGGACAGACCTCCGTCGTTGCGGATTCCTGGTTCGTGGGCGGATCGATGGCTGCAGCCTCGGTGAGTCTCAGCGAAGCCGGTGAAGAAGACAATCCGCGAGTTCTGGAAGAAATTCATTCAGCCGCGGTAGCCGTTGGAATTCCGACGGAATCCCTTCACATCGGAGGCCGACCGGTTGCCGGAACAATGATGAATCTGGCCGTGAAGCATGCCTGTTGGGATAAAACAGCGCCGGCCTGGAATCTGATCAAACGATCTCCGCTGTTACTTTCGGTGCTGGTCAGCGTTGGACTCAGTTATCTGATGCTGCGAAGTTTTCGGCTGTGTATTCTGGTGCAGGTGGTCTCGCTGATCGCAGCCATGTCGACAGCCGCCCTGATCTCCCCGACTGGCGGCAGCATGAACATGGTGCTGATCGTGATGCCGACGCTGCTGATGGTGATTTCCGTCTCCGGGGCGATCCACATCTGCAACTACTGGAAGAACTCCGGCATCAGCGACCCGGTCCAGTCAGTCCTGCACGCGGCATCCATCGCGTGGCTGCCCTGTTTTCTGGCCAGCGGCACAACGGCCATCGGACTGGCATCCCTGATGGTCAGCTCACTGGTCCCGGTGCGGGACTTTGGAATCTATGCCTCGATCGGATGCATCATCTCCTTCGTGTGCGTGCTGTACCTGCTGCCGGCGTTGATGCTGTACTGGCCCGCTCGACCTCCTCGGCCTGAGCAGATCCATGGTGTGTTCTGGCAACAGCTGGGAACCATTCTGGCCCGACATAAGGGAATCGCGTGCTGGGGCAATCTGATTCTGGTCGCGGCATGTCTCTACGGGCTGACATGGTTTCATACGGAAACGAAAGTGATTCGTTACTTCCCGGATCATTCCCGAGTTGTCAAGGACTACAACTTTCTGGAACAGAATCTGTCAGGGATCGTTTCAGTCGACACGCTGGTCCGTTTCAGCAAATCGCAACAAGATACAATTCCGTTCCTTGATCGAGCCCGGAAAGTTCTGGAAGTACAGGAAGCGCTGCGACAGCATTCCGAAGTCAGCGGAGCTCTCTCTCTGGCATCGTTCATTGACCTCGAAAAGAAGGACAGCAAAACGCTCAGCGTTCGCGACCGCCGCAATGCAAGAATGCGGGAGAACCTGATTGGCCAGAAGATTCATGAACGTCTGAAGAAGGGAGGCGAAGCCTCAGCAGGTGTGGCCTCCATGCTGGCTCTGGCCTCAGGATCCGCCGACTGGAAGACCAAGGGCGACGAACTGCTGAATGTGGCCGGAGATGAGATCTGGCGGATCACGTGCCAGTCGAGCATTATGTCAGACTATGATTATGGTCAGTTGACGCGGGAACTTTCCGACATCGCTGATCGTCATCTCACGGAAGCCAAATCGGAATCCGGAAAACCACAGCATGTGGTGACAGGCCTGATTCCCATTTTCCTGCGGACTCAGCAGGCCCTGCTGGAGAGCCTGATCAGCAGTTTCGGTATGGCGTTTGTGCTGATTGGCATTGTCATGATCTTCCTGCTGAAGAGCGTTCCTGCCGCGCTGTTTTCCATGTTTCCCAACATCATGCCAATCGCCATCATGTTTGGGCTGCTGGGCTGGGCCGACATCCATGTGGACATCGGTACGATGATTACGGCCTCGGTCGCGCTGGGCATTGCTGTGGACGGAACACTGCATCTGATGACCTGGTTTCAACAACTGATCCGTGAAGGTCTGACAAAAGATGAAGCCGTCGCAAAAGCACTGCAGCACTGCGGCCCGGCCCTGTGGCAGACCAGTGCAGCGATTGGCCTGGGAATGCTGGCGCTTTACCCGGTGGAGCTTCTGCTGATCAGCCGCTTCGGCTGGATCATGAGCGGAATGATCTTCGCAGCGCTGTGGGGCGACGTGATCCTTCTTCCGGCCCTGCTGGCCGGTCCCCTCGGTTCGATTCTGGAAGCGATTGAACAAAGAAAACGCAACCCGGAATCGGGTGGTCGCAGGAAAGAAACAACAGTCTGCACCCGGAAGGCCATTGACGAAGTTGTGGTCGAAGAAACCGACACGAAGGACCTTCGAGCTGCGTTTCAGGGGCCGCACACCGCCGCGTTTCCTCGCATTTCGCCCGAATTTCTGCGTCCTGCAACCGAACTATGATTGAGACCCTGAGTGCCTGACTACGTCGAACCGCTGGGGATGCGGATCCTGATCCGCAAAGATGAGCCTCGCCAGCAGACGCGCGGTGGTATCGTCCTGCCGGAAAGCTCCGAGATTCCGACGATCACAGGCCGCGTCGTCGAAATCAGTGTGCAGGTCGAGCGAAACGAGGACTTCCCGATTCGCAAATACGATAAGGTTCTGTTTCATCCCCGAAACGCGATCCCTGTGGATTTTGAATCGGACAATCTGCTGTTTGTCGTCCCGGTAGATGACATCGTCGCCGTGTTTCGTCGGTCGACTTCACGTCGATCAGACTCTCCGGATCTGAATGCCGGAGACATCGACCCCACGTTCGAATAGTGCGGCCGTTTCCTGACGGACGTCCTCCGAAGATTGACCTCGCTGTGTCAGGAAACTCGCGGGCCTGCGGAGGGTTCTGCCTTCAACGGTGCTCGCGCCCGGCAGTCACCGAACAGACTCCGCTCGACAATGCGGCATCGGCACATCGTCAGATTCCGTTTCATCCGGCAGCATGGAAGATTCCATACCGTCTGCCCAGCACACGGAACCAGCACACTGTCCATCAACGATGCCTGCCGATAAGCTGATTTCTTCAGAGAAATCATTTTCTTCGATGCAACCGATCGATTCGGAACCCTGCTGTGATCAAGGCCTTCCTGAAGAACTATCTTCCTCGGCACCGCAACCGCGTGAATCAGCTGCTGCATATGGTCGGAGTTCCGCTGACGTTCGTGGGGACTCCCTGGGCGATTATCGCCGGTAAGGAATGGTACTGGGCTGCCGCCTGTTTCGTTTGTGGCTACGGTTTGCAATTTGCCGGTCATGCCGTCGAAGGCAATGATGCCGGTGAGGTTGTCTTTCTCAAGAAGAAGCTGGGAATGCCCTATACCGAGTATGGTCCGCATTCCGGAAGTTCAAGCAGCGTCAATCAGCACGACGATACGACTTCCGGTTGAGAGGGTTCTGCACGGCGTTGCAGTGAAACGCAATGCAGCTTCTTTCCCGACTGTTCGGCGGAACACGGATGTTCCGTACAGCGCTGGCAGATCTACTGGTGAACGTGCACAGAAACCACTGTGCATCACGCGAAGTCGGAATCTCGGATGCCATCCGGCACCTCGGGTTCCGACAACGTTGTGGATCAGGTGATCTGACGACTGACTGCCGAGCGGCAATTCTGCAAAGTGCTTCGTGACAGGGACGTCACATGATTCGACTGCCAAACCTCGTCAATTCTCTGCGCTCTGTGCTGCGAACAGGCCGCCGGGAGTCATCCCTCAAACGAACATCGCTGGCATTCAGCTCAGCCGGGTTTCGTCGGGCGACGGCCTCGATGGTCATGGCCGGCATGCTGCTTCCCGGATGTTCCACCACACAAAAGGTGTGTGTGCAGGATCTGCAGTACCTGGACGGAGAAAAGCCCGTTCAATACTACAAAGATCACAACACAGCCATTGAACACCCCTGTCTGAAAACACAGACCGAAGACGCCGTCGCCCTCAGCCAGGAGCCAAGAAACCTGCGGCGACTGGAAGAAGACGAGGTCCGCGAGATCTCTCTTCAGGAAACGATCCGCATCGCGCTCAGCAACAATGACGTGATTGCCACCAGCGGACTGGGTGGCGTCGGTGGAAAGCTGGTGCTCAGCAATCCCAGCGCCGGAGTTTCCACCGTTTACGATTCCGCCATTCAGGAGACCGGAATTCTGTTTGGGCGTCGCGGACTGGAAGCGGCCCTTGCCGACTTCGATACGCGCCTTTCATCCTCATTCACGACCGGAAGGATCTCAGACCGCAGCAATCTGGCAGGCGGCGTTCATTCCACGGCCGAGACCGGTCAGTTCAACACGGCACTGACAAAAGCTCTGGCCACCGGAGCCAACATTCAGGTCTATAATAACTGGGATTATCTGGGCACCAACTCAACGACGGGCCTGTTTCCTTCATCCTACAACAGCACCATCGGAGCACAGATTCGACAGCCCCTGCTGGCCGGAGGCGGTGTGGAGTTCACTCGAATCGCGGGACCATCGGATCCGGCCTTCGGAGCCATCACCGGGGTCAGTCAGGGGATTCTCATCGCGAGAATCAATCAGGACATCTCACTGGCCGACTTTGAGAGCGCGGTGATCCAGGGTCTCCAGGACCTGGAGAATTCCTACTGGGATCTGTATCTCAACTATCGCCGCTATGACACAGCGGCCGCGGCCCATCAGGCAGCCTTTTCCACCTGGCGAGTTGAAAAGGACAAAGAAGAAGTGGGAGTCGGACTGCTGGAGAATGAACTGCAGGCCCGAGATCGCCTGTACGAAACCCGTGCAGCCATGGAACTGGCTCTGAATGAAATCTATAAGTCCGAAGCAGAAGTTCGTCGTCTGATGGGGCTGCCCATGAACGACGGGACCATCCTGCGACCATCGGACGAACCCACGGTGGCCGAGATTCGGCCGGACTGGGATGCCAGTGTGCTGGACGGACTGGTTCACCGAGTGGAACTGCGCCGACAGAAATGGCAGATCAAAAGTCTGCAGCTGCAGTTGTCTGCCGCCAGAAGTCTGGTGCGGCCACGACTGGATGCCATTGCCGACTATGGAGTCAATGGCTTTGGCGATCGGGCATTTGGCAGCAACGTCAATGGTCCCGGAGGTCAGCCTGTCGGAAATGCTTATGGTTCAATGGTCCACGATGATCTGGAATCCTGGACTCTGGGAATGCAGTTCTCCATGCCGCTGGGCCTGCGTCAGGCTCGCAGTCAGGTCCGCAACATCGAACTGCAACTGGCCAGAGCCAATGCCATCCTGAATGCTCAGGAACGAGACATCGCGCATGACATTGCGACAGCCATTCAGGACGTTGCGGCCAATTTCAAGGCTGCTCAATCCAGTGAAAGCCGATACAACGCCGCCATCGAACGGGCTCGCATCCTGATGGATGCCGAGAAACTGGGACGCAAGGAAACGACCGTCGACCTGGTGCTTCGTGCACAGGAAAGCGCAGCCCAGGCCGAACGGGCCTACTTTGAACAGGTCATCTCCTACAACAAGGCGATCACGGCGCTGCATCTGGCCACCGGAAAACTGCTGGATTTCAATCACGTCTATCTGGCGGAAGGACGCTGGAGCCCGGAAGCGTATGACGATGCCATGCTGCGAGCTGTCGGGCGGACGCATGCCAAAGACAATCCTCACCTGGAATCAGAACCAGGACCGTTTGCCTCTCCAGCGCCGGTGGATGACGTGGAAATCCGTCGCCCTGTGAAGCCACAACCGCAAAGCGTCGTTCCAGCACCACCCGAGGATGCTTCCGACGTAGGCTCAGGCACTCCTGAGGCAAACTGAATTCCCGCAGAAATGATCAGGTTTACGAAGGTAAAAAGTTCACGAATTCGTCGCTTGCGACGAATGGCAAAAAGCCGTATCGTGGCCGTGCATTTCGATGCAAAACCTCTGCCAGTCTTGTCTGCAGCAAAACAAGTTGACCCTACAGATATTCCCAATGGGAACCTGATCTGATCCCGGCTGACTGTCACGCCGACCATGTCTCGGATCACATGACCCGGGCGTCGGGTGCCCACCTTTTAATCTGATCAATGGGCGTCAACAGCGTTTGCTCAGCACAACTGGGAGAGGTTTCTTTCTGCGCTTTTCACCCGCCCCGGATCCCCTCCATTGAACATAATGCCATGCTGCTGCGGCCTTCAGATGTCCTGCCTTTGGTGTTCGTCAGTTTCCTGACTGTGGGCTGTGCCCGCGAGCAGAAGAAGCCGGCTCCTCCGCCACCGTTTACAGTCCAGTATGTCGAGCCTGTCTCACAGGAAGTGACGGAATTCGAAGAGTTCACCGGGCGGACAGCTGCCACGGAGTTCGTCGAACTGAAGTCCCGAGTCAGCGGGTATCTGGTGGCTGTGGAATTTGAAGATGGCCAGCGAGTCCGCAAGGGCGACGTCCTGTTTCGAATCGACGACCGTCCTTTCACCGCGGAAGAACGCCGAGCGGCAGCCGCTGTCTCACAGATCCAAGCCCGTATCAAACGCCTGGAAAGCGAGTTCCGCCGTGCTCAGGAACTGATGAGCAAAAGCGCGATTTCTCAGACCGAACTGGAAACCGCCCAGTATGACCTGGACGAAGCCACCGCCGCACTGCGTGAAGCCGAAGCGACTCTCGGGATTGCCCAGTTAAATGTGCAGTTCACGACAGTCGAAGCCCCCATGGACGGCCTGATTGGTCGTCGTCTGGTAGACCCTGGAAACCTTGTCATCACCGACCAGACGGCTCTGGCCACGATTGTTCCCCAGGACCAGATCCACGTGTATTTTGATATTGATGAACGGACCGTTCTTCGCCTCCGACGACTGGCGCAGTCCAGCGAGCCGGTCAACATCAGCAAGTCTCCGATCCCGATTCAGATCTCACTGGCCGATTCGTCTGACTTCGCGATCAGCGGCAACGTCGATTTTCTGGACAACCAGATTGATCCTGCTACCGGAACCCTGCGTGCCCGCGCTACAGTCAGTAATTCTGATGGATTACTCACCCCGGGCCTGTTCGTCAGACTGAAGTTTCCCATCGGAAAGCCGACCAGGGAGATTCTGGTTCCGGAAGAAGCGATGGCTTCCGACCAGGGACGTCCATTCCTGTACGTGGTCAGCCGGGATGGAGACAAAACGATCGCCGAAGCCAGGTCCGTGGAACCTGGTCCGCAGGTCGGACAAAATCGCGTCGTACGGTCAGGCGTCTCGCTGGGTGATCAGATCATCGTGACAGGGCTGCAGCGGCTGCGACGGAATATGGAGATCAATCCACAACCCGCGCAACCCTCGGAAACACAGGACTCGACGCCCACTTCCACGGAATCAGAATAGCTGCATGCCGCCAGTCACATGGAGCAAATGGGACTGGCTCCGATCGAAGTGCAATCTCCAGCATGAATCACAGCATACGAGATCGGTGCCTGTCGCATTTGCGATGTGTGCACTCGATAAAACCGGACTGGCTCCGATCGAAGTGCAATCTCCAACATGAGTCACAGCATACGGGATCGGTGCCTGTCGCATTTGCGATGTGTGCACTCGACGCAGGTAAACCGGAGCAAACACCATCACGAGCACTGTTGGTGGAAATGGCAGCCTGCCTGAGAAACTCAAGTCTGTGGCAGACTGCCGACGCCCAGAAACTTCCAGCCCAGCAGAAACCAGCCCTTGCCGTAGCCATCACACCAGCGAACCTCAGCCCTCAGAATAACGGACTCGGACAACGTACTGTGAATTTCCAGAGTCGCGATGGCGCCGGGCGGGAACGATGCATCACAAATGATGCCAATTCCCTGAGCTGACAGGTCTTTGGAAAAGGCGCGGACAATCGGCCCATTCGGAAAGTGGATCTGCACAGGGCGGGCAAATGGCTGGCGCGATTCAGTGCGGCGTTCCGTGTATTTTGCCCGCTGGATTTCCAGCAACAGTCGTTCGATTTCTTCCTGCATCGAGTGACCTCAACTCCTGAGGGTGTAAGAGCATGTGGCCCGCTCTGCGGGAAGTCTAGCATGGATCCAGCCAGGTCTGCGCCAGAAAATCCATTCTGTCACGTCGACCGGCACGATCCAACCTCAGCCAGCCCCGCCCAACTGCTTCCTCAGTTCCGCCTTTCCCGCTTCAATGGCGTCGTCCAGCTTTTCGACCAGTTTCGCACCGGCTTCCGCCATATCCGGACGGCCGCCACCGCCGCCGCCTGCAACCGTTGCGGCAGCCTTCACGGCATTCCCGGCATGAAGGCTTTTGTCTTTGACCAGTGCTTTGCTGACGGCCGCGATCAGGGCCACCTTGCCGTCAATCTCCGCTCCCAGAATCAGCGCAACCGGGCTGTGTTTCTCCCGCAACTGATCGGCAAAATCCCGCAGAGCTTCCCGAGTCACTCCGGGCAGCGATTTGGCGATCAGCTTCACTCCATTGACCACTTCTGCCTGCTCGACCAGTCCCCCGATTGCATCCGCGACTGACGCCGACGTCAATTCGGCGATCTGCTTCGTAAGGCCTTTGATCTCATTCTGAAGAGATTCCACCCGAGTGATCAGCTCTGAAGACTGCGGTGCCTTCAGCATTCGCTGGAGCTGCCCAATCAGTTCGTCGGTCTCCCGGCCGCGCTGCAGAGCCTTTGGTCCCGTGATGGCCGTAATACGACGGACCCCCTTGGCAATGGGCTCTTCCGACGTCACGCGGCACAAGCCGATCTGTCCGGTATTCGTCAGGTGGGTACCACCGCACAATTCCACGCTGAAATCTCCCATGCTGACCACGCGAACTTCATCCGGGTATTTCTCACCAAACAGGGCCATCGCACCTTTACTGCGAGCCGCTTCAATGGGCAGCAGCTCGGTAGCGACAACGGCCCCCTGTGCAATGCAGTCATTGATGATGTCTTCGACCTGACGAATTTCATCCTGTGTCAGTGCCTGGTTGTGAGCGAAGTCGAATCTGAGTTCATCCTTCTGAACTTTGGACCCTCGTTGCGTGGCATTCTTGCCCACCGTGCAATGCAGAGCGTGATGCAGAATATGAGTGGCTGAATGCGCCCGGCGGATTCCCGCACGTCGCTCTTCATCCACTTGCGCTCGCAGCGTCTGCCCGACGGTCAGTTTGCCTTTGGTCAGGTGACCGACATGAATCCAAAGATCACCATCCTTCTGAGTGTCCGCAACCAGAAACTCCACTCCATCGCCGATCAGCACGCCCGAATCACCCACCTGCCCTCCGGATTCTGCATAAAAAGGAGTTTGATCGAGGGCCAGTCCCAGCGGTGCGTCATGCCCGGCCTGAGAGAAGTCCGCAACCAGATCACTTCCGGAAATGATTCCGACAACCCGGCAGTCGGCCGTCAGGCTGTCGTAACCCAGGAATTTTGTGCCGCCCTGTTTCTTCAGTGAATCGATGGGCCCGGCACTCATCACCGAATCCGCAAACGCACCACTGCCACTGGTAGCCTCATGGCGCTTGCGAGCTTTCGTGTAGCCCTCGTGATCAACCTTCAGACCCTTCTGAGTCGCCAGTGTTTCTGTCAGCTCAATCAGAAACCCATAGGTCTGATGCAGATCAAACGCATCTTCTCCGGAGATGATTCCAGTGGATTTTGCCTTGCCTGCCAGCTTCTCGAATCGCGGCAGACCCCGATCAACAACGTCCAGGAACTGCTCTTCCTCCAGCCGGATGACATTGGAAACACTCGCCATGGTTTCGCTGATTTCCGGATAGGCGTGTTTCATTCCCGCGACGACAGCCGGAACCAGGGCATGCAGAAACGGCTCCTTCTTTCCCAGGAGATACCCCTCCATCGCCGCACGACGCAGCAGCAACCGGACGATGTAGTCGGCCTTGTCGGGTCCCGGGTTTGCTCCCTCATGAATGGCAAACGTACAGGCTCGCACATGATCGGCAATTCGCCGACACGCTCGCCCCCACACAGCGTCGTACGAATATTTCACGCCCAAGGCGTCACCGGCGGCGATGCACATTGGTTTCAGGATGTCGATTTCGAAATTGCTCAACACCCCCTGCAGGCACGATGCACATCGCTCCAGTCCCATCCCGGTATCGATGTTCTTCTTCGGAAGCGGATGAAGATTGTTGGGAGGATCTCCCACGCGATTGAACTGAGTGAAGACCAGGTTCCAGATCTCAACGGGTTTCGTCGCTCCTGGCGCCAGATAATAGATCTCGGAACAGGGACCGCACACGCCATCCGGCCCCTGGGATGGTGCGGAAGCAGGCCAGAAGTTCTCCGATTCGTCACAGCGACTGATGCGATCCACCGGCAGCCCGATTTCGTCATGCCAGATGCTGAACGCTTCGTCGTCATCCAGATAGACGGTCACCGTCAGTCGCTGGGGATCCAGCCCCAGCCACGATTTCGACGTCAGAAACTCCCAGGCCCAGTGAATGGCCTCGCGTTTGAAGTAGTCTCCAAACGAAAAGTTGCCCAGCATTTCGAAAAACGTGTGGTGGTAGGCCGTGACGCCAACGTTGCCAATGTCTCCGGTTCGCAGGCATTTCTGACTGGTGGTCGCTTTGGTGAAGTCGAGCGGACCAATGCCCAGAAACTGGTTTTTGAATTGATTCATCCCGGCCGGCGTGAACAGAACCGTCGGATCATCTTTCGGGATCAGCACATCACTGGGACGTCGAACACACCCTTTGGTTTCGAAGAACGCCAGATACTTTTCACGCAGTTCGTCAGTCTTCATATCCGTCTTCAGTTCATCAGAGTCGCTTCGCAGACTCGGATGTTTTATTCAGAAGTGTCAAAGCAGACGTCGGCTGGCTGCCAACAAGGTCCGGAAGGGGCGAATGGTAGTTTTTTGCGCTGGCACATGCACGCACACATTCAAACTGTGCAAAGGGCGGGAACCAGAAACGAGACTGCTTTCCGGCATCGTCCAATGGCCTCCTCAATACAAAAAAAGGCCGGAGGAATTCGGCATTCTGCGAATTCCTCCGGCCTGACAGTGCCTTCCGCGAAGCGATCGCTGAGGATCAGCCTTTCACCGTGATTTTGCTGGGTCTTGCCTTTTCGCACTTGGGCAGAACGACATTCAGCACGCCATTCGTGTACTCCGCAGCCACTTCCTTTTCAGAGACCGTACACGGCAATGTAATCGTTCGGGAAAAGCTGCCCGAACGACGCTCAATCCGATGGAACGTCTTGCCTTTTTCCTCTTTTTCTGATTTGCGTTGTCCACTGACAGTCACGGAGTTGCCCTGAACCTGAATGTCCAGATCCTTTGCATCCAGACCCGGCACATCCATGTGGAGTTCAAAGGAGTTGTCCTTCTCGACAACATCCAGTGCCGGAGCAAACGTTCCGCCGGGCATGGAAGCAGATCCACCCCAGACATTTGCAAACAGGTCATTCATTTCCTGCCGCATCAGGGTCCACGGGTCCGTGATTCGGACCGCAGGTGCAGACGACGATTTCACTGAAGGCGTTTGAGTTGACATGGATTCCTCCTGCAAAGTGCTGACAAACCAGACAGGACAAGCCGGAAACGGACAGGCCTCGCCACACCGAAACCACCAGCAGGAACTGTACCAGATCAAAGACCCCGGATTTCAAGCCATTTCCACTCCAACAGGTGGCCCACTCTGTCACATGTGTGAACCTCGGTGGCACGGTCCGCAGGCGAAAAACTTGAACTTGCACCCCATAAAACACAAACAGGGAGTTCGGAGGTTTTCCCCCAAACTCCCTGACTCGTAGGTTATGGCCTGAGATATCCGGATTTCTGATGTCGCCGACCCTGGCCCTCGTTCACCTGCCGCTGACAAACGGCCAACGACAGATCGGCTGACGGCAGGACATCCTGTTCCTCTCCCGGCACTCCATCTGTAATCGATGGAGTGTTTCGCTGCGAATCAGTAATTCCAGTTAATGCCCACGCTGATGGACGTCTGACTGAAACTGTCTCGCTGCGGACTGAGATGCAGGAATTTTCCAGTGATTGGGCTGGAAACGTATTCGATGGACTGATTGGGATCTGCAACCTCGCCGATCCACATCCAGCTGGCCCCGAGATTCAGATGGGCATCTTCAAGCTGCCACATGTCCTTCAGAACCGGCACTCGGCGAAACAGCGGAATTTGTGCGTTGATGCCCTGCTCAAATAACGGTGACAGGTGTGTTGACGAGTCCGCATCGGCAAACGCATTCTGCGTCGGCCCGTTCAGATTGTTGGTGTCGAACATCCGTGTCGCAATGTTGGCACCTGTCACCGGATCCGGGACCACTTCGATTCCCATGTAGTTACCGATGTTATCACCGCTGAGCTTCAGCTTTTCCCGATTGAACATCAGACCCACGCGTGATGTGCCCAGCAGCTGAATCCCGTCGCGATCACCCAGTTCGTACTGCAGGCCCAGCTGCGGTCCGGCAAGATTGCTCGCCACAGTGCTCTTGAAATGAGATCGGACAATCAGGTAATCCGAAACGCCCGTTAGCGGCTCAAATTCCGTATCTGTGTCATCCACACTGTTATTGGGTTCATCTGGCGTGTCAGCAATGAAATCCCCATCTTCATCGATGCCGTTTCCGGGCGGAAAGACCTTGGCATTGATCGGCGTATCGGCATCAGCACTGTCCAGCCCATAGGCCATGGCCATCCCGGCCCCATAGAACTGAAACGCCTGATTCACTCGATAGTAACGACCACCAAAGACGGGGCGGACCGTGACCGATCCTCGTTCGTAGATTGGACTGAAGGCCCAGTCCGCACTGCCGCCCCATGACGAGACTGTGTGCTTCAGGATATAGTCAAGGTCATAGGGGACGGTTTCCCCGTTGAGCACGAATCCATTATCCCCATTCAGGATCGGCATCCCGTACAGGTTCATTGCGGAACGGTCCAGGATATCAAACGTGGACCCGAATACGCCGAAGCCACGAGTGTTCGTGGTGTCGAAGACCGTGCCGGGGGCCAGAATGTCATTCTCCAGAATATCACGATCGGTACGGCCACCCAGGGTGAATGGTCGACCGTCGTCGATCCCGCCGTTCCGCCGCAGTCGAAGGGAATCTTCCAGACGCATGCGGGTCTCTTCCACCTGCGCCCGCGCATCAAAGGTTGATGAATCTTCGTTGTTCAGAACCCCGTTCAGGATCAAACCCGAGCCGTCAGGGTTCCAGAAGCCCCCCTTCAGTTTGATCCCAATATTGGTGACGTTGTCAATCAGATTCGTCGAGCCGGCATCGAAGTAATGATAGGACTCCAGCCCATCCACAATCCCGTTGTTCAGCGGGTCATTCTGCTGGTAATAATCCTGAACTCCGGTTGCACCGACGGTGCCTCGCATCTTTCTGTTGCGAACCTTTGTCAGTTCGACACCAAAGTACCAGTCGCGCGGACGACCTGTCGGGCCAAAGCCGTTGGTCGAGTTATTGAACCACAGCCCATCTGACTGATAAGTCTGCTCGAACAGTCCGGCATATGGGGACTGCGGCTGATACACACCATAACCGGCAGGAACTCCGGCGGGTGGCATTCCATAGACTGGCCCCGACGGGCCGTGCTGTGCTTCCACCGATCGCCCGGCGGCAAGCATCAGGATGAAGGGCACGAACGCCTTAAGTGAATGCCGAATCCGCATTGATCCATCCTTGGAGAAGTCGCAGTCGGGACTGCCTTCGCTGATGTTCGCTGTCTGAATGCGGCAGATTCTGCGCGGTGACACCGACAAACTCTGCGCGTCAGGACAGTCTTATCGGGAGTATCGGTAAGGCAATTTGTCAAACTGTAGGGTTTGTTCCGGATGTACGGCTTTTTACGATTCTGCTGCCTGGCTGTGAGCACCGCTGTCTGCAGGCCTTCACTCAACAAAAAAAGGCCGCCGGTCTTCTGACCGGCAGCCTTCGTTGATTTGAAATTCGCGATGAGCTTACTTGGGAGCTTCTTCCGCGGCCGGTGCAGCAGCTTCCGCTGCTGGAGCGGCAGCTTCTGCCGGGGCAGCGCCTTCGGCAGGGGCAGCGCCTTCAGCGGGAGCAGCACCTTCAGCGCCTGGAGTCGGCATGCCTTCCGGCGGTGCAATTTCGCCTGGTGCCGGAGCTGGAGCCGCTGGCTCAGTGGTATCGCCGCAGCCAACTGGAACAAACATCAGGGCCGCCATCAACATCGCATAGCCAAACTTCTTCATAGGTCTCTCCGAGTTCTTACACGAATTGTCATTCTCTGCAGGCAAACCGACATTGGTGCCCTGGCAACGCCTTTGAATCTAGCAATCGTTCCCGGAAAAACATCTCACTGACCCGGGCGACAATCTGGTTTCCTGTGGCCTGGAAGCGTCCGATCACCCTCGCAGGGAAGATCGATAGACTCCGCAGCCCTTTACTGTTTCCCCTGCTTCGACTGTTTCTTCAGATTCCGCGGCGGTACCGGGCGATCAAATGGGATCAGCGGAAACTCGGCCGACGGCTCGCGCTGTGTCTTCATCAGCACTTCCAGCCGATCTACAACCTCGCGATGGGACTCAGCCACATCCGTCGTTTCATCCTCATCGGCCTCCATATCATACAACTCAGTGATCACCCGTCCAGATGCCAACCCCTGCCGAACAGCCTTCCATTTGCCCGCTCGAATGGATTGCTGCCCGCCATAGGCCGAGAATTCGCGATACAG
>Ga0209573_1002891_pt1 | contig 20371 bp, 12 predicted proteins | sample TNRBio252014_DNA_FD_185870 | JGI IMG/M metagenome (GOLD analysis project Ga0209573, IMG submission 185870) | Wastewater treatment Type I Accumulibacter community from EBPR Bioreactor in Madison, WI, USA - TNR Reactor_6/25/2014_ DNA (SPAdes)... | ecosystem: Engineered > Bioreactor > EBPR >...
AAGTGGAGCCGGTGGCCGCCGTGGCGGTGGGAGTAACCGACGTGTTGTAAGGAAAAGTTCCGCCGCCGCCGACCGTGCCGTTGCCCGTGCCCGTTTTGTTGACCGTCAGGGTATAGGAAGCGCCGCCGGTTATCGTGATCGAGTTCGCTGCCGCCTTACCGTTGTTGGTTTCGCTGCTCTCAACTACCGCGTTTTCGACATCGACATACGCGCCCAGATAATACGTTCCGGACGATACGGCTGCTGGAATTTGGATAGCGCCCCCGCACGAGTAGGATGCGCCGGCCGCCAGTGAGGGGATCGTACAACCGTAATCAGTGGAAACATCGCTCAGCGCAATGTTCGCGTCTGGGGACAGATAGAAAATAGCCCAGAAAGCGCCAGCGGTTTGCCCTCCCTGATTCTTGACCGTCATTGCCGTGTTGATCTGCCCGCCCATAACGCCGCTACTGGGACTGGTGACTGAAGTGACCACCAAATCCGGCGGAGTGACTTGGGAGAGATTGAAGATCGCGGTGCAGGTCAGATTACTGGCCGGCATAGTGAAGTTGGCGGCGCAGGGACTGGGACTGGGATTCCAACCAGCGAACGTGCTGTTGGCGTCCGGAGTGGCGATCAGACTCACCGGATCCCCCGCCGCGTAGTTACCACCTCCGCTAACCGTGCCGTTACCCGTTCCCTCTTTGTTGAGGGTAAGGGCATAGGTGGAGCCGTTACTGCCAATACTGATGCAGTTGGGATAACTGGCGGCGACGTTTGCCACATAACTCGCGATCGTGCTGCTGACTCGATTGGCGGCAACGCCATAATTGTGGTTTTGTCCAAAGGTCAGGGCAATATTACTGAGGCCGCCGTTGAGCTGATGGCAATAGCTCATAATCGTGCCGTTGCTACTGCCCGCCGTTCCGCCAGTTAAAGAGTTGACGCCTGGCAGCGAGGTCGTTCCACTCCAACAACTGCTTTCGCCACTCCAACACGCATCCACTGGATTCGTGTTACCGCCAATTCCGTTATAGCAGTGCGTATGCGGGGAACTGAAATTATGGCCAATTTCATGCGTGACCACGATAATATCCCACACTGATTGCGGGTTACTGATTTGAAATTGTTTGCTGATATTTGCACTGTATCCATAGCCATAAGTGCTATTGCAAAGAACGCCGAGGTAAGCAATTCCACCGCCCAAATTGCGCCCACTGAGAAAGTGGGCGATAGCCCGGTTTATATCGGTTCGATTGGCATTCCAGTAATCCCGGAAACTATATAAACCGGACAGGGTGTCGGCGTGATTCCATGGATCGGAATCGGCTCCACCCGACCAGAGGGTGATATTGCCTACGACCAGTTTCGCGCTCGCTTCCCGGTTGTAAATCACCGAGGCGTAGGCGAACAGATCGCCAATGTAGCTGGTCGCGGCGCTGCTGCTTCCGAACAGGTTGTAAAATTCGCCATCGGTTTCGATAGCCACGGGTACCTGGTAGAACTGTCCGGCAGGGAGTGGAGAAACCGGCAGCGCGTTCACCCGTGGCAACGGGGGAGCCGTTAGTTCCTGCATTCGTCCCTCGACGCCGCATTGAAAGGGCGGGAGTCCCGTCAGGCCGCCGCTCTGCGCCACTTCCCGACTGGCCAGTCCCAGACGGGGACCGCCCGCCGCCGCCCCACCGGCCAGAATCCAGAGTTTCTTGCCCTGTTGCGCAATACCCCGCAGGGTTCCAGCGGGATCCGCCGACAGGACGACGAGAGACTGCGGATCGCCGGTAATCTGACCTTTGAAATAAGCGGTGGTGGGGCGCGGTTCAATCTGCTCATGGCCTTGTCCATCGCGCACCACGATCTGCACATCGGGCGCAAAGACTTCAAATCGCTCCAGTTCGAGATTGACCGGCACATTCTCACCTTCCAGAACCATCTTTTCCAGACGGAGAGCTTGCGCTGCGGGAATTTGCAGCAGGTTCGCTGCTTGAACCTGATTTGCATCCGCTGCCGCTGCCTGTGCTGGCGTCAGCGGAATCAATAAAATGCTCAATGGGATAAGCAAGAGGGCTAATTTTAGTAGCCATTGATATAGCCGAACGGATGAATGTGATGTGTTTTTCATGGAAAGTGATCTCTTTTAAAAGTTAAGCGTCAGAAAGTTCAATGCTACCTTGATACGTCTCATGCTCAGAAGTAATCAGTCACTCCCCTCTCCCCCTGCCAAGGGTGAGGGGGTCAGTCGTTGAAACTGCGACCCTCACCCCCAACCCCTCTCCCGCTGGCGGGAGAGGGGAGTGAACGCTAAGAAACCCCGCTGGATTGACCAGCGGGTTTATTGATTCACTCACCGGTCAGCGGATGAAGTTGGCGGTCACCGTCCTGGATTGATTCATCAATGCGGTACACATCTGCGGAAAGCCGGGGTCCGCTGTACAGCCGCTCCAGCCGTTAAAGCGGTAGCCGGTGGCGGGAATGGCGATCAGGGTAGCGACGGTGTTGAGGTTGTAGGGTTCGGTGCAGTCCGTCCCACAAAAGATGCCGTCAGGGCGGTTGACGACCAGGCCGCTCCCGACCTTGCGGACCGTCAACACCGGACGGCTGAAGGTGGCGCTGACGACTTTTCCGGTGTTCAGAACGACGGTGCATTGCCGGCGATTGGCGGGATTAACGGTGCAGCCATTCCAGCCGGTAAAGGTGGAGCCGGAGGTCTCGACGGCATTGAGGACGACCGTGGCGCCGGTGGTGAAGTTGAACACACTGGTCGAGCAGGTCGGACCGCAGTTGATCCCGGCAGGGGTGCTGGTCACGGTGCCCAGACCCATGCCGGCTTTGTAGAGGGTGAGGGCGGTTTTGCCCACCGTGGTGGTGTTGAAGCGGGCGATGACGGCACGCGAGGCGCTCATCGTCACGCGGCATTGCTGAGGCGTGGGCTTCGATTCGCAACCGGCCCAACTGACAAAGGCGGAGCCGGAATAGGCGGTGGCGGTGAGAGTAACCACGGTGCTGAGATCGTAGGTTTCGGCGCAATCCAAACCGCAGTTGATGTTCGGCCCGGTGACCCGGCCCGCGCCGCTGCCGACTTTGACAACGGTCAGCGGTTCGACCCGTTTAAAATTGGCGGTGGCGGTCTTGGCGGCGTCCATCTTCACCGTGCAGGTGGTGGCAGTGCCGGCGCATGCGCCGCTCCAGTTGACGAAGGCATAATAACCGTTCTGTGGCGCGGCGGTGAGTTTCACCAGCGTGTTGGTTGGGTAACTTTCGGTGCAATCGCTGCCGCAATTGATGCCCGCCGGGGTGCTGATGACGGTGCCCGAACCATTACCGGCTTTGGTCACGGTTAGCAGGTAGGACGGAATATTGCTGGCAAACAGGGCAGTGACACTGACGCTTGGATTAGCAGTTGTAAAATATAGATGGCAATAATCCGTGCCAGAACAGCCCGCCCCGTTCCAGCCCGTAAAAGTGGAACCAGGATTAGCTTTGGCGATGATGCGAAGGTCTATTTCGCCGTATGCCAGACCCAGGTCGTAGGTACATGTTGGGTTGCTACATTCGCCGCCGAATCCGCCGAACACCTTACCTGAACCGGTCCCAGCAAGTTTGATGGTGAGGACAAACCGGGGACTGACCTCCACTGCGCCAATATCCACCTTGCCATTCACGGGATAAATGCGAGGGAAACCGGGACCGCGTTGGTCGTTTTTGACATCCGATGGAATCAAGGCATTATCGCCCGCGTTAATCACCAGACTGCCAGCGACCGGGAAATGAGTCTGGGTTGGTCCACCATTGTTAGTCAGCGGGCCGATAATCTTGCCGATGGTTACGCCGACTGGCGGAACTATGTCGCTTCCTGACAGCGTACCCCCTATTACTCCCGAAACTCCGTTCTCCCCAAATAGATTATGGCCTTTGGAAAAGGCCATGAAGTCGGTACTTACTTCTTTGCCGATCGGCGCAACATTGCCCGCTATCAGGCTATTGCCGATGCTCAGGCTTTTGCCGATGCTACCGTCACTGCCACCGTGATAAATACCGCCCCCCTCACCAGTAGCTGAGTTGCCAGATAGGGTACTGTTGATAATAAGAAGACCTCCAACAGTTGCAATGCCGCCACCAAGTTTAGACGAGTTTTTGGAAAAGGTGCTATTGATAATGCTGGTTTCAACAAAGTAACGGTCACAATTGTCGTAAATGCCACCACCCCAAACACCAGCCGCGTTATTAAACAAGGTGCTATTAATAATAGTCAGATTAGCACATGCCGATATCGCACCTCCACGACCGATGGTTTTGTTCCCAGACAAGATACACCCATTCACTGTCAGCTTTCCTCCGTTTATGCCATTGGCAATGGCGCCGCCCCCTTCCGATGACGAATCAAACCCATCCCGCAGCATTAGACCTTTAACAGTAAAATCACCATAATAATTTCTGAAAATCCGTGAGTTTTTATTACCGCTAATCGCCAACCAACTCGCACCCGGCCCATTTATAGTGAGATTGCTCGTGATTTGTATTTCCCCACTGGTTAGGGTAATAGTCCCGGTCAATCCGCTCTGAAACGTAATAGTGTCATCACCCGCTGCTGCATTGGCTTCGAGAACCGCCTGCCGTAGTGAACCCACGCCGCTGTCGTTGAGGTTAGTGACAGTGAAGGTCGCCGCCTGTGCGGGGGACCAGCCGATGAGTGCCATGATGATCAACAGAACCCAGAAAGACGGGCATCGATCAATCCGGCTTTTCAGAACAAAACGAGTGAACATGATTAAACCCCTTCTTTAAGTTTTCAGATTTAATCCTAGAACGCCTTTGTGTCGACAGACTTCCCGCCGAACGTAAGTGTGTTTGCCCGCCGAAGTTCGCGATGATTTTAATACATAGAGCAAGGCCCGGTTACGCGATCTAAAATTAAAAATTCACGGATACCTGACAGGGAGGGCTGAAAAGTGAGCGCTCTTCAGGCCCACTTTTTTGGATTATTGTCTTAAATAGATACACTTTATTGATTTGAGCCTCGGCGGGTCAGTTGACCTCAAACTTTTTTCCCCGACCGCACGGCGGCAATTGCTCTTTTGTCCTCACCACACCAGCCGTTCCAGCCCGATGCACACCACCGCATGGGTGCGGAGCTTGAGGGTGTCGCCGTACCGGCGTTCCAGCGTGTCGCGATAGGCAGCCAGTTGCTGATCCGCTTCCCACAGTTTCTCCACCACTACCGGCAGGGCGCGCAGTTCCTCCCGCGTCCTGGCTACCCGTTCCGCGCCGCTCAGCCCGGCTTCCTTCAGACTCACCGTCTTGAATTCCAGCAGGTGATCCAACAGGGCGTATTGCCGCATGTCCGGCCGCACTCGCAGCATCAGGTCGCCGTAGCGCCGCTCCAGCGCCGGTTCCGAGTCCATGACGTAGAACGTCTCGTTGAACAGCGTAACCAGAAAGGCCGTCTTGACGACGAGTTCATTGCTCCAGCGCAGGTCGCGGTTGTCGAACACCTTGAAATAGCGCTGTTCGATGAAGTCGCACAGCGGACCCAAGTCGCCGGTGCTGTAGAACCGCTCCACGACCGCCTGCCGTCGCTCCTGGTCGGTATAGTCCGGCAGCAGGCTTTCCTGGAGCCGTTCGACGTAGAGCTTGCGGATCACCTGATTGGGAATGGTGAGTTGGAGCTTGCCCAGCGCGTCCCGTCCGGCCAAAGTCAGGACGCCGAAGTAGTACAGCAGCGAGGCCAGAAAATCCGGATCCCTGGGCGTGGTCAGCATATCCTGTACCCCGAAGCGGCTGGCCAGTTGCGCGATGGCGAGCGGTGCGGTGGGATTCAGCGCGCGGTTGACCAGGGTCTCGCCATGCGGCAGGCGGGCGACGTATTGAATCCGGTTGCGATCCATCGCCAGATTGTCGTCGAGCAGTTTGCGCGGGTAAGCGCCGGCGCGCGCCAAGTGCTTGAGAAAGTACAGCGCCAGCGTGGGATTGTAGACCGGCGGATCCTCCCCCTCGCTGAAACGGTAGCCATTATAGAAAGCGCGCATCAGGTCCAGCGCGTTGGCGATTTGTCCGTCCGGCCACCGGCTCGCCGCCGCCATCCGGATTAGGGCATTTTCCAGTTCGGCGGTGTTAAAACCGCAGAGATCGTGGTAGTCCGGATCGAGACTCAGGTCTTCCGCCACGTTGTAGCCACTGGTGATGTCGCTCAGCACCACTGGGGAGACACCGGTCATGAACACCCGGTCAATCCCCCGGCCTTCCGCTCCGTCCTTGACCGCCTTGAAGAAGGTCTTGATCGTACCTTCACCTTCGACCAGCTCCTGGTAGCGGTCCGTTCCGTGCAACCGGCTGACCATGACTTCGTTGGCAAAGTTGTCGTATTCGTCGATCAGCAGGTAGAGCTTGTGTGGGGTCTGGGACACCGCGCTGAGCAGTGATTGCAGGCTGGCGATGGCGTCTTCCGGCTCAATGCAAACCGGATAGCTGAGCCAGTCCGCATAACGGACGACGGCATCCTGGATCCGCACATTGATATGGTGGAACAGCGCCCGGCGAATCACTTCATGGTCGCCACTGGGGTCCACGACCGAGAAGTTGAGCTTGAGGATGAAATAGCGGTTATGCAGCGGCGTGGGATTCTGTCCAATCTTCAGGTCGCCAAACAGTCGCGCGAAATCATCGGCCCGGGCCAGATCGTAATAGTTCTCCAGCGTAGACAGCCACAGGCTTTTGCCAAAGCGGCGCGGGCGCAGGAATAGCAACTGCTTGCCGGCATCCTCAAGCAGCGGAATCCGGTCGGTGCGGTCGACGTAGAAATAGCCTTCGCTGATGATCGCCTGAAAATCGGCCATGCCGTAGGGAAAACGCATCATGACGGTCGTGACCTCCCGGAGCGCGTTCAAGCTGCCCGGAATGATTGCAGAAGGACGGAACGCTTCACCACCCGGCTAGAAAACCCAGCGGACTGTGCGTCAGAGCGACGCTGACGATGTAGCCAAACACCGCCAGGGCCGCGCTCCCCGCCACAGCGCGAATCGTCCGGGTGGAACCGCGCTTGAGAGCGATGTGGCCCAGCAGGATATAGACGATCAACGCCAGCACTTTCGCAGTCAACCAGCTATTGACGAATGGATATTGCTGGAGAATCAGGGTCAAGCCGATGGCGCTACCCAGCAGCACGGTATCCATCAGATGCGGGACGATCCGCACCCAGCGCCGCTGGAGTTGCGGCGAATCCATCAGCATCCACCCGCCGCGCAGCGCGAACAGGGCGATGCTGAGCACCACAGCAGTCAGATGCAGGTGTTTAAGCGCAAGATAGCTGGACATCTCTCATAACGCCCCGGTAGTTCTGCAATCTGAAGGTTGCCGTCGTCCGGTTTCGTCTTTCCCGCATCAGCGGGAATCCAGTGCTTGCCTTCCTTGGCGGCTGGATTCCGGCATCCAAGCCGGAATGACGGTGGATGGTAATCATGCTTATTTTGGGACTACCACAACGCCTTGGCCATAACTAGCGCATCTTCCCGCCCGCTAGCCGCTGGATAATAGCCGGGCCGCAACCCGACCTCGCAAAACCCCGCCGCTGTATAAAGCCGCATGGCGCGGACATTGGACGGACGGACCTCCAGAAACACCGTTTCGACCCGTTCCGAATGCGCCCAGTCCAGCAGATGCTCCAGCAGTTGCCACGCCAGCCCGCGCCCCTGCAATTCCGGGCGCACGCAGAGATTGAACAGATGCGCCTCACCGACCGCCGCCGACATCACCGCATACGCCTGGATAAAACCGTGCGGCGTTTCCATCACCTGGCAGTGATAGCCCGCCCGCAGGCAATCGCGCAGAATGCCATCCGTCCAGGCGAAGGCGTGCGCGCGCCGCTCGATAGCCAGCACTTCCTTTAAATCAGCGTAGAGCATCTGCCGGAACCGGCTGACGCAAGGCTCCCGCAGGGCGCTGATCATAGCAGCGGTTCGCTGGCCAGCGCCCGTCGCGCCAGCCGCAAATCATCCCAGGCCCGGCGCTTCTCGCGCGGCGAACGCAACAGATAGGCCGGATGGTACGTCACCACCAGCGGAATGCGGGTCGGCCCGAAGCGATGCACCTGACCGCGCAGCTTGCCGATCGGCGTGTCGGTCCCCAGCAGGTTCTGAGCAGCGATGCGGCCCACCGCGAGAATGATGCGCGGCCGAATCAGCGCGATCTGCCGGTTCAGAAACGGCCGGCATTGCGCTGCCTCTTCCAGTGTGGGTTCCCGGTTTTCCGGCGGACGGCAGCGGACAATATTGGTGATGTACGCCTGTTCACGTTTCAAACCGATCGCCAGCAACATCGGATTCAGCAGCTTGCCCGCCCGGCCCACGAAGGGTTCACCCTGCTGGTCTTCATCCGCGCCGGGACCCTCGCCGATCACCAACCATTCCGCCTGACGGTCGCCCACCCCGAACACGACCTGAGTGCGGGTCGTACACAAGCCGCAGGCTTGACACTGGCGGGCCTCTGCCGTCAGTTCCTCCCAATCCATCCGGGCAATGGTCGCCGCCCGGCGATTGGGCGCGGCCGGGGCAAAATCAGCCGGGTCCGGTTCAATCACCGGCTCCCAGTCCTCTTCCGGCAGCGGCGTTCCGTCATCGGAAAACAACAGTTCGGGCAACGCTCTATCGTCAATAGCCATGGCGGAACGAAGGTGATCTTGAGGATTCCCCTCCTTGGATAAGGAGGGGTGGTTCGAGCTTTCCGGCGGGCAGGAATCCACCCGCGTTCCCGCCAGCGACCGACGCGGCAGCCACAGCGGAATGTCGAGCGCTTCCAGATACGGACGCTTGGCCGTCATCACGATCACCCGCCCGGTTTACAGCAGTTGCGGATGCGCCCGCTCGCTGGGTTGCAACACCTTGTTCAGCGCGTTGACATAGGCTTTGGCCGAGGCGATGACAATATCGGTATCCGCGCCCTGGCCGTTGACAATCCGCCCGCCCTTGGCCACCCGCACCGTGACTTCGCCCTGAGAATCGGTGCCGCTGGTGATGTTGTTCACCGAGTACAGCAGCAAATCGGTCCCGGTTTGCAGGATGCTCTCAATGGCCTTGAAGGCCGCATCGACCGGACCGCCGCCTTCAGCCGTGGCGCGGCGCTCTTCGCCATCCACCGCCAGCGTCACCTGCGCATTCGGCGTTTCGCCGGTTTCCGAGCAGACCCGCAGATAGCGCAGCTTGATCCGCTCGTTGGCGCTCAGGCTGGCGTCAGTAACCAGCGCCTGCAAATCCTCGTCATAAATTTCATGCTTCTTGTCCGCCAGTTCCTTGAAGCGGGCAAAGGCGGCGTTCAATTCCTCTTCGGAGGCGAAGCTGACGCCCAGTTCCTCCAGTCGGGTGCGAAAGGCGTTACGCCCGGAATGCTTGCCCAGCACCATGCGGTTGGCGCTCCAGCCCACGTCCTCGGCGCGCATGATTTCGTAAGTCTCGCGGTGCTTGAGTACGCCGTCCTGATGAATGCCGGATTCATGGGCGAAGGCGTTGGCCCCGACGATGGCCTTGTTGGGCTGGACCGGAAAACCGGTGATGTTGGCGACCAGCCGTGAGGCGGGGACGATTTGCGTGGTGTCGATGCCGGTTTCGAGTTGAAACACGTCGCGGCGGGTGCGCACCGCCATCACGATTTCTTCCAGCGAAGCATTGCCGGCCCGCTCGCCCAAGCCGTTGATGGTGCATTCCACCTGCCGCGCCCCGGCCCGTACCGCCGCCAGCGAGTTAGCCACCGCCAGCCCCAGGTCATTGTGGCAATGCACCGAGAAAATGGCCTGATCGGCGTTGGACACCCGCTCGATCAGACTGCGGAGCGTATGGGCGAACTGCTCGGGGACATTGTAGCCCACCGTATCGGGGATATTGATAGTGCGCGCCCCGGCGGCGATCACCGCCTCGGTGATCCGGCACAGAAAGTCGAGTTCGGAACGACCGGCGTCTTCGGCGGAAAATTCCACGTCGTCAGTCCAGCGCCGGGCGCGACGCACCGCGTCCACCGCCCGCTCCACCACCTGGTCCGGCTCCAGCCGCAGCTTCATCTGCATGTGAATCGGCGAAGTGGCGATAAAGGTATGAATGCGGCCCGCCGCCGCCTCTTTCAACGCCTCGCCGGCCCGATCAATATCCGCATCGGCAGCGCGCGCCAGTCCACACACCACGCTGTCCTTGACCGCCCGCGCCACCGCCCGCACCGCTTCGAAATCGCCGGGACTGGCGATGGGAAAGCCAGCCTCGATCACATCCACCCGCATCCGCTCCAGCATCTTGGCAATACGGACCTTTTCATCGCGGGTCATCGACGCGCCGGGGCTTTGCTCGCCATCGCGCAGCGTCGTGTCAAAAATAATTAGCTTGTTCATCGCGATAGGCTCCAGAAGTAACCGTCGAGCGACCGATCCCGGCCAGAAGGAGCACCGGTTGAATGCTAACTCCGCCGAAACCGGCGCTCATTCCTCCTCATCGAGGTCCACGGGCAGATCGTCCTCATCGCTGAGCGGCTCCTCATCCTCATGCCGGTCCTCGTCGCTCTCTTCGTCCTCGTCATAGCCGAGATCATCGGCGTCGATTTTATCGAAGGGACCCGACCAGTCTTCTGGCGCTTCAATCGCCTCAATCGCCAGCTCGTACCAGGCGTCCAGATCCAGTTCCTCCAGCTCGCCGTCGAAATACTGGATTTCAATGGTCTGAGCATCTTCATCCAGCGCAACCACCTCAAAATCGAGGCCGGTCTCCTCATTGCGATACCAACTGCCGATAATGGGATCAACATCGCTCATCGCCGGTCTCCTGTTGAAACGTGGGGCGGAATCGCCGGCTTGCCGGCGGGAGAGGGTCACTTATGAATTTTGAACAATGATCCTCTCATAATTCAACCGGGTAATACCGCTTCCCGATAGATTTGATCTTTTTTTAGATCAAAAACGCCCCCGTTCGTCATCCCCGTCCTCGCGAACGCGGGGAACGCGGGTCTCCCGTGGTTCGGCGGCGGCCGGGATTCCCGCCTGCGCAGGAATGACGAAAACCGATTGAGAATGGGTATAACCCCTGGAAATGTGCATTGGGTATAAAAAAACCCGACTCTTCTGGAGCCGGGTTGGGCAAAAAAGCTTCCGGTGGGTACAACCGCGCCGTTACTTGACCGCGCGGTTATCGACCAGATCGGTGACCACGTTCGGATCGGCCAGGGTCGAGGTATCGCCCAGGGCATCGACCTCGTTGGCGGCGATCTTGCGCAGAATGCGGCGCATGATCTTGCCAGAACGAGTCTTGGGCAGGCCGGGCGCCCATTGCAGTACATCGGGGCTGGCGATGGGGCCGATTTCCTTGCGAACGTGAGCGATCAGCTCCTTGCGCAGCGCCTCGGTCGGTTCGACGCCCATTTTCAGGGTGACATAGGCATAAATGCCCTGGCCCTTGATGTCATGCGGGAACCCGACCACCGCCGCTTCGGCGACCGCCGGATGCAGCACCAGGGCCGATTCGACTTCAGCAGTGCCCATCCGATGGCCGGAAACGTTGATGACGTCATCGACGCGCCCAGTGATCCAGTAATAGCCATCCTCGTCGCGGCGCGCGCCGTCGCCGGTGAAATACAGCCCCTTGTACACCGAGAAATAGGTCTCGATAAACCGGGGATGGTCGCCGTACACGGTGCGCATCATCCCCGGCCAAGGACGGGTGATGACCAGATTGCCATCGGTCGCGCCTTCCAGGAAGTTGCCTTCCGCATCCACCAGCGCCGGACACACGCCGAAAAACGGCCGGGTGGCGGAACCGGGCTTCAGGGCGGTGGCGCCCGGCAGCGGGGTAATCAGGATGCCGCCGGTCTCGGTCTGCCACCAGGTGTCTACGATGGGGCAGCGCGCGTCGCCGACATGGTGGTAGTACCACTCCCAGGCTTCGGGATTGATCGGCTCGCCCACCGAACCCAGAATCCGCAGGCTCTTGCGGGATGTCGCCTTGACCGGCGCTTCGCCCTCGCGCATCAACGAGCGGATGGCGGTCGGAGCGGTGTAGAAGATGTTGACCTGATGCTTGTCCACCACCTGCCAGAAGCGGCCCGCATCCGGGTAGGTGGGAATGCCTTCAAACATGACGGTGATCGCGCCATTCGTCAGCGGACCGTAGACGATGTAGGAATGCCCGGTTACCCAGCCCACATCGGCGGTGCACCAGTAGATGTCGCCATCGTGATAGTCGAAGATGTATTTGTGGGTAATGGCGGCGTGCAGCAAATAGCCGCCGGTGGTGTGCAGCACCCCCTTGGGCTTGCCGGTCGAGCCGGAGGTGTAGAGGATGAACAGCGGATCTTCGGCATCCATCGGCTCCGGCGGGCAGTCGGCGGAAGCGCTCGCCATCAGCTCGTGGTACCACAGGTCACGGCCCTCGGTCCAGGCGATGTTGCCGCCAGTGCGCTTGACCACCACCATCTTCTGGACGCTCGGGGTGCTTTGCAGCGCCTTGTCGGCGTTGATCTTCATCGGCACCTTGCGCCCGCCGCGCAAGCCTTCATCAGAGGTAATCACCACCGTGCATTCGGCGTCGATGATGCGGTCTTTCAGCGAATCCGGGGAGAAACCGCCAAAGACGATGGAGTGAACGGCGCCAACCCGCGTGCACGCCAGCATGGCGACGGCGGTTTCAGGAATCATCGGCATGTAGATGCAGACCCGGTCGCCCTTCTTGACGCCCAGACTCTTGAGGACGTTGGCGAACTTGCAGGTATCCTCGTACAGTTGCCGGTAGGTGATCTTCTTGTCTTCGTTCGGGTTGTCGCCTTCCCAGATGATGGCGGTCTGGTCGCCGCGCGTCGCCAAATGGCGGTCCAGGCAGTTGTAGCTGACGTTGAGCTGAGCGCCCTCAAACCAGCGAATGTGGCCCTTGGTGAAATCCCAGTCCAGCACCTTGTTCCAAGGCTTGGACCAGGTAATGAGCTGGTTGGCCTGCTCCGCCCAGAACCCTTCCGGATCATCGACCGATTGCTGGTACATTTCCTGGTATTGGGCGTCATTGATCCAGGCATAGGCGGCGACTGCGGCGGGTACGGGATAGACCTTGACATCGGACATAACCGTGTTTCTCCTTGGGTGGGTGATTTGTGGTGTCCACGGCCGGGGATGCGCTGGCGCGCTCCAGGTAAAGCCGGTTCGTAGATTGGTTATTTTAGCCTATCGGCTTGACGGTTTCAGTCAATCCGCCTCGCGATGAATAGCGTCGACGCGGAATGACCTGACTGGCGGGACCGCCGCCCGTCGCCAGTGCGCCAGCGCCCAGTCCAGAATCACCACAGGTGGCTCTTGATGTAAATCGGGCGGAGGCTGTTGCCCCAAAAAGCGCAGGGCCTTCCACAACGCCGGACCCGGATGGCGTTCATCCAGCGGCGGCGCACCGGTCTGCTTGCTCAGCTTGTCGCCCCGGTCATTCACCACCACGGGCAAGTGGGCGTACTCCGGCGTGGGCACAGCGAGCAGCCGTTGCAAATAAATTTGCCGGGGAGTGGAATCGAGCAGATCGCTGCCGCGCACGACCTGCGTGACCCCTTGATCAGCGTCGTCCACCACCACCGCCAGTTGATAGGTAAACAGCCCGTCGGCGCGACGCAGCACGAAGTCGCCAACCTCGCGGACCAGATGCTGACTGTAGTCACCCTGAATGGCGTCATGGAAGAGCAGTGGCGCATCGTCAACCCACAACCGGATGGCGCGGGGACCGTCTGAGCGCCGCAGGCCGGCCCGGCAGGTTCCCGGATAAATCGGTGCGCCGTCGCGGGCGCGGGGCTGACCGGCCAGTTGCCGCCGGGTGCAGACGCAGGGATACGCCCGCCCGGCGCTGACCAGCCGCTCCAGCGCCGCCTGATAGTGCGCGATGCGCTGGCTTTGATAGACCACCGGCCCGTCCCAGTGCAGTGCGCAGCGCTCCAGCACCCGCAAAATGGCGGTCGCCGCCCCCGGCGCGGTGCGCGGAATATCCACGTCCTCGATGCGCACCTGCCACTGGCCGCCCTGCCGCCGCGCCTCCAGAAAGCTGCCCAGGGCGGCGACCAGCGAACCCCGGTGCAGCGGCCCGGTGGGTGAAGGCGCGAACCGGCCGCGCACCACGCGCGGCTTCGGCAGGGAACCGGCGACCATCAGGGCCTGGGTGAAACGGCGCGAGCTTCGATCCGGCGGTTAACCGCCCTGCTTTTCGCGAATTTCTTCCAGCATCTTGCAATCAATGCACAACGTGGCGGTTGGCCGGGCCTGCATCCGTGGCAAACCGATCTCCACGCCGCAGGCTTCGCAATAGCCGTAGTCGCCGCTGTCAATCTGAGCCAGCGACTCGTTGATTTTCTTGAGCAGCTTGCGCTCCCGATCCCGGGTGCGCAGCTCCAGGCTGAATTCTTCCTCCTGGGTGGCGCGGTCATTAGGATCGGGGAACGTGGTGGAGTCGTCCTGCATATGGTTGACCGTGCGGTCGACTTCGGTGAGCAGACCCTGTTTCCATTCCAGCAACACCTGGCGGAAGTGCGCCAACTGCGCATCGCTCATGTAATCCTCGCCGGCGGCGGGATGGTAAACCGGTATTTCCCGCTCGGGCGCAGGGTTAGCGACCATTGCGATTCCCTCCTCGATTGCAGCCAAGCCCGCGCAGCGGCAACCCCGATCAGGGTTCCGCTGCGATGCTGGCATCAACAACCGGCGATGCCATCAGGGAGAATGTACCGCAGCGGTTTGTTCATGGCAAAAATAGGCGCTCAATCCGTACCCCCTGCCCCTTGGTCGCCGCGCTCCCCATTGCTCGTCCCATGGCGTCGACCGGTTTATCCGTGCCCCCACCATCGTTATAATGAATAATTTTAGATATGGGCAACCCCCTCTAAGCGGTTAGGCAAGGTCGGGGCTCCGGCGGATGAACCCAGCCCGGAACCGCTTCTGCCTCGGGCATTTCCGTTCAGCCCCATGAATCACTAAAAGTCACCAATGCCCGGCCTCTGGGCTAGAATTACGGCTCGCCCACCAGCGGGCGTTCACACCGGGCGGCGGGGCGCATGGATCTCACCGAAGCGCCAGGGCTAAAAAAACAATTTGGCGTAGCCGCACACGACGTTCCAGGAAAAATTCACGCCCATGTCCAGTGTTCATGGGTATCCTCCATCATCGGGGAGTCGTTAATCGTCAATGAGCACACTCATCGAGCAATTTCGCCAAAGTTCACCGCTGTTCGGCGGTAACGCGGCCTTCATCGAAGAACTGTACGAAAGCTTCCTGAGCAATCCGGACTCGGTCAGCGACCACTGGCGGCAGTATTTCCTGACCCTCCAGGCCCAAACCCAAGGCGGCCGCGAGGTCGCGCACGGGCCAATTCGCGACTCCTTTGCCCAGCTCGCGCTGCGCCCGCAAGCCGGAGTGATCCGCGCGGCGGGACTCAGCCCCGAGGCCGCCGAAAAGCAGGCGGCAGTGTTGCGGATCATTAACGCCTACCGCAACCGGGGCCACAAGGCGGCCGATCTCGATCCGCTGCGTCTGCGCGAACGGCCGCCGGTGCCCGAGCTGGATCCTGCCTACCACGGACTGAGCGAGGCCGACATGAACGCCTCGTTCAACACCGGCTCGCTGGTGGCGCCGTCGCAATGGACCCTGCGCGAGATTTTGAGCTTGATCCGCGATGTCTATGTAGGCGCCATCGGCTCCGAGTACATGCACATCAACGAGACGGCGGAAAAGCGCTGGATTCAGCAGCGGCTGGAAGGCCAGCGCGCCCGGCTGGATCTCAGTCCGACGCAACGCAAGGAGCTGTTGCACTGGCTGGTGGCCGCCGAGGGGCTGGAGCGTTATCTGCATACCCGCTATGTCGGTCAAAAGCGCTTCTCGCTGGAAGGCGGCGACAGCCTGATTCCGATGATGGATGAGCTGGTGCAACAGGCCGGCGCCCAGGGGGTGCAGGAAATCATTATCGGCATGGCGCATCGGGGCCGGCTGAACGTGCTGGTCAACATTCTTGGCAAGTCGCCCAGCGAACTGTTCGAGGAATTCGAGGGCAAGCGCCGGGTCGGCAGCGCCGGCGACGTGAAATACCACATGGGTTTTTCCTCGGATGTGGAGACCTCGGGAGGACCGCTGCATCTGGCGCTGGCGTTTAACCCTTCGCATCTGGAAATCGTCAATCCGGTAGTGGAAGGCTCGGTGCGCGCCCGCATGGAGCGGCGGCGGCAACCTAGTGCGGAGACGCCGCCCTTCAATACGGTGATACCGGTGCTGATCCACGGCGACGCCGCATTCGCCGGCCAGGGTGTGAACATGGAAACCTTCCAGTTCTCGCAGGTGCGCGGCTACCGCACCGGCGGCACCGTGCATATCGTCGTCAACAACCAGATCGGCTTCACCACCAGCAATCCGCTGGATACCCGCTCGGCGCTGTACTGCACCGACGTCGCCAAGATGGTGCAGGTGCCGATCTTCCATGTGAACGGCGACGATCCCGAGGCGGTGCTGTTCGTCACCCGGCTGGCGCTTGAATACCGGATGACCTTCAACAAGGACGTGGTCATTGACATGGTCTGTTATCGTCGGCTGGGTCATAACGAAGCCGATGAACCCGCCGCTACCCAGCCGATGATGTACAAGAAAATCCGGTCGCGGAAAACCACCGCGACCCTGTACGCGGAGAAACTGGCCGCCGAAGGCGTGATCAGCGCAACCGATTTTGCCGGGATGCAGGCCAAATACCGCGATGATATGGATGCCGGGCGGCAGGTGTCGCGGCCCACGCTGCCGCACGCCAAGGGACAATATTCCATCGACTGGTCGTCATTCTTTAATGAAGACTGGAGCGCCCCGGTGCATACCGCCGTGCCGCTGGAGATGATTCGGGATCTGTCCGAACGCATTTTGAAGACGCCCGAAGGCCTGGAGATGCATCCCCGTGTCGCCAAGATTATGGATGACCGGCGCAAGATGGCGGCGGGCGCCCTGCCGCTGGACTGGGGCTTTGCCGAGAATCTGGCGTATGCGACGCTGCTCAAGGAAGGCTACCAGGTGCGCATCTCCGGCCAGGATTGCGGGCGCGGCACGTTCTTCCATCGCCACTCGGTGCTGCACAATCAGAAGGACGGAACCAGCCACGTTCCGCTGATGCATCTTTATCCCGGCCAGCCGAGCTTCATCGTCATTGATTCGATTCTGTCTGAAGAAGCGGTGCTGGGCTTCGAATATGGCTACTCCACCGCTGAGCCAAATGGCCTGATTGTCTGGGAAGGGCAGTTCGGCGATTTCGCCAACGGCGCGCAGGTGGTCATCGACCAGTTCATCACCTCGGGCCAGACCAAGTGGGGTCGGCTGTGCGGGCTGGTGATGCTGCTGCCGCATGGTTTTGAAGGGCAGGGACCGGAGCATTCCTCGGCCCGGCTGGAGCGTTATCTGCAACTGTGCGCCGAGCAGAATATTCAGGTGGTGGTGCCTTCGACTCCCGCGCAGTGCTTTCACATGCTGCGCCGGCAGATGAAGCGCAGTTTCCGCAAGCCGCTGGTGGTGATGAGTCCCAAGAGCCTGCTGCGGCATCGCCTGGCGGTGAACAGCCTGGAGGATCTGACCCATGGCCACTTCCAGGAGGTGATCCCGGAGATCGATCCGCACGATCCGGCCAAGATCACCCGGGTGGTGGCGTGCAGCGGCAAGGTCTATTACGACCTGCTGGAAGCCCGCCGCGAGCGCAAGCTGGAGCAGGTGGCGATCATCCGGATTGAGCAGCTCTATCCGTTCCCGCAGGCGCTGTACAACCAGATCCTCGATCAGTATCCGAATCTGACCGATATCATCTGGTGTCAGGAAGAACCCAAGAACCAGGGCGCCTGGTATCAAACCCTGCACCATCTGGATCGGGGTCTGAAACCGCACCAGAAAGTGGTCTATGCGGGCCGCGACCCTCTGGCGTCGCCCGCCGTGGGCTATTACAGCGTCCATGTCGAGCAGCAGCAGCAACTTGTCAACGAGGCCCTGGGCCAGTAACGCCCAGGCCCAGCCACCCGGAACCCCCAAGGGAAACGAAATAAAATGACCGTAGAAGTGAAAGTCCCGTCCCTCCCCGAATCCGTCTCCGACGGCACCCTGGTCAACTGGAAGAAAAAGCCGGGCGATCCGGTGAAGCGCGGCGAGAACCTCGTGGATCTGGAAACCGACAAGGTCGTACTGGATATTCCCGCCCCGGCCGATGGTGTGCTCGGCCCCATCCTGCGGCAGGAAGGCGACATCGTCACCACCGGCGAGGTGATCGCCACATTGGAGGAAGGCGCGGTCGCTCAGGCTGCGGCCCCCGCAGCCACTCCAGCGCCCGCTCCCGTTCCCACTCCGGCGACTCCAGCGGCTCCAGCGGCTGAAGTCGATCTGGAAGGCCTCAGTCCGGCCGTGCGCCGGCTGGCCGCTGAACACGGTCTGGATGTCAGCAGGATTCCGGGCAGCGGACGCGGCGGGCGGGTCACCAAGGGTGATGTGCTGGCGCATATCGAAGCGCGCAAGTCCGGCGCTCCGGCGGTCGCCGCTCCGGCGTCAGCTCCAGCGGTCGCGGTGAAGGCTCCTGCACCGGTTGCCGCATCCGCCGCACCCCTGGCCCCGGATGCGCAAGGCCGGCTGGAGCAGCGGGTGCCGATGACCCGGCTGCGCGCCCGCATCGCCGAACGGCTGCTGCAAGCCAAAAACACCACCGCCATGTTGACGACGTTCAATGAAATCAACATGAAGCCGGTGATGGATCTGCGCAGTCGCTACAAGGACGAATTTGAGAAAAAGCACGGCGTCCGGCTGGGCTTCATGGGCTTCTTCGCCAAGGCAGTGGTCGAGGCGCTCAAACGCTTCCCGGCGGTCAACGGCTCGATTGACGGCAACGACATCGTCTATCACGGCTATTACGACATCGGCGTGGCGGTGTCCTCGCCGCGTGGTCTGGTGGTGCCGATTCTGCGCGATGTTGATCAGATGAGCGTGGCCGACATCGAGAAGAAGATCGGCGAATTCGGCAAAAAGGCCAAGGAAGGGACGCTGACCGTTGAGGAAATGACCGGCGGCACCTTCACCATCACCAATGGCGGCGTGTTCGGCTCCCTGATGTCCACCCCGATCCTCAACCCGCCGCAGAGCGGTATTCTCGGCATGCACGCTACCAAGGATCGCCCGGTCGCGGAGAACGGCCAGATCGTCATCCGGCCGATGATGTACGTCGCCCACTCCTATGATCATCGCATCATCGATGGCCGCGAGGCGGTCACGTTCCTGGTGGCGGTCAAGGAGTGCATTGAAGATCCGGCCCGGCTGATTCTGAACGTCTGAGGCTGAAGATAAGGCGCAAGGAATGAGGCGCGATGAGCAGAAATCTCTCGCGCCCTGCGCTTTGCGCCTTGCGCCCACTCCTTACTCCGCATGAAGGTGCAAGCAATGGCTAAGACTTATGATGTGGTTGTCATCGGTGGCGGTCCCGCCGGTTATGTAGCGGCGATTCGCTGCGCACAACTGGGGCTGGAAACCGCCTGTGTGGAAAAGTGGATCAATTTCAAGGGTGATCCGGCGCTGGGCGGCACCTGCCTGAATGTAGGCTGCATTCCGTCCAAGACCCTGCTGGAATCCTCCGAACAGTACCATCACCTGATGGAAGGGCTGGACAGCCACGGCATTCATGTCGAGGGCGTCCGGCTGGAACTGGACAAGATGATGGCCCGCAAGGAAGACATCGTCCTGCAACTGACCAACGGCATCAGCGCGCTGTTCAAGGCCAATGGCGTGGAGTGGCTCAAGGGTCATGGCAAACTGCTGGCCGACCGGCAGGTGGAAATCACTGCTCAGGACGGGACGGTGGACGTGGTCAGCGCCGATCACGTCATCATCGCCACCGGTTCGCGCCCGATTGATATTGGTGCTGCCCCGGTGGATAACGCGGAAGGCGTGATCGTCGATTCAACCGGCGCGCTCGACTTCCGCCAGGTGCCTAAAACGCTGGGCGTCATCGGCGCGGGGGTGATCGGTCTGGAACTGGGTAGCGTGTGGAATCGGCTGGGCGCTCAAGTGGTGGTGCTGGAAGCGGTGGATGACTTCCTGGCCCTGGTCGACCAGCAGATCGCCCGTGACGCGCTGCGCCAGTTCAAAAAGCAGGGGCTGGACATTCGGATGGGCGCGCGGGTGACCGCCACCGAGAAAAACGCGGATGGGGTTTTGGTCCACTTCAAGGACAAGGAGGGCGAGCACGAAATCCTGTTCGAGAAACTGCTGGTGTCGGTGGGTCGCCGGCCCAACACGGACAATGTTGCTGCGCCCGGAGCCGACCTGCTGTTCGACGAGCGCGGTTATATCCATGTGGATGATGTCTGCGAGACCAATATCCCTGGCGTCTACGCCATCGGCGACGTGGTGCGCGGGCCGATGCTGGCGCAC
>Ga0209573_1002892_pt1 | contig 20367 bp, 22 predicted proteins | sample TNRBio252014_DNA_FD_185870 | JGI IMG/M metagenome (GOLD analysis project Ga0209573, IMG submission 185870) | Wastewater treatment Type I Accumulibacter community from EBPR Bioreactor in Madison, WI, USA - TNR Reactor_6/25/2014_ DNA (SPAdes)... | ecosystem: Engineered > Bioreactor > EBPR >...
CGCCACCTTCGCCTCGAACTCCGCACTGAAGACTTTCCTCTGCATCTCGTCACCTCTTCCTCATTTCGGATCGTTACGTTGCAGAGTACCACCTTATTTATCTGTCCTAAATTCGGGGTCCATTATACTTCTTGGCTCTGGTTGTGGCTTTATCTATCGCAACTACAGCATTGGCCGGTGGCGTTACGATGGCACAATATCACGAGGTCAAAACGGGAATGACCTATGAGCAAGTCATTGATATAGTCGGTACTCCAGACCAAGAGATGTCCCGTTCAGAGATGGTAGGTTACACGACAGCAACCCTTTTAAGGTGAAGTCAATTTTTTGAATTTTAACAAGTTGGGCAGATTATCTAGGCGTTTCCGGTGGTTAACCTTAGTTTGGAAGCCTATAAACCTTGTCTGAGAACCCAAAATTTCGCCCAGAACCTGCATGAAAGCAGGCTCACCTGAACAACAAACAATATAAATTTATACTTATCAAAGTGTTAAGCTCACCTTAAAAGGGTTGGTGGCAAGGCACTACTGCGGGTGCAAACATGAATGCAATGTTCCAGAATGACAAGCTTGTTAACAAAGCCCAGTTTGGCCTGCGGTAGGCGTGCGCCGCCTAACTGGGGCTTGTACCTGACCCCGCTACGCGGGGCAGGCAGTATCTAAACATACTGATGATGATTAGTGAGGTGGCACAATGAAACAGAAATATATTTATTGGAAAGACGAAGATATGTGGTTGGGCTATTTTGATGAATTTCCAGATTACTGGACCCAAGGTGAAACAGAAGAAGAATTGAAAAAAAATCTAATTGATATTTATAAGGAACTAATTAGCGGAACAATCTCGAATATCCGCCGAGTCGCTGAGATGGAAATGTCGTGAAAGGCAAAGATTTAATAAAGAAACTTGAGGATATGGGCTGCGTTTTTATCCGCCATGGTGGCAACCACAATTGGTATCAAAATCCACGCACCAAAATATCGCAACCTGTCCCTCGACATCGAGAAATTAATGAACGTTTAGCGAAACACATCATCAAGATGCTTAGCAACGACAATGCCTAACTGGCTTATATGGACTCCTCCCGTTTTGCAAGGAGACGGAATCAGTAATTGGCGTTAAAAATCGTATATGGACTCCTCCCGTTTTGCAAGGAGACGGAATCAGTGATTGGCGTTAAAAATCGGTTGCAGTCGTATATCCGGCCTAGTTGGAAAACCTACGGGTCTCCGGGCCTTCATGGAATCCGCGTACCCGGAGCCTATCGCTGCAACGGCTCTGCTAGAGCCAGCCTAGTGATCGACTTTTCCGGGTACCGGTCCGACCTATGACGCCATGATCGTTGAGGGTCTCGCTCGCAAACCTGGGTGGGGAACTCGGGTTAAGGGTTAAGGGTTAAGGGTTAAGGGTTAAGGGTCAAAGAAACACTGGTGATGAATATCGGGGGTTAGGCCGCAACCGAGACGAAATCACCGTTAAACGTGCGCCCTTGGCGAACCACGGCGAAGGCGATGCGGGCCAGTTTGTTCGCCAGCGCGCAAGCGGCCTTGTTGTGACCGACCCGGGCGGCGAGATCGACCGCCCAGCGCGGGAGTCGGGTCAGGGGCTTCTTCCCGGTGCGGTCCTGGGTCATGGCCGCAAGCAAAGCCGAGCGGGCGTCGTGAATGAACAGCATGCGCAGGTAGCGGTCGCCCCGCTGGCTGATGCCGCCCAGGTGACGACGCTGGCCGCTGCTCGACTCGCGCGGAGTCAGGCCCAGCCAGGCCGCGAGCTGGCGACCGTCACGGAACGCCGTCATGCCACCGACGGCGGCCATCCAGGCGGTCGCAATTAACAGACCAATGCCGGGCACCGTCATCAGCCGCTGGACCTCGGGCCGTAGTTGGGCCTGCTCGCGCAGTTGTTGCTCGATCGCGGCGATGCGGGTGTCGAGGGTGCGAATTTCTGCGATCAGTTCGGTCAGCGCGGTCCGCAGGGGGAGTGAAATCGGACTCTCCGGGTCCGCCAGCCAGATCGGCGCCTGGGTCAGCACGGCCGTCGGTCCCAGCGGCAGATCGAAGCCAAATTCCCGCAACAGGCCCCGGGTGGTGTTGATCCGGTCGGTGCGGGCCGCCATCCAGGCGCTGCGGACTCGATGCAGACCTTGAAGACCTTGTTGATCCACGGTCTTGACCGGCACCGGGAGCAGATCGCCGCAGCGGTCGGCTTCCAGCAGCGCGGCCGCGTCGGCCCGGTCCGTCTTATTGCGGCGGACAGAGGGCCGCACATGCCGCGGGGGTAACAGCTTGACCTCGTGACCTTGGGCTTGGAACGTCCGTGCCCAGTGGTGGGCCGCGCCGCAGGCCTCCATCACGATCCGGCACGGCGGGCGGTTGACGAAGAACTGAGCGAAACCCTCTCGCGACAGACGCTTGCGCTCGACCCGGCGACCTTGTTCATCGCTGATCGCCAGCTCGAAAACAGTCTTTGCCAAGTCAACGGCGACGGTGGTAGCGTTCATGGTCGGACTCCTTCTGCACGATGAAGGAGATTCGTTTGACTCCTCATTCTGGCACTGTTGATGCCGATGAGAGGCGGGAGGAGTCCATCCCATCGCTCCAGGCGTCATCGCCCGCCAAGGCGAAATACTCCGTTTGCAACTCGTGACCCAGCCGCAGCAAGTAGTGCCACAAGCCGCGTTCCAGTTCGTGCGCCGGCAAGCCGTCCCGCGCCGCGTCGGTCACAAATCCCGTCAGCTGCGCTACGCACGCCGCCACATCCAACCGCTTGCCTTCCACGGGCAACGGCCACATCATCGTCATCGGTGGGTTCCTCGGGTGATCGTTCGTTCGCTGACAGCAATCTACCCGCGCCCGGCCCAACCGGGCAAGGCACCCACCATTCCAATCCCAACGCGCTACCCCGCGCTCGACTGGTTACGCCCATTTCTTTCAGGACTTTCGCTTTTCGTCATTCCCGCGTAGGCGGGAATCCAGTCATTCGTTGAAAAGAATGGATACCCGCCTTCGCGGGTCTGACGAATTTACGGGTTTAGCGAAAGTCCTGTCTTTAAGTCCTAGACCGGTAAAGCGTATTCCTAGCGTGGCCTAACCCGGCGCTCAAGCGGTGCCCGCTTAGCTCCATTACAAGGGCTTCCCCGGATGTCAAGCAAAGACGGGCCAAGACGAAAGACGGGGTGATTCGTCGTTGAGGGTATTCGGACGTTAAAGCGCCGAGCCAGGGTCTTGAGCGCTGAGCAGTGAGTCAGGTACGGACTGGAGAAACTACAACCGGTCATTGGTGCCGTCCGAAGATAGCGGACCCTGATGAAAGACGCGCGCGGGGACCTCATTCGTTAGTCGAGGACCGCTGGAGCGGCCTCCAAGAGCTAACCAGGCACTCCCCCGCACAGGTCCAACCCAAACTCATCAGCGCGGGACGTCATGCGGTGGCGGGATTGCGGGCGAGAAGGTTCTCCAAGTGGTGGTGGGTAACGTGGGTATCGAGCGATCAGGCCGGCATCTTGAAAGCTTCGCCCTTGGCGAGCACGGCCCAGGCCAAGCGAGCGTTTTTGACGGCGGTGGCCACGACCGCCTTCCAATACCCCCGGCGCTGCCCCAGCACCGCCGCCCAGCGGCTGATGGGATCGGTCTTGGTTTTGGCGAGGGCCAGAACGGCTCAGGCACCCAGGATCAACAGGGTTCGGAGGTAGGGGTCGCCGGTTTTGGTGATGCGCCCCAGCCGCGTCTTGCCGCCGGAACTGCGCTGGCCCGGCACCAGCCCCAGCCAGGCCGCGAACTGCCGGCCACAGCGGAAATCGTGGCCGTTGCCGACAGTCGCCAACACGGCGGTGGCGGTGGTTTCGCCCACGCCGCTCAACCGCATCAGCCGCCGCGCCCGTTCGTCCTCGCGGGCCATGTGCGCCAGGCGCCGGTCGTATTCCACAACACGTTCATCCAGCCGGCGCACCTCGTCCAACAGATCGCCGATGGCCAACCGCGCCCAGCCGGGCAACGCCTCCAGGCCGGTCGCCGCCTTGAGCGGCAGCACGACGCCGAACTCGCTCAGCAGCCCCCGGATGCGGTTGAGCGTGGCCGTGCGCTGCTCGACGAAGCCTTGCCGGTGCGATGCAGGGTCAGCCGCGCCTGCTGGTCCACGCTCTTGATCGGCGCGAACCGCATGTTCGGTCGCTGGACCGCCTCGCCAATCGCCGCCGCGTCCACCGCGTCGTTCTTGCCCCGCCGGCCGCTCAACCGGTAGGGCGCGACGAATTTCGGCGCCATCAGCCGCACCGCATGGCCCAGATCTCCGAACAACCGCGCCCCGTGGTGGGCGCCCGAGCAGGCTTCCATGCCGATCGTGCAGGGCGGCAGCGCCGCGACCCGTTCGTGCAGTTTGTCGCGCGTGATCTTCGGCCGCACCAGGGCCAGCTTGCCGTGCTCGTCCACCCCGTGCACCGCGAACACGTTCTTGGCGAGATCGATCCCGACGTACAGAATAGCCATGATTTCCCCTCCCGAGTCCGTTGATGAGATTCGCAACCCCATCTTGGCACTCGTTGCCGCACGGCGACCGGCTCGGGACGGGGAAGTCCCTTTCATTCGTTAGGCTGTCCGTTAAAGTATCAGGAGGTAAAATGTTGACAGCAGAATCTGTTGAAAAAGCTGTAAAGCAACTATCACAGGAAGAGCTGGCTAAATTTCGTCGTTGGTACGCCCAGTTTGATGCTGGTGTTTGGGATGCGCAAATTGAAGCAGACGCCGCTGCGGGTAAGCTGGATACTCTGGCGGCAGAAGCACTTGCTGAATATCACAGTGGTCAGGCGCGAGAGTTATGAGGCATTTTGCCTCTCGCAAGTTCTGGCAACGCTTTCAAGCATTACCGTCTGAAGTCAGGCAGCTTGCTCGTGACAACTATGATTTGCTCAAGCAAAATCCAGCACACCCATCGCTTCAGTTCAAGGCCGTTTGTTCGGGACGTTTCAGAAGCGTTCGGGTCGGGCTTCATTATCGGGCGCTGGGTGTCCCTGTTCCCGAAGGTGTCCAATGGTTTTGGATTGGCAGCCATGCAGAATATGATCAGATTATTGGCTAATCTGACAGTGCCTAACGGGGGCTTGCAGCCGACCCCGCTCCGCAGGGCGGCTGAAGCGGTTCGTTAGGCATCACAAGGTGCGCACCAGCGTGAACTACATCACGGCTTCAGTGCCGATGGACGACACTGCCAGTTATGTGCTCGAAACGCCACTATGGCTTCGAACTGCTGCGAGGTTGCTGATACTTGCCATGGGACTCGTACTCGCAGTTCTTTCGGCACGCAGTTGGGGTGAAATGCCGTTTCCCGCGCAGGCCATGGTCGTTGTTCTCGCGCCGGCCATGACACTAGCGGCGCTTTGGAATCGCCCCTGGCGCAAACTGATCAAGTTCGTGGCCTGTGACTTGGGCATCGTCTTTCCTAGTAACGAGCAACTCGTAGTCTCCCTACATGCTGAAGCTAGCCCGAAGTGGCTTGTAGTGCCCTGGCAGAACATCTCGAACATTCGGCTTGCTCACGAGGTTGGCGATGGGAGCCGCTGCGTCGCATTCGATGTACTGATTTCTGCCGAGGAAAGAGAGTCGTTTTTTCGACATGTCGACAAGCCGCGAGATGGCCATGCGGCGCTCGATGCCATCTTGTCTGTCGCGTATGCTGACAGCCCACCTTCACTAACGAGGACTCATGCCGCGCTACTCAGTCTCAAGGCCACGCATGAGGCCCAGCCTTGCTCCGGCGTCTATCATGAGGTATGATCAATCATCATACCTGCGGAGTGCGCCGTCATGAGCCAAACAAAGGTGGCAATCACCATCGAAGAAGGAGTCCTCGCCCGAGTTGATGCTCTGGTGAGGCGGAAGGTGTTCAGCAATCGTAGTCGCGCCATCCAGGAAGCGGTTCAGGAGAAGTTGGAAAGACTTGAGCGCAATCGCCTTGCTGAGGAATGCGCCAAACTTGATCCAGCCTTTGAAAAGGCTATGGCAGACAAGGGTTTGTCTGAGGAGTTGGCTGCATGGCCAAAATACTGAGGGGCGAAATTCGTTGGGCCAATCTTGATCCAATAGTTAGCCGTGAGCAGTCAGGAGAGCGCCCGGTACTCATCCTGAGCCAGGACGTTTTTAATGAGCGATCTGGAACGGTCATTGCCATGGCGCTTACCAGTCAAGAGCAGCGTGCAAGTTTTCCGCTGACTCACGAACTCCAGAACTCAAAATTGCCCAAACGCTCTTGGGTGAAGATCAGCCAGATTCGTACGCTTTCCACTGAGCGCATCGGCAAAAAAATCGGTAGCGTTGATCCCGAAGAACTCGCTCATGTCATTGAAGGCTTGAACGAGATAATCGGCGGCTAACCCCTATCAGTTCCTCATCACGGGGCAAATCGGGTAGAAGGGAGGTAAAGTGGTAAGAGTACCCGATAGGGAGCCGTGTTAGCGGCTCCCTACACCACCTTTAAGTGATTCTTGATCACTGGGGCCGCGTTAGCGACCCCGATTAGCCGCTTTGAGCGGCTCATGAACAAAAGCCTTCGGCTTTTCCGGGGAATGGTTCCTATATTTTCAATAGCTTATATGGTATTTACTGATAGATAACCCTACTCCCTACAGAACTACCGCCAATGGATAGCCAGCAACTGATCGCTTTTCTTGATGAGCAGGGTATCGCCCACACCACAGTGGAGCATCCGCCATTGCGCACGGTGGACGACAGCCGACGTTTGCGTGGTAATCTTGCGGGAGGCCACGTCAAAAATCTGTTTCTCAAGGATAAGAAAAGCGGGTATTGGCTGCTGGCGGCACTGGAACAGACGACAATCGATCTGCGGATTGTCGCCGGCCTGCTCGCCGCGCCGCGTTTTTCGTTCGCCAAGGCGGAGGATCTGGCGCAAATTCTGGACGTCATTCCCGGCGCCGTATCGCCCTTCGCCGTTGCCAACGACACGGAAGTTCGGGTCCGCGTAATTCTCGATCAGCGCTTGTTAGATCTGCCGCTATTGAACTTTCATCCGCTCAGAAATGATCGAACCATAACTATTGCCTCGACTGATTTGCTCAAATTTCTCGAAGCCGTCCATCATCCCCCACAGATCATTCACCTGCCGGACTGAGGCAAGAGGTGTCGCAGGGAACCCAGCGCAGCGCCAGCAACGTGATGTCATCGCTTTGCGGATAATGACCGGCGAACGCGCGCACAGCGCTCATGACCCCCTCGGTGACGGCGCGGGCCGAACATTCCGATCCTAAACCGTGCAAAACATCACGCAGGCGTGGAGCGCCGAACATCCGGCCTTCAGCGCTCATCGCTTCGCTGACGCCATCGGTATAGATGACCAGTCCTTCACCCGGTTGCAATGGAATCGTCCATTCCTGATAAAGGGCATCGGTGAAAACGCCCAGCGCCATGCCGCCCGTTTTTTCAATCATGTCTACGCTGCCCGGTCGCAACGCCAGGGGCGCATCGTGACCACCGTCACTGCAAACCACCGCCCCGGTCCGCACATCCAAAATACCACTGAAGATCGTGACGAACATGCCTTCGGGATTGTTCTGACAAAGCGCTTGGTTGACACGCTCCATGACGCTGCCTAACGAAGTGGAATCGCGCCGCACCTCAGTAGTGAACAGGGTTTTAGTCACCGCCATGAACAACGCTGCCGGCACTCCCTTGTCCGAAACGTCGCCGATCAGGAAGAACAGGCGGTGGTCATCCAGCATAAAGAAATCGAACAGATCGCCACCGACCGCTTTCGCCGGCTCCAGCACCGCATACAGGTCATACCCGGCGGATTCCGGCACGGTGAAATTGCGGGGTAACAGGCCCATCTGAATGCTGCGCGCCGCCGCCAGTTCGCCCTCAATGCGTTCCTTCGCTGCGGTGGTTTCCTTCAGGTTAGCGATATAAGTTTGCAGAGTCGTCACCATGGAACGCAGCGCCCCACCCAGATAGGCCACTTCATCGCGGCGACCCGTGCTGACCTGGTCCAGTTCCATTTCCATCTCCGGGTCGGCGTCGAAATGGCGCTCCATCAACCGGTGGGTCTGCACCGTCAGGCGGGCGAGCGGCTGGACAACCCGGTTGAGGAACGGCAGCGCCAGAGCGAGGCCCACAGCCAATAGTAAAATGGTTAACCCGCCGCCCATCGCCAGCAGGGTCTGAAGGCTGTCACGCATGTCGATGGACAGATTGACCAGCGTCGCTCCCTCCGGCAGGCCGTCTGCGCCAAAGACCGGGGCGGCGACCTGCAATGGGGTATAGCCGAGCAGAGCGTCGTAAATCTGTGGATGTTCGAGATGGGAGGCCGGAGCGCCGGTATTGAGCACCGCTTCGAGCAAGCGGCGTTCGGTGGGGTTCAAAACAGTGGCGGCGTTTACCCCTTGAGTAGAAGCGACCGCCAGCGGCTGGAGGGCGTGATCGAACACCCGAATCGTGTCGATCAAAGCATCCGCTACGACAGCCTCCATTAGCCGCTTAAGACTGATCCGGTTGATGGCTTCGTTGAAACGGCCCGGTTGGCGAGCGATCAAAACCATGCCATTTCGATCCGGCATGGCAACCCCAGCATAGTAAATCTCCCGGCCCTCCAGATCGCGGCGCACCAGGTCAGTGACTACCGTGTACTTGCGTCCCTCCAGCACCGGATGGAACACCGGTTGTTGCGTGAAACCACTCTTGATGCCAAGGGTAGCGTCCAGGTCGGGAAGCGACCAGAATCGGGGAGCGCCCTGACGATCCGTTACCCAGATTTCGGCAATTTCTTCACGGGCGGCGGCCTGTTGCAGGCTGCGATTGATGTCCCTGGGTGCAGCCTTGTACTTCTGCGCAATGTGGATCAGATGCGCGATCATGTTGGCTTGAGCCAGCACCGCCGTACTGACCAAGTCTTCCATAACAGCCGGCGCTTGCCGGTTGAAGCTGATGGATTGAGCGAGTATCCGAGCTAGCAGCAGGCCATTGTTTTGCGTGCGCTCCAGGATCGATTGCCAGTATCCATAAGCGAAGACCGCCGCCGTTGTGGGAATGCTGGTGACGATAAGCAAGGTAACGAACAGGAACAACCGACCACGCAGCGTCATGGCGATGGCCTACTAACGAAGCCAGATAATAGAGGCGGCCAGCCGCTGAGCGGTCGCGTAGTCGAGGGGAAAGTACACTACTCCCCGGGGACCGAACCAGCGTTCATAGATTTCCATATAAGCGCCTCGGTACTCATCGACGCCGACCAGTAGTTCGGCCAGCGTACGATTGACCAAATCCCGCCAGGCCGAGTCATTTTGGGGCAGGATGCAGGCCATGGTTTCGTAGGAAAACATGCCGCTGCGTGGTAACAGAATCACTTTACTTTTGAGTGGACTACCCTCGACCATGGCGCGTAGCACGATGCCGATGTTGGCCAGCCCATCAAGCTCGCCTCGGCGGAATTGTTCGAAGCCAGTGGCCATGTCTGGCACTTCGACCGGGATCGCCTCGGGAACATGTTCGGCGAGAATGTCGGCGGTGGTCGTGCCGGCAGCAACGCCAATGCGCTTGCCCTTCAAACCTTGCAGTTGGTCGATGGCGCTTTGGAGGGTCATCACTCGAGCGCCGTTACCAAAAAACGGGATCGAAAAATCGACCTGCGCCTCGCGTGACCAGGTCGGTGTGGTCACGCCGCATTCGATGTCGATCGTTCCGTTGATGACCCATTCCATGCGATTGGCCGGGGTGATCTCATGCAGGCGCAGTTTTAGTGGCCGGTCAAGGCGCTGTTCAAGCCGCCGGTGGATTTCACGGATCAGGTCGACGGAAAACCCGGTCAGTTGACCTTTTTGATCACGGTAGCCGAAGGGTACGGCGTCTATCCGGGCGCCCGCATTGAAGACGCCGGTGCGTTCGATACGGTCGAGCACCGGTTCCGCCCGAACGGCGAGCGACGCGGCGAGCATGATGAGCAGGGCCAGGAGCGCGCCCGACAGGCCACGTCGGAAGAGCGCCTGGATGGGTTGCGAAACCTTCGTCATGAGCCTGCGCCCTCTTTTTGCGATAACACTGATGTGACTCGCGCCTGCATCCGGTTTTTTACCGCCTCCATCGCACGGCTGAGCGGGAAGCAAAACACGATGAAGTAACCCATCGCGTACAGATAAACCCACAGCATTAACTCATCGCGTCCCACCGCAGCGATGATGACATTGCAACGCGCCACGATCTCATCGACGCCGATGACCGATGCGGTGCTGGACGCCATGACGATGATGAGCAAATACCCGGTCCAGTTTGGGATCAACAGCAACGCGGCCGCATGGTCGCCCGCCCGCCAGTGGCGCCAGGCTACATAGAGATTGTCGGAAACGAAGCCGACCACGGCGACTGACAGCGCCAGTGCTGCTTTTAACCAAGCGGGGAAAGCGTAGACCTGGCCAGCGAATTCAAACTCAACTGGAATCAAAAACGCCAGATAAAACAAAAAGACGAAGGTTGGAATATTGCGCATCAGTTCAGTTGTGACCAGGCTGGTTTGCACTAGGGACTGACGTTTTGCCAGACGCATCCGCGCCAGGACGATGCCAGGCAGGGTGCCGATCAGCATGGCTGCTAGCGAGATGAGAATATTCCAGAGGAAGCCACCGGCCAGAAACGGTGTCCAGACCCACAGCGTAGCGATGATGTCAGTGGGGGTCACGTTGGAGAACCCGCCGTTCGATGACAGCGAACAGGCGCACCGTCAGCAATACGAGCAGAAAATAGATCAACATCAGCACGTTAATCATCACCCCAGTGTTGCCGTGTTCAGCGATAATGGCTGTCGAGGCGGAAATCAATTCCGGGACGGCGATGACGCTGGCCATGCCAGTGGCTTTGACTACATTGATCAGGATCGCGACGACCGGCGTGTAAGCCAGGCGCAGAGCCTGCGGTAAGGTTTTCCAGCGCAGGGTAAAATCGGGTTGTCGTCCCTTGAGCACTGCGCTGGCGTCGAGCAGGGCGAAGACCGTGGAACATCCCGCGTACAGTGAAAGACAGACAGCGGCAACCAGGAAGCCATCGACGGTCCAACCAAAGCGCGTGACCACCAAATGCCCAACGCCAAAAAACACCACATAAATGAGCAAAAGCGGCGGAGCCATCCGCCCGATCGCTGCGGTGGCCCATACCCAGCCACGCAGGAAGGGGATGCCGGATTCTGCGGTCAATGCGCCCAGGCATCCGACGAACAAACTGCCGATAATACAGGCGATCAGCAATTGCACGGTGAGCCAGATCCCGCGCAGAAATTGGCTGCGATCATAAGGATCATAGACAAACGTCAGGTCGAGGCCGGTGCGTTCGCGGATTAGCAGACCGAAGCGGTGCAAGCCGCTGACCTCGGTTGACGTTAGGCGTGAAGCGTCGCGGCATTCCGCCGGCCATTCGCCGCTGGCCAGTCGGGCGCAAATCGGTTGACCGTCAGCGCCGATTCGTGTCCAGCGTTGCTGTGCATCAGCCAGGAACGGGCTGGGCGGCAGGTTCCAGCGGCGCTCGGCGTCCTTCAGCCAGCCACTGCGGTGAGCCTCAGCCACGGCGTCGGCGAGGGCGCGCTCCAGTCGTGAACCCGATTCCGCAGCGGCAATCGCGATAGCCCAGGGCGAAACCAGGGTCGATGGCAGCGGTGTCCGGTAATCGGCCCAATCCGACTCTAGGCGAAGACTCGCCAGGGCGGTGTCGTCATACAGCCAGGCGATACATCGGCCATCGCGCAAAGCCAGCCGCGAGTCGCGGGCGCCGCTGAAAACCTGTAAATCGAGGAGGTGGCGCTGGGCCATTTCCCGGTTGAAATAGGCGCCTTGAGTGGCGCACACCTTACGGCCGCGCAGATCGGCCCAACTGGATAAGCGGGCGCCAGGCGGCGCCAGCACGGTCACGCCGCTGACGTAATAATGCGGTTCGATGAGTGTGGCGATGCGCCGGCGCTGCGGCGTGTCGCCTAACGTGGCGATCACGACATCGATAGCGCCCTCTGCAAGTTTTTGTAAACGGTTGGTAGAGGTGACGGCGGTCAATTGCAAGCCCAAACCTAACCGGCGAGCCAGTTCGGCGGCCAAGTCAGGCTCAAAACCGACCAGTTGGCCGTTAGCGTCGCGCATACCGAAGGGTGGGTAATCGGCTTTGACGCCGACGATCAGGATTCCGCGCTTATGGATCAGATCCAGCCGTTCAGCCCGCGCCGCCTGGCCGGCGAAGAGGCTGGCGAACGCCAACAGTCCAACCAGAACCAGAGTCAATGAGTGACGCATGATTTCATGATTTAACGTTGCACGACTGCAAGGAACCCGTAAGCGTAACGCAGAGGCATTGTCGCAATCAGCATTCGGTCGAGCCAACCCAGCATTGCGGATTTGACGACGCCACTTTCCGGTAACACACTTTCGGCGCGCAGGCGCACCAGACGAAATCCGGCTTGTTCAAGTTCCTGCTGGAATTCCGCGAGGGTGTAGAGATGGTAGTACATGTTGATGGTTTGATCAGGAGTCCGGCGCCGGTAGAGAATGTCGCCAGGTTCCAGACCGCGCTGCCGGGCTGCAGTTTGTTCCTTGAGAAACCGCCGCCTGGCGTTGGGGACAGTGATAATGAGTCGTCCGCCGGGCTGCAGCAGGTTGCGAACAGTGGCCAGCGTCTCTTGGCGGAGCGTTTGGGGGAAAATGTGGCCGAGTACCCCAAACATCATGAGGGTCAAGGCAAAGCGCTCGCCGGATTCAGTCATTTCGCGCAGCGCCGTCAGATCGCCGATGATGGGTTGCAATCGGCCAGACGCGATGTGTGGGGCCTGTCGCTGTGACAGTGTGCGAATCGCCTCCGGGCTGATGTCGTAAGCGACGAAAGTCGCCTCGGTGTGTTGCAGCAGAGGTGCGGTGTAGCGACCATTGCCGCAGCCAAAATCCAGCACCCGGTTTCCCTGTTGGCGAATTTCATCCATGATCAGCGCGAGGCACGACGGATTCGCCCGAGGGTAGCGCTGATCATACAGCCGACTGGCAAAGTAGTGATCGTAACTCTCTGCAATATTGATGGACAAAGGACAGTTCCTTGAAAGGAGATCGTCATGAGTAGCGTTCGTGGAACCAAAAAGACGGTTCAGCATTCTCTATGACACTTCATCAGTTAACATTCAGTGGAAAATATCATAATGCAGGATTCATCGATCATGGATTCCTTTTTAGCCGGTCGCTGGGGATGGCTGTCCCGCCAGAAGGTCAATGGACTGGGGTTGCTGATCTGCGCCGTCGGGTTGGGGTTTGCCTATTACGCACAATTTTACCTCGGGTTAACGCCCTGTCCGCTGTGTATTTTCCAGCGGCTGGCGTTGCTGGTCGTCGGGTTGGCGTTTTTGGCGGTGACCCTGCATCGCCCGCAGGACTGGTGGGCCAAGGTCTATGGGATGCTGATTGGCCTTATTGCGGCAGTCGGCGCGGGAATTGCCGCCCGGCATGTTTGGTTGCAGCATCTGCCGCCGGAGGAAGCGCCGCGTTGTGGGCCGGGGCTGGATTATATGCTGGAAACCTTACCGTTGAACGAAGCTCTCCGGGAGGTGCTGACCGGTTCCGGGGAGTGCGCTGAGATCGACTGGACATTGCTAGGATTCAGCATCCCGGAATGGACGCTGGCGCTGTTTATCTGCCTGGGTGTCATTGGGGCGTGGGGGAACTGGCGGTTGCGGCGCTGAGTAGATCGTCGTGATGGCTTGCTACGGCAACCGTCGCCCGTTGAAGGCGACCAGATTGCGTTTGGCGCGGCTGAACTCATCAAATTGTCGGTGAAAGTGTTCGGCGCTGGACTCATTTTGGGCGACCAGCAGCTCATCAGTCAGCTTGTTTAGAGACGGCCAAACACCCGCCGGGCTGCTTCGATGGTGGCGTCAAGGTCTGCTTCAGTATGCGCGGCTGACATGAATCCGGCTTCAAACGCGGAGGGCGCAAAGTAGAAGCCTTCGGCCAGCATGGCGTGGAAGAAGGTTTTGAACCGCTCGACATTACAGGCTATAGCCTGGGCGTAGGTCATCACCGATTCAGTCGTGAAGAACAGGCCGAACATGCCGCCCACCGAGTTCGCCGTCAGGGCCACGCCGTTTTCATGAGCGGCGGCGGTCAATTCCTCACACAATCGCTGGGTGTTGGCGGCCAGTCGGTCATGGAAACCCGGTGCGGAGATCAGGTCGAGAGTGACCAGCCCTGCGGTCATGGCGACCGGATTACCCGATAGCGTACCCGCTTGATAGATCGGTCCCAGCGGCGCCAGTTTTTCCATGATAGCCCGCTGGCCACCGAATGCGCCTACGGGCATCCCGCCGCCGATGACCTTGCCCAGGGTCGTCAAATCCGGTTTGACATTGTACAACTCCTGTGCGCCGCCACGCGCCACCCGAAATCCCGTCATGACCTCATCGAAAATCAGTACGCAGCCGTAGCGACTGCAGAGTTGACGCAACCCTGCCAGGAAACCGGGCGCCGGCGGGATGCAGTTCATATTGCCAGCGACCGGTTCGACGATGACCCCAGCGATTTCTTCGCCAATTTCTGCAAACACCTGCCGTACCTGCAATAAGTCGTTGTAAGTTAAAGTTATAGTGTAAGCGGCCAGCGCTGTGGGGACGCCGGGCGAAGTCGGGACGCCCAGGGTCAGCGCCCCTGAGCCGGCTTTGACCAGCAGTGAATCCGAGTGACCGTGGTAACAGCCCTCAAATTTGATGATCTTGTTGCGTCCGGTGAACCCACGCGCCAGGCGGATGGCGCTCATCGTGGCCTCAGTGCCGGAATTGCACATGCGCACCCATTCCATTGAGGGCATCAGTTGATTGATTCGCTGCGCCATGGCGGTTTCTATCTCGGTGGGCGCGCCAAAGCTCAACCCACGTCCCACTGCCTCCCGCACGGCGCGAACCACCGCCGGATGCGCATGACCAACGATCATCGGTCCCCAGGAGCCAACATAGTCAAGGTAGCGATGGTCATCCTCATCGTATAGATGAGCGCCTTCGCCGCGTTTGAAGAAGATCGGTGTTCCGCCGACCCCGCGAAAGGCGCGCACTGGCGAATTTACGCCGCCGGGAATATAACGTTGGGCTTCAGTAAACAGTTGCTCAGAACGAGTCGGCATGGGGGCAATCCTTAGGGCGGTCAGCGTGAGAGGGGATCGAACAGGGTAGCGTAACGGGCGGCGGCGGCTTGAATATCTGGTTGGCCAAATACGCCGCTGACGACCGCGAGTGCGTCCACGCCGACATCAAGCAGCAGCGGCGCGTTGTCCGGGGTGATGCCGCCGATCGCGACAATGGGAATGCGCAAGGCGGCGCGGGCTTCCCGCAACAAGTTAATCGATGCGCGAACTTCGGTCGGTTTGGTCAGTGACGGGAAAACGGCGCCGAAGGCGACATGATCAGCGCCGGCCTGTTCGGCTTCCAGCGCCAAATTCAGCCGATTGTAGCAGGACACGCCGATCAGGGCGTTTTGACCCAATCGGGTGCGGGCGGTGGTGAGCGCCGGGTCGTCCTTGCCGATATGCACACCCGCTGCGCCCACCGCAGCGGCCAGCTCCACATCATCGTTGATGATCAGCGGAACCTGATAACGCTGACATAGGCTGTTGAGCAGTCGGGCCTGGGTCAGCCGTCGCACCGCGTCAGCGCTCTTGTCACGATACTGAATCAAGCGAGCGCCGCCCAGCAACGCCTGTTCAACAGCGTCCAACAACCGGTCGTCGGCAATGAGCTGCGCGTCAGTGATGGCGTACAGTCCCCGGCAGAGTGGTTTATTCATGGCTAACCTCGGTCAGCAGTCCAGTACAGTCGATGGGGGAGCCGTTGGCCGCCACCGGCTTGATAACTGGCTTGTAGTGAGCGCCAAGTGTAGTCCTGGGCGCGATAGGCGACCGAGAGGATCGATTTTTCCCAGGTCGGTTCTCCCTGACCCTGAGCCACCAGGGCGGCAATCGCTGCGGCCAGGGTGCAGCCGGAGCCATGATAATGGTCCGGCAATCGTGGCCAGCGGTGGGTTTCCAGTAACCGATGATTACCATATAACCGGTTGACCACTTCGGAGGGTGATTCGGTTTCATGACCGCCAGTCATCAGCACATAGCGGCATCCCCGCGCCAGCAACGCCATAGCGCAGGCTTCCAGAGTATCCGCTTCCGGGGCCAGGCGCCGGGCCTCGATGCTATTGGGGGTCAGCACCGTCGTCATTGGCAGCAGCAGGGTCTGGATCGCCTGGATCAGGTCAGCACTGGCCAGTTCAGTTCCGCCGCCGGCCGCCAGCACCGGATCGAGGATGACCGGGATGTGAGGATAGGTATTGAGCAACGTGCGCAGGGCGATGGCGTTATCGGCATGGCCAATAACGCCGATTTTGATAGCCGCTACGGGCATGTCTTCCAGCACCGCCTGCGCCTGGGCCAGGATCTGAACCGGATCGACGGGGAACAGCGCATGGACATTCCAGGTATCCTGCACGGTCAACGCGGTGATGACCGGTGCGGGATGGCAGCCCAGGCTGACCAGCGTTGCAATGTCGGCGGCGATACCAGCCCCGCCAGTAGGGTCGTTGCCGGCTAGAGTCATCACTACGGGAAGGGGAGTGGGGTCGCTCAAGCCTTTACTCCAGATGCGGGTGGATGAGAGTAGGGAGGCAGAATTCTAACAAAGCCAGTGGGTTTCTCAGGATACTCTAACGTGGGACAATCGCTTTCAGTAAATGTAACCAACGGGTCATGTGAACGATGAAAAAGTATATGTGTTTGATCTGTGGATGGATCTATGATGAGGAGAAAGGCTGGCCTGAAGACGGTGTCCCGCCCGGAACCCCGTGGGACGATGTGCCGTCCACCTGGGTTTGTCCCGAGTGTGGGGCCGCCAAGGCTGATTTCGAGATGGTGGAAATTTAAGGCGAGGTGAAGAGTAACATGGACATGAATTCCAGTCGTCTCCAGATCGTTGCCGAGGATATTACCCAATTACGGGTCGATGCCATTGTCAACGCAGCTAACCGTTCATTGCTGGGGGGCGGTGGCGTGGACGGGGCGATTCATCGCGCTGCTGGGCCGGAGTTACTGGCGGAGTGCCGCGCTCTGGGCGGCTGTGAGACCGGTCAAGCCAAGCTGACCCGGGGTTATCAGTTGCCGGCTCGCTGGGTGATTCACACGGTCGGACCCATCTGGCAGGGCGGCGGCAGTGGCGAGCCGGAGCTGTTAGCGGCTTGTTATCGCAACAGCTTGTGTCTGGCGGCAGAGCAGGGGGTGCGAACGATCGCCTTCCCCGCGATCAGTTGCGGGGTGTATGGCTATCCGCTGCTTGAAGCGGCGCAGGTTGCAGTGCGGGAGGCGCGGAATTTCCTGGCCCGCGATGATCGCATTGAGATGGTTTATCTGGTTTGCTTTGGGGAAGATGTGCGTTGTGCGTATGAGCAGGCGCTGTTTTCTTGACATTCACAGCCGGATCAAAACAGGGCGGCGACCCCATGGCCCAGCAGGTAATGGCTCGGCGTACATCAGCGTTCGCGCCTGGGTTTCCCGGGCTTCCTGGCTCTGGCGCAAGGCGTCGGCGAGCAGCATCAGGAACATCGCCTCCGCATGGCGCTGCCAGTCGACGCCGCCCATGAGCACAACGGCCGGCGCCGGCTGGGCAACCGGCGTCAATGGGTGGAGCAGGGTGGTCAGCAATACGCCGCATAGAACCAGCAGCGAGGCGGGCAGCAGGTAAAGACCGAACCTTTGGAAACGACGCATGGCGTTACGCATGGCTTACCCCCGACGGTGCTGGTAGAAATATTGAGGTTTTGTACAAATTGCCAGCAATAGTTTATACGAAATCTGTGCAGTTATTCAATAGCTCACTCAAAATTCTTGTACAATTCTTATAATAAAGTGTAACACAAGGAATTTGAAACGCAGCACCCTGAAGTTTAAGGAGCTGGTGTAGCGTGGATCAGCCGCAACCCGTTGGGGGAGAACCGTGGGGCAAGGCGGGTTGCGCTAACCCGCCCTGAGTTTTGCTTAATGCATTTTCCAGCGACGCTCAGCTTTCCTGCTGCTTCTTGTAGGCCGTGTGCAGCTTTTGCTGAATGTCAGCCGGCACCGGATCGTAATGGCTTAATTCGACGCTATAGGCGCCAAGGCCACCGGTCATGGATTTGAGTTGTGATTCGTAGCCGTCCAGCTCGGCCATTGGCGCCTGAGCTTTGATGATGCTCATGCCGCGCGGCCCGGCGTCCGTGCCGGCGATGCGCCCACGCCGGCTGGATAAGTCGCCAGTAATGGCGCCGACGCAGTCGCCTGGCGCCCGCACTTCCAAATTGACAATCGGTTCCAGAACAATCGGCTTGGCCTTGCTGACGGCATCCAGGAATGCTTCGCGTCCGGCAGTGACGAAGGCGATTTCCTTGGAGTCCACCGGGTGATACTTGCCATCATAGGCAATGGCGCGCACATCCTGCATCGGATAGCCGGCGATAGCGCCTTCCTGCAACGCCTCGCGGACACCTTTTTCCACCGCTGGCAGGAACGAGGTCGGAATGGTGCCGCCCACCACAGCGCTGACAAACTCAAAGCCAGCATCGCGTGACAAGGGTTCAATCCGCATGAAGACCTCGCCGAACTGACCGGCGCCGCCCGTCTGTTTCTTATGGCGATGATGTCCCTCGGCGTTTTGGCTGATGGTCTCCTTGTAGGCGATCTTGGGCGGCTGAGTCTCAACTTGCAAGTTGTAGCGTTGCTGCATCTTCTCCAACGTGATGCGCAGATGCAGATCGCTCAGGCCACGCAGCACGGTTTGCTTGGTGTGCGTGTTGTGTTCCAGCGATAAACAGGGGTCTTCCTCCAGCAGTTTATGAACGGTATCGGACAGTTTCTGCTCATCACCCCGGGTGGCGGCGCGGATGGCCAGGCCAAATAAGGGGATAGGGAAGTGCAATGGACGCAGATGGAGCTGATCGTCGTCGTGGGAATCATGCAATACCACGCCGCAGTGGATATCATCGATTTTGGCAACGGCGCAAATGTCGCCCGGTATGCCGGCGACTACTTCGGGGTGCTCCTTGCCGTGCACCTGGAAGAGATGACTGACCTTGAACGGTTTACGGTTATCGCCGATCAACAGTTGACTGTCTTTGGTGATGGTGCCCTGATGGATGCGGAAGATACCTAGCTTACCGATGAACGGATCAATCAACACCTTGAACACATGGGCGATGGCGCGCTGGCTGGGGTCGGGCACCACTGACCTTTCCTCAGCATGGTCACCCTCACCTTGCAGGAAAGATTCGGGATTACCTTCGAGGGGATTGGGTAGCAACTTGACGAAGATCTCCAGCAGCTCCTTGATTCCAGCTCCGGTACGGGCTGAGACGAAGCAGATCGGGATCAGGTGGCCTTCCCGCAGGGCTTTTTCGAAGGGCGCATGGAGTTGATCCGGTTGCACCTCACCCTGTTCCAGGTAGAGCGTCATTAGATCTTCGTCCATCTCGACCACTTGGTCGATCAGGGCCGAGTGAGCAGCCGCGACGCTGGAGAAATCACTGTCCCCGGCGGGATTGAAAAAACAGTCCACCACGCCGGTTCCGCCATGAGCCGGCAGGTTGATCGGCAGGCATTCCCGGCCAAACGCTTCCTGAATTTGCGCCAATAGATCGGGCAGTTCGAGGTTCTCGGCGTCAATCTTGTTGACGATGATAATCCGGCACTGCCGACGCTCGGTGGCGCGCTCCATGAGCCGCTGCGTTACCGCCTCAATGCCGGTTTGGGCGTTGATGACCACCGCCACGGTCTCCACTGCGGGCAGCGCCGCAAGGGCTTGACCGATAAAGTCCGGGAAGCCAGGGGTGTCAATCAAGTTAATGTGAGCGCCGTGGTAGTCAAGATTGACCAATGCCGCATCCAATGAGTGTTGGTGGGCTTTTTCCTGCGGATCGAAGTCGCAAACTGTATTGCCTTTTTCCACCGCGCCGGGGGTGGCAAGTTTGCCAGCATGCAGCAGGATAGATTCCACCAAGGTGGTTTTGCCGGCTGCGCCATGCCCGACCAGGGCGATGTTGCGGATGGATTCGGTCGTGTAGCTGACCATTGCGGCCTCCTTTCGATTCGATTAGTGGTTTTTTTAATGTTCACGTTTGCAAAACGAGCCATAAAGTCTACAGGAACAAGGTCGATTTCTCAGTGGAGTCTGTCATTTTTTTGCAAACTTGCCGGGTCTGCGGCAGGAAAAGACGCCACAGTAAAGATTAAGGAAGTTGGTCTGACTGGCGTTCAAGACAAAAACTCCTTAGCATCCTGCATCACTGATCTGCAGTGGAGAAAGAGTTTTAATGAAGCGGCATAGGCGTCTTGGGTGGTGGCTGCTGAGCGTGTGCAGCATCGC